>Ga0209507_1000381_pt1 | contig 51497 bp, 64 predicted proteins | sample AD_UKC028_MetaG_FD_184414 | JGI IMG/M metagenome (GOLD analysis project Ga0209507, IMG submission 184414) | Active sludge microbial communities of municipal wastewater-treating anaerobic digesters from USA - AD_UKC028_MetaG (SPAdes) (version 2) | ecosystem: Engineered > Bioreactor > Anaerobic >...
CCACACCTGAAACCCCCAAGCCCGAGGCGACGCCGACTCCAGAACCGGAGGGTGACTGGCAAGTCCCCGAGGATCTTCAGGGAGAACCGCCGCCAGAGCCGGAGCCGGAGGCCCCTGCTGAGCCGGAGATCCCTCCCCAGGCCGTCTGGGGCAACCCCATGCAGATGGCCGCCGACATCGTGCGCGGGCTCCCGAGGCAGGACGTTCCTCCTCCCCCTGTCCAGGCCCCCCAGGCCCCAGCGGGTGAGATCGAGTTCGACATCGAGTTGGCTCAGACGGACCTCCCCCGGGCGATGAAGGAGTACACGCAGGCGATCAAGGCCAGCATCCAGGCCGACCTCGCCAGACGGGACCAGGTGACCAAGGCGCAGCAGACGGCGGCCATGGTCCAGCGCAACTTCTCCCAGGGCGAGCAACTCTTCATGGAGGTTGCCAACAACAACCCGGCGATGAAGGACCCGGCGATTGCCAAGGTTGTCAGCGAGTTGGTCCGCGAGGTCCAGATGAGCGCCATCTACAACCCAGAGGGCTCGCAGGCGTTCTCCAAGCGGGCGTTCTTCCGGGCGCTCATCGAGGAGGCCAAGGACATCGTGGCTTCCAACCGCGGCCAGAAGGGCTACCAGGGGCCGCCGGTGGCCGTCAACATGGCGGGGGCCCGGGTGATGAGCCCGAAGCAGGGGGCCGGTCAACCGACCAACGGGTCGGAGGCGCTGACCTCGTGGGAGAGGGAGTTCTGCTACAAGCATGGCATCTCCGAGAAGGAGTACGCCAAGAACAAGGCCGCGACCGAGAAGGAAAAGCTCGCGTCTGAGCCCTGGAGGCGATGATGGACAACGAACGCTACGAGCGCATCCTGGAAGAGACCAAGAACCGCACCTTCAACGGCAACTTCTCCCGTGGCAAGCACCTAGAGGTGCTCCTCAAGGCCATCTGGCCGGACAGGGACTTCGGGTTCTACAACGACGAGGACTTCTCGGTGGTGACCTCCGACCGGGGCGGGGCGTGGACGCCTCTGACCGCTGCGGAGTGGGAGGGCAACGCGGAGTGGAACGAGGTGGTCGCCCTGCGCCACGGGATCACCGAGTCCAACGGCGTGCTCAAGATCGGCATGCACAACATCTGCTGGCGGCCCCACGACTTCGCCCAGAAGCTCTTCCGCATCTCCAGGGACAAGGACGAGGCGAGGTTCTCGGCTCGTGTGGCCTCGGAGCAGCAGCGTGAGGCCGACGCCAAGCTCGGCAAGCACGTCACCAAGATGGAGTTCGAGAAGAACGAGTACGAGCCGGCGAAGGTGCGACCCGATCCGATCCACTCCGACCCGGAGGAGCTGAAGCAGCGGAAGCTCCAGGTCTCGGTCCCAAGCACCTACAAGCGCCCGCCCGTGCAGGCGAAGCGTGGCCGGAAGCCGAAGGTCATGCCTGTCCCGGTTGACAAGACTGGGAATGACGGCTAACTTGATGTTGCAGCGTAGGCGACCCGAAGAACGGGAACCTCAGCCGATCCGAAGAACGGGAAGGTTGGTAACGCGAAGGAGGATCTATGGCCTTCAACACCAACCCCCGACTCGTCTGGTCGGCCAACTTCCCGGGCGGTCTTCCCCGTGTCCTGAACTCCAGCGGCGTCAACGAGATTGCCGAGGCCTCTGGCCAGAGTTTCAAGAAGGGCGAAGTCGTCTACAACAACTCCGGCATCGCTGTGTGCTCCGACGATGCGACCTCCATCCTGGGCCTGGTCCAGGAGGACGCCGTCGGCACCGGCTACGCCACCAACTACCCCCCGGTCGTCATTCTGGGCTCCGGCGACCTGCTCGACATTGGCTGGACCTCTTCGGCTGGCACCGAGACCCCGGTCGTCGGCACGGCCTACGGTCTCGACGTGACGAGCAACGTCTGGAAGCTCGACTACGACGAAACGTCCACCAAGCAGTTCAGGGTCGTCAAGATCCTGGATACCACTGCGAAGCGGTGCTTGGTCACCTGCATCCATCACGCCACCTACTGGCAGTGGTTCTCGGCGTAAGGGGGTGATGACATGGCAATGACCAAGGAACAGTTCGCCAACACCTGCTCCATCCAGTACTTCCAGCCCGCCTTCCGAATCTCTCGGGAGGAGGACTGCTGGGATTGGAAGAGCATCCACACCATCAAGAAGTCCAGCCGGTCCGGTGAGCAGCAGTTCACCTACGCGACCTTCGGTGCCGCCGTCCAGTCAGTGATGAACGAGACGGTCCACTACATGGACATGAGCGAGCAGGACAAGACCTCGTGGACGCACTCCACGTTCCTGGCCGGCGTGCTCTTGCCCAAGGAGCTGATCGAGGACAGCCAGTACATCGACTTCCTCGGTGAGGCTGGCTCCGCGCTCGGTCGGTCGCACGCCTACGTGCGGTCCCTGTGGGCGGCCTACCCGTTCATCCGGGCCTTCGACAGCACCTACGCCATGTTCGACGGGACCGAGCTGTGCGGCAGCCACACCAACGCCCACGGCGACACCATTGACAACGACCAGCCGTCGGCCTCCATCGACTGGCAGGCGATCTGGGACCACATCCTGTACTTCGAGTACGGCATGGTGGATGAGTCGGGTCTCCCGTACTGGGACGACCCGGACAAGCTCATCTTCCATCCCTCGAAGCTCCAGGATGTCCGCAAGGCCCTGGAGGCGGTGTGGGAGCCGGACACCGGCGCTCGCAACCCGCAGACCCTCTCGAAGTACAACCTCTCGCCGCTTCCCTGCCGGCTGCTCACGGCGACCTCCTCGGTCTACCCGTGGTTCATCACCAGCAAGAAGTTCAAGGGTGACCTGATCTTCTGGGATCGCGTGTCGCCGAGCGTGGACAACGACGAGGCGTTCGACACCTACGGGATCAAGTACCGGTCCCGGCAGCGGTTCTCCAACGGCCCGAAGCACTACATCCACATCAACGGCAACCCCGGATGATTCAATGAGGGGGGAGGGGATGCCCTCCCCCCGCACCCGACCTGGGCAGGAATGCCTGCCCTAAGAGGAGATCTAAATGGCTGACTACCAAGACATGTTTGGACAGTACGGGGGGCTCTCGGCCGGTGTGGCCGAGCTTGTCGCGTGTGGTGGGCGCTGGTACGTGGTCGATCCCGTGAACGGCAAGGCTGGAGCGGATGGCACGACTCTCAAACGTGCCAGTACCTCCATCGAGGCGATGTACGCCAAACTCCGCACCAACCGCAATGACGGCATCTTCCTGGTGCCTGGGGCGACCGGGAACGCTCTGGCCGCCGCCATGACGTGGAGCATCAGCTACTCGCACTGCGTCGGACTCGGCCCGAAGCTGGCCGAGGGGCATCGGTGCCGGATCACGGGCAGTGCCGCTCTCGACCTCTCTCCACTCGTGACTGTGAGTGGTGCTGCGAACTCGTTCACCAACATCCAGTTCTACAACGGGAAGGACTCCAACTCGGCGACCGGTGGGGTCTACGTCACGGGAGCGAGGAACCTCTTCGACAACTGCCAGATCATCGGCATCACCAACGCGACGGTGGGCGACCGCTCCACAGACGTGTACGACCTCAAGTTCTACGGGAACGCTTCGGAGAACACGTTCCGCAAGTGCAAGATCGGCCTCGATACCGTGCTCCGCACGGGTGCCCTGGCCTCGGTGATCTTCACGGCTGACGAGTCCTCGATTGGCGCTGCCCGGACGACCTTCGAGCAGTGCAAGTTCACAATGTGGTGCGACGCGGCCAATCCGGTCTTCGTGCGGGTGTCCAACAACAACGGCATCGACCGCTACGTCCACTTCAAGGACTGCTTCTTCATCAACTCCTCGCAGGTGGCGACCGGGACCACGTTGTCCGAGGCGTTCGACATCGCGGCTGGGCCTGGCGGCGTGTTCCTCATGGACAACTGCTCTCTGTACGGCGCGACCGACTGGGAAGCCGCCACGGTGTCGGGTTTCACCATCCTCAACAACCCCATCGGCGCGGTCGACGGCGGTCTCGCCAAGGTGCAGACTGCCTGAGGAGGGGCCATGCGAAAGCTCCTCGCCATCGTATGTGGGCTGGTACTGGCGGCCTCGCCAGTACTGGCCGCTCTCTACTCGGTTCCCAACTCGACCGTGGCGGCAGGCACGACTGTCACCATGCTCAGCGCGGTCACCACGGGGACCGGGACCGTCATCACCACGAACTACAAGGTGGCGATGCAAACCATCACGCTCAAGTGGCACGGGACGTGCTCCGGGGGATCGGTGGTCGTTGAGGCGGCCGACTCGGCTACTTGGGATCACACCTGGGCGCCCATGGCTCCGGCCATCTCGGCGCACAGCAACATCGAGGATGTCATCACCATCGTGGTGCCGACCCACTCGGTCAGGGTCCGGGTGGCATCGGATGTCACGGGCGGCGGTGACCTCACTGTCACCTACGTAGGAACGAACTTCTAAAGGTGCGGGGAGGGCAACCTCCCCGCGTCTGGAGTCCACGATGCCTCGCATGGAGCCCAAGGACATCTGCCAGATCTGCAAGCAGCCGGAGTACAAGAGTCGGCTGGTCTGGCGACGGGCGCAGTACCACGACTCCGCGAAGCAGAACTACCTGGCCGCCAGCGAGTACAACACCACCGACTGGTCTACCAGCCTCACGGTGGAGTACACGGCATGGGGCCTCTACCCCGATGAGCGCCGGCCCCAGTTCGACTCCTCCTACAACGTGACCTGGCTGAACGGGCTGGCTGCTTTCGACGGGTCCGGCACGGTCCGCACCGTGGCCGGCATCGACGTGAGCGGCTGGACCAGTCTCACGGTCTCGGCCTACGTCGGGCATCACCAGCTCAGCACCACCCCCGAGCTGGCCATCACCATTGGCATCTGCTCCGAGGACGGGCTCACTACGCAAGTCCTCCGCACCCTGACCCGGAAGGGCCAGATCCGCATCTGGGGCACAGTGACTCCCGCTGAGATCACCGCCATCTCCACGGCGGCCGTCTGTGTCTACATCACGGTGGCCGGGACGGGGCTGTGGTGGTTTGAGCGGGCGCAACTGGAGAAGGACGTGTCCGAGCCAGGGCGACCCTGCCAGTCGGCTGGAACGGCTCTAGGGAGCGTCGCAGCCACGGACATCATCACCATGGCGAAGGTCTGCCCGGCCTGCCGGGAGAAGATGAGCCACGATCCCATGCGCGAGGCCCAGGATGCTGAGCCGTCCCGCATCGGCGAGTGGATGGCGGACGAGAACCAGGTGGAGGTCTAGATGGCGAGAATGACGGCAACCGGGCTCGTGGCCGCGATTCGCAGCCACCTGGGGAGCGTGGACACCACCGAGATCTCGGACGCGAAGATCCTCCGCGAGCTGAACGAAGTCATGGCCGAGGTGGTGCTGGAGTTCGAGCCCACCGAGGCCAGGTACGACCACACCGTCTCGGCGACGGTGGCCACGGGGGCCGGCGCCTACAGCCTCTACGCCGGCACCCTGCGGACCTACGACGGGCGGAACACTACATCGGGTGCGCCGGTGAAGGAGATCGATGAAGCCCGGTACAACATGCTCAAGGTGAGCACGTCCACCGGCGACCCGATCTACTACTGCCGCATCGGGACCTCGGCAGCGGACCCCACGGTCCACCAGATCTACGTCTGGCCCACCCCGACCCGAACCTGCTCCATCATCATCCCGAGCCTCGTGATGCCTACGGAGCTGACCACCTCGGGGACGGCCAACGGCATCCGCCTGAACCGGGTGTTCGACACCCTGATCCAGGACATCGCCGTGGTCCGACTCCTCCGTGGCAACCGGGACTACGAGTCGGCGGCAGCCTATGCCAAGTTGAGTGAGATCGACTCAAGGCGGGAGATGCTTCGCAAGCGTACGCGCTCCCGGTCTACGGCCAGCGGCAAGATCCTCAGCCGCTTCTCGGGGATGTTCCGGTGACGATCATCGGCGGCGCCAACGCGGCCTTCGGGTCCCAGCAGTTCACCAAGACCCGTGAGACGTTCAAGGGCTCGGCGAGGCGTGCCGCCTTCAAGCAGATGCTTCGCAAGGTCCCGGCTCCCTACCAGGAGATGCTCGACGCCATCCTGGAGAGCGTGGTGTTCCGGGACGAACTCATCAACCACTACTCGGGCGTCTTCAACATCATCGCGGAGGACGGTCTCGACGGCGGCGGCAGCACCCCCACGGTCACCATCGGGGTGGCCGACGGGGGAATCACCAAGGTCAAGCTCTCGGCCACGGGTGGCACGGCGAGCCAGGTGCTCACCACCGACGGGACCTCGCTCTCGTGGTCCACGCCGGCTTCGGCCAGTGTGACCGAGGGATGGGGCATCAACGTCACAGGCGACGAGGTTGAGCGTGAGGGTCCCTACGTGGACGTGACCTACTACGGGGCGACGGGGGACGGTCTGACCGACGACACCACGGCCATCGAGGCGGCGGTGGCGGTCCTGACCTCTGGCGACTGCCTCTACTTCCCCTCGGGCGAGTACGTGCTCGACAACGAGATCTCCATCCCAGACGGCTGCTCGATGGCTGGGGATGGCCTCGGGACAGTGATCCTCCGGGGCGCGACCCCGGACGGCTACCTCGTCACCCTGGGGAACCGGTGCGTGCTCCGGGATCTGACCATCGACGGGAACGCGGACACCTGCGCGGCTGGCACCGACGGGGAGCTGTCAGTGGCGGGTGACGACTGCATCATCTCCCGGGTGCGGATCATCGACTCCCTCCTCCTCTCCTGCCTCTGTGAAGGCGCCAGGCCGCTCTTCATCGGGTGCGAGTTCAAGGGCTACGGCTCGACCTCAGCCGGAGCCGAGACGGCCATCAACTGCTCGGGGGCGGGAACCAGGATCGTCGGGTGCTCCTTCGTGGACTACCTGCTCTACGCCTGCTACCTGGGGGCCTCCGGCACCATGACCGGATGCTACCTGGCCAACAACTTCCTGCGGACGGCCTCGCCCTCGGGGCAGATCCGGGTAGGGTATGCGTCTGGTGACGGGTGGAGCATCTCCAACAACGTCATCCGCGAGGGCGGCACGACCTCCCACGGCATCGACGTGTACGGGGTCAACACCACCATCTGCAACAACTGCATCGACAACCAGGGCGAGAACGGGATCGTCTACTCGGGCTACAACCATCATCTCTGCGTCGGAAACGTGGTGACGAACAGCGACGGCTCCGGCATCAAGGTCTACGGATCGAGCTACGTGGCCATCGTCGGGAATGACTGCCACAACAACGGAGGGTACGGGATCGAGTTGACCACGGGGACGGTCACCGACTACTGCACCGTGGTCGGGAACATCGCCATACTGAACTCTTCGAGCGGCGTCAACGCAGGGAGCGGCACGCACAATGAGATTGCCCACAACATCGTGTGAGGGTGCATGATCCAGAAGCCCTACTTCTCGCTGCTGAAGGCCACCCAGGTCAACCGGGTCCACCCGAGAGACGTGCAGCCCCCGGCGCTCGTGCGGGCGAGGAACTTCATCCCCTCACAGTCGGATCTCTCCCTGACCCTGCGCCCGAACATCGCCAACTACACGGACTACGTGCTCAAGGAGATGAGTGCGTTCCAGGGCGTAGACGACTACCTGAACACGATGGTGTTCTCCCAGAAGTCGGCCAACCGCTCATGGATCAACCGATGCGCCCCGATGGAAGAGGCCAGAGAAGTCTCTCTCTCCTCGACCTACACCACTGGCACGGTGACGGTCTTGGCCGCTACGCCGACCATCGTGACAGGGGCGGGGACCCTGTGGCTCAAGAACGTCTGGCCGCACTGCTGGATCTCAGTGGATGACGGGAGCACCTACGTCCGGGTGAAGAGCGTCGCCTCCGATACCTCCCTTGAAACGTACACGACTCCAGGAACGGTCTCGGCCAGCGCCTACATCATCCTCCGCACCCACGACTACGAGCGGGCCAACTACCCGATCCACACCGAGTCCTTCGTCAACTCCCACATCTACAACTCCTGTTCCCCGGATACATCGGATCACAGCACCACGATATCGGGGCCATTCCGAAGTACCCTGGAGAAGCAGACCGGGAGCAGCAGCAGTGGAACGGCAGCGGCTTCCCTTTGGACGGCGGTCCCTGCCCAGCCGGTCGTGACGCCGGGGACGCCCCCGACTGCGAACTACTTCTTCTACGACATCTTCTCGGATGGAGCGAGCCCCGAGGTCATCGTCGCCGCCGGGAAGGACGGGAGTGAAGCGGTTCTCTGTACCACGACTGACGGGGTGACATGGACCGAGGTCAAGCGGATCACCGGGAGCAACGACTCGGCGTTCTCCAGGGTCGTCTACTCGGCAACAGGGGATGGGAGTGGAGGTCCTCTCTGGGTGGCCGTCGGCAAGAAGGGCTATAACTCCGGTCTCCTCTGTACCAGCCCGGACGGGACGACGTGGACTGAGGTCTCGGTTCCTCTGGCGATTTCTTCAGGGTATGCCCGCAAGTACGGTTTCACGGGACTCATCCGGGGTGGGACGAAGTGGGTCGCCGTCGGGTATGACTACCTCTTCACCTCAGAGAACGGCTCAACCTGGACGAAGCGGACCATCCCGGCGGACACGCACCCGATTGACGTAGCCTACAAAGCTACGTCCACGGCGTACTTCACGGTGGTCACGGATGGGAGTACAGTCTCCTACCCGTCGAACATCAACCATCGGATAATGACTTCTCCTGATGGCGCGACATGGACCCGGGTTGAAGCGGACACCTTCACCTCGCAGTACGAGATGCTCAGCATCGTCTACGACACGTCGTCCAGCAAGTGGGTGGCGATGTCGTCTTTGCTTGGGACCACAGGAGCGTACGTCTCCTCCGATGCCACGACATGGACGGCGATAACCGGGTACTCCTCCAACTATCAGAAAGACACCAGGGTCGTCTTCAACGCCACGGCGGGGTACTCGGTGATCTTCTCCAACGCGGAACCGGATGACTACGGGTCCAGCACCGTGATGGCCAAACTCTCAGGAACGACCCTCTCGGCGGGGACCGGCTACGGGTACGACGACTGTGGAGGAGTCGGCTACGTTGACAACAAGTGGATGCGGGTTGGCTATGCCGCCCAGACCTACATCTCCACCAACGGGACGACCTGGAGACCGGTGTTCTCGACCTCCTCGACATACCTCCGGGCGGCCACCGATGTGACGGCGACCGGGTACGCTGGCCTCGCGGCCTTCGGCAAGGCCGGGTGGATGACCCGGAGCACGAACTACACGACGTTCCTGAACTCGGCGACCGGACTCGACTCCAGCAAGGACGTGTACGCCTGCTACTTTGGGCTGGTCGCTGCCGGAATCTACAAGTTCGTGGTCGCCGGCAAGGACGGGCTCCTTGGCGTAAGTGGAACCGGTACGTCCTGGTCCGAGAAAACCTCCGCCGCCACCGATGACTTCTACGGTCTCACCCGTGGCATGTCCGGCACCGACTACATGCTCGTGGCCGTGGGCGAGGGCGGGATCATCTACACCAGCATCGACCAGGGGGCCAACTGGGTCTCCCAGACATCCGGCGTGGCCACCGACTTGAACGCCGTGGCCTGGAACGGCACCAACCTCTTTGTGGCCGTAGGGACCGGAGGTGTGATCCTCTCCTCCCCGGATGGTGTGACCTGGACCTCTCGAACCTCGGGGACGACTCAGGAACTCCGAGCCGTCGTCTGGGGCGGCACGACCGGCAAGTGGGTGGTCCTCGGGGATGCCATCGCGCTCTACTCGACCAACGGGACCTCGTGGTCGACTTCAGCTACGACTCTCACGAGCATCCTCTTCAATTGCGTCTGCACCGATGCCACGAACTACCTCGCCGTGGGCGACGATGGTGAGCTGTGGAGTTCGGCCAACGGGACGACCTGGACTGAGCGTACCAGTGGCGTCGGGTACGATCTCGATGCCTGCATCTACTCCAACTCGACGTGGTACATCTTCGGCGACTCGAACTACGTCTACTCGGCCACGGCGCTCACGGCGTTCACCCTGGCCGGGGTGACGCAGCTTGACCAGCCCGATATCTACGACATCTTCAGCCACGATGTAGACGAGACCACGCTCGTCGGCCCAGGGGGAAACATCTACCGGATCTCCGATGGACTTCTCTCCCGGGTAGACGGGGCTCCGATCAAGGACTACAACGGGGTCGCCTCCGACGGGACGACGTGGGTGGTGGTCGGGCAGTATGGTTTCATCTATGCGACCACGGACTTCGTGACGTGGACGCTGGCCACCATCTCTGACTTCAGCGACAAGAACTCGGTGACGTGGGACGGCACCAACTTCGTCTGCTGTGGCGATGTGGGCGTCGTGGCCTACAGCTCTGATGGGATCACCTGGGACCACGTTCACACGGCGTCGTCCGACAACTTCAACAAGGTCAGGTACGGGAACTCTCGTCTGGTCACGGTCAGTGATACTGGCGAGACCTACTACTCGGCGAACAACGGGGCTGCATGGACGGCTGGGATCGACCTCGATACCAACCTCAAGGATCTCGCCTGCAACACCGACCTCTCGCGCGCGGCTATCGCGGCTCAGGGCCTCATCACGGTCTCTGGGGTTCCTACCAATGGCGAAAAGCTAACCGTGGATACTCAGGAGTTCACGTTCGTCACGACCCGCACCGGAGCCGGAGAGATCACCAAGGGGGCCACGGCTGCTGAGTGCGTGACCAACATCGTCTCTGCCATCACCGCTGACCTGGCCACCGTGACGGCTTTGGACTCCACCGGCAACACGGTGCTCGTGACCGCCGCGACCCCGGGGGCGGCCAGCGAGTCCATCGTCTTCACCACCGACGCTGGGAACCTCTCCCTGGATGGCTCAGGGACGCTCGGTGGTACGCGGGCGGGCGAGGATATCTCCCATATCTGGATCGCGGTCTCGGCTGATGGGAAGGTCTACCGCACCGACGACCTCTTCACGACGGCGACCCGGATCGACAATGGCTCACTGGGCGCCCTCTCGGCATGCATCTACACGAATGGGTACTACTTCGTCCTGGCGCAGAATGGGTCTGTATGGTACGCCAGCGACACCAACGCTCAGGCCAAGACGTGGGCGTACACCACGCCGAGCCAGGGGGGGACGTTCTACGGGATCTCCTGGGATGGCGAGAAACTCTACATCGCCGGGGCCGAGCTTCAAGTCTACACGAACGCCTTCACCTTCACGGCGGGGACCAATCTCGACTCAACCCTGATGGAGAAGTTCACGCCCCTCTCGGATCTCTACCGGGCCAACGTGTTCGCCACCGTTGACGGGTACGTGATCCTCTTCGGGACCTACGAGTTCAACTCCACGACGGGCGAGTGGGAGTGGCAGCGGCGCCGGCTCCGGTGGACTGCACCGGGTACCTACGATGATTTCGCCACCACCGGACAAGCCGGGAGTGCCGAGGTCTACGGCGAGGGCAACTTCGTGGACGCCCGCACCCTGGGCCACAACGTCATCGTCTGGGAGTCCAGCAACGTCGCCGTGATCTCACAGACCGGCGTCCTGGAGGCCCCCTGGGAGTACCGGGTGATCGACTGGTCCAACCGGATCATCTCGAATCCCATCGTCGTGAACGGTCTGGCCTACTGGATCGAGGCCTCGGGGATGCTCTACCAGAGCAACGGGGATGAGGTCTCGGCAGTGCCGTGCGGCTTCGACCTGACCGCCTGGTCCGACTACGACTCAGCCTCGCCCGTGTGGCTCGCCTACGACGAGACCTCCGGGTGCATCGTGATCTTCCAGCCCGTGACCTCAGGCACGCCGGTGGCGTACTTCTACTCGCCGGCCATGGACGTGCTCACCGAGGTCACCATTCCCAAGGCGGCAGGGACCTACTGGCCGAAGTCCATCGTGGGCATCGGGTCTGGCCAGGGGGTCCCGACTCTGATGGTCGGCTATGACACCAACCCCTCGACGGCCAGCACCCTCTCGGTGGGCTACTTCAACTACGGCAACGCCATCACCGGATGCGACACCGTGGGAGCCGTCAACGCCAGGTGGTACGGGGAGATCCTGACTGGCTTCATCCAGTTGGTGGGGCCTGGGGAGAAGACTTCGCTCCGGGCTCTCCTGGCCAAGACCTACCAGGACAAGGCCACGGTGTTCTACGCCTTCTGTGGCAAGGGCTCCGACGAGGACGACTGGTCCGGGTGCCACGACACGCAGGGGACCATCTCAGTGACCTCCACGGCGGTCGCGGGGACGAGCACGATGTTCTCCTCCCTACTCGGGGTCTCCACGGGGGCAGAGACCGTCTACACCGGCGCCGTCCAGCCGGCGTGGTGCTGGGACGTGATTGTCACCAACGGCTCCGACGTGGTGCAGACGACCCCGAGTTACACCGTGACCGGGGCATACGAGATCACCTTCGGCTCGGCCCTGACCGCCGGCTGGAAGGTCTACGCCTACTGGGATGCAGACCCGAGCCCGATCATGGCGGTGAACGATCTCATCGAGACCGACGAGGGCATGCACCCCATCGCGTCCATCACGAACCGGGCGGCGCTGACGCTGGACTGGTATCCGACGACTACGCTCGCAGGTACGCACTGGCATGTGGACACGCCGGCCCTTGGTGAGAAGGAAGCGTACGCCGGATTCCAGTTGATGGCCGATGCGGTCCAGGTGAGGATCATCGTGGTCCCTGACTCGACGGTGGGGACCCCAGAGACAAACGCGGCGAAGAAGGTCAAACTACTCGGGCTTGAGATTCACCACCAGCCCGCGGGCAAACGCCCGATGGTGCGATAGGAGGAAACGATGGGCGAATACAGCGGTGTGGCAAGCGGGCTCATGGGAGCATTCGGGGGCACCCCGAGGCGGAATCTCCAGCAGACCGGTCAGGGGAGCTACATGGAGCAGCCTCGGGAGAGCATGGGCTTCTGGAGCTGGCTCCAGCAACAGGGGTACACGTCCGACCAGATCAACGAGGTCAGGACGAACCCCGGGATGATGGCCTACCTCTACGAGATGTGGCAGACGCAGACGACGAGAGGTGACAACCAGGGCGGCGGCACGGGTCTCCCGACCGACGTGGAGACCGAGGCCGCGAGGCGAAGTGGCAGTGCCTTCATGAACAAGAACCTCTTCGACCAGGGCCTCTCTTGGGGGACCCCGGAGGTGAGGGTCCCGGGGCCGAACGATGCTCCGGGAGCGAGCAGCACGTCCATGAGTCCAGGAATGGAAGGTGAGTCCGATCTCCAGAAGTTCATCAAGGCTCACCGCAACCGTCCTCAGAATGCGTTCAGGTGGTAGTCATGGGCGGCATCCTACCTCCGGCCAAGAACAGCGTCGTGGGTGCGCTCATCGACATCTTCTCCACCCCCAATGCCCTGGACCAAGGGCGCGCACGCTTCGAGGCGGACCGCAAGAAGCGGCAGGGGCAGAAGTCTCAGGCGTCCCTGATTCAGCGGCTCACCCTGCTCAACCAGGAACTTGCCAACGCGACGCAGCAAGGCGACACCGAGAAGGCTCGCCTCATCCAGGAGGAGATCGCCGCCGTCCAGTCTGAGCTGAGCAGCCTCAACGAGGAGGCCTCGACGCCGAGCGGGTACGCGGCGAACGCCAGCGGGACCTACACTCCGATCTTCGGGGGGATGCGCTGATGGCCACCTACCCCTACCAGGGCCAGTTCGGGCAAGGACTATCCAACCCACAGTGGGGTGGAGGGAAGAACATGCAGACCGCACGATTCAGCACGACACCAAGCACGGCAGTACCGGCGGCCGGCGTGGGACCGAACGCCTGGACCCGGGAGCTTCAGGGGGTCCTGAACTCCTTCGGGATGAACCCGGCCAACCAGGGCATGGGTGGAGCGCCCAACGGGTACGGTGGACTCTCCCCCGAGGTGCTGGCGTGGATCAAGGCCAGCATGGGGCAGAACAACACCACTCAGACGCCCACGACCACCACGGCGACCTCGCTCACGCCCACGAGCACGGTGAGCACCGAGGGGGCCATCCGGGCGGCCATGCCGCGCATCCAGGAGGAGCAGACCCGCAACTTCGGCCAGGCCGCCAAGCGGTTCGGCCAGACTGGGATGCTGGCCTCCACGCCCTACATGGAGGCCCTCGGCAGCGTGAGCCGGAACTCCACCAACGACATCGCCAGCATGATCGAGCAGATGATCTATCAGGCGAACGAGGCCCAGGCCAACCGGGCGCTCCAGGCCGGCGAGGGTCACCAGAACCGACTCCTCCAGGCTGGCGAGGGCGCGCAGAACCGGGCCTTCAACGCTGCCGAGGCGTGGCGTGGCCGGGAGTACGGCGCCCAGCAGAGCAACCTGGACCGAGCCGCGAACGCCTCTAACCTGGCCTACAACAACTGGCAGGCCGGCAGGGGTGACCAGACCGCCCTGATGCAACTCCTCGGTGACTGGTACATGCGGATGCGCGAAGGCGACGAGAACCGCTCACTGAGCTGGGCTGGGCAGACTGGGGGGTGGTGAGATGCCTCGAAGAATCCACGAAGGGCTTCAATGGCTCGCCAGCCTCCCTCCTGAGATCATCGCCTATCTCAAGCAGATGGCCCAGGAAGATGGGCAGCCTCCGGCGATCAGGGATGAGATGGGCTCGCCTGCTGTTCCACGTCCGAGTGGCAGTGTCCACTGGTGGGATGAGTTGGGTTCCGCCGGTCCAGAGCAGGGTTCTGCGATGCCTCCGAATCCGGCCCCCTCGTCTGGCCTCCCTTCCGGTCCCCCAGGCAATGCTGCCTCTCTTGGCATCCTCAGCCGTCGTCCTGGCGGCGGGGGCTACGAGGGCATCCCGAGCGGCGCTTCCTCTGGCGGCCCCGACGACATGGTGCGCCAGGCGATCATGGAGCACCTGCGCTACATGCTGGCCCCGGACAGGTCAGCGGCTCCGATGAGTCGGGCCGCTCTTCAGGAGATGGGCGCTGACGCCGAGTACCCATCCCTCGACTACGAGACGGCGCTCTCCAACCCACGGGCGGCAGACGCCATTGCCCCCCTCATGGCTCTCTACGGTCAGATGGACCAGCGTGGCCAGCAGGCGAGGCAGTTCGAGTCCCAGATGGCCGATGCTGAGGCGAGACGGGCGTACACGGGGGCGCAGGCGAGGAACCTGAACAATGGCGGCAAGATCAGGCCGGAGATTATGAAGGCGGCCACTTTGGTCTACAACGCCAGGAAGTGGGTGGACACCGAGATCCTCAAGGCCGAGCGTGACGCCAGCAACGGCATCGACATCAACATCGGCGGGAAGCCCATCAAGGCCGCCGAAGCTCCAGCCATCATCGCGGCGATTCGGAAGAACGTGCAAGACGCCAACGACCTCCTCGACTTGGCGAACCAGGCTACCGAGAGCGGGGACATCCGCACCGGGAACTACTACGCATACCAGGCGGCGACGATGCTGAGCCAGTACGAACCACTCATGAAGAACACACCAGCGCCGGGAGTGGACGTGGAACAGCCTGTACCAGTGACCAATGGTGCCGACCTCGCGGCTCGGATCAAGGCGATGTCAGCTAGGAGATAGCATGCCTATTCCTGCCTGGAAGATGCTTCTGGAATCCCCCGAGTGGGAAACACTCCCCTACGAGGAGAAGCTACGAGCCATCGAGATCATCGGGCAGGATGATCCTGAGTACATGGGGCTTCCTGATGAGGAGAAGATGGCGTTCCATTCCGCTCTCGCCGGCGAGCCCCCCTCCGGCGGTGGCCTCGGTGGCGTCGTCCACTCTGGCCTCGCTGGTCTGGCCGGCGGGTTCAAGTCCCTCACCGACACCATCGGCGGGTTCCATGAGGCCCCGGCTCGCGTCCTGGACGCCCTGGGAGCCGAGGAAGCCGCTCAGACGTGGAAGGACTACAACCCCATCCTCAGGACCGCTCAGGCGGCCTCTGGATGGCTTGGCGAACAGGAGGCTGAGCAGGCGGCCCAGGCTGGTCGCGGGTTCCTGCCGAGCGCGGCCAACGTCTTGGGGCAGACCCCCGGCGTGATGGCCAAGTTCGGTCTGGAGATGGCCGGTCCTGGGAAACTCAAGGGGCTAGCTCTGCTGGCCAAGGGAGTCGGCCAGGTGGGCGGGCTGGAGCTACTCTCCCGACTCGGGCGCGGGGAGCCGCTGAAGGAAGCGGCCACCGGGGCGGGCACCGAGGCCGCGATGGTCGGGGCGTTCGGAGGGGTCGGCGAGCTGGCCAAGGGGATCGTCAACCCCCTGGCTCGCGGCCTGACCCATGTGGCAGGGACGGCAGGGATCGGTGGCCTCCTAGAGATCCCGGCTGTGCTGTCTGGCGAAAGGACCCCCACCGAGGCGGCGGGGACCGCCATCGGCTTGGCCGCGCTTGCCGGCCACAGCGAGTACAAGACCGTGAAGGGCCTCCAGGCTCGCAAGGCCAAGCTCATCGCGCCGGTAAGCGAGGGTGGCAACGGGATGCACCCTGCCAAAGCCGCCGAGGTGGTCGAACTGGAGCGCCTCGGGAAGGTCGCGGAGGCCAAGGCGATCATCGACGAGTGGATGGCCGACAGGATGCCTCCTGCGCCCGCTCCTCCTCCCCCGGCAGAGCAGACGACGCCACCTGTGGTCGAACAGACACAGGTCTCGGCCGAGACGACTCAGGCTCCCGCGCAAGAGCCGGTCGTCCAGGCTCCGAAGCCGAAGCGCCAGAAGAAGCCGAAGCCGGCCCCTGCGCCGGTGGTGGAGCAGCCTCTTGTCCCAGACGAGACCCCCCCGCCGAATCCCCTGCCGCCGACGCCGAAGGAGGTGGAGGAGGCGGCCCCCCTCTCCGCTCGCTTCGCCGGGAAGATGGCCACGCGGCCTGCTCCTCGGATGGGGCTGAGGGAGTTGCAGCCCCCGAAGCCGACCGAGCAGCCTGTGGCGAAGCAGCCGTGGGAGATGACGAGAGCTGAAGTCATTGATGCTACAACCAGTGATCTCTCGCCAGGGCAGACGGAAACTTTGGAATTTCTCCAGAAGAAGAAGGTCGAACTTGAGCGTCAGCTTACTGAAGCGAATCGACTCTCTGAGCACTACCGAGGGAAGGCTGGTAAGACTAACGCCATAGAGTTCGAAAAGGCGTGGAAGAATCAAAGCCGTCTGTCACATCTTATTGACGCAATGACCGAAGAAATGGAATCACTTTCTAACGCGGCAAGAGATCGCAACCTGACGAGAAATCTGAATGACCATCGCACTTCCGTCGAGCAAGCCCTCGCCTCCGGCAAGCCCATCCCCCCCGAAGTCCTCGCGGAGTACCCTGACCTCGCACCGAAGGAGGTGCCAAGTGCCCAAAAAGCTGGAACGCCAACTCAAGCAGGAGGCCCGCAAGAAGGGGCTCAAGGGGGAGCGGGCATCGGCCTACGTCTACGGGACGATGCGCAAAACCGGGTGGAAGCCGGAGCGGGAACTCAAGTCCAAGGGGAAGGGGAAGTAGTCCCCGCCATCTCCGCTCCCGCCCTCGTGGCGAAGCAGGGGAAGGGAGCTGAGCCAGAGAGCGGAGCAGATCCATTCGAGACGAATGCCGGAGTGCTGGCATCCCGTCGCATGGCCGAACTCCGCAAGGTCAAGCCTCGTCCACTGGCAAAGCTCTATGGGAAGACTGGCCCAACCCCTGAACAGGCTGCTCAGCATGCTGCCGCGATGCGGGAATGGAACCGTCAGTATAGGGCAGCCGCCGCTGCAAACAAGGCGTACCTTGCCAGCACGGAGAATCTCCCCTCTTCAATCCCTTCTCCATCTCCGGTCGAGTTGTTACGAACAGCCCGGATGGAAGCGTATGACCGACTGAAGGCCGACATAGCCCGGAAAGCGAGCAAGTCAATTCTTGCTGGTGACAAGCGTTTACTTGATGATCTAACACAGAAGCTCAAGGAGGCCATCGCCGAAGAGCCCACTCCCCCCACCACCCAAGGTTTCCCCCAAGGTGCCCCTCCCTTCATCCCGACTCCCCGGCAGGCAGTGGCGACCGGCCCCGTGGAGCCCGTGACCATCCGGGACATCCAGGCACACATCGAGGATGTGCTCGACATGCCGACCGCAGTAGGTGGCTTCCGTGGTAAGGATGCAGGTATCTGGAAGGGGCTCGCCCAGATCATCCGTACCAAGAAGTGGGGCAACCTGGACGTGTGGGCACACGAGGTCGCGCATGGTCTCGTGGAGCGTCATTTCGGTGGCGTACTGAGACTTCCGGTCCAGGTCCGCAACGAGTTTGATGCGCTCGGCAAGGCGCTCTACGGCACGCGGCAACCCGCCGGGAGCTACACCGAAGAGGGCTTCTCTGAGGCCATGCGTTACTGGCTCTCCAGTGCTACGGCACGCCAGTGGCTCCAAGCCCGAGCCCCCGCCGCCTACCAGTGGGTCGAGCAGCAGATGGCGACCGGGAATCTCGCGGAGGTCGCACCGAAACTGAGGGCTCTCCAGGATCTCTACCATCGGTGGGACCAGACAAGCCTGCTGGACAAGGGCCGGTCCGCGATGGCATGGGAGCCGCCGAAGGAGAAGACCTCGGTCTCGAAAGTCGCTAGGTACTTCACCCGGATGATGGCCGACGAGACGGTCGAGCTAGGCTCCGTGCAGAAGAAACTCGGCGTGGAGAACGCCCCCTATGAGCACAACCCCAGGAAGGTGATCCTCTCCAATCAGGGGAACGCTGCCGGGCGCGCTCGTGAGGCCGTCGAGGGTCGGGGTCTTCCTGATCCAGAGGACCCGACGGCCACCCTTGGCCCAAGCCTCAAGGCGGTCTTCGAGCCAATCGTGGCGATGTACAGAAAGAAGGCCGACTCCACCGCGGCCATCAAAGACTTCTTCCTCTACATGATCGGCGAGCACTCCGAGGAGGTCCGGGCGGAAGGGAGGCGCACCGACGCTAACGGACGGCTGATCCATCCACAGGGCATGGAAGCCCCGATGGCGGAAGACGTGGCTCAGGCATGGATCGCCGCCGGTCGGGCTCGACCTGAATTCGTGGCGGCAGCGCGAGGCGTGACAGACTTCGCCAACTCTGGCGTGGACTACATGGTCAAGAAGGGTGCCATCACAGAGGCCGATGGTCGGGCGATCAAGAAGTACAAGTTCTACATCCCATTCATGCGGGAGTTCTTGCTCTCCGAGGGACGTGAGAACGCCGGGAGCGGTGGCCAAGGTCCGCTCGAACCTGGCGCGGCCATCCGCCGCATGACCAACACCGGCTCGACTCGACCGGTCAAGAACCCATTGGAGTCGCTCATCACCATGATGCAGCGCATGATCGTCTCGGGGGACAAGGCTGAAGCGGGGCGGGCGTTCATCGAGTTCGCAAAACGGGCGCCAGGAGCCGGGAAGTTTGTGGACGTGGTGGACTTCTCCTCCCATCCCAACACGGTGGAACTTCGCCAACTCAAGAAGGAATTGGAAGCCCTCGGCATCGACACCTCGGGGGCATCCGCCGATTCCGTCCTGACCTACTTCACGCAGCTTCAGCACCCAGCCGGGCCACAGAACCGGCTGGTGACTGTCAAAGATGGCGTCCGTAAGATGGTCGAGATCCGCGATCCTGACCTCTTCGAATCCATGTCAGGGATGGACAGTGCCGAACTTCCTGCCGCCATCAACATCATTATGAAGATCCTCGGCGCCCCTGCCCGCGTGGCGAAGCTCGGCTCCACCGCGTACAACGCGGGCTTCTCGCTCATCACCCAGATCATCCGCGACCCGATGACCTCCTTCGTCAACACGGTCCGCAAGGATAGCGCCGGGCACGTACTCTCCGAAGCTGGCAAGGAATACTGGCCTGCCCTCAAGTCGGCGGTCACGGGCAAAGAGAACCCCAACGCTCGCGGCTGGGTCCGCACTGGCGGGCCGCTCACGACCTACTTCGGCCAAGATACGGCGTCCACGAAGCACGCCGCCGACGCTGTGCTGGCCGGTGGAGGCCGGAAGGGTCGCCTCCGTGTGGTGCTGCGCCATCCTCTGGACGCCTACCGTGACGTGCTCTCCTTCTCGGAGAATGTGAACCGCTACAACGAGTTCAATGCTGTGTACAGGAAAGTCTACGACGAGGCGATCCAAGAAGGTCTCACCCCTCAGAAGGCCCACGTTCGAGCCAACGGCGAAGCGACCTACGCCGGCAAGGAAGTCTCGGTCAACTTCACCCGAGGTGGCCCACTTGGGCGCATCATCAACCAAGTGGCGATCTTCTACAACCCGGCGATGCAGGGCCTCCGAAAGACGGTGGTCAACCTTGCGGACCCCGCCACGCGCACCAAAACTATCGCCAGGGCGGTGACGAGCTTGACCATTCCAGGGGTAGCACTCTGGCTACTCAACAAGGACAAGGACTGGTGGGACAACCTGACCACCTACGAGAAGGTCGGGTACATGCACGCCGAGGTCGGCGGCAAGATCATCCGCATCCCGATGCCTCAAGAGTATGCGGCGCCATTCTACGTGCTCCCGATGGCCATCTTGGAAGCGTGGCGGAAGAAGAACCGCGAGGAAGCGGCCAAGTTGACCTGGGAGGGCACCTACTCGATGATCCCCAACGTTCTCCCAACCTTCCCACTCCTGATGGCTGAAACAATGATCGCCCCGAACGCCTTCTCCAAGTTCAAGGGGCGCAAGCTGATTCCGCAGAACATGGAGGGAATGGCTCCTGAGCGCCAGTTCACGCAGTATACCCCAGAGGTCTACAAGGAGATCGCCGGGGTCATCAACTACGCCGCACGGTACATCTCGGGAAACCCGAAAGCGGGCGTCTCTCCGATTGTACTCCAGCACCTGGCCGAGCAATCCACTGGCGGTCTCGTACGTCACATCCAAGGGCTCACCGCGAAGAAGAAGGAAGCGGCAGACTGGCCGGTGGTTGGTCGTCTCTTCACACGCGAGGGGGGCGGTGGCCGTGTCATTGATGAGTTCTACAACCAGTACAACCAGGCGCAGACGGCGCTCAAGACGCTCCGCGACATGCAGAAGGATGGCGACACAGAAGGGGCCAGGGCCTACGCGAAGCAGTTCGCCAAGATCCTCGGCCCCGGCGGCACCCGAGTGAAGATCCTCCAAGAAGCGAAAGAGAAGCTCTCCGAGCTTCGCACGTCACAGGCTACCGGTGAGGAGTTGCAGCGCCTTGCCACGGCCTATCTACGAGCAGCGAACAGAGGTACGAACCTGTGGGCTCCGGGGGGCGGGGGTGATTAGGATTATGGGATTCCCGACAGGCAGCATATGCGATGATCGTGTCAACCCTGAGTGTATCGAGGCTATCACCAACGCGCAGACGAGGATCATCCAGATGGAGAAGCAACTCGAATCCTTGCCAGCGATCCACGAGCGACTCGCCGCCATGGAGACATGGGTGAAGCGCCAGAACGGCACCATGCAGGAGATGGCCCAGACACTCAAGGAAGTCCTCCACAACTTGACGGTCTGGATCGAGCACTCTAGATTGTTCGAGGAGGAAACCAAGGCCTACCGCACGATGCGCCAGGAGAAGGAAGCACCAGTGGAGGATAAGAAGGCGGGCTTGTTCCGCACCATGCTGAACCGCTACCCCCTCGGCACTGGCCTGCTCCTGGGCCTCATCCTGGCCGCGGTCCTCGTCCTGGGCTCCGACTGGCTCCGAGGCACCCTCTCGACTGTGGTCGAGCACAAGCTCGGCACTCAACCGACACCCACGGCTCTCCCAAGCCGCTAGGAGGCTCTGATGAAGCGAACCCTTGCCCTACTCACTCTGATCCTGGCGGCCACGGCAGGCGCGCAAATCCGCACCGGGGTCTACGTCAACAACTGGCCCTCATGGGTCCAGCAACCCACGGCGGCGATGGACGGGTACTACCTCAGCTACTCCGACGCACTGAAGGAGGCGGTCTGGGCGGCGGTCTCGGTGGGAGGGACTCTCTCTGGCCTCACCGCTACCCGAGTGCCGTTTGCGGCGAGCGCCACGAGCGTGGAGGATGACGCGGGCCTGACCTACATCAAGGCCAGTGACACGCTCAATCTGCAAGGCCCGCTGGTGCTCGGCATCGACGCGGCGGGGGGCGTCGCCAACACCGCCGGACAGTTCAAGTTGTTCTCGGCGGGCGACAACGCCTTCTACACGACCATCACGAGCGGCACCAATACCGCCAACATCGCCTACACCCTCCCCGTGGACGATGGCACCGCGTCGCAGTTCCTCCAAACCGACGGGTCGGGGGTGCTGACCTGGGCTACCGCGACCACCGCAACCCCGGACCTGGCGGCGGTGACGGCGGCGGGAGGGAGCACTTCGACCGCGTTGACGCTCTCCGGCGGGGTTTCGCTTTCGACTACGCCGAGCGCGAGTAACGTTGTGAATGGGACGTTTGCAGCGGACTCAGATTGGACCAAGGGTACTGGATGGGCGATCGGCTCAGGGGTAGCCACCAAGACCGCCGGCTCTGCATCCACTCTCGCGCAGACCGTCTCGACCATCACAGCCGGGACGTGGTACCTCCTCACGTACGACGTGCCGACGCTCACGGCCTCGACGATTATCCCGAGCGGTGGAGGGTGGACGGGGTCAACGATCTCCGCTGCCGGGACTGGCTTCGTTGAGACGTTCTACGCGACCACGACTGGCGCACTGACGTTCACCTCGACGGCGACCACCGCGGGGACTCTTGACAACGTGCTCCTGCAACCGCTGGCCGGAAGGACGACGGTTGAGTACTCTCCGCTGACTGCGGTGAATACTCCACTCACGGTGACGCGGACCCTTTCGTCTGCACAGACCAACCAGACAGCGCTTCACCTCGGCTACACAACCAACAAGGCCGGTGGCAACGATACCGGTTTGCTCATCGACTGGTACGACCAGGCGTCGCCTGGGACCAGCAACGGCATCGACTTCCGGAACAACGGCACATCGAAGTTCAGCGTCAATTCCGCGGGAACGGTGACGGGTTACTCCTGGAGCGGCTCCGGCACGGTAACCACGACCTCGGTCGGCAAGTACGGGGGCGGCAGTGGCTTCGGCATCGCCCTCAATGCCGCCACGAGCGCGACGAATCCGCTGGTCACGTTGGGGACGTCCTCCACCGCCTGGACGCACTCCAGCGGAACCGGCAATGAGCTGCTGATCACCTACGCGTTGAATGAGACGGGGACGGCGGGCTTCACTGGGCTCCGAGTGAGTGCGACTAACACCGCGAAGGGATCGGGTACCCACTACCTCCTGGATGGGTATGTAGGAGGCGTAGAGCGGTGGCACGTCGGGGATGACGGCTCGATGATCGTCAAGTCAGCGAGTGGTGGTTCGTGGGAGATGGGACAAACCGAGGAGACCATCACCCTCGCTACTGATGCCGCGTACACTGACTCCACCGCTAACATGCTCCCTGCCAACGCTATCATTTACGGAGTTGGATGCGTGGTAGTCACAGAGATCACTACAGCGGCCAACTGGAGCGCGGGTGATGCGACTACGGCGGCACGCTTCTTTGCCGCCCAAACGACGCTCACGCAGGGCTTCCAGGTACTCGGGCTTGCGCATCACCAGGGAGGGATTAGCACGGATGCAACTGGGCCAGTGCAAACTGCGGCTGCCAAGCTCAGGATTACGTTGAACACTACCCCTGGAGCTGGTGTTGTGAAGTGCGTCACCAACTGGGGGCGGTTTGCGGCCCCCTCTCTTTGACGAGTCCATCCTAGCGGTGGGCGACAGCAAGACCGTGTGGATGACGACACCGTACACCAACTGGTGGCCGGCGTTGTTGGAGACGCTCATGGACGCGGTGCCAGGCTACCGGTGGTGGGAGTGGGACGCGATAGTGCAGCCGTCTGATACCTACGCGATGGCGACCTCGGGCTTCACGGCGGGGGACATGCTTGCGGTGATCGATGCGCGGTTGGCAGCGTATCCATCGTACACATTCCCGCCAACGAGGATCTTCGTCAACTTCGGCGCGAACGACTGCAAGAGCGCAGGCGCCATCGCGGCCTATGAGGCGAACATGGAGAGCCTCGTGGACAAGCTCCACGCGAAGTGGCCGAACGCGCTCATCTACCTCACGCGGGCGTGGCGGCGAGGGTACGACATGTCGATCTTCGACGGCTTCGACACGAACATCGACAACATCATCGCGGACGGTCGGACGGCCTACTGCTTCCTCGGGGATGACGAGCGCGTTTGGTTGGAGAACGGGGACGACGGCGCGACCTACACGACGGACGGCGTCCACTACACCCTCGGAGCACGACCAGTGAAAGCGGCGGCGCTCAAGGCGGCGATGGGGTTCTGACCATGCTCTCCTGGGCTCTCGCCATCGCGTTCGCGTCTGCTGGGGCTGGCTTCCAGGCCGGCCCAGAGGCGCGGGTCTCGGTGGAGGCGCCCAGGCTCAGGCTGGAGGCGTTCGGCGCGTACCAACACAAGTGGGGCGCGGTCGGCGGCTACCGCTGGGGCGCTCGTGCTCTCGTCACGACGCCGGACGCCTGGTACGTGGGGGCCGGCGCCGAGGCCCGTGGCTACCTCACGACCTGGCCGAACGAGCGCTACTGGCAGAAGGTCGGCGTCTCCCCGACGGCTGAGGCCGGCTGGCGCGACCCCAGGGGGCGGGTGAGCGTCCGGGTGGCGGGGCCGAGCAGCTCGCCCAACCACACGTGGGTACTCACCGGCTACCTGGAGGCGCGGCTCGGTGGCGGCCTCTCGGGGTGGGCTGAGCTGAGCGGGATGAGATACTTGCAGGGCGGTCAGTGGGAGCACGACACCTACAGCTCCCTCGGACTCGCGTGGAGGTGGTGATGGGCTCACGATCCCTCGACGACCTCGATCCAGCACTCCGGACCCTCGCTCGGCAGCACATCGAGCTGTGCGAGGCCTCCGGGTTGCGTCTGCTCGTCTACTGCACGTGGCGATCCGAGCTGGAGCAAGCCGCACTCTACGCCCAGGGGAGGCTCCCGCTGGAAGCGGTCAACGCCATGCGGGCCGAGGCGGGGCTCCAGGCCATCGACGCGGTGGAGAACCGCCGGCAGGTCACGCGCATCCGCCGCCGGAGCAACCACACCCTCACCGATGAGCAGGGCGTGGCGGCGGCCAGGGCGTACGACGCCGTGCCTCTCGACGATGCCGGGCATCCGGACTGGCGGACGTGGGTCAACTGCCGGGAAGCGACGCTCACGCTCACCCCGCGGTGGCAGATCGTGGTGGACGCCGGGGAGCGTCTCGGGCTCGTCTGGGGCGGGCGGTGGGAGCAGCGGGACGCCTGCCACTGGGAGATGAGGGGGACGGTATGAAGGCGCCTTTCCCGTGGTTCGGCGGCAAGGCGCGTGCGGCCGACCTCATCTGGTCCCGCTTCGGCGATGTGGAGAACTACATCGAGCCGTTTGCGGGTTCACTGGCGGTGCTCCTGGCGCGTCCACACTGGCCGTTTGTCGGGCCGGCGCGGACGGAGACGGTCAACGACATCGACGCCTACGTGGTCAACTTCTGGCGCGCTTTGGAGGCGGACCCGGAAGCGGTCACCGCCTACGCTGACAACCCGGTCAACGAGTGCGACCTCCATGCGCGGCATGCGTGGCTGCATCGGCAGGCAGAGCGGGTCGAGGCGCTTAAGGTTGACCCGGACTGGTACGACGCGCGGATCGCCGGCTACTGGGCGTGGGGTCTGTCGTCGTGGATCGGCGACAACTTCTGCCGTCCCTCACGGCAGGATTCGCTCCCGCACCTCGGGGACCCGGGAAAGGGCGTGAACCGGAAGCTCCCGCACCTCGGGAACCCGGGAAAGGGCGTGAACCGGAAGCTCCCGCACCTCGGGGACCCGGGAAAGGGCGCTGCCGTGCCGGGTGGGTGCGATGACCGACGGCAACGCTTGCTCGCCTACTTTCTCCAGCTCGCGGACCGACTGCGCGGCGTGCGGGTGTGCTGCGGTGACTGGATGCGGGTGCTCACGCCGTCAGTGACCTTTCGGCATGGGGTGACGGGCATTCTGCTTGATCCGCCGTACGACGTGGGCGGGACGGAGTACGGGGAGAGTGCAGCCGGGATCTCATCGGCCGTCCGAGCGTGGGCCATCGAGAACGGGGGCAACCCGTTGCTCCGGATTGCACTCTGCGGCTACGCGGATGAAGGTCACGCCGAGGCGATGCCCGAGGGGTGGATGGTCGAAGCATGGAAGGCGGGCGGGGGGTACAACAACCTCTCGTCAGGAGTCAACCGTACGCGGGAGCGGATCTGGTTCAGTCCCGCATGCAGGCGGACTGGACTATTCGAGGTGGTGGCATGAGCACCGACAGGCTGGTCGTGCGGACGGCGGAGCAAATCCGGCAGGCGACGGATGCGGCGCTTCGGCTCGCGGCGCGGCTGAGGTGGTCGCCAGCGAGTGAGGCGCAGGTGGGCGGCGACCCGGACACTCGGGCGGCCATCCGGGTGCTCCGGGCGACTGGGCATGATCCCGTGCGGCGATGCCTCGGCGTGGTCGCCGTGCTGCTCGCGGCCTCGGCGGCAGCTCAGCCTACGCCTCAGCCAACACCAGATCCGGCGCTCGGAGGGTGCTGCTGGAGCACGGACCAGTCGTGGCACTACATCAGGTGGGACGGCTGCAACCAGGGCGAGAGGCAGGGGCCGTGCCCTGGGGAGGTGCTGCCGACCCCGACGCCGGGGGTGGCGCCGACGCCCACGAGCCCGCCGGGACCGACGGCAACTCCTACCCTTCCCGCGCCCTCTCCGACGCCTACACAGCCTCCTGACGCCACGCCGAGTGGTTGTGGCCCCGCGACGTTGGTGGTGCGCTGGGACAACCTGAGCCCTCAGCCGACCGGGGTGAGCTTCGAGGCCACGGGTGGCTGCTCGGGCGGAGAGATCCTCGTCCTGCCGGCGGGGGATCGCATCCCGGTGGGGCCGAGGGGGAGCCGCTCGATGACCCTCATCAAGCCGTACGGCACTATGGTCGGTGCGGGGCTGGCTATGTTAAGGGTTCGGGCCATCTCGCTCAACAACGGCCACGAGCAGTGGCAGGATCTCCCTGTCGTGCTCGTGTGGCCATGTGCGGGAGGTGGAGTGTGAGCGAGGTAAACCCTAACGTCCAGCCATTGAACCTCCCGCCGCTGCTGAGTACGTGGAGGACTCCAGCGGCGATCCCGCAACCTTCTCCGACTGGTGAAGGGCGGGATGTGACGGCGCAGGTGATCGAGGACATTCGCGCTCGGAGCGAGATGGGGCGGCGCAAGTACGGGACCGTCCTTCGCACCGACAACGGGCGGGATGCGCTGATGGATGCGTACCAGGAAGCACTCGACCTCTGTTGCTATCTCAAGCAGGCGATCATGGAGCGGAACGAGGCCCTGGATGGGCCAGAAAGGGGACGATGATGCGGAAATTTCTCGTTGTGGTGGCGGTGGTGGCGCTTTTGGCGGTGGTTCCAATGCCGACGGGGGCGCAGGAGGTCCCGTGCTGCAAGAATGCAGCGACTGGACAGATCGTGAAGCAGCTCCTTCCGACGTGTGAGGAGTTGGGTCCGGGGTGGGTGCCGTTCGAGGGGCCGTGCGACGGCGATTCGACGCCCGGCTGGTGGGATGCCATCCTCGCATGGGCGGATGGCAAGGTGATCTACAGTCCGGACGGGCCGCAACTCGCGAAGATCCTCGCTATTCTAGCCAGCTTCGTCGCCATCGTGCAGGCCATCAAGAAGTTCATCGAGGGAAGCGGGAAGTGGCAATGGTTGCTGAAGCTCATCCCCGGGTGGGCGAAGATCGCCGCCGCGCTGACCTCGACGTGGGTGCCGATGGTCCTCAACGCCCTCGTCACGGGCGGCGTGATGCTCACGGCGGCATTTCAGACGCCGGGGCTCACCGCCGGCGAGGTGCTTCGAATCATCCTCGCCATCGTGGGGACTGATCTCCTCTACCGGCTGATCCGCGACTGGCTGCCGCTCTTCGGCAAGGGCGCGGCCACCAAGTGACCCCCCTCGACAATCCGTACCGCCCGTGGGAGCCGCCGACACTCCCCACGCCTCAGCCGCACGGTCTCGCTGGCTGGGTCGCCCTCCTACGCCGAATCTGGAAGGCTTGGCGCAAGAAGTAGTTCAACATCAACGAGCGAGTGAGCTACCCCCGGGTAGCTCATTTTGCATCACTCGAAAGTGGGATAGACAAGGTTGACGGCAGGGTTTATCTTGGTCCTGGAGGTTGCGATGAACGACTTGCCGCTCTGGTTCCTTCTGGTCTTCTATGTGGTCGTGGCACTCTGGGCGGTCGGGTTCTTCCTGGTCGCCCGCCGGGACCGCTCCTGATGTCTCGGGCCGAGCTGGCCGGCAGGGTCCCGTGTGACCCCCTCTCCTCCCTGGCGCCCGCCCGGGGATGCCAGCAGCGGGCTACTCTACAACTTACGGGCGCTGCGGCGTGGAAGGACACGCGAACCGAGAGTGAGGGGTCCAGTCCGGTGCTAGGTGATACGGTGCGGACTGAACCCGCCCCAGATGAGTATGGTAGGACGGGCGGGCTGGACATAACACGCGGCGTCGCATACACGCCGACCTCACTTGGAGCCGGGGCAGAGCCGGCCAGCGCCAACTCTTTCACTAGCGGGAGCAGCCGGGCAGGCACCCGGTGCTGGGTTCCACCCCAGACGATTGGCGTCCGGACCAATCTAGAGTGGTTCAAGTCCACTTCCCGCTGCCACGCAGATGCGACACCTGCCGAGCACATCTACGGCCTTACGGAAGGACCCATCTATGCCAGACTGATCCCTGGAAACGGATGGCGCGTCTCCTCTGGCCCAGGTATGGTGTGCGGGAGTGGTGTGACAGCCGGGAGAGACCGGCATCTACTCGACAGCTTGGGCGCTGCGGCGTGGCGAGATGACACGCGGCCTCAACGGCAGGGGAGCACCGGGCGACGGCCTGGAAGCGGAGGCAACCCCCCACAAGACCGGGCGGCTGAAAATCGCGCAGGTATCCGTCAAATGGCCATGGAAGACCGCGTCAGTGGCCAGCCCTCCTCCAGGGTGCGGAAATGGCCAGCCGGGGCAGGACCGGCCAGCGCCCATTCTTTCACGGGAGCCCACAACCGGCGTGGGCAACAATCAGTCCCGCCAGGACGGGCTACGAACGATCGCAAGACGATCTTCAGGTGCCACTTGACTATTCAGCTCCCCGTCCTGGCGGGGAGCACCAAAAAGGTGGCCCCCGAAGGGGCCAAGGAGGTGAAGACATGCACTGGATCAAGGAGAAGGTACATCGCTGGTGGGCATCTGTCAAGGCGTGGTGGCTCCACGCCACCGGACAGTGCCCGGTGACCACCCTCGTCAAGTGCCCCAGGTGTCACCAGTTCGTTCTCGGGGACGACTGGGTGTACCTCGACGGCGAGATGTGGCACCACAAGTGTCTGAATTGGAGGGACAGTGGGGACTAACCACTACCTCCACCGAAACGTCTGCCCCTACTGCCAGAGGGGCACTGACCAGATCCACATCGGCAAGGACTCGGCGGGATGGTGCTACGGGTTGCACGTCTACCCCAATGGGCTCCCAGATCAGGAGAACCGCAAGATCACCTGCCTCGATGATTGGGAAGCGTACCTCTACCAGCGCGTAGCCGAGGGTGATGTCCTGCGTGACGAGTATCACCAGGACATGACGGTTGCCGACTGGGTGGACCTCGTGGTCAACCGCAAGTGGGATCGGCCGCTCGATGACGTGCAGTCCGGTCGCTACACCTACAAGGTCGGCCCGAACGGCTGCCTCAGGCACCCGGTCGATGGCACGTTCTGCATCGGCCACGGGGACGGTCCCTGGGACTACCTGGTGGGGACGTTCAGCTAGGAGGAGACATGGATGAATTGATCGACATCACCGTCACCCTGAAGACTTCTGCTGTACGGTTGGCAGTGGCTCGCGCCTGGGAAGAAATCATGGAGCCGCCACAGGGCTACAGCAACAAGGTCCCCGAGGGCTACGCTGCCATCAAGGAGCAAGTGGCCCGGCACTGCCTCAGGATCGACGCCACCGAGATGATCCAGAAGCTCGCCAAGGAGAAGCTTCAGACGATTGTGGCCGAGGTGGTGGACAAGGTGCTCCGAGATGCCATCGTGAAACAGGCGAAGCTCCTCCGCGACTCGGGGAGGCTCTTCGAGGCGGATCATGGTTGAGATCAAGATCACCCGAGAGTTCGCTCTGGAGGTCTCCTGCGCGAGGTGTCACACGCCCCTTGTCTGCGAGTGGGAGGACGTAAACAACCGACTCCTCGTCTCCGCATGTGACCGGTGCGACAAAGACAGCTACATGGTCGGCTTCTCCGACGGCAAGTTCGAGGCCCGTCGTGGCTGAGGGGCTCGGCGGCTACATCGAGCTGGCCGCCTCGATGGTCCAGCAGGCCATCAAGGACGCCCACCCGCTCTACGGGATGCGGCCGGAGTGGGTCTACGAGTGTACCTGGATCAAGTCCGGCCAGGTGAAGATCCAGGTGTTCCATCGAGAGCAGCACGACGCCAAGAAGGACCCCGAGATCCACTACGTCCTGATCCACAAGGTCTGCCGAGAGGAGGCGGCAGAGACGTGCAAGGAACTCCTTCGGCCAGGGACGGTGGTTCGCCGGCTGGCTGAGGCGTACTGGGCCGAGACCGATCCCAAGAGGGTGAGGGATTGGTTCAATCTGCATCGAAAGAGGACGATGACGAGGTGATCTGCTTACGCCCACCCAAGAAGTCGAAGAAGAGGAGGACAACGTGTTGAAAGGTGTAACCAAGGGCAAGGAGTTGCCCCCCGGCATCGTGCTCTACGGACCGACGAAGTTCGGCAAGAGCACGTTCGGGTCGGAGGCTCCGAACCCCATCTTCATCCCAACGGAGGATGGGGTCAACAACATCAAGGTGGACCAGTTCCCCAGGGTGACGACCTGGGAGGAGCTACTCAAGCGCATCGACGAGGTGCTCGCCGGAGGGCACGACTACAAGACCCTCGTGATTGACACTCTCAACGGTGCGGTTGAGTTGGCCGCTCAGTTCGTCTGCCAGACCAAGTTCGCTGGGGACTGGGGTCCCAAGGGTTTCACGAGCTACGGCTCAGGGGACCGGGCCACATCCGAGGAGATCAGGAATCTCATCACCCGTCTCTCCGACGTGAAGGCCAAGGGGATGACGGTCCTTCTGCTCTGCCATACGGGCGTGCAGACCGTCAAGAACCCGGTCGAGGGGGACTACGGCAAGTACGCCCCCGACATGCCCAGGGGCGTCTGGGCTCGCTTCGCCGCGTGGGCAGACATCACCATGCGCGGCGACTACGAGTTCATCGTGAAGAAGGGGCCGAACCCCCTGGCGGCTGGACGACCCATCGGAGACTCCACGCGGATACTCCGGTGCTCCGGGTCGGCCGCCGAGGACGCCGGGAGTCGGGTCGGCTGGGAGTTGCCGGACACCTTGCCATTCATCAAGGGCGAGGCGTGGGCCGGATTCGAGGCCGCCATCACCAAGGATCACTCCAGCATCGAGGAGTTGTCCAAGCTCCTCGCCAAGCAAACCAAGGACAAGCAAGAGGCCGCCTACACCTGGCTTGGGACCCGCAACCTTGAGCGAGCCCCCATCACCAAGGTGCGCGACCTCCTGACCCGCCTGCGAAACCTCGGCAAGACCGAGGAGAAGGAGAAGAAGTCCAATGGCTGACATCCATCCCATGGGAGTGTTCATCGCCGAGGTCCTCGACCACGGGTTCCGTGAGTCCAAGGAGAAGAAGACCCTCAGCCTCCAGATCCAGTTCCAGACCGAGCACGGCACGGTCTACGCCGATCTCTACTTCACCGAGAAGACGGTGGAGAAGACCACCGAGAAGCTCCGGGCCATCGGCTGGGAGGGCGAGGACTTCTACGAGCTTCGGGATGGCCAGGTGCTCCGTGGCAAGCGGTGCCAGATCACCGTCAAGCACGAGGTCTACGAGGGCTCGACCCGAGCCAAGGTCGAGTGGATCAACGACGAGAACTACGTCCCCGGCCTCCAGCACGACGACGAGGCCGCCGTGAAGGCGAAGATGTTCAACGCCGTCGCCAAGAGGATCAAGCGCACCGAGCCGGCCATGCCGTTCTGAGGGTGCCATGCAGACCTTCAGCACGAGTCGCATCGCCTGCTTCTTCTCCTGTCCACGCAAGTACTTCCTGCACTACGTTGTCGGCCGTCTCCCCCTCGGGGAGGCGGCTGCTCTCTCCATCGGGAAAGCCTGGCACGGCGCGATGGAGCGTTGGTGGATGGAAGGCCTCGACGCTGCCATCACCTGGCTCAACAGCAACGCGCAGGACATCGACATCTTCGACTGCGCCAAGCTCGCCGTCCTCCTGGAGTTCTACAACCCCCCACGCCCCGGTCCTATCCTGGCCGTGGAGGAGCCGTTCGTGATGAAGCTCAGGGACCCCTACACCCGTCGCACCATGCGGGGCGTGAGAATCTGTGGCATCGTGGACGGGCTGTTCGAGGACTCCATCCTGGAGCACAAGACCACCTCCGAGGACATCGAGGGATTCCCGCGCTACTGGGCGCGGCTCATCATCGACCCCCAGATCTCCAACTACTGTCTCGCCCATGGCCGGACGAAGGTCTGGTACGACGTGGTACGGAAGATCCAACTCCGTCCCAGCAAGGGTGACGAGCAAGCGGCCTCGGGACGAGGCATCACGGTCGTGGATGCCTTCATGGAGCGGTGCCGCAAGGAGGTCAGCGAGAATCTCGCCAAGTACTACCAGTTCCGGGCAGTCACCAGGACCCCGGACGAGCTGGCCGATGCTCAGCAGAACCTCTGCCAGCAGGTCGAGATGATCCGGTCCTGCCACCGGGCCGGCACCTTCCCCAAGAACGCCGATGCCTGCCGAGGCCTCTACGGCTACTGCGAGTACACCGAGGTCTGCGCCGGCTCAGCGGACATCATGGACGACACCCTCTTCAAGGACTACATCGAGCGCAACCTTGACGAACCCAAGGTGAAGGACTAGGGTAGAGACGCCCGATGGGTCGGGCGTGGAGATGTGAATGGACCTCTCAGACCAAGTAAGCGTGCCCCGGGATTCCTACCTCCACCCCGAGGTACGTGAAGACCCCCTTTGGGTGGCACCCAACCCCCAAGGGGGGCATTTTTGGAGGTGGCATGACCCATCCTAAGATTGAGGATCTTCGTCGTCGGCTCGAAGATGGAGGTCTTTCATTCGACCAAGAGGTAGACCATCGAGAGCATCTGGAGCAACTTGATAAGGAGATTGAACGGAGAAGTGCCCTATCGGAGCGGCAGCGAGCCTACGAGGACTTCCTGGCATCCCCAGAGTGGAAGAAACTCAGAAACCAGAGACTTCGGATGGATGGTTACCTGTGTGCCGGATGTGGTGGAGCTGCGACTCAGGCCCATCATGTCTGGTATCCCCGAGAGGAGCACTGGCACGAGACTCCTCTTTGGTGTCTCATTTCGCTCTGTGAATCGTGTCACCGCAAGGCCCACCAAATCTTTGACCGAGGAGTCCCGTGGGGGTCGAAGTGATCTCCCACCAAGTAGACGATGTGAAACTGGCCGTACTCCTGAGATCAGGGAAATGGAAGGGAGACGAGATTGTCTTCCAGTGTCCGTACCCTGAGAAACACCAACACGGGGATCGTACTCCATCGGCCGAGTACAACCCATCCAAGGGCGTCTGGCACTGCTTTGGGTGCGGCGCCGAGGGCACCTCATCCGACCTGGCCGCGGCGCTGCACCTGGACGTAGGCTCGGGGAATGGCGGGGACGCACCTCCCCGTGGCATCAAAAAGACGTGGGGCAGTGATCCCCTCACCGCATGGTGGGTGTACCGGGATCAGATCGGCCGCGAGCTTGGCGTAGTTGCCCGCTACGATGGTGGTGGGAAGAAGCAAGTCATCCCCTACTTCAACGTCACGGATGGAACCTGGGCACCAGGGGCACCAAAGGCACTAGGACCACTCTACGGGCTGGAGTGGCTGGCCAAGCAGCCGGACGCCACGATCATCGTCGTCGAGGGCGAGAAGTGCGCCTGCGCCCTCCAGAAGATGATGCTCCTTGGTGTGACCTCCCAAGGTGGGTCATCCTCGGCCTCCAAGGCCGACTGGCGACCCGTTGCCGGCCGGAACGTGGTGATCTGGCCCGACCACGACGAGCCGGGCCAGAAGTACGCCAAGGAGGTCATGAGCCTCTGCCAGTCGGTCGGTTGCGCCTCGGTTGTAGTCTTTGACGAGACGCAACTGAACCTCGAACCCGGCGGTGACGTGGTGGACTGGCTGGCGCTCCATCCAGAAGCGCGGCGGGCCGAGGTGGTCGCCCTTCTCGGCATCGAGGAAGGGAAGAAGTTTGGCCTGATCCGTCTGTCACTCACCGAACTTCTAGCTCTCGACGTGCCCCCGAAGGATGCCATCGTAGACCCCTGGCTCAAGACCAAGGATCTGGTGATGATCTATGCCTGGAGAGGCTCAGGTAAGACCTACTTCGGGCTCACCCTGGCCTGGAGTCTCGTCACCGGGACCGACTTTATGAAGTGGGCAGTCCCCAAGCCCAGATCCGTCCTCTATGTTGATGGGGAGATGCCGATTGAATCCTTGAAACTTCGACTCTCCAAGATCATCGCTGGCAATCAATCCCCACAACTCGCACGTCTGGACTTCATCGCGGCCGATGTGCAGGAGCGTCCTATCCCCTCCCTGGCCACCAAGGGTGGGCAGAAGCTCATCGAGGAGCATCTGTCCGCAAACCACTACGATGTCATCATGCTGGATAACGTCTCGACCCTCTGCCGGGGCACTGACGAGGAGAACTCAGCCGAGTCCTGGGTGCCGGTGCAGGAGTGGCTCCTCAGCCTCCGACGCAAAGGCTACACGGTCGAGCTGATGCACCACGCCGCCAAGGGTGGGCAGCAACGCGGAACATCCAGCCGTGAAGACGTGCTGGATACTGTTGTGTGTTTAGAACGCCCCCATGACTACGAAGATTCCGACGGCGCCCGGTTCGTCTTCCGCTTTCAGAAGAGCCGTGGCCTGGACGGGAAGTCAGTCAAACCCATCGAGGCCAAGTTGGTGGATGGTCAGGATGGCGGAGTCACATGGGGCTACAAGGACTGCAAGGAAGACCAGTCCCTACGGATCAAGGAACTCTACACCGTGGACAAGTTCTCCACCACCGAGATCGCCTCGGAACTGAAAATCAGCAAGTCAACCGTCTGCCGAGCCCTGAAAGCGGCGGGCATTTTGGTGCGGGGACGGCATGGGTAAGTTGCACGAAAACCCGTCTCGGTTGCACAGTTGCATACTAAGATATGCAACTGATGCAACCGAACTCCTGACCGCTGCAACGCAACCAAGAACCGAGGTTTTCCATGGATGAAGCAATCGCGTTAGCACTCAAGAACTTGCGAGTGCAACTGAAGATGCAACCAACGTGCAACCGAGACCCCAATTCTTGGTTGCATACCCCTGAGACTGAGGGGGTAAAAACCGAGGTCGAAAAAGAGCCAGTTAGGAACCACGTATCACACTCTTTTGAGGTTGATCCTGACCTCTTCGGCTACGCCCGACTCCTCTGCGACACGAGCCTGGCCTGGGAGGCGAAGATGGGCGTGAAGGTGGACCCCGACCTGGAGAAGCGTTTCCTGAAGACCTACCACTCCGGCAGCACCACCTCCATGCTCCGGGCCTGGATGTCAATGATGGGCGAGGCCAGCCGGCGAGCGAAGGAGAGGCCATGACCCGCCACAAGTGGGGCCGGTGGTGTCAGGAGGACAAGCCCAATAACTGCAACTACGTCGTGTTCTATCGGACCTGTACACGTTGCGGGTGGGTGCAGGTAGAATCCTACAAGTCGAAGACGTACTATGAACGTCCGTATCGGATGAACGGTACGCTCATCCGCCCCAACTGCGAGGAGAAGCCATGAGGTTCCGCCCCCGCCTAGACGCCAACCAGCAGGCCATCGTCAAGGAGCTGCTCCGACTCGGGTGCAGCGTCCAGAGCCTCGCCAGTGTAGGAGGAGGAGCCCCTGACCTCCTGGTGGGCTACCGTGGCGTCAGTTACTTGATCGAGTTGAAGGACGGGGACAAGCCTCCAAGCGCCCGGAAGCTGACCCCCAAGGAGGCGGACTGGCATGCGAAGTGGAAGGGGCAAGTGGCCATTGCCGAGAACATCAACGACGTGGTGAAGGCTATCGGACTGGAGGAGAAGACATGAAGCAAGAGAGAGTCGAAGCGTTGGCCACCATGGGCCAACAGCCAGGCTGGGAGGGGACTGCGGAGTTGGCGAGAGAGTGGCTCACCCTCCACGCCAACATCGACGAGGCCCAAGTCCAGATCTTGGAGCTGAGCAGGGAGCGTGACCGCCTCGCCATCGAGGTCGAAGCCCAGCGCGAGCGAGCAGACGACGCGGAGGAGGACATTTTGTCTCTGCGGCGTGACGAGGAGTACATCTGGCAGAAGTACCGGGACGACCGCGAGAGGGAGCGCCGGGTGGCGTGGGACATGTACGCGGCGGTAGCGGCAGCAGATATCAAGGTGGAGTTCGAGGATGCAGCCGAGTACGCCGATGGCCTCCTCGCCGAGCGCGACAAGAGGTGGCCGGTGGAAGTGCGGGATGAGCAGTACGAGAACCCACCGATCCGGTGTGGTACGTTCGAGGTGCAGCCATGAGCATCGAGCGTTGCTACATCTGTGACGAGCCTACTGGGCGTGCCGGGCGGGGAGAGGACTCGCTCTACTGTGACGAGTGCGACTCCGGGCCGTACTGTTCGGAGTGCTGGGATGAACATGAAGCTGATGGGCACCTCCGAGGCTCTGAGGTGGACCGACTCAAGCGCATCATCCGCGAGCAGGACGAGACGGTGCAGCGCGTCCTCAAGGAGCGCAATGAGGCTCTCGGCAAGCTCGCGGTGGCGCAGGCGACGATGCAGAGGGCAATCGAAACACTGCCGAGAGGCGCAGTCGGAGCCGATCTGTTCGCCGCTGTGATAACCACCGGCACCCGTGAGGCCCGGATCGTTCAGGCGGCGGAGGATCTGGATCAGCACTACGACCCCAGCAGTACCGCCACGCACGGGGCCAGGAGCCAGGATGTCGCCGCGCTCTGCGCCGCCGTCCGAGGGGAGGAGACATGAGCGACACATGCCCAGGGTGCGGAGCGGAGTGCATGGAAACGTGGGACAACGGCCTCCAGAGGGACTACCGATGCGGAGCCAGTGCGGCGCAAGGTGGATTCTACCCGTCGTGGGCATGTACCCAGCTCGTCCAGGCCAAGGAGCGGATCAAGGAGCTGGAGGCCTGGCGCGCTCGGTGGGAGCCGGTGGTGGAGGCGGCGAGGCAATTGGCAGGCGGTGTGAGGGCAGACGGTGTGATCTTCTGGGAGGACCTGCGTGTAGCCGTCCGCAAGGCAGAGGAGACCCCATGAGCTACTGTCGCTGGAGCAGTGACGGATTCACTTGCGACGTGTACTGCTACGAGCACTATGCAGGCGGATTTTCCATCCACATCGCCTCGCACAGGCCCATCGCAGAGGGGCCATGCCCCAGTCTAGACGTATCGGAGCCATACGATGATGAGGCGTTCCTTACGATGATGAGGCGTTCCTTGCGAGCTATCAGGCACAACGGGAGTGGCACAAGAAAGCTACCCTTGTCCCCATCGGCCTGCCCCACGACGGCGAGACGTGGTACGGCAAGGACGCAAGGGACTGCGCCAACAAACTGGAGGAGCTGAGGCGCATCGGCTACCACGTCCCCCAGTATGCTATCGACCAACTCCGCTACGAGGCGGAACACCCAGAGGAGGGTGCAGATGAAGCTGATCCCACTGACTGACAAGGTGTTGCTCCACCGAGAGAGCGTCGAAGACCACTACGGCATCAAGCCGGAGCTGATCGTCCTGCCGGACGAGGTGATTGACCGTCACGCCAGAGTCCCCCAAGTCGCCGAGGTGATGGCCATCGGACCGGACGTGACGCTGGTACAGAGAGGAGACTGGGTGATCGTCGGGCGCTGGGCAGGCACCGACATCAAGCTCGACAACCACGACCACATGTTGGTGCGACAGAACGAGATCCTGGCCAGGGTCGAGCGGTAGATCGTCGCTTGCGTTGAGTACAAAAAGGGGAGGCCATGCCTCCCCTCTCGTTTTGTCGCTTGCGTTGAGTCAGGTCGTGGGCACTCGGGCCACGTAAATGATGGGCTTGTCCGACCGCCGGGGGGCCGGCGCACCCACCCAGGTACGCCGGAGCAGATCGACGGTTGCCAGGGAAGTCAGCACCCGGGCGGCCCGCCGGGGCTCGCACAGACCCCGGCTGACCATATCCCGGACGGTGACGCCCTCGGGTCGGCTGGACAGGAGCATGGCCCAGGCGCCGAGCTGGTAGCGGTCGAGGGAGCGAGGGAGGGACATCATGACCTCCTGAGCCTGGCCAGCAGGACCAGGACGGCGACGGGAAGGAGCAGAATCACCGCCAGGAGGTAGGGAACCTCCCAGCGGTGGGGAATGCGGACTATCGGGTTGACTCTCATCGTGCGACCGCCCAGGTTGCCCCGCATTCAGGACAAGAATAGTACTCGGTGCCGGCATCGTCCCGGCGTTCCATGACCGGCGCCCTACGGTGTCGCTCCTCGCCGCACCGCGGACAATCCAGCGGGGGGAGCCATCCGTAGATCCGGTCTAGCAGGTTTAGCTCACTCACAGTCGGTCTCATATGGCCTCCAATCGCACTGTAGAGCCCCAGGATCGGTTTTCGACCCTGGGGCGGGGGATTCTGACTACTCACTCCTGGGATAGATCCTGGTGGACTACACGCTGGCAGTCGACGGGGAGATCGGCGAAGGCGATACGCCGGTCAAAGACCCCTCCACGGCCTCGATAGGCGACATGCGGCAAGGGCATCTCCACATGCTGGCAGAAGCCCAGGGGGCAGAACGGATCGGCGCCCATCGTGACGTAGGGGACGTAGAGCCCGTCCAAGGCGTCATCCAGGTAGACCACCGTGTAGCGGTCTGCCCACTTGGGGCCATCATCCCATACGCTGATCCTGGCCCCGTCCACAACCTCGTGTTTGCGTCGCATCTTCAATCCTCCTTGCGGCTTCCCGCGACGGGGCCGGAGCCCCGTTTCGCCCGGTAGCCGGCCGGGCTCGTCGGGCGGGCTAGAGCATCATGGCCACTGCGATCAGCAGCCACAGGGTTAGGGCGGCGAGCACCGAGGGGAGGGGGTTACGCTTCATGGCTCCACCCACGGGGGCCAGGGACGCGAGGGAGCGAGTCCAGGAACGTCAGCACGTCCTCAGGGAGCGGCTCATACAGCCAGGCTGAGCCATACTTGTAGCCGCACGTCGGGCAGGGCTTGCAGAGGATGCCGCGAGAGTGTTCGTCAGGGCGGAGCCACCCAAGCCCATTGTAGGTGATCGGCCCCTCCCCTAGATCCACTGGACACGGGCGATAGTCGGCGCTGGGCGGGGTGTCGGTCTCGGTGGTGCGGCCCCACGGTAAGTTGAGCACCCGCACGTCCTCGGGAGTCGACTGGTGTGCATCGCCACGCTTGGCGGCCTCCACCGCGGCCCGCTTGGCTCGCGACGCTTGCGCTACGACCTCCGGCGTGAGGCGCCAGTGAAACAGGGGAACTTGCTCGCAGGCGATCTCCCTCCACCCGGCGGCGCGCTGGTGCATGCACTCCGGCCGCATGTTGTTTGAGTGCCACCGATCCCAGACTTCGGCCAGGTGGGCGACCATTTCAGGGGTCCACCCATCGCTTGGCGCGAAGCCGGTCTCAGTGAGGGTATCTACCACCTGGCCACAACTCCCCCGACAATTCCCGTTGGCGCGGGGGCCGACAACTCCGGTGAGGCTCAAGGTGCGCTTCTCTCCGTCCACCTTGAGTTTGACCTCCACGTAGAGGCACCCATCACGAGCGGTGCCGGGCTTGAGCCAGTATGTCTCTTGCTTTGTCATGCTCCATCCTCCTTGAGATCAACGTATCGGCCCGAATTGAGCACCCTGGCCACGGTAGACCACGCAACCTCGATTGTGCGGTGGCTGATTGGATCGTATAGGCTCGCGTACGGTAGCCGGCGACCGCCCGTGAGCCATGGGCGGGCGTCGCGTGCTGAGGCTCCCACCGGACAGGGTGGGAGCTGGTCGCGGACAGTGGCGGGAGTCCAGGTCATACTAGTCCTCTACGAACAACCCGCCCCGGATATGTCCGACCCGGGCGCCGTGAGCCTTCCAGCCGGCGAGGTACGTCTCTACGTCCACATCATCGAGCGGGCCAGGTGTGGCAGCGGTGGCGCGGTGGACCTCCTGAGCCGTCAAGAGTGCCCCGAAAGTGCCGCCGTCCTGGATCATGGCGGCGGCCATGATGCTACCGGCCAGATCGGGGCAGCGGTGGACGCCTCCGGGCGGGAGGTCTACGTTGACCATCGGCCCGCGGAAGACCCAGCGGTAACCTTCGTCGGTCTCGATTGCGTCCCGCTTGTCAACCCATGCGACGCCTTCCCATGGCGCCGGGTCCTCGCGTGTCGCATAGTCATGCGCCCACCACCGGGATGGACGGAAGAAGCTCTCGGGCGTCTCATATCCTTCGAGGCGCTTGCCGTGGCCGAAGTGAATCACATGACCAGCGACGCCGAAGGAAATGAGCTTCCCGGGTTCGCTTACGATTCGGACAGGCCAGGTTGTACCGTTGCGGTCCGTGTAGGTTTCGGTTTCGGTCATGTCCCCTCCTGATTGACTCCCCCCCGCCGCCGTTGGCTTAGCCGTCACACCATTGCCTTGTGTGGCGGCGGGGGGTGTCTGTCTGTCTAGCGGCGGATGTACGCGTTGAGCCCGATGATAACGGGCTTGCCGTCGACGGTTGCGGCGGTCGGCTGGTTGCCGTGGCTGGAGGCCACAACCAAGGTCTTGCCGCTTGCCGACGGCGCCGGCGGTTGGAGGTCAACGGTGATGGTGAGCTGGTTGCCCTTGATGCTTGCCTGCATGTCTCGCCCCCTCCTTTGGGGCCAGGCTCTTTTGAGCCTCCAGGACCGACCGTGGTAAGCCCTGGAGGCTCCACCCCTGGAGGGGTGGGAGCCGGGCAGACATGTCACTCCTCCGTGACGCGCCGGATGCCTCGGTACAGCGAGTCGATGGCGGCGCTGATCGCCGTGGCCGCGTCTCCGGTCGGCCGGGGAGCCGGGCACTTGTCCATCGCCCAGGTGAGGTGCCACGCGGCTTGCGCCATGTAGTGGAGTAGGATCACTTCGTTTTGAGTGCGGTTGGTGTCGGTGTCGGGCATGTCAGGCCTCCACGAGCTGCAAGTGGTACTCCAGGGCCTCCAGAGCGGCCCTGCGAGTGGGATAGCCGGGGCCGCGCCGATCGACGGCGTGGTACGTGTCCACGCGGTACACGTACCACCGGTCCGCCCGGTCATCGGTCGTGCCGGAGTAGGCGCCGCGCTCAATAGTCCAGCCGCGCCGACGTGCCTCTGCAAGGGTAAGGGGGCGGTTCATGTCTCGAATCCTCCTGAGGCCAATCTAGGACCGTTGACGGCAATTGTCAAGGGGGTCAAAGCCTCGATACGTTACCCTCCAATCATGAGGGGGGTATGGGGGGTGAGTAGTGGTCTCTAAGCGTAGTGCCTTGGTAGTGGTAGTGGTAGGTAGGTAAGAGGGGGAGTGTAGAGGGGGAGGCTAGAGGCTAGGCTAGGGGAGCTCCAAGGTAGAGGTAGAGGTAGAGGCAGACCTCTACCTTACTGGGGGGCGAGGGAAGGTAGCGGGAGGCTAGACGGTATGTAGGCACATTGTAGATACAGGGTGAAGAGGGTGTGGTAGAAGAGACACACCCCTAAGCCCCCCAACAGGCTATCCTGAGCCTAATCACCCACTTAGCCTGTTCCTGGCGGGTTGGCAGTCGTTGGCAGTCTCGGTGGAGGCCTCTCAGGATGCTGCTAGAACGTGCAATGTCCGATAAAAACTAATTCTGTCAAATTCTACAGCTCGGTCTAAGGTGTTGAGTAAGCTAGGGTTGCGAGTCGAGTAGGACAGCCGCAAGATTATCACGGCGGGCCGGCGGGGCAGAGGAGGATGACGGCCGGGCGCGCGAGACCCGTCACCGTCGCCCCACCTCGGGCAGAGGAATGACAATATGCCTCCCCCCTCATCCGAAAAATCTCCTCAGCCTGTCAACCTATGCTATCCTTCCTGCATGATAGCTCGCGTCTTCCCTCGTCGGACCAGAGCTACTCCAGACGACCCACTGGCGTTCACGGGGCCTCCTGGGCTCTTTCCTCCAGAGGTGGACCGGGTACATGTCTCGGTGGCATTCTCATGGGACATCCCAGAGGCAGAGCGACTGGCTCGGGCGTGGTCTTTGGTGGCTCCAGTCGAGGTAGGGGGGCCGGCGATGGGGAGTCGTGGTGAGGAGTTCGTACCGGGGATGTATCTCAAGGAAGGCTACGTGGTGACTTCCCGTGGATGTCCGAACCGGTGCTGGTTCTGCTCGGTCTGGAGGCGGGAGGGGTCGGACGTGCGGGAGTTGCCCATCGAGGAGGGGTGGAACGTCCTCGACGACAACCTTTTGGCGTGTTCTGAGGGTCACATCCGGGCGGTGTTCGAGATGCTCGGGCGGCAGAAGCAGCCGGCTGAGTTCACTGGCGGACTGGAGGCAGCAAGACTTCTTCCCTGGCACGCTGAGGCGCTTCGCCGGCTGCATCCGAAGTCGATCTTCTTCGCCTACGACACGCCGGACGACTTGGAGCCGCTCCGGGCGGCAGGGCGTCTTCTCCTGGAGGCTGGATTCACCACGGTCTCGCACACACTGAGGTGCTACGTCCTGGTCGGATATCCCAAGGACACCCAGGAGAAGGCCGAGAAGCGGCTTCTGGAGGCCCTGGAGGCCGGTTTCACGCCGATGGCGATGCTGTGGAGGGAGGAGAGCGAGCCGACTCTGGAGTGGAGGAGATTCCAGCGGCGGTGGGCGCGTCCGGCGATCATCCACTCTCCCATCAACCCCGCTTGACAACCCGTGCAACCTAGCCTAGATTGCCGGTGGAGGTGGAGATGAGGGAGCAGATCGACTTCTCGGACTACAAGAAGCTCTTCACGTTTCCTGTGCTGCATGCCGGCTGGGAGTCGGACTACACTGGCTGGATCATGGAGCACAAGGAGACCAAGAAGAGGGAGGTCATCCTGACGCACCACGGGACGCCCTACAAGAGCAATGCGAAGGAGTTGGGGGTCTACCTGGCGAACTACCAGAGGACGATCGAACTCACTGCGGAGGCTCTGGAGATCCTGGAGGGGCGATGAGAGTCATCCGTCGAAGCGTCTTCGAGACCGCAAGCAGCTCGGTCCACAGTGTGACCCTGAAGGGGAAGCCGGAGGCCAAGCCGTACTTGCTTCGAGGTGGCAAGCTCAAGATCGAGCCTGGTCAGTTCGGTTGGGGGCCGGAGGAGTACGCGGACCCGACCGGCAAGGCCTCCTACGCCTGGACCTGGCTGCTGGAGACGAACAACGACCGTGGCCCCCTCAGGGAGATGCTGGAGTCCGTCCTGAAGGAGTGGACGGGGGCCGAGGAGGTGGTCCTGGTGGAGCCCGCAAGGGACAAGTACGGGTGGTCGGGGTGCTACATCGACCACCAGAGCTTGGAGAGTTCGTCCTACGATCCGACGCCGCCGGTCGGTGAGCAGATCTTCAAGGACGCCGCCACCCTGGCCCAGTTCATCTTCGGGAACTCGGTGCTGGAGATCGACAATGACAACCACTGAGCTAGCCGGTTGTCCCCCGAATGCCATCGCCCTTGGACAGAAGCTTCTCAAGGCTAACCAGGCGGCTCGTGAGCTGCATGGCGAGAAGTACGAGGAGGCCATCCTCCCATGGCGGCAGGCACTCAAGGCCATCCAGGGGGCGACTCAGGAGGACCTCGCGCACACCACACTCCGAGCCATGCAGGCGGCCCGGAACGCCGGGGAGGCGCTGATGCTCTCGGCAGCGGCGGTGGATCTGATGCTGGAGGAGAAGATATGCCCCGCAAAGTGACCGCATGGGCGTGCGCGTTCAGGTGTGGCCACAGGGTCAGCACCAAGGAAGCGAACATCTACAGGCACGAGGCCACCTGCTGGCTCAACCCCGAGCGTCGGGCGTGCAAGACGTGTAAGCACAACAATGTGGTGTACCCATGGTACGGGGACGGCGAGCACGACATACGGGTTCGACATTGCGACATCGGCAAGTTCGACGTTCCGGACGACGGGAAGGACCGCCACGGTGACGTGCGGTGGAACTGCCCGTTCTGGGAGGCTGGCACATGAACGCCACTGAGCTAGCCCGCTACCAGAATGGCAACTGCGAGGTGGTGCTCTACTCCGACGGCACGAAGATCCGTGAGTGGCCGGACGGGGAGGAGCCGGCTCCTGAGATGCCCGAGTCGGTGGACCTGAAGATCACGAACTGGTGTGACGGGGAGTGCACGTGGTGCTCGGAGGACTCGACGGAGGGTGGACGAGACGCCTCCCTCAGTACGATCTCCGAGATGCTCAAGGGCGCCAACCGAGGGATGGAAGTGGCCCTCGGCGGCGGTGATCCGATGAGTCACATTGGCCTCTACAGCCACGGGTGGTGCTTGGGTGATAACACGATCCTGGAGCAGTTGTCTCTCAATGGTCTGGTCGCCAACCTCACGGTGAACGCCAAGCATGCCGAGAGATGGGCGGTGCGGGCGCTCGCGCTAAAGCAGTTAGGCCTCCTCCACGGCATCGGCCTCTCCTACCATCGTGGGATGGTCGAGGAGATGAAGTGCCTCCTGACCGACGACACGGTGGTGCATCTGATTCACGGAGTCCACTTGCCGGATGATCTGGCGGCGTGCTTCGAGGCTGGCTTCAAGAAGTTCCTCCTTCTTGGCTACAAGGACAAAAGGCGAGCAAGATACAACCATCTGCGTAGAGCCTTGGACTACTGCCATGCCATGCAGGACTGGAAGGAATCTCTCCCCTACATGATCCCTGGGGAGTATCTCTACACCCTCTCCTTCGACAACCTGGCCCTGGAGCAACTTGACGTGCAGAGTCTCGTGAGCCCCGAGGTCTGGCAGGAGTCCTTCATGGGTCCCGACGGGCGGTTCACGATGTACCTGGACGCCGTGGAGGACGCCTTCGCGGCCAGCTCGAACCACCCGCTGAGGCCTCGGGAGGGTCGGACCCTGAGGGAGATGTTTGCAGAGGTGCGCCGTGAGACCTCTTGAGGACTACGAGGAGTACGACTGGGGCGAGGAGTACGACCTCCCGGACGAGCCGGAGGATGAGAAGTGTGATCCCGATGACCTCCAGGAACTTCTGGACCTCCTAGATGAGTTGGAGGAGGAGGATGACGATGGCTGAAGAGAAGACAATGTCCCTGTTCGTGAAGAACATCCGGGAGGACATCATGCGGGAGCTGAAGGTCTACGCAGCGCAGCGGGGTCTGACCATGAGGGAAGCGGTGGAGATTGCCATCGTGGGGATGGTGAATCGGGCGGGGAAGTGACCTTCGAAGACCCCGACGCCTGGCGAATGGGCCGGATCGACGCCGCTGGGGTGTGGATGCCCCCTGCGGTGATGACCCGAAACGCCGTCACGAGGGCCAGGTACAAGGTCAAGCGGGGTCTGACGCTCCTGAAGGAGGAGGCGGACGCTCTCCGGGAGCTGGCGAATCGCCAGGCGGCTCGAAAAGCGGCCAAAAAGAGGGAAACCATGGACCGGAAGGAGGCCAAGAGACGGGAAAGGGCTCGTCTGGCGGCTCTGGGCTACCCTCAGACGGCCAAAAGCAAGGAGCGGCTGGAGAAAATCCTCAAAATGGAGCTGGAAGAGGGCGTCATCGAGCGCGAGGACCAGGCCAAAGTGCTGGGAATCAGCAGGGTGCAGCTCTTCCGCTTCCTGGAGAAGCACGAAAGGGCCTATTTCGACCGGCTGGAGGCCTGGTTCCGGGCCAAGAGCAAGCGGATCGAGGAATCTCTGGCCCGTGAGCGGCTGGACTCGATGGAACGGGCGCTCAGGATGAACAAGGAGGCCGACAAGGCCATCGCGGAGGCCCTCAGCCCCGATTCCTCCATCTCGGTGAGGCTCAAGGCCTCCAAGGTGGTCAAGGATCAGCTCGGAATCAGCCGGGAGGACATGCGCGAGGACGTGCGACTCAACATGCAGCAGGAGAAGAACAAGGCCGTGGTGGACACCCTGAACCTTCTGGCGGCCAAGGGGAGGCTCACCCTGGCAGCCCAGAACCCGCCGGACATCCCGACGGTCGCGGAGTTGGAGGAGGATGAATGACGGACACGACAGAGGACAGAATCGGCCCCGACCGGCCACCGGACCCGGTGACGCTCCGTTGGATGGCCGCGATGATCTTGAAGATGGTCGAAAAGGTGGAGATCCGGTCGAGCCTGGTGGCCTCGGGGACGGATCGGGTGGCGGCGAAGGCCTCCATCTCGGCTCTGAGCCAGGTGGCTGAACTCTGCCTCAACACGGCGGACGCGGTGGAGGAGGAGCAGAGGCGGAGGGAAGATCAGGAGTCCGGGGAGAGACAGGAAGAGGAAGAGCGGGAACTGGCGAGGCAGATGGACTTGCCGGAGGGGGTGGTGTCCTAGTTGCCTACCTGTGGCCAGTGCGGCCATGACCACGACATCATCCGCCAGGCGTGCCGGGAGTCGCTCTTCGCCACCTGTAAGCTGCTCTGTGGGTTCACGAGCCCCCCGTACGAGGCTGAGCCGTCCGAGAATCTCCACCTGAAGATCTGCACATGGCTGGAGGATCGCATCCGGCAGGGGCATCGGAGGCTTCTGGTGATGATCCCCCGTGGCCACCTCAAGACCCACGTCATCACCATCGGCGGGACCATCTGGTTCCACATCAACAACCCCCAGTACCGCATCTTCGTCATGCACAACTCCTCGACGCTGGCCGAGGGCATGATTGGGAACATCCAGAGCATCATCATGGGGAAGCCCTTCGGTCACTACTTCCCAGAGTGCGTGCCACAGCTCAACCGGCGGCTGGAGAACGGGAAGAAGCCCCGGTGGTCGGAGCGCGAGATCGAGCTTCCCAGGGATCGCTACCATCCCCAGGCCACGATCACCGCCCTCGGGCTGGAGACCACCATCGAGTCGTCCCACGTCCACGTCATCATCCTGGACGACCTCGTGGTCAGCAAGACGGCGCAGAGTCCCTCCCTGATGGAGCGAGCGATGAACTTCCGCCGGACCATCGGGCCGCTCTTCGAGCACCCTCAACTTGGCCTCCTCATCGTGGTGGGGACCTACTGGCCCGGGGGCTTCTACGAGGAGTTGATCGAGGACTCGAACTTCGAGAAGCTGATCCTCGGGTGTTACCAGGACTCCAGGAGCGCGACCATCGGGATGACGGACATCGGCCAGCCCCTCTGGTCGGAGCGGTTCACTCTGGAGCACCTGGCCGACGAGGAGAGCGCCTCGGGGTCCTACGTGTTCGCCCACCAGTACCGCAACGACCCCATCTCGAAGGGCGCCGCGAAGTTCAGGGCCGAGGATCTGCGGTACTTCGAGGAGACTCCGGGGCGGGAGGTCAGGTTCTTCGATGACCACCTCAGGACGTGGACCGCCGTCCCGATCTCGGAACTCCACATCACGCAGACGGCCGACCCTGCCGGCGAGACGGGCGACGACTCGGCCATCACGACCCTGGGCTACCACTATCCGACGAACTCCATCTTCTTGCTGGATCACTTCTCGGAGCCCTGCCCGGCCCGCACGGGCGCCCTGCGCTACGTCAAGATGGCGAAGAAGTGGAACCCCAAGGACGACGGGATCGAGAAGGGCGCCTTCCAGCTTGTCTGGAAACCGTTCCTCTCCCAGTACATGAAGGAGAAGGGCATCAAGCTCAAGCTCGTGGAGCTACAGCACGGAGGCGAGAGCAAGTCGAGCCGGATCATCGAGGGCTTCCAGCCCTTCGTGGAGAACCACCGGTTCTTCATGCGGAAGCGGGACATCGTGGTGGCCCAGGAGATGATCCGCTGGAACCCCGAGCGTAAGAACCAGAAGGACAACCTGCTGGACTCCCTGGCCTACCATGTGCAGCTCTGGCGGTTCAGGCGTCCGAAGCGGGCCGAGAAGACCAAAGACGGCATCCCGATTGACGAAGACAAGCAACGGCGTCATATTCAGAGCCGAGGGCGGATCTACGGACTCGGGAAGTCCAGGAGGGTGCATGCGGTTTGACTACGATCCCGAGTGGGATGAGCCAGAGTACATGGAGTGCGGCTGCGCTGTGGTTGATGGTGGATACCCTATTCGTCCAACTCTGGATTGGGATCTCGTGAAAACCATGTCCGACCTTCTTGCTATGTCCATGCAACTCAATGACGATGAAGTTCTTAGTCAGATGTACAACCGGCTATGCCCATGCTGCAACCCAAAGGGCGAAGGGAAGAACTACCATGCGGTTTGATAGTCTGACCGAGGCCATCGCAGCCGCGAACAAGGTGAAGTCCGAGGGGAACTACGGTGAGGCGACGTTGTTCCTCGACCCGTACTCCAGAGAGATCAGCGGGTGCTTCATCCGCAAGAGGATACTCAGTGACTTGCCTCCCGATGTGGTAAGGGCTATCGGCGTGCTGGCAAGCTACTTCAAGTCCCCGGCCATCGAGATGGCCTTCGACGAGTCTGAGCCGAGGCGGCTCAAGACCGTGAAGTACGTACAGTTCCAGTTCTAGGAGGAGCGATGAAGAAGAAGAAGGGCGGGAAGAAGTGCTGAGTAACGTGACCATACTTGGTGTCCCGTACGAAGTGCAGTATGTCACTTGCACGGATGGAGACTTGGAGGGTTTCTACGGTATCGCAGACCATCGTCGTCGCATCATCAAGATCAAAGGTGGAGAAGGGAATGATCGCGCCCACATGCAAACCCTTCTGCACGAGATCATCCATTGCGTGAATTCCATACTGGCAGTAGGGAAGAACGGATTAACCGAGCAGCAAGTGACGTTTCTTGACGCTGGGTTGTTCTGCGTCCTCATGGACAATCCACAGTTTCTCACTGAACTACAGAATGTCATGGCCGGAAAAACCGGATTGACATCGCATTGCCCGGGAGGCAACGATGGCAACTCCGGTCGAGCAGTTCCAGCCTGACACTCTCGGGGGCGGCATGCCCCCACCCGAGCCCCCAGAGGAGACCGCTCTCGTCTACGAGGTGGCCAGCATCCCGTTGTCCGAGGATGAGGAGTCCAGACTCGTCAAGGACACCATGGGCATCGTCCAGAAGGGCGACGACGCCTTCAGACCACTGAAGGAGAAGCTCAAGACATCCCGCCTCCAGTACGAGTCCCGGCTGAGCCGGGAGGACACCGCCGACGACTGGGAGTCGGACGTGGACATTCCCATCACGTACGAGCGGTGCTCGGCTCTCAACGCCAGGGTGGTCAACCCGATCCTCCAGGAAGACCCGATCTACACGGCCAAGCCCAGGCCGGACCTCAACATCAACGAGAACGCGGTCTTCGCCCAGCGGCTTGAGCCGTACATGGACAGCATCGTGGACACCTGGAAGTTCCCGGAGTTCTGCGATGACGCACTGGTCCAGGCCGAGACGACCTACACGGCCATCGTGAAGGTCCCGTTCGTCCGGCAGACCCGCTCCATCAAGGAGTGGGTGCGGAAGGTGGACCCGTACACGGGTATGGAGACCTCGGTCCTGGAGGAGCGGGAGTACGTGATCCGCGAGGGGGCCATCCCCGAGGTCTGCCACACGGAGGATGTCTGCTGGTGGCCGGCGCGGTCGCCCGACGTGAATGCCTGCCAGGCCATCTGGCACACCATCTACATGGCCCCGCACGAGGTTAGGAACGAGATCAAGAACGGGTTCTTCCTGGACCGCTACGAGCAACTCCGGCTGGTGGACAGGCGGGCCTCGGACACGGCTCCCGCCGGCAACCCGGACTCCCGGCTTGCGGTCCTGGAGCCCACCCACTACGAGATCAAGGAGGTGTACCGCACCTGGGAGAAGCGGTCCCAGGTCGAGTTGGAGGACGGCACCTTGTCGTCCAACGTGGAGACGCACGAGATCATCGTGTGGATCGACGCCGGGTCCGAGACGCTCCTCCGGGCGGTCTACAACCCGTTCTCGGAGTACCACCGGCCCTTCTTCTTCTTCCCGTGGGAGCGGCGGCTCAACGAGCTGATCGGGTTCAGCCTGTGCGAGCGGATGGAGGACATCCACCGGGCGGTCTCGGCGAGCTTCAACCAGAGGCTCGAAGCGGCGGCGCTGGCCAACGCGGTGGCCTGGGGCACCGACGACGACGACCTGGCCGACATGTTCGAGGACAAGAAGATCCGTCCTGGCCAGGTCAACCGGCTCACCGGGATGCCCAAAGAGCATCTGATGGAGATGAAGCTCTCCCAGCCCTACACGCAACTCCCGCAACTGGAAGAGATGCTGGAGATGCACGCGGACAAGGTGGTAGGCACCAACGCCTACACCTTCGGCATCGAGCAGATCGAGCGGCCAACCGCCACCGGGCAGACCAAGCTGATGCAAGAGGGGCAGATGCCTCTCTCGGCCAAAGTCAGGAGGTTCCGTGATTTCCTGGCAGAGATCATGTACTGTGTACTGGCTCGACACAAGCAGATGTTCCCACACGGCTCTCGCTACTGGACCCGTGACGAGAACGGAAACCTGCGGGAAGATGTCATGGAGTTCCCGCTCGGTCCCATCGACCTCCGGGTGGCCGTGGAGATCAAGGCGAGCGAGGCGGCGTGGGACAAGAACGCCCAGAAGCAGGACGCCGTAGCCCTGCTCGACCGGCTCAAGGACTCCTACACGGTGCTCGGTGGGATGGTCCAGGCGGCGGCGATGCCGTCCCCTGCGGCCCCGGCGATGCTCAAGATGGCCGTGGGATTCTCGGCGGCGCTCCGCAATCTCCTCGTCACCTTCGAGGTCCCGAACGTGGAAGAGTTGGTCCCAGATCTACAACAGGAGGTACTCGGTGGACAGTTCCTATTCCAGCAACTACAAGCCCTCGCGCAGCAAAACGCCCAACTCCAAACTGCTCTCCTTGGACCTGGAGGCGTTCCTGCTGGACCCGGACTACCCGGAGGCGGAGGCGAAGGCCCTGGAGGCGCTCCGCAAGGAGGGGCTCCTGCGCCCGGTGGCCCTATGGGCCAGGCGTAGGTGCAAGCGTCTCTACGCGAAGTTCATTGAGAGCAACGAGTCTGACCCCGTGATCCTCTTCGCCGCCAAGGCGCGCTGGAGGGAATCGGCGGCACTGGTGCGCTTCGTGGAGCGAGGCGCGGAAAGGACTGATGAAAATGTCTAGCAGTCAATACTATACGCAGAAGTTGGACCTCGAAAACCTCTTCACGTATCACCCACCGAAGGGAGATCAGCTTGAGCGATACGCGAAACTCCGCGATGCTGCCAAGCGGTTCGCGGAGTGCATCGACCTCTGGTGCCCCGACAACGCCGACAAGTACGCGGCGATCAGGAAGGTGCGCGAAGCAGTGATGACGGCCAATGCTGCAATCGCCTGTGCGGAGGATTCCAATGGCTGACTCCACACCTGAAACCCCCAAGCCCGAGGCGACGCCGACTCCAGAACCGGAGGGTGACTGGCAAGTCCCCGAGGATCTTCAGGGAGAACCGCCGCCAGAGCCGGAGCCGGAGGCCCCTGCTGAGCCGGA
>Ga0209507_1000386_pt1 | contig 51111 bp, 45 predicted proteins | sample AD_UKC028_MetaG_FD_184414 | JGI IMG/M metagenome (GOLD analysis project Ga0209507, IMG submission 184414) | Active sludge microbial communities of municipal wastewater-treating anaerobic digesters from USA - AD_UKC028_MetaG (SPAdes) (version 2) | ecosystem: Engineered > Bioreactor > Anaerobic >...
GCCCGCCCTTGATCGCCTCGATCCACTCGTCGTACACCCCCTTGGACCTCGGGTACACCTTGAGCGGCGGGTTCGCCCGCACCTCGGCGTCGCGCTTCGGGTCGAGCAGCACCGGGTCCTCGCCGTACATCCCGGCGATCAGCGCGCCGTCGTCGCCCACCCACATCTGCCCCCCGATGTCCGACGGCGGCCACTCCATCGTGATCGGCAGCCCCACCGGCTGCGGCGGCCGGAGATCGCCGTCGCGCCAGACCACCTTCACCGCGGGGCGGTTTCCCTTCGCCGGGAACTCATATTCCACCCGTGTCATCTTTGGCGCCGTCTCGCCGAAACGCTGGGTGGCCTCGGGCACGATTCGCGTCGGGTAGCCCAGGTCGAGGATCCAGTACGCCGCGTCCATCCCGTGGCAGGCCATGTCGCCCAGCGCGCCGGTGCCGAAGTCCCACCAGCCGCGCCACTTGAACGGCAGGTAGGCCGGGTTGTAGGGCCGCTCCGCCGCGGGGCCGAGCCAGAGATTCCAGTCGAGGGTGAGCGGCGGGGCGTGGAGGTCGGTCGGCCGCTCCAGTCCCTGCGCCCAGATGGGCCGGTTGGTCCAGTACTGCACCTCGCGCACCGTGCCGATCACCCCGGCCTCGATCCACTCGCGGAGGATGCGGACCCCGTCTCCGGCGTGACCCTGGTTGCCCATCTGGGTGGGGACCTTGCTCTTCGCCGCCTGCGCCCGCACCGCGCGCACCTCGCCGATAGTGCGCGCCAGCGGCTTCTGGCAGTAGGTCGGCTTGCCCAGCCGGAGGGCCATCAGCGTGGCCGCCGCGTGGCTGTGATCAGGCGTGGAGACGGTGACGGCGTCGATGTGTGCTGCCTCCTGCGCGAACAGCTCGCGATAGTCCCGGTACTTCTTCGCGTCGGGATACTTCCGGAAGGTGTCCTCGGCCTGCTTGAGGTCCACGTCGCAGAGCGCGTAGATGTTCTGGCCCGACACTCCCTTCACGTCGCTGTCCCCCATCCCGCCGACGCCGATGCAGGCGATGTTGAGCAAGTCGCTCGGCGCGGTGTAGCCGGGGCCGCCCAGCACGTGGCGGGGCACGATGGTGAACGCGGTGCTGGCTGCCGCCACGCTGCCCACGAAGTCCCGCCGGGAGGTCTTGGTCGTCGTCATGATGGGTTCCGTCAGGCCGGGGTGGAGGCCCGCGCGGGCGCGGGCCGGAAGAGGATCGCGAAGATAAGGAGGATGACGACGGCGCCGATGGCCGGCACCTGCCAGATACCGTGCCAGTCGTGGCCGCCGTCGGGAAGCACGAAGTGCTGGACCACCCGTCCGGACGCCCACGCACCGATGAGGTAGCCGACCCCCTGCGTGAGGAACGCCAGGAACCCCTGCGCGGCGGCGCGGATCTTCGGGCCCGCCTGTTCGTCGGTGTAGATCTGGCCCGTCACGAAGAAGAAGTCGTAGCAGATGCCGTGCAGGAGGATGCCGGCGTAGAGCATCCAGAGCCCCGGCCCGGTGTTGCCGTTGGCGAAGAGGAAGTACCGGACCGCCCACGCCAGCATGCCGATCAGGAGGATGCGGCGCACGCCCCAGCGCGAGAGGAACCAGGGGAGCAGGAGCATGAAACCGATCTCGGACATCTGGCCGAGGGTCATCTTGCTGGCCGGCTCGGCCATCCCGATCTCGTTGAGGTACAGGTTGGTGAACGCGTAGTAGAACTGGAGCGGGATGCAGAGGAGGAACGAGCCGACCACGAAGGTGGCGAAGGAACGGTCCTTGAGGAGCGCCAGCGCGTCGAGGCCAAGGACGTCGCGCACGCTGAACGGCTTCCCCGCGGCATGCGGCGGCGTGTGCGGCAACAGAAGGCAGAAGAGGCCGAGCACGACGGAGGCGCCGGCGGCCAGCTGCATCGGCGCGGCGGTGGCCTCGAGTCCCATCCGCCCGACCACCAGCCCCGCGACGATCCACCCGATGGTGCCGAGGACGCGGATGGCTGGAAACTCCTTGCCCGGGTCGCGGACGTGGTCGAACGCGATCGAGTTGGTCAGCGCCAGCGTCGGCATGTAGCAGAGGCCGTAGCCGATGAGAACGAAATAGAAGGAATTGAAGGTGGTCAGGGTCGAGGCCCACCAGAGCATGGCGGCGCCGCCGAGGTGGAGGAGCGCCAGGATCCGCTCGGTGGCGAAGAAGCGATCGGCCACCATGCCGACGAAGAAGGGCGACACGATGGCGGCGATGGCCAGCGCGCCGTAGGCCAGCCCGATCTGCTCGCCGCCGAACTGGAGCGTGGTGCCGAGGTAGGTGCCCATCGTGACGAACCAGGCACCCCAGATGAAGAACTGCAGGAACATCATCACCGACAGTTTCGTCTTGACGGCCCCGCTGCCCCCCTGCCCCGCGGCCCCGCCATTCATTGAATCACCCTGATCTTGATGTTCCGATACGCCACCCAGTCCCCATGATCCTGCAGCGCGATGTAGCCCTTCGACGCCTTCCCGAAACGGGGCCACTGCCTGAACTTGCTCTTCGCCACCCGCTCGTTGAAGTCGGCGCTGCCGAGGGCGTAGTGCGCCACTTCCGTGCCGTTGAGCCAGTGCTGCACGCTGTCGCCCTTGATCACGATGCGCGCCTGGTTCCACTCCCCCACCGGCCGGACCAGGCTGTCCGGCGCCGGGTAGAGGCCGTACACCGCGCCCGCCGCCGTCAGTCGCGAGAGCCCGTCTCGGTGGCCCTCGTCGTCGAGGACCTGGTACTCGGGGCCGGTTTCGTAGCTATTGCTGTCGGCTTCCGTCACCCGGTACATGATGCCGCTGTTCCCCTTGGGCGAGATCCGCCATTCGAGCGTCAGCTCGAAGCCCGCGTACTGCTGGTCGGTGACGATGTCGGCCCCGGCGCCGACACGCGTGAGCGCGCCGTCCTTCGCCTGCCAGCCGCCCGGCATCGTGGTCATCTGATAGCCCCGCCACCCTGCGGTCGTGCTGCCGTCGAAGAGCAGGCGCCAGCCGGCGTCGCGCTCGGCCTGGGTGAGAGTGTTGGGTGTGGCCTGCTGCGCGGCCAGCGGCACGGGGGTAATCAGGAGCGCGGCGGCCAGCGCGGCACGGCCGGGGGTCGGCAAAATCATGAGGGACTCGGAAGCGGGAAGCTGGTGACGAAACAGGTGCTGATACGTTCGCACCCGGCGGGCCGCTCCGCAAGCGCCGGGGACTGGTGATTCCGGCTCGGTGCGTGCATACTCTCCCCTCCACTTTCCCTCTCGGAGCACGCATGCGCCGTCTCGTCCCCGCCCTGTCGCTCATCGCCACCCTGGCCGCCTGCCAGCCCGCCGCCCCCACGGTGGACCTGGCGGCTGAGGAAGCGGCCATCCGCGCCCAGGTGACCGCCTTCAACACCGCGGTCGCCGCCTACGATGAGGCGGGCGCTGTCGCCATCTACGCCCCGGACGCCGTCCTGATGCCGCCGAACCAGGGTCGGCAGGTCGGCCCGGACTTCCTGACCCAGATGATTGCCGGGCTGGAGCCGCTCAAGGCCGCCTTCGCCGTCACTCCGACCGCGGTCATGGTCACTGCCTCCGGCGACCTGGCGCTCGAGGAAGGCACGTGGAAGACCAGCATCCCCATGGCGGACGGCACCTCGTTCGAGGACTACGGGAAGTACCTCGTCGGCTGGAAGAAGACCAACGGCACCTGGCTGGTCCAGTACGACATCTGGAACAGCGATAACGCGCCGCCGCAGGCGGCCGCTCAGTAGCACCATCGGACCCCGGCACGAGTTCGGGGGTAGGAGGCGCATGCCAACTGCCCCCGAGCACCGCCTGACCTGCAGCCTGACCATCCCGCTCCCCCGGCCACAGGTCTTCGAGTTCTTTGCCGATGCCGCCAACCTCGGGCGGATCACCCCGCCCGAGCTCGGATTCCATATCCTCACTCCCCAGCCGATCGCCATGCACCCCGGCGCGCTCATCGACTACCGGATCAGCCTGCACGGCATCCCGATGCGCTGGCGGACGGAAATCAGCCGGTGGGATCCCCCATTCGCGTTCGAGGACGTGCAGCTGCGCGGCCCTTACGCGCAGTGGATCCATCGGCATACTTTCACGGAGACGCCCGGCGGCACGCTGATCGAGGACGATGTCCGGTACCGCCTGCCCTTCGGCCCACTCGGACGGCTGGTGCACCCCGTCGTGCGGCGCCAGCTCGACCGCATCTTCCGGCATCGCACCGCCGCCGTCCGCCGACTCCTGCTCGAGGCTGCATGACACCCTGGGTCGCCCGCCTGCTGTTCCTCAACGTCGTCATGTACGTCCTCACCCTGGCCGTGCCCGGCCTGGGGGACGCGCTGATGTTCGTTCCGGCGCTCATCCTGAGCCGGCCGTGGACCCTCGTCACCTACATGTTCCTCCACGGCGGGCTCGGCCACATCTTCTTCAACATGCTCGCCCTCTTCTTCTTCGGGCCGCGGCTCGAGGCTCGCCTCGGCAGCCCACGGTTTCTCGGCCTCTACCTGACCAGCGGCATCGTGGGCGCTCTCCTCTCGTTCACCAACCCGATGATCGGGGTCATCGGGGCGTCGGGCGCCGTGTACGGCGTGATGTTCGGCTTTGCGCACTACTGGCCGCGCGAGGTGGTGCACATCTGGGGCGTGCTGCCGGTGGAGGTGCGGTGGCTGGTGGTGGGTATGACGGTCCTGTCGCTGGTGTCCGGCTTCGGCGGCGCGGGCGACGGCGTCGCCCATTTCGCGCACCTCGGCGGGTTCCTCGGCGCGTGGATTTACCTCAAAGTGCTCGACCGCACCACCGGTGCCCGCCGGTTCCAGGCGCGGGCCGTGGCCGCGGCACCGCCATCGGTCGCTACCACCTCCTCGGCAGTGGCGCGGTGGTCGCGCATCGAGCGCGAGGGGCTGCACCCCGTCAATCTCGAGGAGCTCGACCGGGTGATGGCCAAGCTCCAGCGCGAGGGCGTGAGCCGGCTGACCGACGGGGAGAAGGAATTCCTGGAACGCTTTAGCCAGCGATAGGCGGGGCCGTTCCCCCTCTCCGCTTGCCGGAGAGGGGGAAAGGGGGTGAGGTCGATCCTAAGTCGTCAGCCTGCGCCAGATCCCCGGATGCGCCCGCAGCAGGTACGATCCCGCCATCCACACCGCCACGACGTTGGCCACCACGATCGACCACCACGGGAGCAGCGCGCGCATCGGCTCCGTGAGGATGCCCACCGCCAGGATCGTCACGACGAATCCACCCACGATAGTGAACAGCATCGCCCGTGCCTGCGACGGGCGCGCCTCGGCCTGTGCCACGAGCCGCACCACAACCAGCCCGATGGCCAGCGAGAGAACCAGGTGCAGCGCGTTGTACCAGAAGACGGCTGTGGCATCCACCGGGATCGGCAGCTGCAGGATGCTCGGATCCCGCACCCCCTTGAACACCGCGAGGCCCAGCAGGTTGACGGTGAAGAGCGGTCCGCGCGCCGCCAGGAAGTCGAACACGGCATAGAACAGCGCCACGGACGCGTACGCCACGAACCCGACCAGCAGTCCCTCGCGCACCACTCGATTCTCGCCCGGCATGGTTACCTCCCAAGGTGTCACGTTTACTCGCGCGCCGTCACGCCCCTTCCGCGTACCTCGTCTTCGCATCCAGCTTGTCGACCTTCCATCCCTTGCCGCCGCCATAGACTGTCCCGCGCAGCCAGTCCTCTTCCACCTCCAGCTCCGCCGCGGGCACCGACGTGTACCAAGCCTTCGCCTGGTTGCCTTCCCCGTTGCTCCAACGGTACCGGCGCTGCTTCAGGACGTCCTTCTTGTCGAACGGCGCGCCGAGGGCCCAGATACGGTACGACGGTGTCCGCGCCGACGCCAGCAGGAGCCGCATCGGTAGCGTGCCGTCGTCGAACGGTTCCTGCAGCAGCCGGAGGACGGCGTGGCAGTCGGCGTCGGCGCGGTGGCCGTCGAAGAAGAGTCCGCACCGCTTCATCATCAGGAACTCGAGCGCGCCCGAGCTGGCGCCCAGTTCCTTCCAGGGCACTTCCCGCTGCGAGCAGGCCCAGGCCTTGTCGCGGGAGGCCGGGAGCCGGCGGTCCACGAACGGCCGGTCGAACGCGGCGTTGTGGGCAATGATGAGCCCCACATCCGCCAGCAGATTCCCGACCGCCGCCTCGTCGATTCGCTTGCCGGCCACCATCGCGTCGGTGATGCCGGTGAGCTTGGTGACCTCCGCGGGGATCGGGCGCCCCGGGTCCTCCAGATAGCTGACCGCTTCCCGCACCGCCAGGATCCGCCCGCTCTCCCGCTCGAACTCGAACGGCACACCGCAGAACTCGATGATCTTGTCACGGGTGGGGTCGAGCCCGGTCGTCTCGACGTCCACCACCACGCCGGTTGCGGTGGGCGAGCCGTCGCCCTCGTGATATCGCGACGGCGGCACGAAACGGCGCAGCACCCGGTAATCGGGGGAGGCCTCGAGCTGCCTGGCCAGCGACTCCAGCGAATCGCTCACCGGCGCGGCCCCGCCTGCCAGTCGCTCAGGTCGCTGAGCCAAGAATAGGGGTTGATGGTGACCCCAGTGATCCGGCGTGACACCCCCGCGGTCTGCATCGGCGCATACAGGAAGAGCGCGGGCGCGTCGGCATTGAGAGTGTCCATGGCGGCGCGGTACAGCGGGCCCGCGCTGGCGGTGTCGCGGGCCAGGATGGCGCGGGCGAAGAGCCGGTCGAACGCCGGGTTGTCGTAACGCCCGTAGTTGAGCTTGCCCCATCCACCGCGAGTCCATTGGTCCGCGAGCCCGCGCGGGCTCGGCTCGTCGAGCCACGCGCCGATGTAGCTGTCGAACGCACCCTCGGCCAGCCGCTGGTTGAAGACCGGGAAGTCCACCGCGGTGATGGTGACGTCCACACCGAGGGGCTTCCACGCCTGCTGAAGCACCTGGGCCAAGTCCCGTCGTGCCACGCTGGTGCCCGGCACCAGGATGTCGAAGGCGAGGCGCTTCCCGGCGCGCCGCCGCACGCCGTCGTCGCCGCGCGTCCAGCCGAGGGAGTCGAGAAGCGCCGCGGCCGCCACCGTGTCGAAGGGGAAAACTCGAATGTCGGGGCTGTTGATCCAGAGGAGTTGCGACATCGGGCCAGGCGGGGCCACTGTGCCGGCGCCGAAGACGCCAGACGCCAGCAGCTGCCGGTCGACGCCCATTGCCAGCGCGCGCCGGATGCCGAGGTGCCCGAGAATCGGATGCCGCTTCCCGGCGGCATCCTGGAGCCGGAAGCCGAGAAAGCCGTACGCCGCGGAGGGATACCGGATCAAGACAATGTTGGTGTCCGGCTCCACCCGCGCAACGCGGGAGGGCGGCCCGAGATGCTCGACCAGGTCCGCCTCACCGGCGAGCAGCATGTTGATGGCGGCATCCGGATCAGGGACGAAGCGCCAGACCACACGATCGATGTTCGCGGCGGCGCCAGGAACGGCCTCGAGCCGGAGCGACTCGCCCGGCACCCAGGCCGCCACGCGGTACGCCCCGCTCCCCACCACGTGGGCCAGCGTCGTGTCACCGGCCCACTGCTCGCGCGGAACGGCCTCCCAGATGTGCGCCGGGAGGACGCGCACATGCCAGGTGGCGTCGTACCACTGTTCCGGATAGGCGCGCGCAAACCGCAGGAGGAACGAGGCGGAGTCCTCCGCCTCGACGGTCACCTGGCCGGCCAAGGCGGGCGCCGCCTCGGTTTCGAGCGCGGGGTCGGCGTACACCGCAAAAGAGAAGGCGACGTCGTGCGCGGTGACCGGCACGCCGTCTTGCCACGTTGCGCCTGGCCGCAGGTGGAAGCGGAGCGTGAGACTGTCCACCCGCTCCCACCGGTCCGCGAGCCCCGGACGATAACCCGCGGGATCGATCGGGGCGGCATCCGGCGCCAGGTCGGCCAGCCGCTCGTAGACCCGGTCGGTGATGTCCCGCCCGACCGTCTCGTAGACGAGCGGCGGGAAGAGCGACGACGGCTCGCCGGCGGCGGCGATGACGACGGTGCCGCACTCCTCGCAAGGCGTCGCCCGCTCGCGTGCGCAGGACACCAGCGCCACCGCGACGAACAGGAGGGCCATGCGGTATGTCACGCCGCACTCGTCCCTTCGGGGATGACCATCCAGAGCACGATGTACACGAGGATGCCGGGGAAGGCGACCGACACGATGGACGCGACAACGTACCCCGCCCGCACCAGCGTCGGGTCGAGATCGAAATACTCGGCGAGCCCGCCAAGCACGCCGGCGATCATCCGGTTCTTGGTGGACCGATGGAGGGGCCGCGTGGTGCTGGACATGGCGGGATCCTGTGAGTGGTAGCGGGAAATATAAGGACGAATGGGTGACAGCCGACGAAGAGGGACGAGAATAGTGGTGCCGGGGCTGTTGCATCGAAACGTTACGGCCGGTATTCTCCCGATACGATCCGGGCTTGTATCACCGTGTTTCAATACAGAGTAAGCAATTGTATCACAGTGACTTACATAGCAATCTAGCAGTGGCATTCGCGTTGCCAATTGAGGGGCCGAGCAGGTTCCCATCAACTCGTCTCCTTGGAGGTTTTGCCATGTCTCGCACCCTTCGACTCACCGGCGCGCTGGCGCTGGCCGCCACCCTCGGCGCTTGTGATTCCTCGTCCGGACCCAACGACCAGGGCTCCCAGGTGTCACTGGCCGTGGCCACCCGCGCTGCCGGCATCGCGCCCGTGGGCATGCAGGCGAGCGGCGGTCCGGTAGAGTACAACGACGGCACCAACACCCTGATCATCACCCAGGTCCAGATGGTGGTGAAGGAAATCGAGCTGAAGCGGTCCGAGTATCCCTCGCAGTGCGACAGCACGGCCTCGGACGACAACTGCGAGGAGCTCGAGTCGGGCCCGTACCTCCTCGACTTGCCCCTGTCGGCCGGCGCCACTTCCGTGGTGACGGTGGACGTGGTGCCCGGCACGTACGACGAATTCGAGTTCAAGATCCACAAGCCGGAAGACGACGACTCGAACGCCGCGTTCCTGGCCGCGCATCCCGACTTCGAGGGGGTCAGCATCCGCGTGACCGGCACTTGGAATGGCGCCGCGTTTACCTTTGAAAGCGATCTCGATGCAGAGCAGGAGCAGGACCTGGTGCCGCCGCTCGTCGTGACCGACGTGGGCACCGCCGACTTCACGCTCTTCATCGACATCGGCACCTGGTTCCGCGACGGCTCCGCGATGCTGATCGACCCGTCCAGCGCCAACAAGGGCGGCGCGAACGAGGGCACGGTCAAGGACAATATCGAGAACTCGTTCGAGTCGTTCGAGGACGAGGACCACGACGGCGACGACGATCACGGCGAGGACTGACCTGACACGCATCCCGCATGGCTGAGCGTCTCCCAAGGGTGGAAGCGGTCGTGATTTCCGACAGCTTCCAGGGAGCGCTCACCGACTTGGTGACCGAAGTGGGGGGCCGGCTCGTCGTGCGGCCCCCCGGGGGCGGAGCCCCGTCCGAGCCGGCTGCGGCCGTGATGGTCCTGGCGGGAGGGCGGGAGGGGGAAGCGCTGGCACAGTTGCCGGCGCTGGACGGGACCCCCTGGTACTTCATCGGCGCGGCGGCGGACCATCGGCTCGCCGCCGCCGCCGTCCGGGCTGGAGCGAAGGACTACTTCGTCCTGCCCGAGGACATGGATGTGGTGAGGCGGTCGCTGGAGCGCGACGTTCGGGCCGCGCTCGCCCGGGTGGACGCGGCGGACTTCGCCGCCGCGGAGGGCGCGGATGCCGGCTTCTCGGCCATCATCGGGCGGAGCCCGCAACTCACGGCGGTGCTCGACCAGGCGAAGCGGGTGGCCGGACACCGGGACGTGACCGTGTTGCTCGGCGGGGAAACCGGCACGGGCAAGGAACTCCTGGCCCGCGCGATCCACTACGCGAGTCCCCGGGCGGCTCAGCCGTTCGTCGAGGTGAACTGCGCGGCGATTCCCGCCAACCTGCTCGAGAGCGAGTTGTTCGGTCACGAGCGCGGTGCCTTTACCGGGGCGGTGGCCGCCAAGCCAGGGCTGTTCGAGCAGGCGCACGGTGGGACGCTCTTCCTCGACGAGATCGGGCACCTGCCGCTGGAACTGCAGGCCAAGCTGCTCCGGGCGCTGGAGAGCCGCGAGATCCGCCGGGTCGGCGGGACAACGACGAAGAAGGTGGACATCCGGCTCCTGGCCGCCACCCATCTCGACCTGGCCCGCGCGGTCAGGGACAAGGCGTTCCGGGAAGACCTGTACTACCGGCTGAACGTGGTACGGCTCGTCCTGCCACCGCTCCGGGAGCGAGGCGCCGATCTCGAGTTGCTGGCCGAGACGTTCGCCGCGCAGCTGGCCAAGCGCTACGGACTGCCGGCGCCGACCGCCGAGCCGGAGTTTCGCTCGGCCATCCAGGCGCACCGCTGGCCAGGCAACGTTCGGGAGCTGCGCAACGCGATGGAGCGGGCGCTGGTGCTCTCGGCGCCGGGAACGCTGCAGGCCGCCGCGCTCGACGTCACCGCGGCGCCGGCACCGGAAGAGGCCGCGGCGAACGGCACGCTGCCGTTCCCGGCGGACCTGGCCACGATCACGATGGCGGCTGTGCAGGCGATGCTCGACGTCTGCGACGGCAACAAGAGCGCCGCGGCCCGCCGCCTCGGCATTTCGCGCCCGCGGCTGCAGCGGGTGCTCGACCAGCAGGACGACTGATGCGATCTGACTTCACAAAGGGACTTCTCATGCGACGTGCCCGCGTTCTCTCCATTGCCCTTGCGGCCGCCTTGGCGGCGTGCAGCGATTCCGGCGGGCCGGACAACGGCGGCGTCAAGCCGCCGGGCGAGCTCACCATCATCCGCCTCCCCGCCGGGAGCCCGCCGATCTGGAACCCGGTGGACTCCTTCTACGCCAAGAAGGGCGAGGATCGCGAACTGCGGATCTACTTCGACAATGGCGTGGGCGGCCCCGGTGAGGAGTACCTCCGCCTCCGCGTGGACTCGCCGAGCCTGCTGTCCTACCCCGACGGGACCCTCTTCCAGGTCGGCGACTCAGTGCTGATCACCGTGCGGGTGGTCGATCCCGAGCAGATCTATTTCGAGTTCGAGCCCAGCGGCCTCCGGTTCAACCCGTCGGTGCCCGCGGAGCTCAAGATCGAGTACGCCGAGACCGGTGGCGACCTCGATGATGACGGCGATGTGGACGGCGACGACGACGCCATCGAGCAGGTCATCGATCTCTGGCGGCAGGAACAAGCCGGCCAGGATTTCGTGAAGCTCGGCGCCGTGACGATCGAGGAACTCGACGAGATCGAGGCCGACATCCTCGGGTTCACCCGGTACGCGATCGCCTACTGACCTGACGATGACCACGCCTCCCGCCGCCGACCCCGGCACCGTCCTCCGCGACGCCACCGCCGCGATGCGCCAGGGCAACCTGCCCGGCGCCGCCGCACTGGCGGCGGCGGCAGAGGCGCGCTTCCGCGCGCGCGGGGACGCGGACGGGCGGATGCGGGCGGGGAACCTGCTCGGCGCGGTGGCGTTCGAGACCGGGCAGGTCGGCGAGGCGGAACGGTACTTCGGCACCGCGCTCGAGCTGGCGCACGGGCTCGATGACAGCCTGATGACCGCGCGCGCCTCCAACAACCTGGCATCGGTCGCGCACCTGACCGGTCGCCCCGAACTCGCGCTCAGCCTGTACCGGACGGCACTCCTCTCCTACCAGCGGCTGGGCGACCGGCGCGGGATGGCGGAAACCTCGCACAACCTCGGCATCGCCTTCCGTCAGCTCCGGCAGTGGACCGAGGCGGAGCGCGCCGCCGAGCAGGCGGTGCGCCACGCCGAGCAGTTGGCGGACGCCGCGCTGCGGGGGCTGGCCCTGGTGGGGCTGGCCGAGTTGCATCTCGAGCTCAAGGCCTGGCCGCTCGCCGAGCGTGAAATCGACCGGGCTGCGGCGCTTGCCGCGGAGGGAGACGACCCGATCGGCGTGGTCGAGGCGGCGCGGCTCCGCGCCCTGCTGGAACTCGGCCAGGGAGGCGCCGACGCGGCACTGCGGAACGCCCTGGTCGCCCGGTCGGAAGCTCGTCGCCTTGGTAGCGCCCTCCTTGAGGCGGAGTGCGCCACGGTCGCCGCGCGCGCGGCGCGCCAGCTTGGACGGGACGCGGAAGCCGAGGCACTGCGGGGAGAGGCCGTGGCGGGGCTGACGCGACTGGGGGCGGAGGGACTGCTCGAGCGGTTCAGAAACGACTGGGGCGCCTGATCGGCGCCCCGTTCGTTTCGGCAGGTCAGTGCCCCTGCTCTTCCTTGTGCTCCTCGGCCACCCGCGCCGCCACATCCGGCGGCGCTTCCACGTACCCGTGGAATCCGTGCCGGTAGGTGCCACGCCCGTGGGTGATTGAGTACAGCGTGGTCGAGTAGCGATAGAGCTCGGACTCCGGCACCACGGCGCGGACCTTGGTCAGGCGTCCGTCGGCCTCGGTGCCCAGGATCTGCCCGCGGCGCGCGCTGAGGTCGCCCATCACGTCGCCAAGCACGTCCTCCGGCGTCCAGACCTCCAGGTCGGCGAGCGGCTCGAGCAGCACGGGGCGCGCCTTGGGCGCCACCGTCCGGAACGCCAGGATGCCGGCCATCTTGAACGACATCTCGTTCGAGTCCACGTCGTGGTACGACCCGTCGAAACACTCCACCTGGAAATCGACCACCGGGTAGCCGGCCACCACGCCCCGCTCCGCCGATTCCTGGATGCCCCGGTCCACCGCGGGGATGTACTTGTTGGGGATCACGCCGCCCACGATCTTGTCCACGAATTCGTAGCCCGCTCCGCGCGGCCTCGGCGCGATGCGGATCCAGCAGTCGCCGTACTGCCCGCGGCCGCCGCTCTGCTTCTTGTGCTTCCCCTGCCCCTCCGCCTTCCCCTTGAAGGTCTCGCGGTATGCGATCCGCGGCCGCGCCAGGTCGGCGTGCACGCCGTACTTCTGCGTGAGGCGGCCGAGCAGGATCTCGAAGTGTCGCTCGCCCATCCCGTGGATCAGCGTCTGCCGGAGCTCGGAGTTGTACTCGAAGTGGAAGGTCGGGTCTTCCTCGTGCAGCTTGTGGAGGCCGGCGGCGAGCTTGTCCTCCTCGCCGCGCTGCTTGACCACCACCGCCGCCGACGCCACCGCTTCGGGAAACGGAATCGGGGAGAGCCGCAGCGGCGTGTCCCGGAGGCAGAAGGTGTCGCCGGTGTGCGTGTCGCGGAGCTTGGCCACCGAGCCGATGTCCCCGGCGTGGAGCACGCCCACCTCGGTGCGCTCCCGGCCCTGCTGGACGGACAGGTGGTTCAGCTTTTCCGCCACCTCGTGCTCGGCGTTCCACACGTCGGCGCCGTTCTTCAGCGTGCCGGCATAGAGGCGGAACAGGGTCACGTCGCCCACGTGCGGCTCGGAGGTGGTCTTGAACACCCGGCCGAGGAGCGGGGCGTCGACCGGGGGAGGCACGTCGGCCGCCGCAGGGAAGATTTCCACCATCTTGGTCAGCAGCGCGCGCATGCCGAAGGTGAGGGTGGCGCTGCCCACGAAGAGCGGCACGATGCTGCCCGCCGCGACCGCCGTCTTGAGCGCCGCGATCACCTCCTCGCGCGGGATCTCCTCGCCGCCCAGGTACCGCTCGATCAGGGCGTCGTCGGTGGCGGCCACCGTCTCGATCAGCAGGTCGCTGTATTTCTTGACCTCGGCCCTGTGCTCCGCCGGCACCTCCACCTCGTCGTACTCACCCGACTTGGTGCCGGGCTTGTAGATGTGCGACTTGCCGGAGAAGAGGTTGACGATGCCCCGAAACGTCGATCCCTCGCCGATGGGCACTTCCACCGGGAGTACCTTGGGCGACAGGTGGGCCTTCACGTCGGCGAACACCCGCTCGAAATTGGCGTGCTCCTTGTCCATCTGGCCCACGAAGATGAGCCGCGGGAGGTGGAGGCGGTCGCATACTTCCCAGGCCTTCTCGGTGCCGACCTCGACGCCGCTCACGCCGCTCACAACCACGACCGCCGCGTCGGCGGCATGCAGGCCCGTCACCACCTCGCCGAAGAAGTCGAGATAGCCCGGTGTGTCGAGCAGGTTGAGCTTGGTGTCCATCCACTCGGCGTACGCCAGGCCGAGACTGATCGAGTGCTGGCGGGCGATTTCGTCGGGAGTGTAATCGGTGAGGGTCGTGCCGTCCTTGATGTTGCCGTGGCGCCGGCTGGCGCCCGACACGAAGGCGAGGGCATCCACCAGGGTCGTCTTGCCGCTCCCGCCGTGCCCGACAAACGCCACGTTACGGATCGCATCCGAGCCATAGACACGCATGGCCTGCACCTCCTTGATTCAGGGTACGGGGATAGTGTGGTGCGGGGGGAGCGTTGTCAAATGGACATCCGGCAATCGAAAGAGATGATGAATTCGGAGTGAAGGGGCACGAGACTGAGGACTGAGGACTGAGGACTGAGGACTGAGGACTGAGGACTGAGGACTGAGGACTGAGGACTGAGGACTGAGGACTGAGGACTGAGGACTGAGGACTGAGGACTGAGGACTGAGCGATGGTTGCCAGCGAGACACCACGGGTCAAGGTCAGGCACTTCGAGGAGCTCGTCGTCTGGCAACGAGCCAGGGAGCTCACCAAGGGAGTCTATCAGGTATCGGGAAAGGGACCGTTCGCCCGAGACTTTGGCCTACGAGACCAGCTTCGGCGGGCCGCGGTGTCAGTGATGGCGAATATCGCCGAGGGCTTCGAACGAGGCGGACGGAAGGAGTTCCACCAATTCCTGTCAGTCGGGAAGGCATCATGCGCGGAGGTTCGATCCGGGCTCTACGTCGCGCTGGATGCCGGATACGTCACCCAACAAGAATTCGCCACGTTGCTCGGACATGCCGAGGCGATCGGCCGGATGCTCGGTAGGATGCGGAGGTCGGTCGCGGCTCAGCGGAAGGGTACCTGACTCACCCACTCAGTCCCCAGTCCTCAGTCCTCAGTCCCCTCGTTACGTTTCAGGAAATGCGTCCCGTCGCCATCACCCGCTGCGTCTGCCAGCGCATGCCCTTCGCCACCCTGGCCCCGCTCGCCCGGGAGCGCGGCTGGACGCTCGGCGACCTGATGCGCGAGACCGGCTGCGGCGACCAGTGCGGCCTCTGCCGCCCTTACCTCCGCGAAATGCTGACGTCGGGCACCACCGAATTCCACGAGGTGATCTGGGAATAGCCCCGGCCTCAGTCCCCAGTCCTCAGTCCTTATATCTTTCCCCCATGCCCGCCCCCGCCACGAGCACGCTCGAGCGACTCCTCTCCCCGGGCGCGCTCACCGTCCTTGCCGTCCTGAGCGGCTGGGCCGGCATCTACCTCCTCTGGCGCCAGAGCCTCGTCGGCCTCTTCTTGGCGGTCCTCACGACCGCCCTCGCCTGGGCCGGGTACCGCCGCGGCCAGCTGCTGGCCCGCCGCCAGGCGCGCTCGCTCCGCCACGCGCTGGCCGCCTCGTCGGCCCGTAACCGCGAGCTCGAGCGGCTGCGCCGCCTCGCCGCCAGCCTCCTGGCCGGCCGGAGTCTCGAGAGCATCCTCACCGAGGTCACCCAGGCCGCCGCCGACCTGCTCGAGAGCGAGGCCGCCCTGGTAGCGCTGGTGGTCGAGGAAGGGCGATTCCTCCGAATCGCCGCCGGGAGCGGCCCGCTCGCTCCCGTCATCGGGCAGCTGCTCCCCGTGGATCACTCGCTGTCCGGCTGGGTGGTGCTCAGCGACCAGTCCCTCATCAGCGAGAACATGGACGCCGACCCGCGGAGCTTTCGTCCCGAGGGGACGCCGGCCTCCCTCCGCACCGCCGCCCTGGTGCCGCTCCGATCGGCCGGGATGGTCGTCGGGACAATGAGCGTGCACAACCGCCGCGACGGCCGGCAGTACGACGACGACGCGCTGCAGCTGCTCCAGACCCTCGGCGACCAGGTGGTGGTGGCCATCGACCGCACCAACGTGCTCGAGGAGAGCCGCCGGAACGAGCACGCACTCGCCTTGAAGAACCGCGAGCTGGTGCGCGCCACGCTGCTCAAGAGCCAGTTCCTGGCCAACATGTCCCACGAACTCCGCACCCCGCTCAACGCCATCAACGGGTTCTCCGACCTCCTGCTGACCGAGGCGGCCGGCCCCGTCAACCCGGAGCAACGCGAATTCCTCGAGGCCGTGCTGCGCAACGGCCGCCACCTCCTCGACCTGATCAACAGCGTCCTCGACCTTTCGAAGATCGAGGCCGGCGCCATGACGCTCCAGCTCGCGCCCACCGACCTGCAGGAGGCCGTCACCGAGGCAGTGGCGGACACGGCGAGCCTCCGGACCGTCCGCCGGCAGGAATGCTCCGTCGAGGTGGACTCCGGTGGCCTGGTAGCGGTGGTCGACGGGCTCCGCGTCAAGCAGGTCCTCATCAACCTGCTCTCGAACGCCTCCAAGTTCACGCCGGAAGGGGGGCAGGTCCGCCTCGCCGTCGTGCGCACGCGGGCGCCCCTTCCGATCCCCTCCGGCCCCGATGGCGACGGGGCCCGCCTCCTGTCGCGCGACGCCATCTGGATCTCGGTCAGCGACACCGGCATCGGCTTCCGGCCCGAGGACACCGCCAAGCTCTTCCAGGAGTTCAGCCAGGTGGACAGCTCGGCCAGCCGGCAGCAGCAGGGCACCGGCCTCGGCCTGGCGCTCAGCAAGCGCTTCGTCGAGCTGCACGGCGGCACCATCGGCGCCGAATCGATCTACGGCCGCGGCAGCACCTTCTGGTTCATCCTGCCGGTGGACGGTCCCCTATCGGTGCAGGCGGCCGCCGCGCCGTCGCCGGTCGACGAGGCCCACTGATGCGGCCCCTGATCATCGGCGTGGCGGGCGGCTCCGGTTCGGGCAAGACCACCGTGGCGATGGCCATCCACGAGCGGCTGGGCGTCGACGCCGTCTTCCTCGACCAGGACGCCTACTACGGCGACCTCGGGCACCTTCCCTTCGAGGAACGGGTCCGGACCAACTTCGACCACCCGGACGCGATCGACACCGACCTGATGGTGGCGCACCTCGAGGCGTTGGCCGCAGGCCAGGCCATCGAGAAGCCCACCTACGACTTCGCGCGGCACACCCGCGCCGAGGCGACGGTGCGTGTGGAGCCGAGGGACGTCATCCTCGTGGACGGCATCCTCATCTTCGCCGACGCTCGGCTCCGGCGGCTCTTCGACGTCAAGGTGTTCGTGGACGTGGCCGACGACCTCCGCTTCATCCGCCGGATGCAGCGCGACGTGTCTGAGCGTGGCCGGTCGGTGGAATCGATCGTCGCGCAGTATTTGGGGACGGTGCGCCCCATGCACCTCGAGTTCGTCGAGCCCTCCAAGCGCTACGCCGACATCATCGTGCCTGAGGGGGGCCGGAATACCATCGCCATCCAGATGCTGGAGGCGCGCGTGGCAGCGGAGATCGCCCGCCGGCGCGCCGGGCGGGGCTGACCGCCGGGTTGTTTCCCGGCCGCTGGCCGGACTAAGTTACGTGCTGTCCCGATATCTACCCCCAAGGAGATTGCCCCATGCGTCGCTCAACCGCCATGCTCGCCCTCGCCGCGACCCTCGCCATTCCGGCCGTGGCGTCCGCGCAGGCTACCGATCTCGCCGTCACCCGCCAGCAGATCCAGGCCGACCGCCAAGCCATTGTCGCCCAGAACCTCCCGCTCACCGAGGCCCAGGCCACCGCGTTCTGGCCGCTGTACCAGGCGTACCGGGCGGAAGTCGTCAAGCTCGGCGACCAGCGCGTCGCGGCGATCATGGCTCCCACGGCTGGCGACACGGCCACCGACAAGGAGCTGGAGACCATGCTGACCAAGTGGGTCAAGGCGGGCGAGGACTACGCCAAGCTGCAGGGGGCGTGGATCAAGAAGTTCGAGACCGTCCTCGGCTCAAAGGGAACCATCCGGTTCTACCAGATCGAGTCCCGTCTCGACCTGATCGTCCAGGCCGCCATGGCATCCGAGATCCCGCTCGTGCCGGTGAAGTGACCCTGACCACCGCACACAAATCGCCCCGGCGTGGCCTCCTGGCCATTGCCGGGGCGATTGGCGTCCTGGCTCTCGGCGCCTGCGCGCCGAAGGCCGCGCCGAGGGCCGAGTACGTCGGCCGGGTGGCGTGCGCGTCCTGCCACGCCGCCGAGGACTCGCTGTGGCAGGGGTCGCACCACGCCGTGGCCATGGAGGTGGCCGACACGACCACGGTCCTCGGCGACTTCAACGACGCATCGTACACCTACAACGGCGTCACCTCGCGGTTCTTCCGCCGGGACGGCCGGTTCTGGGTGGCCACCGATGGCCCCGACGGGGCGCTCACTGAATTCCCGGTCAGCTACACCTTCGGGGTCTACCCGCTCCAGCAATACCTGATCGCGTTTCCGCGCGGACGCTACCAGGCGCTGGGCATCGCCTGGGACACCCGCGCCCGGTCCGAGGGAGGGCAGCGCTGGTACCACCTCTATCCGGACGAGAAGGTGGACCACCGCGACGTGCTCCACTGGACCGGCATGCTGCAGAACTGGAACTTCATGTGTGCCCAGTGCCACTCGACCAACCTGCAGAAGGGGTACGTCGAGGCGGCGGACAGCTACGCGACGACCTGGTCCGAGATCGACGTCTCGTGCGAGGCCTGTCACGGGCCGGGCAGCGCGCACGTCGCCCTCGCGGAACGGCGGAAGGGTGCCACCGATGGCTGGACCGGCGGCAGCGGCCTGACCGTCTCATTCCGCGATTCCGCCTCGACCGACTGGGTGATGGACACCGCCGTCGGCATCGCGCACCGTAGCGCGCCGCGGTCGAACCGGATGGAGGTGGAAACCTGCGGGCTCTGCCACGCGCGGCGAGGGCAGGTGTGGCCGGATTCGGGCGCGGGGCAGCTCCTCGCGCAGACCCAGCGGGTGGCGCTTCTCGACGAGGGGCTCTACTTCGCCGACGGCCAACAGCACGACGAAGTGTACGAGTACGGCTCCTTCTTGCAGAGCAGGATGTACCGCGCCGGGGTGACCTGCAGCGACTGCCACGATGCGCACCGCAGCACCACGCGTCTGGCCGGGAACGCCGTCTGCGCCACCTGCCACCTGCGCGCGAAGTACGACACGACGGCGCACACCCACCACGGCACCAGCACCTCGGGCGGAATGTGCGTGGACTGTCACATGCCCGCCCGGAACTACATGGGGGTGGACGCCCGCCGCGACCACGGCATGAAAGTGCCGCGTCCCGATCTCACCAGCGCGCTCGGGACGCCTGACGCCTGTTCCGGCTGCCATGCCGACAAGCCGGCGGCGTGGTCGGCGGCCGCCGCCGAGCGGTGGTACGGGGTGCCCCCGGCCGATCCGATGCCCGCCGCGGTGGCCATCGCCGGCGCGTGGTCGCGCACGCCGGGCGCCGGGGACGCGCTCGTGGCCATCTCCCGCGACACCGCGCGCCCAGGCATCACCCGCGCCACCGCCCTGGCGCTGATGCCGCAGAATCCTGCCCGTTACACCGTGAGCGCCATCCAGGTGGCCGTCGGCGACCGGGACCCGCTGATCCGCCGCGCGGCCGCCGAGCAGATCGAGGCGCTCGACCCGGCGATGCGCGCGCCGCTCGCCCTGCCCCTCCTGCTCGACTCCGTCCGAACGGTGCGGCTCGCCGCGCTGCCCGCCCTGGCGGGGCTTCCCGACTCGGGATGGACGGACAAGCAGCGCGACGCGTTCGCGCGGGTCCTTGCGGAGTACCGCGCCTCGCAGCTGTTCAACGCGGACCGGCCGGAATCGTGGGCCAACCTGGGCAACCTCGATGCGCGCATGGGCCAGTCGGCCGCCGCGGAAGGGGAATTCGCCCGGGCGGTCCGGCTGCAGCCGCAGTTCGTCCCGGCGTACATGCAGCTCGCGGAGCTCTACCGCACCTCCGGACGCGAGGCCTCGGCGGACTCGGTGCTGCGTCTCGGACTCGAGCGCGTCCCCGCCAACACCGACCTGCAGTACCAGCTCGGCCTGGCGCTCATCCGGCAGGGGAAAAAGGCCGACGCGCTCGCGTTGCTGAAGGCGGCGGCGGAGTCCGGCAACTCGCACTACGCCTACGTGTACGGCGTGGCGCTCTTCGACGGCGGACAGGGTGCGCTGGCAGTCACGACGCTGCGGAAGGCGCTGGCCGCCGCGCCGGACGACCGGGAGCTCCTGTACGGGCTGGCGTCCATCGCCGCGGCCGCCGGCCAGCGCGAAGTCGCGCTCGGGGCTGCTCGGCGACTGGCCAAGCTGGATCCGGGCAACCAGGAGGTCCAGCAGTTCCTGGCGCAGTTGGAAGGCGGGATGCCAGCGCCGCAGTAGGTCGATCCGGCCGTTGGATCAGGGGGGGGCCGGCGGAGTCTTCGGCGCCGGGGGCGGGATGGCGGGCGGATTCCACGGCGCCGAGAGGTACGCCACCGCGGCCGGCCGGTCGGGCAGGAAGCCCTGGTAGTCCTTCTCGAGGTCGAACGTTTCGGGATTGTGCGGGCGCTCGGTCACCAGGGCGTCGTGCAGGCACCACTTGGCGCCTGCCGCGCACCCCGACCGTGCGGCGTTCACCTCGAGCACACCACCCGCCGAGGCATACCGCGCCCCGAGCGCCATCATCGTGGCAGCGTTGGCCGAGAGGGTGCCGGTGGTGCTGTCGTCCGCATAGACGAAGTACGCCCGCCGCAGTCGAGCTACGATCTCCGGCGTCAGCCCGGACTCCCCGCCATCCAGGTCGTAGTACACGGTCCGCCGGAGCAACGCCAGGCCCCTCCCCTCCATCGCCGCAAGCTCCGCGAACAGTTCATGCGCGACGAAACTGCCGCTGGAGTGGGCGGCGATAATGACGAGGCCTCGCTGCCGGGTCAGCAAGTGACTCGCCAGCGCGGCGTTCCCGATTTCCCGGCCGGCATAGTCCACCTCCGCCGGGCCGCGCACCGCGCAGAGGTATCGAATGCCCCGCCGCGAGAGCGCGGTGCGATAGATTTCGTCCACCCAGGCGCGGGCCCACGCCTCCTTGACCCCCCACCCCCCGTAGGCGATGAACGTCCCATAGACGCCGGTGCGGCCGGTATCTCGGCAGGACACGCCGGCGCCGACCGCCGTCCAGCCAGGTGCGGCGGTCCAGAGCGTGGAAACGAACGCCAGCAGTGCCCCGATCATGTCGCGATGTGACTCCCGGAACGTGCTTGACGGCGCCCAGCAAGCGGGGCACGTTTCCCCGAAGCGTCGAAGTGCCGTTGGTTCTCCGAAACGTAACCGCCTCCCACGGGAGGCGGACCGCATTCCACGTGAGGACGTGCGCGTGCCATTTCCGAAGCGCCCCACCCGGTCTTTCGCCATGTTCGGGGTGGCGTTCGCCGCCGCGTGCGGCGGCTCCGAGGCACCGCAACTTCCGCCCCCGAACGTCACCATCGTGACGACGGCCGCCACCGACATTCCCGCCAGCGTCGAGTTGGTCGGCCAGGGCGCGGCCTCGAAGTTCATCGAAGTCCGCTCCCAGCTCAACGGCGTGATCGTGGCCCGGCCGTATCGCGAGGGAAGCGACGTCGACAAGGGCGAATTGCTCTTCCAGCTCGACCCCACCGTCTACGAGGCGACCTACCGCAGCGCCAAGGCGGCGGCCGAGAACGCCCGGGCGAGGCTCGATAACGCCCAGCGCACGCTGAAGCGCCTCACGCCGCTGCTTGCAGAGGGCGCGGTGTCGCAGAAGGACGTGGACGACGCCACCACGGAAGTCCAGCAAGCCCAGGCCAGCTACGCCGAGGCACAGGCCAACGCCGATCGAGCGGAAAAGGACTTCAACGACACCAACATCCGGGCCGAGATCCCGGGTCGCGTGGGGCGTGCGCTGCTGCCGCTCGGGGCGCGGGTCACGGGCCCGGCGGACATCCTGACCGACTTACAGCAGATCGACCCGATCTACGTCTACTTCAGCCCGTCCGACCGCGACCTGCTCCGTACGCGGCGGGAGCGCGAGGAGGGCAAGCTGATCTTCCCCCGCGGCCGGCTGCAGGTGGAGGTCCGGCTGTCGGATGGGACGGCGCTCCCGGCCAAGGGCCAGCTGGACTTCGCCGATCTCTCGCTCGATTCACGCACCGGCACGCAGCAGTACCGCGCGGAGTTCCGCAACCCCGATCGCATCCTCCTGCCTGGGCAATTTGTCCGGGTGCGGATCCTGGGGATCACGCGGCGAGGAGCCCTCCTGGTCCCGCAGCGGGCCGTGCTCCAGGGCCTGGCGGGCGCCTTCGTCTATGTCGTGACCGAGGGCGACACCGCGCGCGCGCGCACCGTGACCGCGACCAGTTGGGAGGGAGGCGGCTGGGTCATCGAGAGCGGGCTCAACCCCGGTGAACGGGTCATCGTGGACGGCACCCAGCGGGTCATCGCGGGTCAGCCCGTCCGCATCGTGACCGCGGCGGACTCGGCCTCGGCCCCCGCCGGCGCGACCCCATGAGCGAGCACCCCCCCGCACCCGGCGGGACCGCGGGCGGCGGCGCGCCCTACGTCGCCAGGAACCTCTTCATCCGCCGGCCGATCTTCGCCTCGGTCATCTCGATCGTGATCCTGCTGATGGGCATCGCGTCCATCATGGCCCTCCCGATCACGCTGTACCCCCGCATCACGCCGCCGAGCGTCCAGGTGACGGCCGTCTACCCCGGCGCCACGGCCGAAGACGTGGCGGAGGCGGTGGCCGCGCCGATCGAGCAGCAGCTCTCCAGCATGGACGGCCTGCTGTACTTCAAGTCGTCGAACGGCAGCGACGGCACGATGAACCTGTCGATCTACTTCGACATCAGCCGCGACCAGGACCTGGCCGCGGTGGACGTGCAGAACCAGGTAAAGCTGGCCGAGCCGCAGCTGCCCGAGGAGGTCCGGCGCCAGGGCATCACCGTCAAGAAGTCGCAGCCCGACATCCTGCTGATGATCGCGCTGACCTCCGACGACCCCCGCTACGACGCCGAATACCTCAGCAACTATTCCAAGATCAACCTCGAGGACGAAGTCAAGCGCATCAAGGGCGTGGGCGACGCCTACACCTTCGGCCAGCTCGAGTTCTCGATGCTGCTCCAGCTCGATCCGGACCGGATGGCACAGCTCGGCCTGACGGTGGCCGACGTCCAGAACGCCGTGCGCGAGCAAAACACGACCAACCCCGGCGGGCGGGTGGGCCGTGAGCCGTCACCGCCGGGCACCGACCTGACCCTGCCGGTGACCACGAAGGGCCGGCTCAAGACCGAGGCGGAGTTCGGCAACATCATCCTCCGCACCGGCCGGGACGGCGCGGTGCTCCGGATGTCCGACGTGGCGAACGTCACGCTCGGCGCCCGCAATTACGACCTGATCGGCCGCCTCAACGGGGAGCCCAACGCGCTCCTCCTGGTCTACCTCCGGGCCGGCGCCAACGCGCTCGAGGTCAAGGACAAGATCCTCACTCGCCTCGACGAACTGGCCGCCAACTTCCCGCCGGGTGTCGCGTACACCGTGTCGTACGACACGACGCCATTCATCACCGCCTCCATCGAGGAGGTGATCCACACGCTCGGCGAGGCGATGCTCCTGGTCACGCTGGTGGTGTTCATCTTCCTCCAGAGCTGGCGGACCACGCTGATCCCGCTGCTCGCCGTGCCCGTATCCATCGTCGGCACCTTCGCCGGGATGGCGCTCCTCGGCTTCTCGATCAACATCCTCACCCTGTTCGGGCTGGTGCTGGCCATCGGCATCGTGGTGGACGACGCGATCATCGTCATCGAGAACGTCGAGCGGATCATGGCCACCGAGCACGTGGGCGTGGTGGAGGCCACCGACAAGGCGATGACGCAGGTGTCCGGCGCGCTCATCGCCATCGTGCTGGTGCTGGCGGCGGTGTTCATTCCGGTTGGGTTCATGGGCGGCATCACCGGCGCCATGTTCATGCAGTTCGCCGTCACGATCGTGGTGTCCGTCATCCTCTCGGGCATCGTGGCGCTGACCCTCACCCCGGCGCTCTGCACCCTGCTCATCAAGGACGAGCACCCCACCAAGGGACGGTTCTTCACCGCGTTCAACAACGCCTTCGACCGCTTTACTGCCACCTATGTGGGCGGCGTGCGGGGCGTCCTCGGGCGGCCCAAGAGCTTCCTGGCGGCGTTCGCGGTCATTCTGGCCCTGATCGTGATGCTCTTCAAGACGACCCCCGGCGGGTTCGTCCCGACCGAGGACAAGGGCTACTTCGCGCTCGGGGTGAACTTGCCAGCGGGGGCCTCGCGGCAGCGATCGGATTCGGTCGTGGCCAAGATCGAGCGAATCGTGGCGAGCAAGCCGGGGGTCCGGAACGTCATTTCGCTGGTCGGGTTCGACTTCATCATGAATGCCAACCTGACGCACGCCACGACGATGTTCGTGATGCTCGAGCCGTGGGAGGAGCGGACGGACGAGGCGACCAGCATCGGTGGCATCATCGACGCGGTCAATCGCGACCTTTCCCAGCTGCCCGAGGCCACCGCCTTCGCCTTCAACCTCCCAGAGATCTCCGGCATGGGCACCACCGCCGGCCTCGAGATGAACCTGCTCGATCGCTCGGGCGGCAGCGTGAAGGAGTTCGCCGGCGTGGTCGGGGAATACGTCGCCGCCGCGCGGCAGTCCCCCGATGTGTCCAGGCCGCGAGCCCTGATCAGCGTCAATACGCCGCAGGTGTACGTCACCGTGGACCGCGAGAAGGTCAAGAGCCTCGGCGTGTCGCTGACCGACGTGTTCCAGACCCTGCAGACGATGCTCTCCGCCGTGTACATCAACGACTTCAACCTCTTCGGGCGCACCTACCGGGTGCAGGCCGAGGCGCAGCCGCAGTTCCGGGTCACACCGGCGGACATCGGCAAGCTCTACGTGCCGGCCCCCGGCGGGGCCATGGTGCCGATCTCGGCCCTCTCCACCACCGAGTTCATCGGCGGCCCGTCGGTCGTCAGCCGCTTCAACGGCTTCACGTCGGCGCTGGTCACCGCGGAGCCCGGTGCCGGCAAGAGCAGCGGACAGATGATGGCGGCCGTGGAATCGGCGGCGCAGTCCTTCGCCGACCGGGGCGTCGCCTACGCCTACAGCGGCCAGTCCTACCAGGAAAAGCTCGCGCAGGGCCAGGGAAACACCGTCTTTATCCTGGGCATCGTGCTGGTCTTCCTGGTGCTCGCCGCCCAGTACGAGAGCTGGTCCATTCCCTTCGGCGTGATCCTCGGCGTCCCGTTCGGCGTCGTGGGAGCGCTGATCGGCATCCTGCTCCGCGGTGTGCCGAACGACCTCTACTTCCAGATCGGCCTGGTCACGGTCATCGGCCTCGCCGCCAAGAACGCGATCCTGATCGTGGAGTTCGCCAACTCGCTCCGCGTCGCCGGCGCGACCGTGCGGGAAGCCGCGCTCGAGGCCGCCAAGGACCGGTTCCGTCCGATCCTCATGACCTCGTTCGCCTTCATCCTCGGCGTCGTGCCGATGCTCATCGCCAGCGGCGCCGGCGCCCAGAGCCGGCACTCGCTCGCCACCGGCGTCTTCGCGGGCATGCTCATCGCCACCGCCATCGGCGTCCTCTTCATTCCGCTCTTCTTCTACCTGATCGCCGGCGCGGGTGAAAAGAAGTCGGCCAAGGGGGCGGAGGCCTGATGCGCATCTCGCTCCTTGCCCTTGCCTCCACACTGGCGCTCGGCGCCTGTGCCGTCGGCCCCGGCTACGAGCGGCCGCCCACGCCGGTGCCGACCGCCTACCGGGGCGACACCCTGCAGCTGGTCCGGGACACCGCGGCCGCCATCGCACCGCGGGTGCCGCCTGTCGCCACGCCGGCCGACACCGTGGCGCCCACCTGGGACCAGACGCTCGGCGACACCGTGCTCCTGGCCCTGATGGACACCGCCCGCGTCCATAACCAGGACCTGCAGGCCACCATCGCCATCACCCGCGAGTTCCAGGCCCGCTACGCGATCGATCGCAGCGGCTTCTACCCGCAGATCAACCTCTTCGGCGCGGGCGGCACCGGGAAGTCGAAGGCGATCGGCGCTCCGTCCGTCACCAGCGACTTCTACGACGCCACCGCGGAGGCCTCGTGGGAGCTGGACCTCTGGGGCCGCGTCCGTCGCACGAGCCAGGCCGGCAAGGCGGCGTACTTCGCGCGCACCGAAGATCTGCGCGGAGCGGAGCTGAGCCTCGCGGCCGCGGTGGCGACGGGGTACTTCGGGGTGCTGGAGCTCGACCAGCAGATGCTGGTGGCGGAGCGCACCCTCGCCGCACAGCGTGCCACGGCGGACCTGTCCCGCCGGCGATACCAGGAGGGACAGGTGTCCAGGCTCGACGTGCTGCAATTCGACGCCCAGGCCCAGGAGACCCAGGCCCAGCTGGCGGTGATCGCGCGGCTCCGCTCCGAGGAGGAGAACGCGCTGAGCACCCTGGTCGGACTACCACCGAGGGGGCTCCCACGCGGGCTGCCGCTGCCGGACCAGGTGAGCAACTTCGATGTGCCGCAAGGGCTTCCCTCCGATCTCCTGTCCCGCCGTCCCGACGTGCGCGCCGCCGAGGAGGACCTGCGAGCCGCCACGGCCCGTATCGGCGCGGAGTGGGGCGGCCGGCTGCCGCAGGTGACCTTGACCGGCCAGTACGGGTATGTGAGCGACGACCTGTCCAGCCTCTTCGAGAGCCAGAACAACACGAACGCGCTTTTCGTGGGGATCACGGTTCCGCTCTTCACCGGTGGCCGCCTGCAAGGCCAGGTGGATGTCGCTGAAGCACAGGCCGAGCAGGCGCGGGCGCGGTACGAGCAGGTAGTCCTGCTCGCCTTGCAGGACGTCGAGAATGCGTTGGTCGCCATCCGGACCACGCGCGAGCAACTCGCGGCGCAGGCTGCGCAGGTCGGATCGCTTAGCGAATCCCTGACCCTGGTCCAGCACCGATACGAGAACGGGCTCGCGAGCTACCTCGAGGTGCTCGACGCCCAGCGAAGCCTGTTCAACGCCGAATTGAGCCTGGCACGTGCGCAGGCACTCCAGCTTTCCAGCGGAGTTCGCCTATACAAGGCGCTCGGCGGGCCCTGGTCCGAGCTCGGCACCGCGCGGGAATGACGTCTGCACCGCCCCGCAGGCTCGGGCGGGTCGGCCGGCTCCTGCTCACCGCGGTCGTCCTCCTGCATGCGCCCCGGTTTGCCGGCGCCCAGACGCCCTCGGACACCCTCGTGCCGGCGGGGAGTGAGTACCAGTTCGGCAAGTCGTTCCGCGGCTTCACGGGCTGGCTCTATGGGAGCCGGTACCGGTCGCTCTGGGCTACGCCGGTGGCGGCGCCCGCCCTGACGATCGGCCTGCAGGCGGGCGCCGGCGACTCCACTCCACAGGCCGGGATCGCCTGGTTCTGGGCGCCCGATGGCACGCTGTGGGAGTACCGTCCGCTCGATCGCGACCTGCTTTCGGTTACGCCACCCGCGATCCGGAAGAACCTGCTCCCCACCTTCATCCAGGACCTCAACGCCTCCCGGCACCCGGGAGCGGCGCCGGTCGTGGCGGCGCTCGCGGAGGCAGTCGGGGTCCTCGTCGCGGAAGCGCGACTCGTTCGCGTCGAGGATACCGTCGCTGTGCGGGACGGACAGGGCCGGCTTGGGTACGCCGTGTCCGTTAGCACGGCAGGATGGACCACCGCCGAGGTGCTCGACAGCCTCCGGGAGGATGGCGGCCGGAACTTCGATGCCCGCACCTACCTCCGCGAACGGTTGCTCGACACCTACCTCGGCACCGTGGACGACTCCCCCGACCAGTGGCGCTGGTCCCGCACCGGCCCAGAGGGCCGGTGGACGCCGCAACCGCGCGACCGGGAACGCGCCTTCGCCAAGTACGACGGCGTGCTCGCCGGCCTGGCGCGGGGGACCATTCCCGCGTTCGTGAATTTCGGGGAGGGATACCAGGAGCAGCTGGGCGTCATGGCCTATCAACGCACGCTCGACCGTCAGCTGCTGTCGCTGCTCGACTGGCCGGTGTGGGATTCGGTCGCTTCCGAGTTCGAGGCGGCGCTGACCGATTCGGTCATCGCCCTGGCCGTGGCGCAACTCCCGCCGGAGTATCTCGCGGGCGGCGCGAGTTTCCTCGCCTCAGGCCTTCGCGCCCGCCGAGACCTGCTGCCCAAGGCGGCGTTGGGCCTCTATCGCCTGGTCAACCAGGAGGCCGCGTTCTTCGGGACGCCCGGCGCTGACACCGTCACCGTGACCCGGATGCAGGATGGCGCGCTGGAACTCGCATTTCAGGGTGGATTCCGGCGCGTCTACGCGCCGGGGGAGACCGACGCCGTGGCGCTCTACCTGGGAGGCGGGGCGGATCGCATCGATTTCGCCGGCCCCGGCCGGGCAGGCCCGATCCTGGACGTGGCCTGGCACCCAGGGCTCACGCTGGCCGGAGCCCGCGGAAGCGGACAGCGGACCAAGGTGTATGGCGGCGGTCCGCACACCGGCGGGATGCGACTCGACATCGTGCCGGACACCCTGCCGGTGCCCGAGGTCGAAGATCTCGATCTGACGCGCCCACCGCCCGTTCCGCTCCACGGCACGGACGCGCGGCCCATTTTCTGGTTCGACGTGAACTCGGACGTGGGCGTCCTGCTCGGCGGAGGCGTCTCGCTCACCAGCTACCGTATCGGGCACGAGCCCTACTACAAGCGGCTCCGGATCCGCTCCGGCTACGCCACGGCGGTGGACAACTACGCGATCGAGATCAGCGGAGAGTTCCGGCGGTGGCGGTCCCGGCAAGCCACCACGTTGGACGCGGGGGTGTCGGAAATCGTGGTGCTGCACTTCTTCGGGTTCGGCAACTCGACCCCCTTCACCCAGCCGGCGGACTACTATCTGGCGCGGCAGCGCCAGCTGTACCTTTATCCCGCCTGGAACTACCGGATGACGCCGAAGTCGAGCCTCGCCGTCGGTCCGATCTACAAGCACGTCCGCACCGACACGCTGTATGCCGGCTTCATCTCGGAGACGCGGCCGTACGGCGTCCCCGAATTCGCCCAGCTCGGTGTGTCGGCCACGGCGTATTTTGACTCACGGGACTCCCCGAGCTTCACACGCAGCGGCTGGAACATCCGGGCCGGCGGTAGCTTCTATCCGGTGGTGTTCGAGGACGGCAAACCGTTCGGGACGATGCAGGTGTCGGCGGCCACCTACCTCACTCCTCCCGAGTTGTCTGGGCTTACGGTCGCGCTTCGCGCCACCGGCCGGCTGACCATGGGCAACGTGCCGGTGCACGAGGCGGCGTTCGTCGGTGGCTCAACCACCGTCCGCGGGTACGAGTCGGGCCGCTATGCCGGGCAGGCGTCGGCGTTCTTCAACAGCGAGCTGCGCATCCGCGCCGCCACCCTGCCCTTCGTGGTGCCGTGGCAGCTGGGCGTGGTCGGCATCGCGGACCTGGGACGGGTGTTCAACGTGACCGACGACGGCAACGTGTGGCATGGATCGGCGGGCGGCGGCATCTGGTTTTCGTTGCCGAACCGCTCGGTGGGTGGGGTGGTCACGGTGGTGGCGGGCCCGCAGGGCTCGGCCCTCTGGTTGAGCTACGGGTTCATGTACTAGGGAAGCTCTGCAAGAGTTCGCGCCCGCCCCCTTCTGTCATTGCGAGGCCACGCAGTGGCCGAAGCAATCTCGCTGTCCGGTTGAGCCCCCGTTTCAGAAGCTCGCCCCGATCCAACCCGGACTAGCGGACGATCCGACCGTAAGTGCTTCATCACGAACCGATCAGGCGCGATTTCGATATTGACATTGGCCGAGCAAGCGTGCTATCGTGGCGCAGCCACCAGAATCGACGTTGAGTTCAATACTCGGCAATGGGGACTCGCGATGACCATCCGGCGTGGGATGCTTGCAGGCAACGTGATCACTACTCTTGGGGTTGCCATCGCACTGGGATGCGCCGATGCCTCTGCCCCCCCGCTAACTGACGAGACAACCCCTGCCGTCCTCCCCGCCGCTGTGCTCGGGGTGGAATTCAATCCCGACATCGTTCTTCTGGGCCAAACGATATCCCGAGCTCTCCAACAGGACGAGATCGGCCCATGGCTGCGGCGCGCCATCTCGGAATCGCCACTGGTCGAATGGCGCATTGACCTCAAGAGCCTTCTCATGAACGCGAGTGCCAGCGCGGCGATTGAGAAGATCCGCGCCCGGGCTCAACTTTCCACAAGCCGCCTCATGGCACTTCCTCCACTCGAGCTCTACCTTCCGATACCTTCCCAGCGCGATTCCTGGGACGGCAGCAAGAATATTGATGTGGCTGTCCGTTCCCTCGACGGAGACCACTACCTGCTGATCGCGCCCGATGGCTCGACGCGCGATATCCCTGAAGACTACGACCCCGGCACGCGCGTCACGCTTGTGCTCGCACGAAGTGAAATTGATTTCACCGATTCGAGCTCAGCGATTCGCGGCGGCCCCGCAACGGGTAGCGGCATGCTCGCGGCCGCGGCCGGCCAAGGCGACTCCGCACTGCCCCCTATTGCGCGGACGGAGTGTATCCCAACTGAAGAGAACAACTGGTGCGGTGTTGATGGGGGTGGTGGTGGTGGTGGTGGTGGAGGGGGTGGCGGCGGACCAGTTGGTGGTGACACGAGCCTCCGGACACAATTCAACTACCTCATGCTGGTCCATGACCACGAGGGGTTATTGGCGGGGCTCAACGAGATCGAAATCTTCGGCAATATCAACGGATTTTATGCGAGCTGTGGCTGGGCCACCGACATCCACTACGGAACCTACTACGCCATACAATGGGACGGCGATGGGCCGTACGGCGGTGCACCGCACTCCACTCTGGCAACCGCCGTACCGGTTGACCCGTACCGGTTCAAACTCGTGGCGTATGAGGATGACGACGAACGATGCGTCCACAACAATGGAGATGATGCGCTGGGGAGTTGGCCAACAGGTCTCACGCTTTCGCAGTATTCATACTACTTCTACACCGAAAATCCCAGTGAGTTGCAAATTCAGGTGATCTCACATCTGCCATGAGCCGGGAAATGAGTCTCCGTCTTGCGGCGGTCACATTTGCCCTGTTGATGTCGGCGGTGCTTCCGGTGCATGCACTCGCACAGGAATATTCCGTCGCCCTGGAGGCCGGCGTCATCGAATACGACGCCGGTGGCGACCAGACCTACCCCCTCTTCACGCTGCGAGGAGGGCGGGAGGTGTTGTCGTGGCTTCATCTTGGGCTCGGGCTCTCGCTAGGAGTGATTGGCGAGATTCCACGAGGGCCCGCATTCGTTTCCGGCGGCTCGGAGTCGCTCTGGCGGCTCTTCGCCAACGCCACGGCTGTCGCCGATCGCCCCTTTCGCAGCTCCGGCATCGCGGTGCTTGATCGACTCTCGCCCGAAGGTGGAGTGGGCATAGGCGTGGTCCACTCAGCTGGGATTGAGGTCAATCCCGATGTGTTTGCAGATCCATTCAACGGTATCGAGGACGAACCCACCGGCTTGGCCCTCGGCGTATCGCTTGGGCTTGGGATCGAGGTGTCGACGGCGGTCGCCCTTCGGGTGACGACGTGGTATTGGAGTGACCACCTTTACGGTGGCGCGCTCAGTGACTTCGAACTGACGGGCGGCGTGGCGGTGCGGTGGTAATTGGAGTCCGATATGAACGCTCAGCAGATCGATCACTCTACTGTTTCATCCTGGGGCCACGGTGATGCGCGTATCTCTGCTAAAACGATTGGTGCGCGCCTTGGCGTTCGGCGTGGCCCTCATCGCCGCCTGCGGCGAGAGCGACCCCTCAACGACCGGTATCAGTGGGGGTTCCGCGTATCCCGAGACCATAGATGAGACGTACTCCGCCACGACCGTGACGCTGACGGAGGCCAGTGGCAGCACCAACCTCCTGGCGGAGGGCGTCGTCATTTCGCTCGTGCTGACACCAGGGGGCGCCACGACAGGGACCATGACCGTGCCGGCGGCCTATTCGGAGTCCGGTGAAGAAGAGATCCTCTCGCTCCTCGGTACCTATACCTATGACGCGACAACGGGCGTTGCAGAGTTCGCCCACGCCGCCGACACCTTCATTCGTGACACGGAGTGGCACGCGAAGGGAACCCGGCTGACCGGCACCTTCGATGGTGGGACCTACAGCATCACGGCGACACTCGAGAGCGGCCCCTAGGCTATCGGACCGACCGCAGCCCCTCGAGCGCCCGCCGCACGAACACCGGCGCCATGTCCTTCCGCCAGCCGATGGTGAAGTCGGTGTTGTCGAGCGGCTTGGCGAGCTTCGAGGCCAGACGCGCCGCTTCCTCGAGCTGGTCATCCTCAAGCGTCCCGCCCACCAGCGCGGCGGCTGCGTCCTCCACCAGCTTGGGGTGCGAGCCGACCGCGCCGAGAACGATCCGCGCCGCAACAACCTTCCCCGCACGGTCGAACGACGCCCACGCCGCCACACCCAGCACCGGGAAATCGAACGACCCCCGGCGCCTCAGCTTTCGGTAGCTGGCCCGCGCGCCGGCCAGCGCCGGTACCTCCACCCGCACCAGCAGCTCCTCCGGCCGCTTGGTGAGGAACGCCATCCCGTCGTCGTGGTAGAGCGCCGCGGCCGGAATGGTCCGCTCACCGTCGGGCCCGGCCAACACCACGCGCGCGTCCAGCGCCACCATCACCGGTGCCAGGTCGCTCGACTGCACCGCCCAGCAGCGCGGACTCGACGGCGCCACCCAGCAGGTGTCGCCGTCTTTCTTCATGCAGAAGTTGATGGCCTTCCGCCACTCGAAGCCCTGATCGTAGTAGTTGCAGCGGGTGTCGAGCAGGAGATTGCCGCCCACCGTGCCCATGTTCTGCAGGAGCGGCGTGGAGATCTCCGCCGCGGCGTGCGCCAGCGCCGGCCACCCGCCGCGCACCCGCGCATCGCGCAGGAACCGGGTCAGCGTCACGCCGGCGCCGATCACCAGTGACCCGTCAGCCGCCACCTCGAGTCGGCCAAGCTCCGGAATCCGCCGCACGTCGATGACCCGCCGCGGCTCCTGCTGCCGGCGTTTCATGTTCGGGTACAGGTCGGTACCTCCAGCCACGTACGCGCCGGCGGCGCCGGCCGATACGCGCTCGGCGACGGCCTCGCGAATCGAGGTCGGGAATGTCGTTTCGTGCGGTGGAAGTCTCAGCATGGCGTACTCTCCCAGATCCCCGAGCTTACTTCGTTCCGGCCCCGCTGCCCCCCTGCCCCGCTGCCCTGCCGTCCCCGCCCTGCGCCGGCGTCCGGACATAGGTCCGCTCCGGCCACGGTACCGTCGGCGTGCCGCTCGGCCCGAACCGCGGATCCTTCCCCTTGGCCTTGCCCTGGATCGCCTTCAGCACCTTCGGCGCGCTCATCGGCACCTCGTCGATCCGCACCCCCACCGCGTCGTAGATCGCGTTGGCGATGGCGGGCATCACTGGGTTGAGCGGCCCCTGTCCCGCCTCCTTGGCACCGAATGGGCCGTTGGGATCGGGGTCCTCGATCAGATAGGTGATGACGTCCGACATTTCCATGGTGGTCGGGCTCTTGTACTCGAGCATGGACGGCCATTTGTGCACGAGGCCGAGCTTCTCGCGGTACGCCATCTCCTCCATCAGCGCCTCGCCGAGGCCCATGTAGACGCCGCCTTCGACCTGGCCCATGACCAGCGCGGGGTTGATGCACTGTCCGATGTCGTGCCCGATCCAGATGGTGGGCACCCGCACGATGCCGGTGTCGGGGTCCACCTCCACCTCCGCCACGGCGGCCGAATAGCTGTACGCCGCGGAGGGGCCGACCCCCGCGCCGCGGTACCGACCCGGCGAGCGCGGCGGCGTGTAGCTCCCCACCGCTCCCAGCGTTCCGTGCTTCGCCTCGGCCACGCCCACCGCCTCGCGGAAGGTGAGCCCGGTGTCTGGTTCCTGCGCGTCGAACACCCGGCCTCCGCCAAACACCAGCCGGTCCACCGGCACGTCGAGCTTGGTGGCCACCGCAGAGGCGATCTGGTCGCGGACTCGGCTCGCGGCCTGCATGGCCGCCTGGCCGGTCATGAGCGTGACGCGCGAGGAGTAGCTGCCGAGGTCCACCGGCGTGAGGTCGGTGTCGGCGGTGACGACCCTGATGTCCGCCGGCTCGATGCCCAGCACCTCGGCGGTCACGTAGGCCAGCACCGACTCGGAGCCCTGGCCGATGTCGGTGGAGCCGCAGAAGATGGTGACCCCGCCACCCCGGTCGCACTTGATCTGGGCGCCGGAGTGCGGCATGTCGTTCCAGTAGATCGGGAGCCCGGCCCCGGTGATATAGGAGGAGCAGGCCAGCCCGAGGCCGCGGCCGTAGGGGAGCTTCCTGAAGCGCTCCTTCCAGCGCGACCCTTCCACCACCTTGTCGATGCACGCCGCCAGCCCGACGGTGCCGAGCTGCAGCCAGTTGGCGGTCACGGCATTCGGCTTCACGAGGTGCCGGAGCCGAAGCTCGGCGGGATCCAGCCTGAGCTCTTCGGCGATCTTGTCGAGGTGCACCTCGACCGCGAAACGGGGCTGCGTGGTGCCGTGCCCGCGTTTGGGGCCGCCGGGCGGCTTGTTGGTGAAGGCCCGGGCGCCGCGGAAGCGATAGGTGGGGACGTCGTAGGTGACGGTCTGCAGTGCGCCGGTGTAGTAGAGGGACGCCACGCCGTAGGAGCCGTATGCGCCGCCGTCGAGGTACGACTCGAAGTCCATGGCGGTGATGGCACCGTCCTTGGTGACGCCGGTACGGATCTTCATCAGCGCCTGATGCCGGCCCCGGTGGCAGTAAAACACCTCCTCGCGGGTGAGTCCGATCTTTACGGGCCTGCCGGTCATCAGGCTCAGCCTAGCCACCACGATCTCGTGGTTGAACGGGTCGCTCTTGCCACCGAAGCCGCCGCCGTTCGGCGTGGCGATGACCCGGATCCGCGCCGGCGGCAGGTCGAGCACCTTCGACAGGGCGCGGTGCAGGTAGTGCGGCGTCTGGGTGCTGGACCAGATCGTGACCCGGCCGTCGGGCGTGGCGTGCGCGATGCTGGCGTGCTGCTCCATCGGCAGGTGGGTGTTGCCCTCGTACAGGAACAGGTCCTCCCGCACCAGGTCGGCGCGTCGGAAGCCTTCGTCCAGCTCCCCGAACTGCAGGTGCACCAGCTTGTGCCAGTTGCCCTCGTCGGCGTAGCCGTGAAGCTGGGGCGCGGGGGTGGCGGCCGCGTCGTCCACCGAGCCGATGACCGGCAACGGTTCATAGACCACGTCGATGAGGCCGCAGGCCGCGAGCGCCGTCTCCTCGTCCACCGCCGCCACCGCAGCCACCGGGTCGCCCACGAAGCGGACCACGTCGGGGCACAGCGCATGCTCGTCTTGGCTTACGGGCAGGATGCCGAATGGAATCGGAAGGTCGGCACCGGTGAGCACCGCCTCCACGCCGGGCAGTGCGCGCGCCCTGGCCGTGTCGATCGACACGATGCGCGCGTGGGGGTGCGGGCTCCGGAGGAGCTTGCACCAGAGCATACGCGGCAGCACGATGTCGTCGGCGAAGAGCGTCTGGCCGGCCACCTTGCCGGGGGCGTCGGTCTTGGGCCTTGGAGTTCCGATGACGGAGTAGGCGGCGGTTGCTTCCCCGCTTCCCCGCTTCCCCGCCTTCCGTCTAGTAGCCATGCAGCGCCTCGTGCGATGGGGCCGCTCTTTCCCCGCGCATGCGTGCGGCCGCGAGCTCGATCGCCTCGTAGATCTTCACGTAGCCGGTGCAGCGGCAGAGGTTGCCGGAGAGGGCGAGCCTGATCTCGTCGCGCGTCGGAGCGGCGTTCACCTCAAGCAAGACCTCGGCAGCCAATAGCACGCCGGGCGTGCAGTACCCGCACTGCGCCGCGCCCATCTCGACGAACGCCTGCTGCAGCGGGTGCAGCGTCGGGCCGTCAGCCATCCCTTCCACCGTGGCCACTTCCTGTCCCTCGACCGCCTGCGCCAGCACCAGGCAGGAGAGCACCGGCACGCCGTCCACCAAGACGGTGCAGGCACCGCACTCGCCGAGTTCGCAGCCGTGCTTGGTGCCGGTGAGCTGCAAGTCTTCACGCAGCAGCTCGAGCAGCGTGGTGTGGGGTTTGTAGAGCGCTTCGCGCGCCTCGCCGTTGACGCGGAACGTTCCGCGCACCCTGTCAGGCGCACGATTCAGCTGGTGAAGCGCATGGTCATTCACGTGAGGCCCTCCGTGTCATCGATCCCCAACCTTCGAATCGTACTCTTTGCGCTCTTCGCGCCTTTGCGGTGACTGCTGTTCACCGCGAAGCCGCGAAGAACGCCAAGGGTGAATGGTCGAACCCTCGACGGTTACAGCGGTTTCAGTTTTGCGAGAACTTCGGTGACCACATGCGCCGGCGCTTTGCCCGCCACCTCGGCACGGCGCGCGTTCCAGTCCGCGCTCCGCAGGTGGTCGGCGAGCACGACCCCTTCCACCGCCAGGCCAGCCGGCAGTGCGACCTCGAACGGATAGCCCTTGGCCTCACGGGCAATGGCGCACATCAGCGCCAGCCCGGAGCGCGCGTTGTAGAGCGCGGGCGAGACGACCAGCGCAGGACGCCGGAACGACGCACTCCCGTTCTCAGGCTCGATCGTCACCCAGACGAGATCGCCGCGGTCCGGTGCTACCATACCTCGCGGCCCCGGGGCCGGCCCCAGTCGGTTTCCTGGTGTCGGTTTTCAGCGGTGATGCCGTCCACCAACTCCTTCAGCGCATACTCCCGTCCTGCCGCAGACAGCACGAGCTGCCCATCCCGGAGCGTGATTTCGACCTCGGCGCCCTCGCCGAGTCCGAGTTCGTCCATGAACGGCTTCGGGAGCCTGATGGCTAAGCTATTGCCCCATTTGGAAATACGAGTGCGCACTCAGTACCTGCATCGAAGTAGATACATTGAAGATACATAGCCTCCTGTCCGGGCGCAACGACCTCGTGGAAAAAGCGCTGGATTGCGTTTCTCGCGGGAGGTGGTAATGTAGAAATCTTCACGCTCTGGTTCTTGTCCAACCACCACGCGAGGTACCTCCATGCCGTTCACCACCCTGCGGCGCATCGCGGGCGAGCTCCGTCTCCCGGTTGCGCTCGCCACCATCGCCGTGCTCGCGTCCCCTTCCCTCGCTCACGCCCAGGGAGCGCTACCCAAGCTCTCGCCGCAGCTCGACAGCGTGCGCGCTGGCCTGAACAAGTACCAGGACCCGATGATGGCGGTGGCCGACGGGTACCTCTCGACCGTCGCGTGCATCGACTTCCCGAAGCCGTTTGCCGAGGGGCCCCTGCAGGTCGCGGCCGGCGGAATGGGCGTCCACCTCCTCAACATGAGCACCGTCGGCCCGACCCTCGACCCGGCCAAGCCGCAGGTCCTGCTCTACGAACCCAAGGGCGACAAGCTGGTTCTCGTGGGGGCGGAGTGGTTCATGCCGGTCCAGGCGGCCGGCTCGACGCACCCCGCGATCTTCGGCCAGCAGCTCAACGGTCCCATGGAAGGCCATCCGCCCATCATGCCGCCGGAACTGCACCACTACGACCTGCATGTCTGGCTCTGGAGGGACAATCCGGCCGGGGTCTTCTCGCCGACCAATGCGGCCGTGTCCTGCCCGAAGGGCGGCTACACCCACGCGGCCGAAGGCGCCAAAATGGTCGGGGGCCACGCGCACTAGGGCTATATTCCACCCGTGACCAGCCGCGCCGTCCGCCTCCGCTCCTCGCTCCTCTCCGCGCTCTTCCTGCTCGGGGCGCTGGGGTTCCCGTTGGCGGACGGCGCGCTGTTCCACGTGGCTGGCCACGACCCGTTCGCCGACGTCACGCACGTCGAGGCGACAGGCGGCACCCACCACGCCGACCGCTGTACCCTCGCCCAGCCGGTGGCGCCCCAACAGGAATCGCTCGGGAGCGCGCAGTCCCTCCGCGTCCCGCCGCCGCTCGTGCTCCGGATCGAGGCGCCTGCGGCGGCGGCACCGTGCGCCTCCGACATCGGTCGCCTGCAGCATTCCCGCGCCCCACCCGCCTGACCCTCTTCCGTTCCCCCTGCATTCGACATCGGGAGCCAGCGCCACCGGCTCCCCCAAACAGGAATAGAGGAGGCCTATGCGGCTGTCGCTCCGCACGGCTGTATTGACCGTCGCCTTACTGGGCGGCGCGGCGTCTGTCGCTACCGCCCAGGGCGCGCCCGCCGCCACGGTGGATTCGCTCCGGCGCACGGTCGCGGCGCTTTCGGCACGACTGGACTCCGTCGAGGCGAATCTCTGCCCCGCTGCCCCGCTGCCCAGCCCCGCGAAGCGGCAACCCACCGGCAACGCCGCGGTGGATTCGCTCGCCGCGACCGTCGCGGTGTTGGCCGCACGGGTCAACGCCACCGTCGCGGCGCGCTGCGCACCGGCCGCCGCGCCGGCGCCGGTTCCGGCTGCAGCCGACACGTCCGATCCGCTGGCCGCCATCCGGGCCGCAGCCGACAGCGCGGCCGCGGCCGCGGGCGCGCCCGCCACGCCCGACACCGCCGCCGGCCCGACCGTGTTCGTGAGCCGCCAGCGCAATCAGTCGTCCATGAATCCGGAAATCAGCGCCACCGGCGACGTGCAGTTCGCGGCGCAAACCGGCCAGGAGGGTCTCGACCTCCAGCTCGTGGAGGTCGAGGTGTCGCTGCAGGCCGCCCTCGATCCCTACTCCGCCACCAAGATCTACCTCACCTGGGGCGCCGAGGAGATCGGCGTTGAGGAGGCGTACATCTACTGGACCGGGCTTCCGGGCAAGGTCCGCGCGGACCTCGGGAAATTCCGGATGGCCGTGGGGCAGCTCAACCGGTGGCACCCGCACGCACTCCCCGAGACCAACTATCCCCTCGTCTATCAGGCGTTCCTGGGCGAGGACGGGCTCAGCGGCGTCGGGGCCGGCCTTTACACCCTGCTCCCGGTCTCCATCGCCGAGGGCACATCGGAGGTGTTCCTGCAGGGCGCCGCCATCGAGAGCGAACCGCTGAACAACGCGGCATACCAGCCGGCCCTCCTCGGACGGCTCGCGAATTTCTGGCAGCTCTCCCGGAGCACCTACATGGAACTCGGCTTCACCGGGCTCGGCGCCGAGGACAGCGACAACGACCTGACGAGCAACCTCCTCGGCGCCGACGTGCGCTTCACCATCCGCCCCCCCGACGCCGGCAACCGGAAGGACATCACCTGGCGCACGGAGGGGTACAGGCTGCAGCGCGTCGGGCCCGACCCGACCACCACCCGGTACGGCATGTACTCCGACCTCAGCTGGAAGCTCAGCCAGCGATGGATCCTGGGTGCCCGGTACGACTTCGTGGAGGCGCCCTTCGGTCCGGAGGACGACACCTGGCGCGCCACCGCCGTCGCCACCTGGTGGCAGAGCGAGTTCGTGTACCTGCGCCTGCAGGCGTACCGCAATCACCTCGAGTCCACCGGATCGCTGGACAACCTCACGCTCCAGGTCGTCTGGGCGATGGGCCCCCATAAACACGAGAACTACTGACATGCTCTCATCGGCATTGCTGTTCTTCGCGGCGGTCTGGCTGGCGCCGCCTGCTGCCCAGGTCAAGGTCGTCACGAGCCTCACCACCTACGGCTCCATCGCCCGGGAAATCGTGGGAGACCGCGGCACCGTCGCCTCGATCGCCCAGGGCGACGAGAACCCGCACTTCGTGCAACCGAAGCCGAGCTTCGTGGCCCTGCTCCGCGACGCCGATCTCTTCGTGACCACCGGGCTCGACCTCGAGCTCTGGGTGCCGACCCTGCTCGACCGGGCCGGCAACCGCAAGATCATGGAGGGCGGGCCCGGCTACGTGGCCGCGTACACCGGCATCACGCTGCTCGAGGTGCCGGTGTCGCTCAGCCGCGCCGGTGGTGACATCCACGCCGAGGGCAATCCGCACATCCACACCGACCCGATCAACGGCATCCTCATCGGGCGGAACATCCTGGCCGGCCTGCTCAAGGTGGACGCCGCAAACGCCGAGTATTACCGCGCGCGCGAGCTCGACTTCGAGAAGCGGGTTCTCGAGGCCACCATCGGCAAGGAGCTCGTCGGCGTCCTCACGCCGGCCACCGCCTTCAACCTCCTCAAGACCGGCCAGTTCGACGGGTTCATCCAGAAGACGGTCCTCCACGGCAAGCCGCTCGCCGACCAACTCGGCGGCTGGCTCCACGAGGGGCGCGCGTTCCGCGGGAAGGAAATGACCTGCTACCACAAGGAGTGGTCCTATTTCAGCGCGCGATTCCAGGTGACGTGCGTGGCGTACGTCGAGGCCAAGCCGGGCATCCCGCCGACACCAGGGCATGTCGAGGAGGTCATCGCGCTGATGAAGGAACGACTGGTACCGGTGCTGTTCGCCACGAACTACTACCCGCGCTCGCAGATCGAGCAGGTGGCGGCCAAGACCGGCGCCGCCGCCGTCATCGTGCCGGAGAACACCTTCGGTGCGCCCGGTGTCACCACCTACATCGACCTCGTCAACACCTGGGTCACCGGCCTCGCCGCCGGCTTCGGAAAGAAGAACTGAGCCGATGCTCGACCTGATCCTACCGCCGCTGGCGGCCTGCATGGTGATCGTGGCCATCCACTCCTACCTCGGGCTCCACATCATCGCGCGCGAGGTCATCTTCGTGGACCTCTCCCTGGCCCAGATGGCCGCGCTCGGCTCCACGGTGGCCATCTTTGCCGGCTCCGAGCCCGGCTCCACGATGTCCTACGTCTATGCGCTGGGGTTCACCACGATCGGCGCGGCGCTGTTCGCACTCACGCGGACCCACGAGAAGGGCCGGGTGCCGCAGGAAGCCATCATCGGGATCGTGTACGTGGTGGCGTCGGCGGCGGCGATCCTCGTGGCCAACCGCGTTCCGCGCGGCGGGGAGGCCATCACGGACATCCTGGTAGGGAGCCTGCTCTGGGTCACCTGGCCCGCCATCCTCAAGATGGCGGGGGTCTACGCCCTCCTCGGCGTCTTCCACTTCGTGCTCCGGAAGCGCTTTCTCACCATCTCCTTCGAGCCGGAAAAGGCGCTGGCCAACGGCTGGAGCATTCGCTGGTGGGACTTCTGGTTCTATCTCAGTTTCGGCGTGGTGATCACCCTCTCGGTCCCCATTGCCGGCGTGCTGCTGGTCTTCTCCTTTCTTGTAGTGCCGGCGGCGGCCGCGTTCCAGTTCACCTCCAACCAGAAGTACATGGCGATCACCTCCTGGCTCACCGGCATTGCCGCCTCCGCGGCGGGCATCGCGGTGTCGTTCAAGTACGACCTGCCGACCGGGCCGGTGATCGTTTGCGCGTTCGGGTTGATGTTGCTCCTGGCGTTCGGCGTTCGTCGGGTGGTGCGAAGGACGGCCTAGCGCGGGCGTCGACCGCGCCACACCGCCGTAGCCTCCCTCAGGGCGCCCGCGCCACTACGTACAGATACCGCAGTGGCACGGCGCCCGTGTTCACCACGTCATGGGTCGTCTGCGGGGGGCAATACGCCACCGACCCCGGCACCAGGGAGAGGGTCGCACCCCCAGCGACGCGCACCTCTCCCGATCCCGCCAGCACGATCACGACCTCCTCGTACCCTTCGGTGCTGTGCTCCCCGACCGCGGCGCCCGGCGCCAGGATGACCTGCCCCGAGCGCATGGTGACCGTCTCCGGCGGGCCGCCGAGGACCCTGGCGTACTCGCTGGCGGCGGCGTCGAGCTGGACGACGTGCGGCACCGGCCTGCCCGGGAGGCCCTGGGCAGCGAGCGCGCCGGGCAGGACAACGAGGAGCTGGAGGGCCAGGAGGGTCGGGCGCATGATGCGCTCCTCAGCGTGGCGTGGACGGCGACGGCGACGACGCCGCGAAGGGATCGGCAAAGCGCGGGTCGTGCAGGAACTTCTCGTCGGTGAGCGACTCGAGGAACGCCACGACGTCGTCGATTTCCGCTTCCGTGATGTCGAAGCCGCGCACCAGGCCGGACTTGAGCGGGCTCAGGCTGCCGTCGCCGGCGTAGGGGCCGGAGTCCACCAGCCGCCCGCCGCGCGCGTAGTGCCGGATGACGTCGCGCAGCGTGGCGAGGCTGCCGTCGTGCATGTACGGCGCCGTGACGGCGACGTTGCGCAGCCCCTGCGGCCGGAAGCGCCCGCGGTCGGCCGGGTTCAGCGTCAACTCATACAGCCCCTGGTTGCCCGTCGGGTAGCTCCCGTCCCCGCCGATGTTGTACAGCCCGTTGTTGAAGAAGGGGTAGGTGACGGTGCCCGCCGTCGTGCCGGCATCGCGGTACGAGGTCGAGAGATTCACGCCGCTGTGGCAGTGAAAACACTCGAGCCGTTCGGAGTTGAACAGCTTGAGGCCCCGGACCTGCTGCGCGGTAAGCGCCAGCGGGTCCCCCCGGTAGTAGCGGTCGTAGGGACTGTCCGACGAGATGAGCGTCCGGGTGAAGCTGGCGAGCGCGAAGATGACCTGGTTGATGGTGGCCCCCGGCGGGCTGTTGGGAAAGGCCGCCTTGAACATCGCCCGGTAGGTGCTGTCGTCGTCGAAGCGCTGCAGCACCTCGGCGCGGTTTCCGTCGAGCACGCCGAGTTCGATGGGGTTGTCCGACAGCAACGGCACTTTGATCTGGTCCTCCAGTTCGAGGAGGACGTTGTTGCCCCAGGTCAGCGTGCTGAAGTAGGCGGTGTTCGCCAACCCCTGGCTGTTCCGGCGCAGCACGTGCCCAGTCGAGCCGGCGGGCGTGGCCTGGCTGTCGGTGAAGGCGAGTCGCTGCTCGTGGCAGGACGCGCACGTCTGCGTCTGGTTACCGGAAAGGCGTGGATCGTAGAACAGCCGGCGGCCGAGGGCGATCTTCTGGGGCGTCAGCGGGTTGTACTCGGGAATCGCCGGGGTGGCGAACTCCGCGGGGAGCCGCAGGAGTTCGCGCACCGAATCCCCGGCCGCCGGCTCGGTCGGGGTGTCGCCGCAGGCCAGCGCTGCCCCGACCAGCAGGACGGCGCCGACCTGGCGCCAAGCGTAACGTGGCGCGCGTGGCATCGGGCTACTGGACCACGAAGACGGCATTGGTCGCCGCCGACGCCACGCCGGTCATCGCGTCCAACCCGAAGTTCGCGAAGACGATCGGCGTGTCGGGCTGCATGGGCATCGAGTGCGTGGCCACGCCGGGCACCAGCGGGCCGCCCATGGTCTGCTCCACCTGGAAATCGAGGTTGGCCAGCATGGCCCCGACGTCCACCGCCACCGTGTCGGTCATGTGGAAATGGTCGTAATGGACCGTCGGGGTGTTGATGAGGTCGCACGTTTCCCGGTCGGTCATGGCGCGCGTGCCGTCGCCACCGCAGCCGGTGCTGCCCACGTGCACGTAGCCTTCGCCCGGCGTGCCGCCATCGGCCATCGTGAAGTTCAACACGAAGTGCCGGTACGCGTAGGCCCACGACCAGTGCATTTCCGCCAGGGGGGACGGGGCGTCGGCGTCGGTGTGCGTGGCGAGGATCGTCTTCATCAGGTGCTGCGGGACCCCGACGTCGAAGCTGATGCTGTGGACCTCGCCCGGGACGCTCTGGCCGGTGATGACGGTGTTGGTCCGGGCGGTCCCCTCCGGCGCGCTCAGGCCGGCCCCGCCGCAGGCCCCGCCCGTCGTCGAGGTCAAGTCGATCAGCGCCACGTCGCCGTCATCGCTGTTGTACTGGAAGTCGTTGGACGCCAGTTCGACCGGCACCTCGTCGCCGGCCTCGTTGTAGAACTTCAGGTTGCTGACGTAGAACCGCAGGTCGCTGAGTTCGACCGACACGGTGCCGCCGGCCCCGAGGTTTGACAGCACCGAGCCGCAGCCGACCGCGTTGCCCTGGTACACGGCCGCGAAGTTGAGGGTGAAGGGATCCAAGTCCTCCGGGGAGGAGGATTCGCATGCGGTGGCGACGAGCGCCGCCGCGCCAAGGGACGCCAGCGTGCGGACCGCACGCGGCAGGGTGGACAAATGCATTGGAAGCTCCGCTCCATGGGACATCGTTGTGGATTCGCCTGACTCGCGCTCGATGGCCCGCCCGGACAAGTGCCGGGCCTGGCGAGCGCGATGCGGCGGAGCGTGCGGGGCAGGCTCCGTCGGCGGCACGAGAAAACTCGGGTCAGGCGAGGTGCGGAGGGGCGTTCGCGAAGGGGAGGGTGTACCTGGGAGTCGACCGGCGTGGCAGCGCGCGTCCCGCCGTCCTGTCCTCCCGGACCAGCTGGACAGGCAGCCCGACGACATGCGGCGCGGCGGGCATGGCCACACGGCCGACGTGACAGGAATTGCCGACGCAACAGTCGGGGATCTTGGAGGGAGCCGACGGCGCCTGATCGTGCTCGTGGCCCGCCGGCGCCGTGACCGGCGCTTCGGCGGCCTGATGGTGCGGCGCAATCCCGGCCGCATCCGCCTGGCATCCATGCGGAAGACCCGGGACCAGGGAGTTGACCCCGAACCCGATCGCCAGAATGGCGCCACAGGCACGCAACCACCGGGAAGGCATGATCGGCAAATATCCTCGGAACAACCCCTGGCCGCAACGGCCACCACGAGCTCGCGGCGCTGGCAGATCGGGGCCGGAGCAGTTCCCGCGTTTTTTCATGCAATTTCGCGCTTCGCCCGTGCAATTCCTGTCCGAAAGGTTGCATTTCTTGGACAGGGCAGGCGCAAGAAGAATCAAATCGCGATCGCATAACCACTTAGGAACGAACTGCCCCCCTGCCCCGCAGACCCGCTGCCCCGCCGATTCCGGCCCCCATCCTGCACCTTCCTCCCTGTCCAGGAGGATTCCACCCATGAGTCGATTGTTCCTCGTCGCCACCGCCTTGGCGCTCTTCGTGACGCCGGTCACCGCCCAGAACCCGAACGTCCGCCAGGGTTTCTGGTACGGATTCGGCTTCGGCGTAGGCTCCGGAAAGCTCCACTGCGACATCTGCAACGACCAGAGCGGTACCGACCTCACTGCGTCGGCCCGCGCCGGCTGGGTGCTGTCGCCCTCGTGGCTCCTCGGCGCCGAGCTCGACGGCTGGACCAACTCGCAGGACGTGGCGACCCGCCGCTCATGGAGCCTGAGCGCGGTGGCGCTCTGGTACCCGTGGAAGGAACGCGGCGCCTACGTGAAGGGCGGCCTCGGCATCACCGGCTACCGCGCCAGCGACTCCGTGGACGTGATCTCGACCACGCGACCGGGCGGCATCATCGGCGTCGGGTACGAATGGCGAGTCGGGAAGAAGGCCTCGATCAATCCGTACCTCAACTACCAGTACACGCTGGCCGGCGACCTCCAGTTCGAGCACACCGAGGACAACACCGTCACGACCGCCACCATCGCCAACGACGCCAGCATCTCGTCGGTGCAGTTCGGCGTCGGGCTCGTGATCCACTGAGCGGAGGACCCATGCGACACCCCACCCTGCCCATCCCGGCCGGCACGCTCGCCGCCCTCCTCCTCGGCTCCGCTGCCCTCTCGGCGTGCGCGGACGACTCGAGCGCGCCCTCCCCCCCGGTCGCCACCGGCGTGAGTGTGGCATATGACCTCTGGCGCCCCGGCCCCAACGACGACTGCACCGCGGACATTCACAACAGTTACTCGGTCGTGGGACCGGACGGAAAGCTCTACCCGACCTGGCACCCGCCCGTGGACCCGACCACCGGGTGCAGCTTCGGTCACGAGCACGGGCGCGACCCGCGCGGCTCCGACCTGTACCGCCGCACCGGCCCCATCCCCTTCGGCTACGCCAATGAGCAACTGGCCATCTGGGATCCGACGGGTGTGCGGAACGAGGACCATGTCGGCCACAAGGTCGAGTGGGAAAACGACGTGAAATTCGACCTCGGCGACGGCGTGGCGGGCTCGGTGCTGGAGGTCCGCTGCGACGTGCTCACCAAGCTCCACCAGGGCACGCACTCCAAGGACGCCTTTACCAACAACCTGCACGAGCTGGTGTACCACGTGGACTGCACCGGCGGCACCGTGATCGGCATGACCGTCATGGCCGCCATCGGCACGCCGGGGGAAATGGTCGAGTCGTGCGACCACGACGTGCACATCCCCGTGGGTGCGCCGACGCCGCTCAACAGCCCCGATGGCGGCGGCAAGCGGACCCTGCCCGACCGGGCCTGCATCGAGCAGCACATGCTGGTGCCCCCGGGCCAGAATTCCAGCTTCGGCTCCGCGCTCCACGAGAGCTGGCAGGTGTCGGCGAGCCTCCGCACCGAGTCCGGCCGGACCCTGGCCAGCGTGGACCCGTATTACCAGGTCTTCTACCCGAGCCGTTTCTACGACCCCACCCTCCCGGGGCTCACCGGGCGCACGGTGGACATGTGCTTCACCTCCGAGCCGAACGGCGATCGCGCGCGGGGCTGGCTCTGCGACCAGGCCACGGCGAACGGCACGCTGACTTCGCTGGCGTTCGACGATCCGCGCTCCCCGTTCAATGGCGTGCGGCGCCAGGTGGACATCAACGGCAACCGCATCCGCAACGCCGAGGGGCCGGAGGTCTGGTATACCGACCCCTTCGGCCGGAACGGCCGCACGCAGGCGTTCCCGGGCTCGATCCGCCAGGTCGTGGCCAAGATGGATAATGCGGATGGGTTCGAGTTTCGCGGCCCCACGATCGGCGGGAACCGGGACTATGGCGGGCCGGGGGTGCATGCACCGAATTAGGCGGGGCAGCGGGGCAGCGGGGCAGGAGAAACGGAAACGAGGGGAGATCGGTTGATCTCCCCTCGTCTTCTTGCATCCGCGCTTCCCCGCCCTCCTTACGGCCGTCGCCGCCATCCCGGTGCCACCGGCGGCGTGGACAGCGATGCCCGACGAAGGAGTTCCAGGTGCGGGGCCAGCACGTCAGCCAGCTGCTGCGCGAGCGCGATGTCGGCGCGGGTAAAGGCGTCGGCCCCGGCCGCGAGGAGCGTGAGGCAGCCGAAGATGCGCCCGCCGACCCGGAGCGGCACCACGAGCGCCGCAGTGGGCTGCCCTCCGGCCTTTTCCGCCTCGAGCTGGCGCCGCGCCGATGCGTAGGCGTGCGGCAATTCTCCGCGCAGCACCCGGCCCAGCTCGGTGCCGGCCACCGACATGAGCGGCAGGTCGGGGAGGGGCCGCGCGTCGCCAGGCGCCACGATCACCACTTCGTCGGCTTCGCCGAGGCGCAGCGCGAATTCCATCCGGTCGAACGGCAGGACCGTCGAGGCCTCGCGCGCGAAGAGCCGCGTCGCGGCGCCGACGTGCGCGGTCGTGGCGAGCACCTCCGCGATCCGGCCGAGATGCGCCGGCACGTTGCGCAGCACGCTCAGGTGCGAGCGCATGACCTGCACCTGCCAGGCGAGGAGGAAGCTGTCCACCCGCACCGCGACGAGCGGCGCCACCTGCCGCAGGAGATCGAGGTCTTCCGGGCGGAAGAAGTCGGGGCCGTTCCCGCCGAGCAGGAGATAGCCCGCCACGCGAGTCTGCGAGAGGAGTCGCACGCCGATGACGGCGCGCGCGATCGTCGGGTCCCTGCCCTGCCCCGGCGCGTCGGGGCACCACGACGGCGTGGCGTGCTGCGCATGGGTGTCGCCGACGAGGATCTCGTCCGCGTCGCCGAAGCGGGCGGCAGGATCGAACTGGTCCTTCGTGACGACCAGCGCCGGATCGGACCAGAAGGTCCCCGGGCCGTGGCGGTCGAATCGGTAATGCTCCTGGGCCGAAGCGTCGGGCACCAGGATCTGGATGCGGTCGTGGGGGAGCATCGGCTGCAACGCCTGGGACACGAACTCGGAAAACTCCCGTGGCGTGCGCGAGGCCGACTCGGCGAGGCCGAGCTTGGCCAGGAGTTCGTGGAGCTCGACGAGCTTGCGCCCCGGCTCCGAGCGGCGGCGCTCCGGCGGCGGCGGCGAGCCGTCCTCGCGCGGCGGCGCCAGCGGTTCCCTGCCCTGTCGCGCCACGCGCGCCAGCGTCGGGCCGAGCGAGTCGGCCACGTTCCGGAGGAGCACCGCCTCCGGCAGGCCGTAGCTGCCCTGTCGTAGGTCGGCGAGGAGCAGGAGCCCGACGTCGCGGTCGCCATGCGGCACCGCCATGCAGACCACCGAGGCGTAGCCGGCGGTCCGGATCCGCTGCTCCATCGTGTAGAGCTCGTCCTGCCCAAGGTGTGGTGCGGGCGTCGGCACTTCGAGATTGTCCTGAGCCAGCGCCGAGGGGCCAACCAGCACGGCTGGACCCTCGGGGGGATAGACCCAGAGCGCCATGAGGTCGTGCGGGAGTTCCGGGGCCAGTAGCCCGGAGAGCGCCTCGAGCCAGGTTTCGAGCGCCACGGCATCCCACGTGCTCCCCTTCAGGCGTAGCAGCGGGACCCTCACGTCGAGGGCCTCGATTTCGCCACCCTGCGAGGATGAGCGGTAGGAATCGCGGTGATCGTTCATGGCGCAGCATAGTGCACTTTGCATGCCCCATGGTTCGGCGAACACTGGTAACCTTATATCATACCATGTCTTACAGTGTTTTTTGGTGACTCGTTCTGGAGGGCATGGCGACTGACTCATCTTGCAAATGCCTGCTGGACAAGAACTTCAGCCCGAACCGCAGAACATATTGACATACCCCCCACCCCTATATACCTTTGGATCTGGTTTCGCCGCTGCATTCCTGGCGTTGCCGGGAGAGAATCCGACGTCTCAAGGGATGGCAGAAACAGTTAGTTGTCTTCACTACTACGCGACGAGAACATGGAAAAGCTCACGCTGCACATCGAAGGCATGTCCTGCGCGCACTGCCTCAATGCCGTGAACAAGGCTCTCAACTCGCTCGACGGCGTGGAAATCGAATCGGTCAAGATCGGCCGCGCCGAGGTGCGCTTCGACCCTTCCAAGGCGGACCCCACGACTATCGCCGCGGCAGTGTCCGAGCAGGGCTACCGCGCCACGCCGGCGCCCAGCGCAGGTTGACCTCCCAGCCATGACCACCGCCACCGAGCGGGCCACCATCCCCGTGACTGGCATGACCTGCGCCGCCTGCAGCGCGCGCATCCAGCGCACGCTCGAGCGGGCACCAGGGGTCGCCTCGGCAAACGTCAACCTCATGACCAACTCGGCCACCGTGGAGTTCGACCCCACGGTCTCCTCGCTCGACGCCCTCATCGCCACCATCAAGGACACCGGATACGGGGCCGAGCTTCCCCGCCCCGATGCGGCGGTCGGCGAGGCCGAAACGGCCGACGAGCTCCGGCTCGCGGAAGAGCGGGCCGTCCTGCGCCGGAAGGTGACGGTCAGCCTCGTCGCCGCTGCCGTCGCCATGCTCATCGGCATCCCGCTCGGCGAGGCAGCCGCGGCCCAGGGCGCCGACGATCCGCTCATGCACCTCATGATGCCGCTCGGCCACGCCCTTCGGTCGATCGCCCCTGGCATTTTCACGGTGAGCGCCGACGCATGGCGCTGGACGCTTCTCCTCCTGACCCTCCCCATCGTGTTCTGGGCCGGCCGCCACTTCTACGTGCGGGCCTGGGCCGCCGCGCGGCACGGCGGCGCCGACATGAACACGCTCGTGTCCGTGGGCACCGGGGCGGCATTCCTCTTCAGCGTCGCGATGACGGTGGGCGGGCCTTTCTTCGTGGCGCGAGGCGTCGAACCGCACGTGTACTACGAAGCCGTGATCTGGATCATCGCCCTGATCCTCCTCGGCAACTACCTCGAGGCCCGCGCCAAGGGCCGGACCTCGGCTGCCATCCGGAAGCTGGTCGCGCTCCGGCCGGACACCGCGCACGTCCTGCGGGGCGGGGAAGTCCTCGACCTGCCGCTCGACGAAGTCCGTACCGGCGACGAGCTGCTCGTCCGCCCTGGCGAGACCATTCCGGTGGACGGCGTCGTTCTCGAGGGCACCACCAGCGTGGATGAGGCGATGCTCACGGGCGAACCGACCCCGGTGGCCAAGCGCATGGGGAGCCCCGTGGTCGGCGCCACCCTCAACCGAGCCGGGGCCATCCGGATGCGCGCCACGCGCGTCGGCGGCGACACCGTCCTCGCGCAGATCATCCGGATGGTGCGCGAGGCACAGGGCGCCAAGGCGCCTATCCAGCAGCTCTCCGATCGGATCGCCGGCATCTTCGTGCCGGTGGTCATCGTCATCGCCCTCGGCACCTTCGCGGCCTGGTACTTCGTCGGGCCCGAGCCGCGGGTCGTGCGGGCACTCGCCGCCGCCGTCACAGTACTCATCATCGCCTGCCCGTGCGCCATGGGGCTCGCCGTGCCGACCGCCGTCATGGTGGCCACGGGCCGCGGGGCGGAGCGGGGCGTGCTGTTCAAGGGCGGGAACATCCTGCAGCGCGCCGCCGAGCTCGACGTGGTGGTGCTCGACAAGACCGGCACCATCACGGCGGGGAGCCCGGCGGTCACCGACGTCTGGGCGCTCGGGGCGGGGAAGGACGCCGAGATGCTCGGGGCCGCGGCCGCCCTCGAGAGAATGAGCGAGCATCCCCTCGGCGAGGCCATCGTGGCCGAGGCACACGCGCGTGGGTTGGCCATCCCGGAGGTCGCGGAGTTCCAGGTGACGCCGGGCAAGGGCGCGGTGGGCGTCGTGAGCGGCGTCGGCGTCATCGTCGGCAATCGCGCCATGCTCACCGACTGGGGCGTGGACCCGTCGTCGCTCGCCGCCGAGGCGGACCAGCTCGCGGCCCGCGGTGCCACGCCGGTCCTGGTGGCCATCGGGGGCGAGTCCGCCGGCATCATCGCCGTGGCCGACCCGGTCAGGCCGAGCAGCGCCGCGGCGGTGGCGGCGCTCCGCTCCCTGGGCCTGGAGGTCGTGATGCTCACCGGCGACGCCCGCGGCACGGCTGAAGCCGTCGCTCGGCAGGTCGGGATCACGCAAGTGATCGCAGAGGTGCTGCCGGAGCACAAGCGGGACGAGGTGCAGCGGCTGCAGGGGGAAGGGAAGGTGGTCGGGATGGTGGGCGACGGGCTCAACGACGCGCCGGCCCTGGCCCAGGCCGACGTCGGCATCGCCATCGGCACCGGCACCGACGTGGCGGTCGAGGCCGGCGACGTGACGCTCATGCGCGGCGACCTGGCCGGGGTTCCCGAGGCGGTGCGGCTGGCGCGCCGCACGCTCCGCGTCATCAAGCAGAATCTCTTCTGGGCGTTCGCGTACAACGTGGTGGGCATCCCGGTGGCAGCGGGCGCGCTCTACCCGATGTTCGGGCTGCTCCTTACACCGACGATGGCGGCTGCGGCCATGGCGGTGAGCAGCGTCTCCGTGGTCACCAACAGCCTGCGC
>Ga0209507_1000387_pt1 | contig 51064 bp, 49 predicted proteins | sample AD_UKC028_MetaG_FD_184414 | JGI IMG/M metagenome (GOLD analysis project Ga0209507, IMG submission 184414) | Active sludge microbial communities of municipal wastewater-treating anaerobic digesters from USA - AD_UKC028_MetaG (SPAdes) (version 2) | ecosystem: Engineered > Bioreactor > Anaerobic >...
TTACTTGATCGATCCGGGAAAACCCGCTCAAAACGGACGGGTCGAGCGGTCCCACCGCTCAGACCAAGAGCGGCTGTATGACCGGATAGATCTGAAGACCATCACCGTGAGCGAATTGAGATCCAGGGTGAAAACTTGGAACGCATGCTACAATAATTTGGAGCATTGCGCTCTTAACGGACTCACTCCTAATGAGGCGTTGAGAGTGCAAAATGTGTTTGCCTAAAACAATTACGGGGTCAACTATCGGTTCGGATTTCACGCAGGGGGCATGTTAAATTTAGCTTCAAACTTTGGCAGGTCAAAGACCCTGAGGAACGCAAGCGACGAATGGGGTGCCACAGTAGAGGACGTTCGAACTATTTTTGAGAGAAGAAACGATGCCACCGTATACATTCCCGCTCTTGAGTATGTAGAAAAGTGATAATTTGCCCCACCCTACAATTCACTATTTCTTCGCAATAGTTTGATTAGCCTAAGTGCTGATGATCATTGAAAGCTTCGATGCTCCAGCCCGTAGCGGTTTTCTTACAATACGTCAGGCCGGTATTGCGCAAACGGAACTTATTGGCAAATGAATAAAGGACCGCTGGCTGGATTAAATCGCCGAGAGCCATAGTTAAAACAAGCATTTTGATGAAGTTGCCGTGGGAAACCACCAAGATGTTCTTTTGCGGCAACGCTGACAGGTATTCCAACGCTTTCCTTGCCCGCGTCTTATATTCCAAAAAGTTCTCCTCATCGGAATAATGCCAGCTTATATCATTTTGATGCTGGTTACACTCGTAATTTATCTTTTTTACAAACTCCTCCTCATTGGCGTGGCCAATCATAACCGAAGGCCGCCGATGTTCTTTTATTAAGTCGGAATAGATAATCTCTTTATCAATCGCCTCTCTTATAATTTCCGCGGCCTGGGAAGCCCGTTTCATCGGACTGGCGTGAATTATCTCAACCGGCAAGGTTTTAACCCGCTGGGCAATCATTTGCGCCTGTTTTAAGCCAGTTTCAGAAAGCGGCTCGTGCTCGCTCTGGCTTAATTGAAATTCGTTCATTTTTGTTTGTCCGTGGCGGACGAAATAGATGTTCATAATGTTTTATTTGGTTAGATTTATTTACCGCTAACATTTCGCCGCTAATCCTTCACGAATTGATAGCACATAGTCATCATTCCATTACAAATCGGGCACACATTGTCTTCTTCATATAAATCATAACGCTCCATTCGCTTGTCGCACCCTTTGCATATGTGATTTATACCGAGGTCATCGTTCGGAACATTAACGCCAAATTTGTGTTCCTTGCAGAAAAAGAATGTTTCATTAGGGTAGTCAAACCCAACGGCAAACCCACATTCATCACATTCAACAAAGAACATTTTTCTTTTTACGTCTTCCATATTTGTGTAGGAGCATAGACCATAGAGTATCCGTCGACATTTGTAAGAAAAAGCGGCTAAGAGCTTTCACGAATACCCTAAGATTTATACCTCTTAGATTAGTGAAATCTCCCAACCGCCTTTGCAGTTAGTCGGGATAATCCATTCGGCTCACGGCAGATTTCCCCGCTTGCCTTTCCCTTTCGGGCAGAATTATCCGGCGCATTACCCTGCGCACAGGATTAAATTTTTAAGCTCTTACATTTTTATTTTAACACATTTCGCTCATTCCGTCTAATTTACCCCACCCCGCTATACACTATTTTTTATTTTCAGCACTACCTCACTAAACCTTTGCTCTACTTCCAGATTTGTCTTTGCGCCCTGCTGGCTATAATGGAACACGTAATCAATTTTTATCTCGCTGGGTATAGCCGGTTCAACATATGGCCTAAAACTGGCTTCGTAAGTCCTCTTGCCCAAAACAATAATGGCGCGAGGCTGGATTATCCTTACTTCCTCAAGCAAGAACGGTAACCATTTACGGATTTCCTCCTTTGTCGGTTTTCTTGGAATATCTCTTTCTTTCACTATGTCGGTTACATAGCTACCGGCAACCCCATACTTTTTCATCATATTTATCAGCAACCTGTCCTTTGCGGTTATGCCAAAATTAAAATTTAGCGCCTTGCCCTCTTCGTTCTTTGGCTCATTCATAGAAGGCATCTCTGCAACAAACATTATCTCAAATTGTTCCTTTACCCCAACCGGCAAAAACACGCCGCCCAATTCTCTGGGTGGCGTTAATCTTTGGTTTAATTCCTTCAAAGCTTCAAGTTTTGCGTCCATAATCAATATTTCCAAATACCAGTAACTCTCAATAAAATCCAAGCAAGGCCATAACTGACACCTTCAATTAAATAAAATAAAGGCTCAAATAATATATTATTCCCCCAGATTGCATAAGAAATAGCCAACCCGATAATCATAAAAACAGCCTTGGTTAAACTTCCAAGTATTTTGTTTTCTTTTGGGGTTAACCCATTAACCGACCTAAACATATGTGTGTTCTCTTAACCTGCAATTCATTACTTTGCAAGATAAGCTTTAATTTGCTGACTAATTTCAGTGGGATTGAAATTGCCGCGATTATCCAATCGCAATAAGGGAAGTCCGGCTTGGTTAAGAATACGCTCAACTTCGCCGTCCCGCGCCAGCCGGTCCATGCGCTGGTGCGTGCGGTCATCTAACTCAATCGCCAATCTGGGTGCGATATAGCTTTTATCGCATAAAACAAAATCAACCGATTTGCCATTTATATGGCGGAAGGCGGCGTTCCAGTTCTGGCCGATAACCTTATTATCCACTATTGAAGACAGGTGGGCTTGCGGAAATATATAGTAATCCTTGCCTGCCGCTTCAATCAGCGCGTCATAACACTGGTGTTCGGCCCGCGTCAGGAAAAAGTCTTTTTTCTTGTATTGGTATCCTTTTTTAACAAAATCGCCACCTTCATCATCCTGCGGTTTTTGGAAAAACTTAAACGCCAAAACCGCTAAAACCAATAATCCTCCAAAAATAAGTAGATTATCCATATTTTACTGGACTGCCTTTTCTATTTCTTCAAAAAGTTTAACCTGCTCCCTTTGGATTGAAGCGTCAAAAACAATGCGGTAATCAAAGTTTTTGTTGGCCGCCTGAAAATCCTTGAAACCAACTTCTTTGGCAAAGACCTCGTTGGTCAGCGTCTTTATTGTTCCGCCATACGACTTTTTGTTTGCCTCGTAATCAAGCTTCTCGCCAGTGCTCTTCACTTCCACCACCAAGAACCGGCCCTTTGTAGTTTCAACCAGAAAATCAGGGAAGTAACGGGCAATCCGCTGTTTTTCAGGGCTCCAATACTCAAAATAGAAATCGTTATGACTGGCATCGTGGACGCCGCCGGTGAAATATACATCTTTAATGGCTTCTCGCCTCTCAAGGACATCCCTCAAATAACGGAAAAGGTCCTTTTCATCGCCACTGTCAAAGTTGTAGGGGTTGATATGAAAACCGATGCGACCCTTGCGCCCATCCCGCTCCTCATTCTCACGATAAATAACAAGCTTATTTTTACCCTGCTGGACGCTGATTTTGAACGGGTAAAGCTTGGTAAGCTCAAGCATCTCTTCAACGGTTTCAGTTTTCTCTTCGTAGCTATAAGCCTTGTTCAAGATTTCATCCACGGTAAAGGGCAATAGGGCGGAGCATTCATTTACTTCCTTTACAAACGCGGTACGGTTTTTGCCGCTATCGGAAACAATTTGCTCAATGGCAAAACAAGAAAGATGCGTTCGGCGGTTGATGATTTCGGCAATTTCGTAAAAAGTAAAATCGTTGGTTTCGGTGATTTTCCTTGTTGCCCGCACTTCCGCATAACCAGCCCGCCCGCCATCGCCCAGAAAAATCCCGCCTTCGTTGATATAATGCTGGTAATTTTCTTTTTTGAACTTGGAAAAATCAACTTTAATTTGACCCGCTTTATTGTTTTGAACGGCAACAATTTCTTTCAAAACCTTTTTTACTTTGACCGTCCGGCGCTTTTCAACTTTCAAGGTATGCTCAACGGTATTCTGGTCCTGCGCATTAAGCTCGCTGATACTTGAAGAAAAATTACTCTTCAGTTCGCGGTCAAGGATTTTGTAATTTTCCAGCGACAGAAAAATGCGGGCTTTCGTGGAATTGTCGCCGATGCTTCGCAAACATCTGGTTGAAGATTGCAAAACGAAAATTGAGCTGTGCGGCTTGCGGTATAGGGCGCACGCTACCAACGACCGGCAGTTCCAGCCCTCGGTGCCTTTACCCACCAACAAAACGAACTGCTTTTTGCTTTCCGCCGTGTCCAATTTCAAAAATTCATCTTTGCTTTCTTCGGCTTCGGTGTGGTATTCAAGAATTTTATCAAACGAAATACCTCTCTGGGTAAGTTCCTTTTCCAGCTTTGGCTTAAGCTCTTTCCTTAAATCCTCTATGCTGGCCGAATAAAAGGCAATCTTGGGCAACCTTCCTTCCAGCTTTTTCGTTCCATACTCGCTCAAAAAAGTATCAACGACCTCGGAAACAAATTGCTGGGATTTAACATTGCCGTAATCTGAAATATGGACCTGCTTCAAGATGCCCCGCTCAATACCCTCTTTTAGCCCGAAGTGATAAACCACATCGGCAATCATCTTGTTGTTCACATACGGAGTGCCGGTCAAGTTAATAACCGCCGTCAGCGGCGTGTTCTTGTGTAAATATTCAATGGTTTGGCGGGTTTTCTTCAAAGTGCCTTCAAGGGTCTGGCCGTAGGAATGATGGGCCTCATCAACGAACACAATCAAACCCGAAAGCTGGCGGATTGCCTGCAAACGGGCGTTCTCAACCTCGCGGCGCTCCATTTCGTTGGTATCGCCAAAAAGCCGCTTCGTGGCATTGCCATTACCGTTGCCATTCCTTGTTTTCAGGATTATCTTTTGCGAGTTGGAAACAATGACATTGTAATTCCCGATGGGAGCAAGAGCGCTTTCGGGGCTTTCAAGATAGTGGTATTTGATGTTCAAGACGATATTGGCATATTCCTTAGGCAAAACCTTGGAATAGTCAAATGTCTTTATTTCTTTCAGGCTTTCAATAATCGTGGTATCGGGTGCAAACACGAGAGCGTTCTTGGCAAACTGCCCGTCCTTGGGATGATAAAACGACAAAGTGAAATCATAAAGCATCATCGCCGCCATCAGTATGGTCTTACCCGACCCCATCGTTAGCGCGTAAACCTGATTGGCATAATCCGAAGTGCCAAATGCCTCCGCCAACCGCCGCTCAATCTCTTTATCATTACCGATAAGCTCAAACGCTTCGCTTTTTGGAATACCCAAGCCAATCAATAATTCCTTCTCACTCGCAAACGATAAACGAAAAACCTCAAGCGAAGGCTTGTTCCCAATAATTTCCTTGAGATAGATGTAGGTTTCCAAAGCCTCCACCTGCGGCGCGTGCAAAAACCCGACCCGCTTGATGTGAGTCAGGATATTCAAAGTTTCCGGCTCCGCTCCCTGATACTTTTTGCCCCGCCACTCCTCAACTTGTTTTTTGATTTGTTGCAGAAATAAGCTGTCCATCGGATTATGCGGTTACGTTAAAAGTTTCAAAATACTCCTCGCCCAAAACATCCACCACCTTGACCGCCACCGTATAATCACCTTTCTTTTTGTAATCCCACGAATAATCGGCCTTGATTACCTCTTTCTTATCGGGTAAATCCATAATCTCGGCATTGAAAAGTTTGCCGTTATAGTCAACATCAACCGCCACGCTGTCAATAATTTGGCGGAAATCTCCCACCTTGGCACGGTTCTCTTTCTTAACAACTTTACTGTTCTCAATCTCCAGCTTGCGCATCAAAATCGGGGAATGGAAATCCAAAACCTTAACCTCCAATTTACCCCCTGCCGCTTTCACTTTAATTTTGGCCTCCGGCTTTTGCTTGAAAATAAGGTTTTGTTTGTCGGTTTGAATATCGCGCACATCAATCTTAACGCCAGTCTTATTCTCTTTTTTGATGAAATCCGAAACATCCAGCTCCACCCCCGAACAAATCACTAAAACACCTTCCTCATAAACCGGCTCACCAGACTTTGACTTTGCTTTAGCCGTAAAACCATCAATCTTTTCATTGATGTTTTTGATGAGCGTGCGAATGTCCATTCTGTTCAAAACGCGGTTGAGCGGCATCACCTTAACAAAGCTCTTATCCAGCGTCCCATCAAAATAAGTCCGCTTAACCGGCTCCACCCCATACATCTCCATTATAATTTCCTTGGCTTCCAGCTCGTTCTTGAAAACATCATAATCATTGACGTTCAAAACCTTGAACGCCAACAGACCCTTGAAATCCTTGCCGCCTTTCTTATCCTTGCGCTGGTCTTCAATTACTTGATTGAGCCGCTTGGTAGTGGTCTGTATCGCGCCCAGATTGATGTCGCACCCAATCCACCGGCGACCCAGCTTTTGGGCTACTGCGCAAGTCGTCCCCGAACCAATAAAAAAGTCCGCGACAACACCCCCCTCTCCCGCAAATGTTTGGATAAGGATTTCAAGCATATCCTCTTTCTTTTCTGTGGGGTAACCCGTTGTAAAGGCATAAGCGGTAATATCATCCCATAGTGTATCTCTGGTTATAAAATCGGTGGCTTCAAGCTTATATTCAGGCACGCCAGTTTTCTGATTTGGCCTTAAGCTTCCATCTTTAATCATTTTTTCCGCCTCTCCTTTTGACATCATCCAACAACGACCTGCTGGCGGAAGCTTTCCAAAAAGTTCGTAAGTCAAATTTGGCCGAATATTCGGGGCATCAAATCCGTGCCATCTTTCTTCCTTGGGAGAAAATTTTACGGGGGCTTTGAAGCGAGTAGCCGGATTTGAAGAATAGAGAAGCAGATAATCCACACCTTCATTTAAGGTTGAAACACCCTTTTCTTCCACGTAACTTTTTCTTATCCTGCGAACGATTATCTCGTTACGAAAATTAAAATTCCCAAAAACTTCGTCCATCACGGTTTTAATATAATGCGAACGTTCGACATTCAGATGAACGACTATAAAACCTTTATCCGAAAGAAGCTCCTTCATCAACATCAAGCGCTCATACATAAACTGCAAGTATTCGTCTTGCTCCCAAATATCGGTATATTGCTTTTCTTCCAAAACATTTTGTTGCTGACCCTCAAATTGTTCACCGCGTAATTTCACTTTTTTCACATAATCAGCCTTGCTGTCGAACGGCGGGTCAATGTAAATCAAATCCACCGTGCCGCGATATTCCTTGAGCAGATGGGCCAGCACTTGCAGATTATCGCCCCAAAAAAGTTTATTGAACTCCTTTGACGCCAAATCGCCGTAGGCTTCTTTTTCCTGCGCCGGATAGTATTCAATGCTTTCCAGCGGATGTTTGCCGACCCACTGGAGCAGGGGGCGGCCTTTGGCCTGTTCAATTTTTTGGATTTCTTTTGCCATTGTAATTGTAATTTTATTGGTAGTTACTTTCCCGATTGCAGGAACTTGATGAGGTCATCCTTGCGATAACGCCGCACCCGCTTGGTCCCGATGCGGATTGCAGGCAAAACACCTTGGGCGTCCCACTTACGCAAGGTGTTCGGGTGGACTTTTAACAAATCGCACGCCTCCTGAAGGGTTAAAAGCTCCGGCATTTTTTGATTTTGAGATGGTTCTTTAGCCATTGATTTTTACATCACTTTTGATACTATTTCATAATACACCACCGAAAGGATTTCGGCAAAAACCGCTCCCCAACGGGAGCGTAATTACTATTACAATACTATGGCAAGAGAATATTCGGAGGAAGGCTTCCTTCAGGAAATCGGGAATTACTCGCTAATTGAGCAATACTTCACTTCCCGCAACATTACCGGCTACACCTATACCGCGGGTCAACACCAAAGCAACAACCAAACAGTTGCTGAAATCAGGGCCTTTATGGGCCAGCAACCAGACGGCAAAAGGCAAAGCACCGAAAGTGATTTCCAGCGCATTAACAATATGGCAAACGAGAAAGGCGTGTTAAACCTTTTGAGCGAAGCGGCTGATAGAAATATCGCCTTGCCGATGACAGAACTTTCGCAAATGAACAACTACGACAAGGCATTTTGGTTTTTCTTAAATTACCCCGAAGTTTTTGACAATGCGGATGCGGTCCAGCAATTCCTTGACCTAACCGGTTGGAAACGCACCCCCGCCCCGACAAAAGCGCCCAGCTTCGTTCTGGGTAAGAAGAACCAACTGGAAGTCGCCCTGAAAAATTACTTTCTCCAAAAGGAGGCAAAGGGTAAATATGGTTCGGTGGAAATGTATCAAAAAGGAAATAATGTTTATGTCGTTGCGCGACTGACCGACCACGCCGAAGCCAATTTTGTCCCTGAAGAAGGCACCAGTAAAGTAATCCAAAACGGCACGCACCGTCCGATTTTTGAAATCTATTATCTCTATCGGAAAATCAACACTGAAGAAGGAAGCGAGTTGGAAATTAAAGCGAAGGGCGGGTTTCAAAAACAGCAAGAACTGTTGGGAGTTTTTTTGAAAGCGGTCTTTGGTGTTGACTTTGACGACACGCGGCAAACTTTTAATCTTGATTTGATTAAAAACCCAAGTTTTAATCTTATCACAGAGGCCAGCGACCAAGTAGAATGGTGGTATCTCAAAGCCATTGATATGGCCACCCCCGACCGCAAATCACAGATAAGGGTAAGTCTAAGGGACGATACAATGCGCGAAACCCGTGCAATGTGGGACCAGCTTAGCCGCCTTGACCTTGCCGCCAGAATGAATAATATGGTCATCAATCGGGTTGAGATGAAAATAAAATACACGCCGGTCCGCCCGCGCCAAAAAGGCACCGTTACTTTCAATATCAACTGGAAAGACAGTTGCTCATTGAATGGCACGGATGAATTTCATATCCGAACGCGCAAAATCCTTAAAAAATCACACCTTGACTGTGGCTTTAATAACCCAACTGCTCAACAATCTGGCAACCCTACCCCCCGTATCCTTGCCCAACAAGGAATTTCAGGCCAATAAAGAAGAGGCTGAAATCCTCCTTTCCCTCGGCATCTTGCGGGTAGCAAGCGATGCGAAACAAAGACTTTGCCCCACCTGCGGCAATGAGTTTTTGGACGCGCATTTTATCAACGACACAAAGGCCTTTACCCAATGCGAACAGAATGAAGACGCGGGCCGCGATTACTTCAACCCGCAAGAGCTAAAACAATGGGATTTCGATGTGGACCGCTTCCTTGAATTATTCCAAGATGCGCTGGGCATCAAATCGCCCAAGGTTACGGAAAACATACCCAACCTGCTTTGGGATTTTGGGAATTGCCAGTTAAATGGCGCGACTTATCATCCATTTTTTGCCGCAAACATTGACCAGATTGAAAAACCAAAATTATCAATAGTTAACACCCCCCTTCACAGTGTTGTTTTTTATGTAGGAACGCCTCATACCCAACTCCCAACAAAAGTCATTACAACGCCTCTCGCTGATTATATCCAAGCGATAGAAAGTAGCGGCATTACCGTCAATGAGCCGTTTTTGAACTCTAATTTTCCGCAAAATATTTACCAAACCGACAACGACAGCATCATTCTTGATGATAATATCGCCCTTAGAATAAACCCGCCTCAACTCCTCTTTGATAAAATCCGCGGTGGTCAGTTCCGCGCTAAGGAGAACATTACTCGACTTGACGCAAATTTGGTATCCTACCTGTTCTCAATCAAGGCCCATAATGAAATGGCCCAAACCTCACGCCAACTTGGCGCGGAAATGAGCAAGAACGGCAGTCAGAAATCAATACTTAACCGAATTGCAATCATCAATGGCTTGTGCAAAAAGAACAAAGCGCTCCCGATACTCCACAAGTATGATGGCGCAAAATACGGCCTTAATTCCGACCTTGGATATTTTCACTAAAAAGTTCACTTGATAACTGACTCCTGTGAATAAATAGAACGCCATTCACCCCAAATCCCCCGAAATAAAGGGGGATTTTTCGTTTTGGCGTCTTTAATTTAATAGCCCATTGACGAGTTTTCAAGTGAAGGCAAAAAAATCATTAACAGTAAAGCTTTGGCCAAAAGCTCAAATAATTAAACACCATTACTATGGCAAAAAAACATATTGAGGATGTGCAATTCATCCCCCTAAAGGATAGTTCCGAAGTGTTCAGCACTTACGACCTCGGCTGTTCCGCCGCGCTCCTATGCGCGGGTTTTGAGTTGCTGTCGCTTAACAAGGAAAACCCTTATAAATCCTTGTTCATATTCAAGCGTGAGGACGGCATTGATGAAACCGTTGACGGCTACTGGGCTGACCGTCTGGAAGTTAAGGCCCGCTCGTTCTTTGACGCCATCAAGGCGCTCAAAAATCGTCTTTATTCTAAGTAACACTATGGTCTTATCGGATAACGACATCGCTAAATTCCAAGAGCTTTACGAAAAGTATCTTGGCAAGAAAATCGGCAAGCAGGAGGCCTACGAAAAAGGCATCAAGCTGGTCAATTTGATGTCGCTCATCTATAAGCCCATAACCCAAGAAGAACTGGACCGAGTTGAAGCGCGCCGCAAGGCGACAAAAAAATAACATTACACACTATGACAAACATTACCATCGGAGAGTATCTGGCCCAGAAGGGCATTAAGTTCAGGGTAGCCGGTAAGGAAATCGTTACCGCCTGCCTATTCGGCGATTGCGACAAAGATAGCCCTACCGGCGACTGGCATCTGTATTTTGACAACGAAACCGGCCAATACGACTGCAAAAAATGTGGGGCCAAGGGAAACCTCATCACTCTCCAGAAATTCTTTGGCGATTATGTCCCCGCACGCACGCAATCGCCACATCGCCGTTTATTCGGGGCGGAGCTGGTTGATGAGTGCCAACAAGCACTTCGCCCGAATGTGCGGCAATATCTCAACCTTAGGGGCATTGCTGACGCCACAATAGACGCTTACAAGCTCGGATACGGTAAGTTTTACGGAAGCTGGTGGATAACCATACCAATCAAAGACAGCTTTGGTAATTTCTCCTTTTTTAAGCTTCGGCAAGACCCCGCCTACGGCAACGACAAAATCACCTATCCCAAGGGGGTTGAGGCCCAGCCTTATGACTGGGAAACCATCGAAAAGGGCGGCGAAACCATCCTGATATGCGAAGGCGAACTGGACCGCCTGATTGCGGTATCAAAAGGCATTACTGCCATTACCTCCACCCACGGAGCCGGAACCTTTAAGGAAGAATGGGCGAAAAAGGTTATCGGAAAATATCAGAATATCTATGTTTGCTTTGACAACGATGAAGCGGGCCGGAACGGGGCGCAACGGGTTGCCAAGATGCTAAGCGATTTTGGATGTCAAAATATTTCCATCATTACCCTGCCGCAAGAGGTTGGTGAAAAGGGCGACCTAACTGATTATTTCGCAAAGCTCAATGGAGTAACCGATGACTTGTTTGAAAAATACGCCCACCCTTATCCTGAAAAGATTGACGTTTCCCAATTCGCTCCCCTGACCGCGGACCAACTCGCGGAAACACTTGGCCTCACCATCAAGGAGGACAAACAAAATAAGCTTGCGACTTTTCTCTGTCAGCTTTCCGCCTACTCGGAAAACGCCCAGTTCAATATTTCCTATAACGCCCCATCCAGCACCGGCAAAAGCTACATCCCGACCGAAATCGCCAAATTGTTCCCCAAGGAGGATGTGATGGAAATTGCTTATTGCAGTCCCACGGCGTTCTTTCACGATGTCGGCGAATTTGATAAGGAGCACAAAGGCTATTTGGTTGACCTCTCCCATAAAATATTGATTTTCCTTGACCAGCCGCACAACGAACTTCTCGCTCGCCTGCGCCCACTTCTATCACACGATAAAAAAGAAATCACCCTAAAAATCACCGACAAGTCGCAAAAATTCGGCCTTAAGACAAAGACTATCCTTTTGCGCGGCTATCCGGCAGTAATCTTTTGCACGGCAGGACTTCGAATTGACGAACAGGAAGCAACCCGATTTCTCCTGCTGTCGCCGGAAGTCAACCAAAACAAAATCCAGCAAGGCATTGATGCCACCATCCGCAAGGAAGCCGACAATGACAAATACACCAGCTGGCTGGATGAGGACCCGAACCGCGGCTTGCTCAAAGAACGCATCCGCGCCATCAAGCTGGAAGGTATTAAAGAAATAAAAATTGCCAACCAAGAACGCATCAAAAACAAGTTTTTTGGCGATAACAAGATGCTAAAACCACGGCATCAGCGGGACATCCGGCGGCTCCTTGCCCTGATTAAATCTTTCGCGCTCCTCAACCTCTTCTGGCGGGAACGTCAAGACACAACCATAATCGCCAACGATAACGACATTGATGAGGGTTTTAATCTATGGGACAAAATCTCGCTTTGCCAAGAACTGAACCTGCCCCCTTATATCTATAACCTCTATCAGGAAATTATCCTGCCGCTGTGGAAAGAGAAAAACCCAAATGACGAAGAGATTGAAGCGCTGGGCAACTACGCGGGAATTATAGGGATAACGCGTCAGGATATGTTGTCCCGTCATTACGAGGTTTACGGAAGGCCACTCGATAACTGCCAGTTGAGGCAACAAATCCTGCCAATGCTGGAAACCGCCGGTCTAATCACCCAAGAACAGGACCGCAACGATAAAAGAAAAGTCATTATCTTCCCCGCTTCCGTCCGCCAACTTCTTAACAATAAAAATGGTGAGGGCGAGGGTGGGGTAAATCATAATTAAAACAAAACTATGGAAGAAACATCTCAAAAACAGATTGAAGCTAACCGCCAAAATGCCAAACTCGGCGGCGTCAAAACCGAAGAAGGTAAGGCGGTGAGCCGATATAATGCCATAAAACACGGCATACTTACTACCGCGCTGGCTCTGGAAAACGAAAACGAAACCGAACTGGAAGAGCTTGGGAAAGCGATAAGGTCGGAACTTAAACCTGCCAATGAGGTAGAAATGCTGTTGGCCGAAAGGATAATCTCAAATACTTGGCGGTTGAAACGGGCGATTATCGCGGAACGGGAAATGATTGAACACGACACGGAAAATGAGAAAAACTTTGGCACGGCGCTAAGCTATGACTTTGCCAATTACGACAGCTACGGTAAATTTACCCGCTATGAAACCTGTTTGGAGCGGGGTATTTATAAGGCCCTCCACGAATTACAGCGCCTGCAAGCCATTCGCAACGGGCAAAAAGTAGCTCTCCCCGCGGCCATTGATATTGACGTTAACCAGCAAGAATAATTGGGTTCGTTTCGCAAAATCATAATGGAAAATAATGGATAAAACTGGGTTTTCCTTAATGATTTCGGCAAAATTTCGGCACAAAAAAATATGGGAAGATATTACTCATCAACAAAACCCGAAGCTGATTATCTCAAAAAAATTGATATAAGCTGGCTAAAACAACAAGGTCTATTGCAACGATGGCACTCAAGCACAATATCTTGGACAAATGGTTTCACTGGCGACAAAAGCAGTATCGGCATTGAAGTTGCCCTTTTGGACGATGATAAATACGCCCGCATCCACTATACCCAAACCGAACAAAACGGCGAAAAAAGGGATTTTGATTATCGCATTCCGATTACCTCAACCCCCTGTAATTATGGCGGTCAACGATATTGGTTTGCCTGCCCTTGGTATAAGAACGGGGTATATTGTGGCCGCCGCGTAAGAACGCTCTATAAAGCTGGCGATTATTTTGCCTGCCGCCATTGCTATAACCTGACCTATAGCGAGAGGAACACAAACCGGCGCTATCGTATGCATCCCCTTTTTGAAACCCTGCTAACCAAAGATAAAATTGATAAACTGGAAAAGAAAATCAAAAAGCGATTTTACGCCGGAAAACCGACAAAAAAGCAACAACAGCTTGAAAAGCTTTATCAACGGACAGCAATCAATTACTCTCGCCTAAAAGCGGAAAAGATGATATAATAATTGTGTTGTCCCACTCATTATAAAAAACGGAGAGTTTTTATTTGCCTCGTTGCCCTAAAGGGGCGGTCTGCCAATGAGGCTTACTCTTCGGATTAAGTGAGTTGGGACAACCAGACCGTCCCTTTTGGTATATGAACACACAAAATAACCAAAAAATCACATATTTCCTTTATGCCCGTAAATCCTCTGAAAGCGAGGACCGGCAAGTCCAATCCATCGAGGACCAAGTGAACCGGCTTAAAGAATTAGCGCGTAACTCTAATTTGGAAATAAAGGAAATCCTAACCGAAGCCAAATCCGCCAAAAAGCCAGACTATCGCCCTATTTTTAGCGATATGATAAATCGTATTAAAAAAGGCGAGGCCAATGGCATCCTCTGCTGGCAAATCAATCGGCTTTCCCGCAACCCCGTTGATAGCGGAACCTTGAGCTGGATGCTCCAGCAAGGAGTAATTCAATGCATCCAAACAATAGACCGCAAATACCTGCCCGATGACAACGTGCTTCTTTTTAGTGTGGAGAGCGGAATGGCCAATCAATTCATTATTGACCTGCGCAAAAACAGCCGGAGAGGTATGGAAGGCAAAGCTGAACGTGGCTGGCTCCCTTGCCACGCGCCAATGGGCTATGTCAACAACCAGCTGGAACATACGATTGAAAAAGACCCCGAACGCTTTGATTTGGTCCGCAAGATGTGGGATTTGATGCTTACCGACAACTATACCCCACCCCAAATAAGAAAAATCGCTAATAATGAATGGGGTTTCAAAACGAAACAGTATAAGAGAAAGGGCGGCGATGAAATCTCAAATACCGCAATTTACAAGTTTTTCACCAACATTTTTTATACTGGGATGTTTGAATGGTCTGGCAAAACCTACCAAGGCAATCATCCGCCGATGATTACTCTGGAAGAATACGACCGAGTTCAGGTCATTCTCGGCAAAAGGGGCAAGCCACGGGCCAAGGACCACGATTTTGCGTATACTGGGATTATTTACTGCAAAGATTGCGGCGCAATGTATACCGCCACTGAAAAAATAAAAATAGTGAAACGCACTGGGGGATTAAAAAGCTATACTTATTACCACTGCACCAAAAAGAAGCGCGGCGTTAAGTGCTTGCACGCGAAACCCATCCGCGTGGAAGAACTCGAACAACAGATTGAAGAAGAAATTGAAAAATACACAATCTTGCCGGTATTCCGCCAGTGGGCTTTGGATATTTTGAACAGACAGAATGACAAAGAGATAACCGACCGCGCCAAAACATACGAAATGCAACACACCTCGCTGGTTGCAACCCAGAAAGAGCTCGACAACCTGACCCGTATGCGCTACAGGGATTTGATTGACGATGAAACTTTCATCAAGGAAAGCGAATTACTGAAGGAAAAAATCGCCAAACTGAAGGAAACCCTGCGGCAGACCGAAACTCGTGCGGAAAAATGGCTGGAGCTTACGGAAAAGACGTTTAACTTCATAACCTACGCCCGCGCCGCTTTCCTTCGTGCCGATATAAGGCAAAAGCACGAACTACTCGCCGCGCTTGGCTCGAACTTTTCCATTCAGGATAAAAAACTGCTTATAGAAGCCAATGAATGGCTTGTTCCGATAGAAAAAGGCTATCCGGCGCTGGAAGACAAATATAGGCGGCTCGAACTAACTAAAACTCTCACTTTTGAAGCTAAAAATGAGGCTTTAGCCGCAATTCAGAACGAATGGGGTGACCAACGGGATTCGAACCCGTACAGAGAGCTCCACAAACTCTCGTGCTGCCATTACACCATGGCCACCGTAACATCACCTTATCATTTTACAAAACAATGCTACCTTATTTTGTCAATTATTTCAATCTTTAATATCTTGCTATTTTGGCGCTATGCCTGTTGGTGCCCCTAGTAGCAATCGAACCTACATATCCAGCTTTCTTGCCTATGCACTTGTGCCCCTGACAGGAATCGAACCTGTATTTTCTGCTTAGAAGGCAGATGCTCTATCCATTGAGCTACAGGGGCATACGACAAGCGAAACGAAGGCTAGTATTCTATCCATTGAGCTATGGGAGCAAATTGGCAGATGTTCCAGCTTCCTCGAAAAAAAACCAGGATATTAAGCTATGGGAAAACGCGAACAACGGTATTATAGACAATAGAAATCTTTAGTCAATTGCGATATCCTTGAACAAATCCGGATAAGAGATGGAATCGGCGTTTCTATAATCCTGTTCCCTGGTTTGCCAAATATTAAAAACATTAACCGCCGAGGAACTGTCAAATTCTTTGACTTGCAATACCGATCCTTCTTCAGCGGCTCCGGCTCCGGAGAGCACGGCTTCGCAATAAAGAAAAAAACAAACAGAGATTGCCGCGGATACAAACAACAAACAGCAAAAAACCAAAAAAGGGTTCGATGCCATTTTTTTCAACCGAACATTGATGTTTTTCGCTTTGAATCTAATTGTTTTCATATTCGGATGATGAACCGTTAAATCTGTTTTTTCGCGTAAGCTTTTATGGAAATATCCAATTTAACTTGGCCCTTCTGATCATCATTCCCCTCCACATCCAAAGTATTTTGTTCATTTTTTACCGTTAAGTTGCGTATTTCAATTAGATAAGGGCCCGATTCAATTTTTTTTAAGAACTTCATCGCTGAAGAAAAATTACCCGTAAGAACAATCTGAAAGCTTACCGACGGCAAGCTGTCTTTTTCCGCTTTTGAAGAAGGCGCGGGGAAAAAAGAAGAATCCACCTGGCATTCCTCTGAAACTTTTTCAAGAAAATTAATAAAATCCAGCGGCATTTCCATATTTACAAGAGCCTTTTCCAACTTTGCCAGATCTTCCCCGTTCTTGGCGCGGAATTCGCGGAATTCTTTAGCTTTTATTGTTCTTTCTTCCAATACCAGAATATTCTGGTTTTGTTCTTTAATACTGGCTCCGATATCTTCTATCTCAAAAACCAGCGGACCGATTACCGTTCCGATAATAACCAATAAAATTACCGAAAAAAACAGTATGGCCGCTGATATTTTATTTATTTGGTACATATACGAAATTTAAACTGAAATTGATATTTTTCTGTTCCACCCAGTCATTGGCCGGGAAATCCAGTTTCTGAAAACCGGGATTTTTTTCCAAGTTTTCTTTGAAAGCAACAAGGCTGGCCCGGTCGGGACAATACCCCGAAACCGCTACTTTATTGCCTGTCAATGACAAATTCTTGAGATATATCCCATTGGGCAATGAGCCTATCAAATCCTGAAACATTGAAGAAGCATTAATTTGGTTCTTATAGATAGCAACCAATTTGGTAAAATTAGCATTATAATAAGAAATGCTTTTTTCTTCATCTTCAACCTTCATGATTTGGATCATCTTCTTCTTATCTTCAACGGAAATCTTCTTAACGTCCAACTTTGCTTCAAAAAGGAATTTGACTACGAGAAACATCAAAGCCAGGCAAATCAAACTGGCAACCATCACAATACCTAAGATCATAATGACGCGAAACATTTGCTCCTGTTCCAGTTCGTCTTTTTGTTTTTTGGGAAGAAGGTTTATCATTTTTAAAAACTTTCTTTGGCCTATTCTTTGCCGACCAATCCCCTTACGGCCAGCCCGAAAGCAGTAACAAATTGGCTTGTATCTCCATCAGGGATAACGGACTTTTTTTCTTTTTCCGCCAATAAGCCGTTTGAAAATATATCTCCCTTTTTGACCGGAAGCTTTAATTTCATGTTTATCAATTGATCCAATCCTTTCAAATTGGCTCCGGAACCGCACAAGAAAATCTTTCTAACCATCCGCTTATCTTTCCCAAGATGTTCATGGCTGGCATGGGTATGATAATAATTCAAGTATTTTTCCGTTTGTTGGGTGAAATCTATGATCCCGGGCAAAAGAGATTCGAAAATCGCCCTTTGGTCTTTTTCGGTTCGCCCTTTCGCCAGTTTGATATCATCCTTTTTTTCTTTCAAACAGGCTTCCCCGCTGTTATATTTTTCTATTCCGTAATTGATTTTGATAAATTCCGCCTCCTTCGTATTAACGCCAAGGCTTTTTGAAATCGTATTAATAAAATATTTGTTGGAAATAGGAATGGAAAAAGAGATGCGCAACGAATAACCGGCATATACTGCCAAATTGGTCTTTACGTCGCCAACGTTGATTATTAGAACCGGAGCGTCGGAAAAACCATCATTGACCAGTATACGGGCAACAGCCTGCGACTCCAGCTCGAAAGCAATAGGAGACAAGCCTGCTTTTTTAACAGCATCAACATAAGGATCGATCACAGTTTTCGGAAAGGCGGCAATCAGAATATCGAGATGATCAATTTTTCCGCTTGGCTCCGGTATCGCCTGATAATCAAAACTGGCCTTCGTTAAAGGCATTGGTATATAGTTTTCCGCCTCAAAGGAAACTGCCGAACGCAGATCCTTTTCCGACATCTTCGGCATTTGGATAACTTGTAAAAAAGCCTTATCGTCGGGCAAGGAAACAACCACGTATTTTTTTTCTATCTTTTGTCCCTTGGCTTTCTTTATACAGTTTTTTATCGCTTCAGCCAGTTTTTTATCGTCTTTCACTTCCCCCGCTTCAACAATCCCCGGAGCAATCTCAAGACACGAAATCGCCGAAATAACTGTTTTTCCGTTTCTTTTCTTCAAATCAACCGCACGCAGATAAAAATCTGTTATTTCAAGGCCGAACGCGGCAGTTTTTAAACTTAATAGTTCCATAATAAATCAATTGCATCCGCATTCTATTAAGAGAACGCCCATTTACCATTTTAATCTATCTCTTGCCACCTTACAATTTTAAAATCCGAGCTTGTTGAAGCTATGAATGGCGGAGGATTATAGACCTGGTTTCTGTCGTAATAAGTATAGCGATTCGTGTACCCGGAAACTATCTGGCTGCCGCTGGTCCATTGGGTACCGACCCGCCCGTTGGAAATTATCGAACCATATATTGTTAGAGAATCACGAAAATTATTCGGATAATGATTGCGTCCAAACCTTCCTTTCTGGGCAACAATAATTGTGTGCAGCTCCATATTATTAGGAGACTGGGGACCGATCAAAACATTCTTTTCGGCAATAAGCGCCAACCCATCGGAACCGCTATAAGTGGAGTAAGTGATGTTGGAAGGAAGAACGATGCTCGTATCGACATTAATGTTTATGAGGTCGGCCGAAGCGACAACAACCTTTCCCTTCACCGTACCTTCAACCCATAGGTTATCTTCCAGGTATATCACCGAGCAATCGGCAGGTATGCTGTAGGTCCCGTATAGGCTCTCATTATTAATGGTAAAACGATCCTGCTGCCAGCCTTCTTCTTCGCTATAACCATTTGTCTGTTGAAGAGCTCTTACCGCCCAAACTTCCACTCGGCCGTTACTCAAAAATTTTAAATGGTAGCCTTTGCTTCCCGGAACAAGATCAACTGATTTCGGAAAATACAAACCGCCTCCGTTTTGAGCCTTGTCTTTTATCATTGCCAAATCGATGGTAATCGCGTTGAAATCAAACGGAGGTGTAGGATATTTAAAAAGGCTGACTGTAGGATTATCGGTGGTTGTAAAAACTCCGGGACAGATACAGTTTCCTCCAGAGGTATAGCAGCCATCGCCGGTCGGGCACGGATTGCAGCCAAAGGAAGAAGTACAAATCCATTCCCCGGCATTGTTGCGCACCGCAGCGCTGCTGATAAGCGACTGGTTGCTTCCATCCATACGGATTCCTCCGTTGGAATGGTAAGGGCCGTTAATAATATGGTCGTCTCCAATCCAAACGTTGCTGTTTAAAATATAGGAATACTTAGCTATGGAGTCTTTGGCATACAGCACCCTGATAGTTCGCTTGCTTGAAGGATAATTATTGGTCCAGCCAACCGAAGTAATCGTTCTTTGGATAACTTGCCCGCACATTTCCGCGGAGTCGGAGTCAATGGTAAACTTTCCGATCGAGTTGCCGTTATTGTCCAGATAATCCTTGGTTCCGGAGCAACCGGCCTCAACACCATGGTTCAAGCACCAGCGATAATATTCCACGCCAGCTTCGGCAATGTTCAACGATTGGTTCCAGCTTACCTTTTGGGCCGAATGGCGCAACTGCATTAAAATAAGCCCGAAAAGGGCGCCTATAAGGACCAGAAAGACCGCGCCAAAAATCAGCACATAAAACACAATGAACCCTTTTTCTTGCCTATCTTTTTTTGAAATTAATACATCCATTATGCTTCTTTTGCAATTAACGATCATTCTTCTTTTAAATTCCTCAATTGCACATACTGTTCCAAGTCATAATCGCCCGGAGGGCGGTTGGGATCGATATTGATAACCATGAAAAGTTTCATCATTTTCGTATCGCGTAATATCGCCGGGTCCAGAATAATTTGATTGCCGTCCTTATCGAAATAAGTAAAGATCGGCGGAGCATTCCTGACATAAGAAGTAATAATTTTTACTTCTTCCTGGCTGTCCAGATAAACCGGCGGCACTCCTGACGGTTCAATTACGCCTCTTTTAAGCTGATTCCCGACGTTAGGAATCTCTTCAACAAACGAGAACTCAAACTGCGCTTTCAACGAATGGGATCCTCCCCAGGAACACCCCGGATCAACCTGGTTGCTGCCGTCAACCATAACTTGCACGGAATCATCCTGGGCCGCCGAAGTAATATCGTAAGTTTGCACGCCCTGCCAAGCCGCAGCGCAATCATTGCATCCGCTCACGCACAGAGTATCAATATTGGATCCGTCGATATATACAGAAGCCGTTTCGTTGCTGCTGCCAAGGTCTCCCTCTACCGATACTTTCAATTGAGCTGATTTTAAAGTTCCTGTCAGGAAGTTCGTAAAATTAACATTGCACGACCCCCCTTTTGAATTGGTTGAACACTGTCCGGTATCGGATCCGCTGTTCACTGTCGCCAAAAAATATCGGACTTTTTCGATAGTGCCGTCCGCATCAACATCGCTATAAAAAATAAATTCTTTCCCCGCGCCCATTTCTATGGGATAGGCCCCGTTTTCTCCGTAATTAGCCTGCCGGATTTCGCTAGCCATGACTTCAACCCCGCGCCTGGCTTCGTCTATCGCCATAGATTGCTGAATAGAATATCCTTGAGTTTGATAAATCATAACTATCGAAGCCGATACCACTCCAAAAATTAAAGCAAAAACAAAAATAACCGCGATTGATTCAATCAAAGTAAACCCTTTATCTGCCAATTTTACTTTTTTATCAGTAATAAATTTCATGCTATTGATTAAAAATCACTCATTCTGTTGAATACTGATGATTTTTGCCGTTTCCCCGGATACCGTCGCCGTGCCTGAATAATCCGTATAACCCTGGAGAGAAACCGTCAGGTCATAAACCCCGTTTTGCAGCGGCGCGAAATAAGTTTGGCCATCCTCATTTGTGTATTGGGTTTTATCATAGCCAAGCGACGCATTCTGAAGCCTGATCGAGGCGGAGAAAACCGGACCCAAAGTAACATCGTTTTCAACCGTTGCCAATAATGCATTCTGGGCCCGTAAAAATAATTTTACCGGTACAACGCTTCCCGGAACGGCATTTATGGGCTGAGGGCTCGGATCAATGCCAATCAGGCTTAATCCTTCCGACGGGTCAACAGCTATAGTGTATGCGTCACCCTCAATATCTTCTATATCCAAATGTCCCGAAGCATCAAGAATATGGTTAGCGGAGTATTTATATACGGTTTCGCCTGCCCCGTTTTTCCCGATAGTTTTAGATCCCAATAAATTGAAAGCGACATCTCCTATCGGAACGCTCGTATCGTTTGTCCAAGAAATTCTCCAGTCTCTGATCTCGGGCGTAGCTAACGGATCGTTTGATAAAAGAGTCCCTTTAATCTTCAGCTGCGAATAGATGTTCTTATCCAATCCCGAAAGATTAATAGGCGAACTTCCAAAACCAATGGTATTCCCTCCCAAGCTGCCTTCGGGCACTAATGTCCAATCAGCGCCGTCAAAATAAAGAATTTGATATTTGATATCAGTGGATGCCGGACGGTGATCGGTAAATTCCGCGTAATCCCAAGAAACCAGATCTGACGGAGCTACGGAATTAGAAATTACATATCCGTCCTCCGAATACGCGGGCCCCGCTATTAACACGGCTCCGGAAACCACCTGCGCGTCGAATATATCCGAGATCAATGATTGGTCTGAAAAAGTATCGCCGAAATTATCATGGCCGTTCGGAACAGCCCCATCAACAACCAACGTACTATTTTGATCGGTCATAAGGCTCATCTCGGTAGCATCGCCATTCAATACGGCAGGATTGGGACTATCGGGAACCGCAACTTCAGCAGTGCTGTAAGTTCTGGCATTTCCGTATCCGGATTTATCAACTTCCACCCGGTAGGTGCCGACCGGTAAAGTAAAAGAATGTTTTCCGCTTGACGGAACCGCAGTATCAATCAAATTGCTTGTCGCTTCTTCATAAACGGATATCGTTGGAGACAAAACGAGGGCTCCGGTCGAATCAAATACAGTAACCGTCAATATCCCTCCAGGCTGGCTTAAGCATGTTTGAGCCTCCTGAACTGCGTTTTTTGGAGAAATAGCGGCGGAGACCGTCAACTGGCCGGCGAAACTATCCTGCCACGTAACAGTCACATCGGCTTTTTTATAATCCCAATTACAATTATCCGCTGCTCCGAATCCGTCTTCCGAATCCGTTACAAACTGAATTTTAGTTTCAATCGTATAATCAACCCCGTTTATGGTTTTAACGATTTCCTGCTCTAAAATTCCCTCTGCCATTGGAAGCACCGCGTCTACCAATCCCGCCGATTCGTAAGTAAGGTTTTTTATCTCTTCGATCCGGCTGTTGGCTAGCGCAGTCGCAACTATTTTATTCTTGCTTACTCCGATAACTTTCAAACCAAGCCGGTAAGCACCGAATATTCCGAAAAAAACAATCGCAAAAATCGTTACTCCGACCAAGGCTTCAATCAGCGTAAATCCTTTATTTTTGATTGTTTGTTTTTTTCTGAAAATCATCTTAGGTTTGATGAATTATTTACGCTCTGTCGAACCTGAACCGCGGTGAATCCGGTATTTTAAACCCGGCCTATTTTTGTTTTCAGTGTTAATTGATGGAATCCATCATCGAATACATCGGCTGGATCATGGAAACGGCAAAAAACCCCACAACGGCTCCAATGATAATCATTAAAAATGGTTCAATTACAGATGCAAGGTTTTTTGTCGCCTCGCTAACTTCATTTTCATAAAAATCGGCCAGCTTGGAAAGGATAACGCTCGTCTCTCCCGTCTCCTCTCCGACAGCAATCATTTGGATCAAAGTAGCCGGATAAATTGAATCGTATTGTTTTAACGTTTCCGAAAATTTTTCGCCCTTTTTCACTTTCTCTTCAGCCTCAATCAAGGCTGTTTTATACTGATAATTGCCTAAAGTATTGGCCGTTATTTCCAAGGCCCGCGGAAGAGATACGCCTGAAGCGATCAGAGAACTTAGATTCCTAACCGTATATGCCGAATTGATATTTTTTACGATAGGAGAAATAATCGGCATTAAAAGCATTAAATTGTCGTAAGATCTTTTTCCAACATTAGTTCTGATAAATTTAGCCATACCGGCGATAAATAACGCGGTTAAAAGAACAATTAACAATATATTGCTCTTAAAAAAATTCCCCATGCCCATAACGATCCGGGTGGTCATTGGAAGCTCAACCTTCAGTTCAATGAAAGTTGCCGACAAGGTAGGTACGACGTAAACCAGCATCAAAACTCCGATACCAATCATCAATACGAAAATTACGGCCGGATATATCAAAGCTCCTTTTACCTTACACTGAAGATCATAATCTTTCTCCAGCTGCTTATCGAGAATATCCAGTACTTTTTCAAGGGTTCCTGTTTCTTCCCCCACTTTCACCATGCTGCAATAAAAATCGGAAAATATTCCAGGATATTTTTGCATCGACTCGGAAAAATTCTTACCTTGGGTAATCTCCGTTTTTATCGCTTCTAACGCTTCTTTTAGCTTCTTATTCTTCGCCTGGGCAGAAAGTATGCTAATCGAACGAGGAAGCGACAAGCCGGAAGCGATCATAACTTGGAGATTTTTTGTAAAAAAGATCTTTTCTTTGACGCTAACCCCAAAAGACGGAAGCGAGATCTTGAAACCTCTTTTTACCTTATCTTCACATTTCGCTTCAAGCAACACAAAACCCTCTTGATGGAGAATTTTCGCCACTTCTCGGGAATCGCTAGCCTCAACTTCGCCTATCTTTTGAACCCCTTCCAGCGATTTCGCAACATAAGAGTACTTAGACATAAGATTGCTTGGTATAAGAGTGCTTGGACATCAAATATTTATTTTCCCAATAGTATTATCCTTTTAATAAGAAATATTTTTCCTCGCTATCTTAAATAATTATACCTCTTTTTTGGCCTTAACGAAATTAAGAAAACGGACAAATAAAACGAAAAACCGGGCATTTCCCCGGCACAAACAGCATAAATTAATTGGCTGTCAATCTACCAAGGCCAAAACGTTTCGGCTACTGCTTGAGCTGCTCTTGTAAAGAAATCGTCTTTTAAACCCGCGCCGTTGCGCGATATCTCTTCGCCCTGGCAATAACATTGCGGCATTACCAGATCGTTGGAAAATTCCCTCAAAACAACCGTATCAACGCCATTTTTAGCCGTTGCCTGCCCCGAACCTATAAGTTCCTTGGGCGGATTTAAGGGCGCGTAAGGACTGTTTACGGATGATACGGCGAAAAATATAGCTAAGGCAAACATCAAAGCCGAGCCGATAACCAACGCGAAATCAGGCACGGGGTTTCTGTCGATAAGATTCGGTTCATCCCAATTTTTTTTCTTGACCTTATCTCTGATCTGTTTCGCGGAATTTTCATTAACCGTCAGAACCTCCGGTTCCTCAATGGAGACGGGTTGCGCAATTTCCTGAATGATTTCTTCTTCTTTTGCCGAAGTTATGCTTGTTTGAATTTCTTTTATCTCTTTTATCTCTTCCTTCATTTCCGCCTCGAATTCCTTTACTTGAGCCTTTTTTGCAGCTATTTTAGCATTCCACTCTTTGGTTTTTTTAACGTAATCTTTTATCCATAACTCGGTCGTCATCCATTTTTTTCCCAATTTAATCGACTTCAGTTTTCCCTGCCTCGCGCGCAAACGCAAATACGGCTCCGAATAAGAGCAAAGTTTGCTGGCTTCAAATAAACTTATGTATTCCGTGTTGATATGCTCCTCCACTTTTTTATATTACAGATTTATTATAATTGCTTTTTTGAAAAAAAGTAAGTTCTTTTTGAAAATAACTCCGTCTTCAATATGATTTCTTCGAACCTAATCGCCAAAACTGCTGGTTATTCGACAATTACCCTTAAAACTTCCTCAATGGAAGTTGTTCCTTGGGCCGCTTTGATAAATCCGTCTTCAAACATGGTTATCATGCCCTCTTTTTTGGCCTGCGCCTGAATATGATCGGCAGTCGAATTATTCACTATTAAATCCTTTATCGCGGATGACAGATGCAATGTTTCATGAATTCCAATCCTGTCCAAATAACCATCCGGACAATCCTTCGTTGGAGTGGGACGGAAAAAAGGAATGCTTTTCCAAGTAGCCTTGGAACCAACAATTTTCTCTTCTTTTAGAATTTTCATTATCCGGCTTAAATCACAATAACGGGATAAATTCTTAATATCCGATTCCTTTAAACGATATTCCTCTTTTTGCTCGTCCAGACACCGGATCAACCGCTGGGCAACGATCAAATCTAAGGTTGAGGAAATTAAAAACGGCTCGGCCTTCATGTCGATAAGCCGCGGAATGGCGCCTCCCGCCGAATTAGTGTGCAAAGTCGATAACACCAAATGCCCGGTAAGAGCGGCATTAATCGCTAACGCCGCTGTTTCATTATCACGTATTTCTCCCACCATGATAATATCGGGATCCTGACGCAAAAGCGTCCTTAGACCGGAAGCAAAGGTTAAGCCGATTTTGGCATTCACTTGAGTCTGGTTAATCCTGGGCATCTGGTACTCGATAGGATCTTCAACGGTGGAAATGTTAACTCCCGGCTCGTTAAGAATATCCATCATCGAGTAAAGCGTTGTTGTTTTTCCTGATCCGGTCGGGCCGGTAATTAAAACCAAACCCATCGTTTTTTTCAGAGTATCTTCGATTAGATCCAGTTGTGTTCCGCGGAAACCGAGTTTTTTCAAATCTACCGCCCTCGAAGTCTCAGGTAAAAGGCGCATAACGATTTTTTCCCCGTGAAAGACGGGCAAAGTCGATACGCGCAAAGAATAGCGCCACTCCTCGCTTTCCACTTTAAACCGGCCGTCTTGCGGCAAACGATGTTCGTCAAGTTTCAAATTCGATAAAACCTTAATCCTGGCAACGATGCCTGAAGCTGCCGTTTTCGGCAAAGTCATGGCATCGCGCAATATTCCGTCGATACGGTACCGGATTAAAACTTCCTTTTCGGTCGGTTCGATATGAACATCGCTGGCCCGCTGCAGAATCGCGTGCTTAATTAGCGTGTCTACCACTCTGATAACCGGCATCTCCTCGGCAACTTTTTTTAATTCCTCCTTCTCCACTCTCTCCACGCCCCTTTCGTCATCTTTTATCATTTTTAACTCTTTTCCGTCTTTCTTGTTTTTCGATTCTCCGTTTTTTAAATCTTTTAAATCCGCGCCTTCATCCTTGATCAGCTCGCCAAATTCGGCCTGAAGCGTCTTTTGATACTGCAAAAGGCCATTCTTGATGCTTTCAGGAGTGGTAAGCCTGGGCAAAATCCTTAGATTAGTGGTTTTTTTAATAAATTCGATCATCCGGAGATCTTCCGGATCCAACATCGCAACTTCAAGAGAAGAAATGTTTTTCCTAAAAGCAATAATATTGTTAGCTTTTGCTATTGCTTCCGGAATCATTTTCAATACATCATGCGCAATAACCTCTTTTTCAAGATTAACAAAAGGAATCCCTAAGATGTAAGCTTTTAGTTTTATCAGCTCCTCTTGCGTAATATAACTCTCCGAAACCAAAATATCGTCAATTTTGCAGTTGAGATCGTTGCTTTTTTCCAAACATTCGCTAAATTGTTGCTCATTGAGCAAACCCGCGTCCAGTAAAAAAGCTTTAAGTTGTTGCAGCTCTACCTTCATTTTTTTAGGAAAACTGGCGCAATACTAATCAAACAAAAGCCCCATGCTTCGCCGGCGGCTCAATTTAACGTTAAAAACGAGATAATACCGGCAAGAGGTCACATAGCGGGACCATCAACGGTCTTTTTTATCTTTTCGATGATTTCCTTGAGAGAGTAATCGCTCTTAACCAGATAGGTCGTGGCGCCCAATTCTATGGCTTTATCAATATTTTCCATTTCCCCCAAATTAGTGAGAACGATTATAGGTATTGATTTCGTCTGTTCGTCCTGTTTTAAAGATCTTAGAACATCAAACCCGTCTCTTTTGGGAAGAACGAGATCCAGAAGAATCATGTCCGGATGTTTTTCCCTAGCCAGCTTTATACCCAAATCGCCATCGAGAGCGGAAATCATATTATAACCTTCTTGCTGGATTATCGCACCAACAGTTTTTTGCATAGCTGACTCATCCTCAATAAAAAGAATAGTTTTTGGCATAATGTATGAATGAATGAATTTCTTAATTAACCTTTTTTAGATTCGTTCTGCCTCCCGCAATTATTAACTTGAACGTTTTAATTTTTAAGCGTTTTTTTTAGCTTTCTATTTTTGACAAACCGGCAATTTAAACCAGAACGTTGTGCCAATGCCCTCGCGGCTCTCAAAACCGATCTTTCCCCCGGATCGTTCAATTATGTTTTTGGATATATAAAGACCCAATCCCGAACCATTGGTTTGATAACGCCTCACATTGTCAGCCCGGAAAAACTTCTGAAAAATATACTTTTGGTCTTCTTTCGGTATGCCGATGCCGTTATCGGCAATCTCAAAGAAAATATGGGAATTCTTGTGATACACTTTTATATTGATTTCCCGCTCCTTGTCTTTCTGGACGGTGTCGGTAGCAAAATTCATATACCTTATCGCATTGTATAAAAGATTCTCGACTACTTGCAATATCTGAAAAGGATCGGTATAAACCTTAGGGGCGTTCTTTTCCAAATCCATATTTATCTTGATATTCGAAGATTTTGCGATTGGCTTAAATTCCGCAACTAAGTCCCGCACAAGATTTTCCATTGAAAATTCCTCTTTTTTAAAAACCAATTTGGTCGCTTCTATGCGCGAAACAGTAAGAAGCTCGGAAACCAGTTCCTGCATCCTTTCAAGGTTTTCTTTCAGAATTTTGAAATACTCCGTTTGCTTTTCTTCGATCTTGCCCAATATCCCGGACATCAGCAGCTCCACGATCCATTTTAAGTTGGTTAAAGGAGACCGGATCTGGTGCGAAACGATACTTACGAACTCCGATTTCAAACGGTTTGTTTCCGCCAGCCGCTCAAAACTCTGAACAATGACAAAAGCGATGGAAATCAAGAAAGTAGCCAAAAATAAGACGATAAGCACTATAATTTCAGGATCGGAAATATAATGGCTGCCTATCAAATAAATCGTGATTGAAGTTGCCATAATCACGCATCCCATCAAAAGGAAAAGAAATTGGGGGCATTGCCAAAGCGGTATCCCGTATTTTTTACACTGTTCAATAATGTTGATCTGTTTATAAAAAGATTCAGGCATGGTTTTTAAAAAGTTTAATGCGTTTAAAATTCAATTTTATGTTTTACAAATGTTGTTTCGCCAGGAGCGGTATGAAGCCCCGCAGGCGGGCAGAAGATTCATACTTTGGGTTGCTTTTTATTCCCATAACAAATCCTTGGCCTGCAAAATAATTAAGGTATTATTTATTATACTAAATAATCATAATGTTGGAAAATCCAGTACCAGCCTGATCCCGCCAAAGGTTGACTTACCGGCCTTAAAAAGATATTATATTCCTGAAAGGAACGGAAGTTTTTGTTTTTAATTTTTTCCCGGTTTTAATCGGGGTGTAGTGCAACGGCAGCACAAGTCCTTTGGGAGGATTTAATTCCAGTTCGAGTCTGGACACCCCGAAGAGAGTTCTCCTATCGGAAATGGGATTGCATATCTGATATAATCTAATATCCGAAGCCAAAAGTTAGAAAATGCGGGCGTAGCTCAATGGTAGAGCCCAAACCTTCCAAGTTTGTGACGTGGGTTCGATTCCCATCGCCCGCTCCGTAATTTCAAAACCGGCCTATTGGTCGGTTTTGATAGTAGAAAAAAGCCGCATTATGCGGCTTTTTTTGTTTTTTAATGCTACTTTGCGTATTCGGTTACGCGGGTTTCTCGAATAACGTTCACTTTAATTTCCCCTGGATACCTTAATTCTTCCTCAATCCTTTTGGCAATCTCTTTGGCCATTTTCTTGGCTCCCCAATCATCAATTTCTTTTGGCTTTACAAAAACCCTGATCTCGCGGCCGGCCTGCAAAGCCCAAGCTTTTTCTACGCCGTTAAACGAAGTCGCAATGCCTTCCAATTCTCCCAACCGCTTCAAGTAATTTTCGACCGTGTCTTTTCTCGCTCCGGGACGCGCTCCCGATATTTGATCGGCGGCCTGAACCAATATCCCTTCCAAACCCTCATAAGGAAACTCTTCGTGATGGGACTTCATGGCCGAAATTACGGCCGGATCTATATTAAACTTCTCCAAAATCTTAATACCGATCTCCACATGAGATCCCTCTATCTGTTGATCAATCGATTTTCCGATATCGTGCAATAATCCGGCCTTTTTCGCTACCCGGACATTTCCTCCCACCTCGGCAGCCATGGCTCCCGCCAAATGGGCCACTTCCATGGAATGGAGCAAAACATTCTGGCCGTAACTCGTCCGAAAACGCAACCGTCCGAACAATTGCACCAGTCTGGGAGGCAAATCAAGGATTCCAACATCATAACATGCTTGCTCTCCCGCTTCTTTGATCTGGTTAGCTATTTCTTCTTCGGCCACTTTGACCGTTTCTTCGATGCGGGCCGGCTGAATACGCGAATCCTGTATTAATTTTTCCAAGGCAATTTTCGCGATCTGCCGGCGAGTAGGATCAAAACCGGAAATCACAACGGTTTCCGGAGTTTCATCGATAATCACTTCCACTCCCGTAAGCCTCTCTAAGGTACGGATATTGCGTCCTTCTTTGCCGATAATCCTTCCCTTGATATCGTCTGACGGCAAACTGACTATCGATGTTGTCACTTCCTGCGCCTGGGAAAGGGCGCATTTCTGAATCGCCTGGACTAAAATTTCTTTGGCCCTTTTTTTAAACCTTTCAATTCCGTCAGACTCAAGGCTGCGGGATTTATCGAGAAGATCCCGCTGATACTCTTTTTCCAAAGCTTCAAACAATTCCTTCTTGGCATCTGCTTTGGACAAACCCGCGACTCGTTCTAAATTATCCACCGCTTGCTTGTGGACCTCTTCCAAATTTTCCTTTAAAGACTTGAGTTTTTTTATTTTTTCCTGAAAATCTTTTTCTTTTATTTCAAACTCCGTAATCTTCTGTTCCAACATACTCTCCCTTTTTAAAACCAATGACTCGGTCCGAATAAGCTCCTTATGTCGCTGCTGAATTTCATTTTTCGTCGATTCAGTAAGCTTCTGGGCTTTTTCTTCAGCCTCAGCCAAAATCTTTTGGGCTTCCAATTTCCCTTTTTGAATTTTCTTGGCAAGTATCTTCTCAATAGTGCCTGCTCTTTTTTGCGCTATCATCTGGCGGGCGTAATAGCCCATAAACACGCCGACGATCAAGACAATGATTTCTATAATTAATGGATCCATGATTTTAATTGCGAATCTGGTCCCGCCTCCTCCGGGCTGGCCGGAAAAACTATCAACAAAAATTATTCTGAACGAAAGGCCAAACTCGTTTTTTTCTTAAACTGTTTCTTTGAATTAACTTTCTTTAGTTATTGGACATTCTGCGATTTATAAAATCCTTCCTTCTCTTCAGTACAATAAATCGGAGAAGCGCTATCGCCATTTATTCCCGAAAGTACCGACAAAAGGATAACCCCGTTCTGCAAAGCTTGTTTGCGCAATATAGCATAAAACAAGCCCAGGCTAGGTTTAAAAAGACGCGTTTAGAGGTATTTTAACTGCTTCTATTCTATTAACAATAAAAGGCTAAAAACGATATATACCAGCCAAAAATCTGTCCAGTATAAAACCAACCAAATTCATTTTTCTCTGTTCGGGAACAGTCATTGTAACTTCTTCCCAGTCAGGAATAGATTTTGACTTTAATTCGTATTCCAAGTAATCAGACCTTCCGCCAGTATCGGATACGGTCAGCCTTATTGTATTAGTTTTATCAACTATAGTAACAAAAGCAGATTCGCTGTTTCCCCCTATAACCCCGCCCTTCCAAAGCCACTCCCTGGTATCGATCGACTCGCCGTCGCTAGCAACAGAATGGATGCTTAAAGACGGATCATCTTTGAAATATACAGTCGCGTCTTTAGCGATTTTGCCGGACAAAGGCCCGCAATCCCGCCAATTAATGTTGTCCAAAGAACACATAAAACCAGCCGCTATCTCCGCCTTGATAGTAATATCGTGCGTTACTGAATCTGAATTGGAGCCGAAATCCCGAACCGTCAATCTGATCGTATAATTTCCAGCTGCCAAACCGGATTGAAGCGTGCAATCGCTTATACCGTCGAAATCCGGACAGCCCGGTATCGTTTGATAGGTCGAATCGTCCGCGCCTTGAACTTTATAAGTCCATTCGGACTTGGCGATATCAGCTTGTCCATCGGGATCCGTAGAATCGTTAACAATCTTGTAAATACAAGGCGTCGGATCGGCTACGGGGCGATACGATACCCAGGTTGTCACATTACACGTACCGCCGCTACATTGGCTGCCTTCGCAAGACATCGCCGCTTCGGGGGAATGGGCAAAACCAAAATTGGTTTTAAGTTTATAGTCCGAAGTCCCGCAAACAGCCCGGTCTTGGCAATTGAAGCTTAGCCATCCCAAAACCTGGTCTGACCATGCCCAACCATGAAACTCTCCTGTGGCAGCGTCTATATACAAAGGGTAAGGACTGCCATCTTGGGCAATTCCTCCCAGCTTTACCCATCCATCCCAACCTCCTCCGTTGGCCAGTACCCTGGCCCATCCGCTCACCGTACATTTGCCCGCAGGACAGCTTAAATCCACGGTAGCCACGCAAGGGGCGGTCGGACATCCGGTCAAATCGATTTCATTAAACGTTATCCAACCGATGTTTTCCGACCAGGCAAAGCCCGACATTTTTCCATCAACAGCTACGTTTATTCCGTAATCGCTTGACGCGCAAGTTCCGGTATCGGTGCAATTTGAACTAATCCAACCGATGTTTTCCGACCAGGCAAAGCCCGATACATTATCACCAGAATTCGCCGTTATAGCGCCGGGCGATAGAACGCAAGCGACCGCTAGGAAAATCGAAACTAAAAACAAAACATAACCTTTATTATTTTTTAATTCCATTTTTAACGGATGCTTACGCCTTACCAAGCTTATTAGGCCTAGGCGTTAGCGTCTTAAAATTACGTATTGTAAATTATAACATAACCGCTTTTATTTGGGAATACGACCAAAAGCGCCCCCGTTAGCAAGGGGGCGCTTCTTAAATCACGATCTATTAATTTTTAGACCCCGGGCGGATCCTGGGAACAAAATGAATCCTTAGGCTTCCTGCCCGCAAAAAGCGGGCAGAAATGAGGATGCCAAAGGAAGCATCCTTTGGCCGCCACCCCGGGAGGCGAAATTCCTGTGAAAAATATAAATTCGATTATTTGGTTTTTATCACTTCGTCGATCAAGCCGTATTCCTTGGCTTCCTGGGCCGACAGATAGAAATCCCGATCCGTATCGTTCGCTATTTGCTTGATATCTTTGCCGGTATGTTTGGCGATTATCGCATTCAGCTTCTCCCGAATTTTGAGAATCTGTTTCGCCGTGATCTCGATTTCAACGGCTTCCCCAGTCACTCCGCCCATCACCTGATGCAGCATGATCTCGGAGTTGGGCAGCGCAAAACGCTTGCCTTTAGCGCCGGCAGTCAGCAATACAGCTCCCATCGAAGCAGCCATACCGACGCAAACGGTCGATACCGGGCACTTGATATGCTGAATCGTGTCGTAAATTGCCAAACCGGCTGTAACCGAACCTCCCGGACTGTTCAGATAAAGCTGGATATCCTTTTTTTCATCCTTGGAAGCCAAGAATAAAAACTGGGCTATCACGGAATTAGCCACAACATCATTCACTTGTCCGCCAAGGAAAATTATTCTTTCCTTCAACAAACGGGAATAAATATCGTAAGCCCGTTCTCCGTATTGGGTCTTTTCGATAACTGTTGGTATTAGATTCATTGCTTTCCCATCGATTTTTATCATCAATGGGCTTTTATTCTGAATTGGCTGCGTCACTTTTTGAAAAAAGATTCCAGCAATTCAAAAACCTTCTCGTTTTTGACGATGTCTTTGTAATATTCTTTCAAATAGTTCATATCAAGATTTTCTTTTTGTTCCCCGGAAGTAACTTTTTCTATCACGTCCTCAATCTCCTTTTCGGTCGGTTCGATCTTTTCGATCTTGGCAATTTCTTGGAGAATCAGGAAATTCTTGATCTTTTTTTCGTTGTCGTCGTTGAAAGTCGCCTTCAGCTCGTCCTCGGTTTTCTTGATTTTCTTTAAATAATCCTCAAAAGGCATGTTCAATGCCTGCGGGGTTTTGCGGCGGAGATCTTCCATCATGCGTTCGGTTTCACGCGCTATCATGACTTCCGGAACTTCGATCGTGGCAATAACGCGCAATTTATCAAGCAGATCTTCGCGGATGTGCTCTTTTTCGTGCTGGGCTTTTTCCATCTTTAACCGCTTAATATCTTCGTCGGTTACTTCGGGTTCCTTAAAAGTAATCTGTTTGGCGGTTTCTTTATAATCTCCAAGTGTCACATCCGGAAAAACCGAAATAATGAATTTGTATTCAAAAGGATTGCCTTTGGCTAGTTTGACGATCTCAACTTCCGGATAACCCAGCGGCTCCAGATGGTTTTCGGTTATCACTTTAGGATAACTGTCTTCAATGGCGATTTTTGATGCTCTTTCCAGAATCCTGGCATCTCCGGCCTTGCGGGCCACAAGCTCCTTAGGAGCCATTCCTTTGCGAAAGCCTTCCACTTCCAGCTCTTTCACAAATTCATCCAGCGCGGTTTCTATGAATTTACCAAATTCTTCTGCCGGTATTTCAACCAAGGTTTCGATCTTTGATTTCGGCAATTTATTGATCGTTGCTTTATTCATTATTTTTCTTTTGTTTTTGTTTTAGACTTCGATTTCTTTTCCTTTTTCGGCTTGTCCTCGATTTTCGTTTCGGTTTTTTCACCGGTTTTCGCCTTTTTGGCTTTTTTGCCCTTCTTTTCTTTTAACTCTTCTTCTTTGTCTGCGCCTTCAACCGCGGCTTTTGCCTCGCCGTTCTCCTTTGTTTCTTCGGCGGAGCGTTCCGCTTCCGCCGCCTCCTCTTGCGCCGCTTGCTTCATTTCCAAAGCCAGCGCTTCCTCATCAAGATTTTCATGGCTGCGGACATCGATCTTCCATCCGCTAAGCTTGGCCGCCAATCGGACATTCTGGCCGTCTTTTCCGATAGCCAGCGACAACTGATCGTCGGGAACGATAGCCAGCGCCTTGTTTTTCGGCAAAAGCCTCACCTCCATGATCTTGGCCGGCGACAGCGCGTTAACAATGTATTTCTCCGGTTCGCCGGAATATTCAATAATATCGATTTTTTCTCCGCCCAATTCATTGATCACCGCGCTTACGCGCGTTCCCCGCTGTCCTACGGCCGCGCCGATCGGATCGATACCTTCAACGGTCGAAGCCACGGCAATTTTCGTGCGCGATCCCGCCTCGCGGGCAATCGACTTTATCAGAACTTGGCCGGATGCGATCTCGGGAACTTCCAATTCAAAAAGTTTGGAAACGAATTTCGGATAAGCTCGCGATAAAAAGATGACCGGTCCCTTCGAGGTTTGCTCCACCTTCATAATAAACACTTTGAGGCGCTGGCCTGGCCGGTAAAATTCGCCCATCACCTGCTCCTCGCGGTTTAAAATACCCAGGGTTTTTCCAATATCCATAAACACGGTCTTTCCCTCGAGCCGCTGAATAACGCCCGACATAATCTCGCCCTCTTTAAGCTTGAAGTCCTGGAAAATGCTTTCCTTTTCCGCTTCGCGGATCTTTTGGATGATCACTTGCTTCGCGGTCTGGGCGGCAATACGGCCAAAATCCGCCTTCTCCTCCAAAGGAAGCTTGATTTCGTCGTTGATCTTGATATCGGCATTATCCTTTAAAGCATCCTCAAGCATCACATGCTTTTCAGGGTTGAATTTAATCTTTTCTTCGCTGGCTTCGATCGCCTTGTCTTTTAGCTGTTCCAACTCTTCATCGGTGTAAAGCATGCTCGGCTCAACAACCGTTTTCACTTGCCAGAATTCCATTTTACCGGTCCTTACATCCATTTTAGCCTTGATCACTTGGCTTTTTTCCCCATATTCTTTCTTGTACGCGGCCGCCAAAGCGGTCTCAATGCTTTCAATTATTTTTTCCCGGGCCAAACCCTTTTCTTCGGCGATCTGGGCAATGGCTAGGCCAAACGCTTTAATATCCATCGTAATTAAACTCGAATCCTCGAAGCTCGAAACTTAAAACATAATTTCCTGTTTTTGATTTCGCGCCCCGCGTTTCGGCTTATTTGTTATTTATGTTTGTTGTTATTAACAGCAATGTCCGTTTACTCAACGGACTGTTTATATTTTAGCAGTTTATCAAACGTTGTCAACTTTAACGTAAAAGAGGCTAGATGATAGCCTCTTTGTTTTGGAAGCCTAGGCAAGCAGGCTTCCAAAACCTTGTGGAAACCGCTGGCTGATGAACAGCTCAAACGGCTCCTCTTCGCCCGGGGGTTGGACCCGGAGGGTCATCTCCACCCCGTCGACGGTTGAGTTGTTCCCGTCGGTGAGGTTGGTCCCGAATATCCGGGCCTCGCCGTTCGCGAGGAAAATGTTTCCCAGCCCCTCCAGCAGAGGCTGGCGCCGGCCGTCCTTGCCCACTACCTCCAAATTTACGGAGGTGTTGGCTTCGGACACCAAATCCTCGGTTCCGTTACCGAGAGCATCGGCTTTGATAATACTCTCGACCTTAACGGTCCCGTCCTCGCCGGGCGTTAGAGATAGCTCGGCAAAAACTGACATATTCTCGTTCTCGTCGGCTACTCGGCCGGGCCCATCTTGGGCCGCGGCTAATCCGAGCAGGCATAGGGCCAGAAGGGCCGCCTGCACAAGTTCTTTGTACATCCTATTCACCTTTTTTGCCAGGCAATCTAACACTAAACCCTGGCATTTCTGCTAAATTAATTATATCATAAATTATAATCTTTGTCAATCAAAAATAGTTGTTGGTGCCGTGGAAAAAACCCGGGAAAATCGGCTTAACAATCTTAACCAAAAGCCGGCTTCCGCCGGCTCTTCTAAACCAAATCCCGCCTTTTTAACTTTTTTTAACTTATAAGGGCACGTTGCCGTGCTTCCGGGCTATCTTGCCTTCCCGCTTGGTCAGCAAGGGTTCCAGGCACTTCATCAGGATCAGGCGGGTATCTTTGGGATTGATGATCATATCAACCTGGCCGAGCCTGGCCGCCTGCATGGGATTCAAGAATAATTGCTTGATCTCTTCAATCTTCTCCTTCTCGGTTTTTTCCGGGTCTTTCGATTCGGAAATTTCTTTTTTGTAAATAATTTTCACTGCCTGTTCGGCGCCCATCACCGCGATCTGAGCCGATGGCCAAGCCAGCACCTTGTCATAACCGAGTTTGCGGCTGGCCAGGGCGATATAAGCACCTCCAAACGCCTTGCGCATGATCAAGCTGATCTTTGGCACCGAGGCCTCGGCGTAGGCGTATAAAACCTTGGCTCCGTGGCGGATGATTCCCTGGTGCTCCTGGCTGGCGCCGGGAAGATAGCCGGGCGTATCGACAAGATTAATGATCGGTACGTTAAAAGCATCGCAAAAACGAACAAACCTTGCGATTTTGTCGGAAGAATCGATATCCAGAACCCCGGCCATGAATTTGGTCTGGTTGGCAACCACGCCAATAACTATCCCGCCCAGTCTCGCAAACCCGACTATCGAATTTACCGCAAAACCCTGATGGATTTCAAAAAAAGTGTTTTTGTCGAACAGTTCCTCGATCACGGTTTTCATATCGTAGCCCTTCTCACTCTCTTCGGGAACCAGTTCCAACAAGCGCTGGTTGTCTTCTTTTTCAAATAATTCGGCCAGGATGCTTTTAAGCCTGGGCGGATCCTCCATGTTATTCTGCGGAAGATAAGACAAGATTTTTTTAACCTGGTTAAAACATTCCTTTTCGTTGGAAAAAACGAAGTGGGAACAGCCGCTTTTAGTTCCATGGGCATTGGCCCCGCCAAGATCTTCGAAGCTGACTTCCTCTCCTGTCACTTTTTTAACCACCTCCGGACCGGTAATGTACATCTGGGACAAACCTTCCACCATGAAAATAAAATCCGATAAACCTGGGGCATAACATGCCCCTCCCGCCGAAGGTCCGACGATCACGCTAATCTGCGGAATTACGCCCGAAGCTTTCACCATGGCGTTGAAAATGGAAGCATAGCCATCCAGGCTGGCAATCCCTTCTTGGATCCGCGCCCCTCCGGAATCGATAATACCGATCACCGGATTGCCGGTTTTTTTGGCCATTTCGATAACGCGGACTATTTTTTGCCCGTGCATCTCCCCTAAAGATCCCCCCATTTTCGAAAAATCCTGGCTGAAAACGTAAACCAGCCGGTTATTGACCTTTCCGAAACCCGTCACCACGCCGTCGCCGGCCACTTTTTTCTTATCCAGCCCCAGATTATTGAAACGGGTCTCAACAAACGGATCCAACTCAACGAAAGTTTCCGGGTCAAGCAGATAGCTTATCCGCTCCCGAGCCGCCAGCTTGCCTTTCTGATGCTGTTTTTCAATAAGCTCCTGGCTGTCAATTGCCTCAATATTCTTATTTAATTGTTCGATTTCTTTTTCAAACTTCATATGATTAAACGTGTACCTTATGGGTGAAAAACGCGAAACAACAATTTAAAACCCGGATTGCTGTCTTGCGTTTTCCACCTTGCTCCATTTATTCACTGGCTGATCGTCGCCAGCGTTTTTCTCAAGCCTTCAATAATCTGACCCAAAAGAGCTTCGTTGTCAATCTCACGCTTTAATTCTATTTTAAGCGATGTGGCGGTGTTTTCCAATTCCGAATCGAACTTTTCGGTATTGGTATTAAGGCCGATCCCCATCACCGATGATTTAACATCCGATCCGATAATGTTTTCGGTAAGAATGCCGCAAATCTTTTTACCGTTCAAATACACATCGTTTGGAAGCTTGATAAGCGGTTCCACGTTAAAAGCTTCTTTGATTACCTTGGCCACAATATAAGCGGCCAGGATCGTTAAAGCCTGCAAATCATCGGTATTGCTCTTAGGCAGGATTACCGAAAAGTAAAGACCGCCTTCCGGCGAAAACCAGCCGCTTCCCTTCTTCCCGTAGCCTTCTTCCTGCTTGACGGCCCTAACTACGGTCCAAGGTTTTGCCCCCTGGCTTGCCAGTTCCTTGGCTTTTATGTTAGTTGAATCAAGCGTTTCAAAAATTATAATTTTGTTTGTTGCTTCTGGCATATTGGCCGGATATCAAGCAAGCACTATGAGGACATCCCCTTCTTTGACTTTGTCGTTTTGCTTGATCTTAAGTTCTTTAATTCTCCCGGTAAACTCGGAAACAATCTCATTCTCCATTTTCATCGCCGATAAGGTTAAAAGCTTTTGGCCTTCCTTGACCATGTCTCCTTCCTTGGCAAACACCTCGGTGATTACGCCGGCCAGCGCGGCCTTGATGGTTTTTGAGGAAAAATCGCGCTTGGGCAAAGCGGTTTGAGGAGCGCTGATCTCGCCGGCCGCGCCCGCCTTTCCAAACATGTAAGCGTTGCCATTGACCACAATCTTAACCTGGCCGCCGGCACCCTGGTCGGATATCTCCACGTCGTATTCTTTGTCTTTGATCTTCAGTTTCATTATTTTTTTGCGGTCTCTAAGCAAATTATCTTTGGAACGGAATTTTCAAAATTACGAACGAGAAAAATGTATCGCGGGAAAATATGTTTAAGAATCTTTCGACGAGCGTGAACTTTTAACAACCGGAATTTGACGGCAGTCCAAGATAATCCTCCAAGAGGCGCTTCATTCATCTTCAAGCATCCGCATTCTTTCGGCAAATGCCCATTTGGAAACGGATCGATCGGACAATTCCTGGCCGCCATGCTTGCTCAGACCTTGATAAATATTAAAAACTATCTCCGCCACTTCTTTTTCTTCAAGCTTGGCAATCAGATCACTGGAACATTTCTTCTGCAAATACGGTTTTAAGGAAAGCTCCTTTACGATACCGCTTTTTTCGATAAAATTGGTGTAATAATCACCGCTTACAAATTCTTCTTTTTCAAGAAGCATCTTGAAAAACGGGATTGTCGTGGCTACGCCGTCGATAACCGTTTCTCCCAGCGCCCGCTTCAACTTTCCGATCGCCTCTTTGCGCGTTTTGCCCGTGGCAATTACTTTGGCCAAAAGCGAATCAAAATAAGGATAGATCTCCTGGCCTTCCTGGAGGAAGCTATGGACAAACACCCCCTGTCCGCCCGGCGGTATGTATTTCACCACGCGCCCGGGCGAAGGCTGAAAGCCTTTTTGCGGGTCTTCGGCGTTCACCCGCGCCTCGATCGCCCATCCGTTAAAATAGACGTCTTCCTGGGAAAAACCGATATTCTGCCCCTGGGCCACCCTGATCTGCTGTTCCACAATATCAACGCCCGTAATGGCTTCGGTTACCGGATGTTCCACCTGGATGCGCGGATTAACTTCCATAAAATAAAAATTTTTCTCTTTGTCCACTAAAAATTCCACGGTTGCCGCACCTTGATAATGAAGCTCCCGGCCGATCTTTACCGCCCATGCTCCCATTTTATTCCTAAGATCGGCGTCCAAAAAGGCTGACGGAGCTTCTTCCAGCAGCTTCTGGAAACGGCGCTGAACCGAACATTCACGCTCGCCCAAATGAACCACGTTCCTTCCATCGCCGATAATCTGGAATTCCACATGCTTTACTTCGGGCAAATATTTTTCGAGGAAAAAATCAATATCGGAAAATGCCGTAGCCATTTGGCGCTGGACTCCCAAAGAAATGGTCACCAAGTCGCCAAAACTGATCTCGCCGTTGATAATCCTAATCCCGATTCCGCCTCCGCCCCGCTGGGCTTTAAGCACGAACGGCGGTTTGATCTGAGTCGCCCATTTAATGAGATCTTTTTTGCTTTTGATAGGCTTATCGGATGCCGGAAGAACAGGAATCCCGATCTTTCTGGCAATTTTCTTGGCTTCGATCTTGTCTTCGAATTTACGCAATGTTTTGAACTGGGGCCCGATAAATTTGATCCGGTTCTTCTCGCAAAAAAGCGCAAATTGCCAGTTTTCCGCCAAAAAACCGTAACCGGGATGGATAGCATCGGCTTTGGTTTTTTTGGCAAGTTCAATCAATTTTTGCCGGTCCAAATAACCTTGGGAACCCTCTTGATCCAAATAACAATATTCATCCGCCAGAGTCGTTTCCAGAAAATTCTTTTCCTGGCCGGGCATCGGACACAAAGCAACCGTTTGGATACCCATCTCCTTGCAGGTACGGATAATTCTCAAAGCGATCTCTCCCCTATTGGCAATTAGAATTTTTTTTATTTGCATTTTATCGGCAATTTATTCGCGTGCTTTGGCGATACAATAAGCTAGCCGACGACCCGCGCATAAAGATCTCTGACCTTATCCTCGATATCCAAAGCAACCTTAACGCACATTGAGCGATATTCTTTGGAAGAAGTATCCGTTTTCCGGGCTCTCTTTTTCAGGTCAACGAAGTCCAAAGGTTTCCCGATCGCTATTTTCACTATCTTCTTCACCTTCAGCTTTCCGCCGGGAGGCATCAGTTCGTAAGTGCCGTTGAAAGCCACAGGTAAAACCGGCGCCCCGCTTTGCAAATGGAGCATCCCCACGCCGGGCTTGAAATCCTTCATTTTGCCTTCATAAGACCTGCCTCCTTCGGGATAGATTATCACGCAATAACCCTTTCTTAGCATTTCCACGCCCTTTATCAATGCCTGCCGCTTCGATTCATCGTTAGTCCGATCGATCGGAATCACATCGGCCCATAAGTACATTATTCTCCGCCCTATCCCTTCGATGCCGGAATTATAACGGTCAACCTGGCCAATGTAGGTAAATTTGCGCGGACTGACAATATAGCCGCACATAAACCAATCCAAATGGCTCAAGTGGTTGGAAGCCAGGATGAAATTCCCGGTTTTAGGAATATTCTCCAAACCCTCGATCTTTTCGATAAAAGCGCCCTTTATATACCATCCCAGAAGCGCCCGGGATATCGTCGAAACAATAGTGTTCATAATTAGTTATTCAAAAGTTGCTGCATGCTGTTTTCCGCCAGCTTCGCAACATCCAAACATAGTCCGCGGTATTCGTCGGAGCTTTTGTCAAGCTTGGCCGCGGCATTCCGTTCTTTTTCCAAATCAAGCGGTTTTCCCACAATTACGGTAACAGATTTTTTAATTTTCAGCTTTCCGCCGGGAGGCATCAGTTCGTAAGTTCCCTTAAGCGCAACGGGAAGAATCGGCACTCCGGTTTCAAAATGCAGCCTCGCGACTCCAGGTTTAAATTCATGCAGCTTGCCGTCGCGCGTACGCGTGCCTTCCGGATAAATAATCAGAATCGAGCCCTGCCTCAGCCTTTCCGCGGCTTCAATAAGCGCCTGCTTCCGGGATTCGGGATCTTTACGGTTCATCGGTATAACTTCGGAATAATCGTAAAGCCTGTCCCGCCAAAAAGCCGCGGCGCCGGTCATTTTATCAACCTGGCCAATAAACGTAAACCTTCTAGGCGTGCAAAAATAACCGTTAATGAACCAATCCAGGTGGCTCGAATGGTTGGAAGCCAGGATAAAATTGCCTTTCGGAATATTTTCCTTGCCTTTCACTTCTTTAACCATTAAATGATAAAGGGGGGCAAGCAATATCCAGGAAAGGACTGAAACGATTTTTTTCATATCAAAACAATGAAAAAAGGCAAAATTCCTGTAAAAAATCAGTCAGTCAGCTTGTAAGCCGTTTTTAGCAAACTCTGTCCGTCATTAACAATTTCTTCCATTATTTCTTTACAAGTCATTTTTGCCTTAACTCCTCCGGCGCAAATTCCGCAAAGAAGCGGCGACATCTCGATATTGCCCGCTCCAACCTTAGAACCGGCAAAGCGGTCGGCTTTAACTTCTTCCGGATAAGGATTTTTTTCTTCGATCTTCCTGATCGTATCGACAAATTTATTTTTAATTACGCGCACCGGATGGCCGGTGAAACGGGCTATCACCGTAATATCTTCGTCATTGGCATCTATGATCGCTTGCTTGTAATTGTCATGGACCTGGCATTCATCGGCAATCATAAACCGCGTTCCAATTTGAACACCGTCGGCTCCAAGCATCAAAGCCGCGGCAAATGTTCTTCCGTCGTAAATTCCTCCGGCGGCAATTAAGGGTATCTTTGTTATTCGAGAGCTTGCCTGGGGTATTAAACAAAAAGTGGTGCTTTCCCCGATATGGCCGCCCGATTCCAGCCCTTCCACGACAACGGCATCAGCCCCCGATTGTTCCATTTTTACAGCCAGCCTCACATAAGGAACAACCGGAATTACTTTTATGCCAACGCTTTTCAAATAAGGCATGATCGGCAACGGGCTTCCTCCGCCCGTAAAAACAACCGGGACTTTCCGGTCGATAACCACTTTTACCAAATCAGCGACTCCGGGATTTTGAAGCAAAAGATTCACGCCGAAAGGCTTATCCGTAAGTTGCTGGGTTTTTTTGATCTCTTCGTCGAGCCATTCGGCCAGCGCAAAACCCGATCCGATGACGCCCAGCCCTCCAGCGTTGGATATGGCTGATACCAGCGACGACTCCGAAACGCCGGCCATCCCTCCCTGAATAATAGGATATTTTATCCCCAGTGCTTTAGTTAATTTGTTATTCTCGAACATAAAAACCAAAATTATATTAACGGATCACAAGCGGATCTTTTTCTAAGATCGCGTTGGCTTCATCGACCAATTCTTTGATCAAGCTCTTTACCGTCATCATTTTTTTGACCCTCCAAACATTGGCTCCGGCAAAAACCAAGCCGTTGTCCAAATCGCCCTTCCGGGCATTCTCAAGAGCTTTTAAGATACAATAACTTTTATCGCAAACCGGCCCAATACATCCCTGGCACTCCTTGGGATCGGGTTTGGGCGCCGTCCCTTTCAGCAATTTTTCCACGAACGGAGTCTTAACCGCGCGCCCGGGCAGACCGACCGGAGAATGGATAATGACAACGTCTTCCGGTTTTGCGTTAAGGTGGGTTTCTTTGAATTTTATATTGGCGTCGCATTCCTCCGTCGATACGAACCGCGTAGCCATCTGCACGCCTTTAGCTCCGGCACGCAGCATTCCAACGATATCGGCGCCTGAAAAAACGCCGCCGGCGGCTATCAGCGGAACTTTAACGCCGCTGGCAATGATATCTCTAAGGATGTCTGCCGTTTTTCGGAACTCATGGCCTTCGCGAAACCCCAGATGCCCTCCTGCATCCGCGCCTTCAACCACAATAGCGGTTGCGCCGGCCGCTTCCACTTTCTTGGCGAATTTAACGCTTGAACTCATGGCAAAAACCGGAACACCGGTGCCCCGGGTCATTTTGAATATTTCGGGACGGAATCCCGCCCCTTGGACAATAAGATCGACTTTTTCTTCGATTGCCGTCCGTACCAGCGTTTCAAACTGGCCAAGCACCCCCATGATATTTACTCCGATAACGCCTCCCGGACCGGCTATTTCCCGAGCCTTGCGGATCTCGGCTTTAGCCTCGTTTGGGTCTTTCATCCCAGATAACGCCACTATGCCGATTCCCCCCTCTTTCGCCACGTTTCCGGCCAGATTATGCAAAGATACGCGCACCGCCATCCCGCCTTGGATGATCGGCAAACGGGCAGTGATGTTTCCGATCTTCAACGGCGGCAATTGGCGAAATTCCACCGGAACGGATTTTCCGCCGGCAGCGTCCTGTTCCAGAAATTTTTCTTTCATCTCGGATTTATCCATCACAGCAACCGAAAAACGGACTTCGCTTTTCAACACGTTATCCACATAGGCTTCGCCGACAAAGTTGGCGATCTTGGCTTTATAGATACCAAGAAGCTGAACGCGGTATTTAATCCTGTTCCCCGGCATAATAGGCGAATAAAAAATCGCGCTCCTGACCTGGTAAGCCAAAAGGTGCGCTTTCTTGTGGTCCTCGCCAAGCTTTTGCCTAAGCAGCAAGGTGGCGGTTTGAGCAATCCCTTCTACGACCAATACGCCCGGCATTATCGGAAAATCGACGAAATGGCCTTTAAAATAAGGATCGTCAACGGACGTATTTTTGTATCCCACCACAACATCGCCTTCCAATCTTTCGATCTCGTCAACCCATAAAAAAGGATCGTCGTAAGGAATGATTTTTTTGATTTGTTCTTTGTTGTACAACATACTCGAATAATTAACCGTCTCCCTTCCGCTTTAACCGCCATTCCCTCCGCTTTCGCGGAGGGAATGGCAATTACCGGCACAAATTATATTAAAACTATTTCTTTTCCGATTTTCTGCGCCTTAGCCGACTTCAGAACGGCGACAGCCGTGTAAAGATCTTGCAATCCCAAACCGGTAGAATCAAAAACTGTAACCTCCTGGGCATTCGTCCTTCCCTGCTTCTTTCCGGCAACGATCTCTCCCAATCCCGCCCAAACGTCTTCGCGTTTGATAATACCCTGATGCACGGGAACGTTGATCTCTCCGGAATGGCTGGCCTGCGTCCAATCATCGATGACGATCTTGGCGCCTTTCAAAATTTCCGGATCCAACTCTTCCTTGCCCTCGGCATCGGCTCCGATAGCGTTGATATGAGTTCCGGGCTTGATCCATTCTTTTCTGACAATCGGCTTCCTGACCGGCGTGGTCGTAGCCACGATATCGCAAGCACAAGCTTCCTCAATAGTACCCGGCTGGACTTTGATCCCTTCCTTAGCCATGGTCTTGATCAAATCTTGGACGTTCTTGGCGTTAAGATCGTGGACAATCACGGTCTTGATCTTGCGGACTTTGGTCGTTGCCGCGATCTGGTAAACAGCCTGAACACCCGCTCCAATGACTCCCATGGAAAAAGCATCCTCGCGAGACAGGTATTTGGCGGCCACCGCCCCGGCCGCGCCGGTGCGCATCGCGGTTATGTAAGTACCATCCATCAAAGCGATCGGCAAACCGTTCTTCGGATCGTTCAACTGGATGCTGGCCATAACGGTTTTCAACCCTTTCTTGGGATTTTCCGGATGAACATTGACAATCTTGGTTGAAGCCATTTTCAAAACCGAACTGTAAGACGGCATGATCCTCAAATCGCCGCTGTTGGCCGTAAAATAAAGATAGGCCTTGGGAGGCATTTGGACCAATTCCCGGCCATAATCGCCGAATGCGTTCTCAACGGAGCTAATTACGGTTTTGATCTTGCTTAGCGGCATCACTTTCTTAACCTGGCTTTGATTGATTACTAGCATGGCTTTTTGTTTTTCGAAATCGCCGGCCGATCCTGCATAATACAACCTGGCAATTTTCATTATTATTTTTTCTGACCGATTTCTTAAATTTCTCAAATTGGCTTTTTTACCTTAGCCGATATGGCCACAATATAGCAAAATTATGTCTAACCTCCAATATGCGCGACTTTTTTAGAACGCAAATCGTCCGATTTGCCCTTAAATGGGAAAAATTAGCCGTAAAAATTAATTCGGAAAATCAGCTTACCGCGGCAGATAAAGATATTTTCTGGTTAAAGGAAGATCGTTTTTTAAACCGTTGGAAAAAACGATCTGGTATAAACGGTTGGTTCCGTATTTGAATGCCGCGGAACTTCCATTCAAATACAAGCGCCACATTAAAACAAACTCCCTAACCTTATCTTGGCTGCCCAAATTGTCAAGCATTAAACTGCTTACCGCTTCGATCCGGTTTTCGAAATTGGCTATCCAGCAATCCAGAGTTTTGGCATAGTGCATTCGCAAATCTTCGATATCGTAATAAGCAAAGCCGTGTTTATTCATCATATCCAGAACGACCGGCAAAGTCGGCAGCCAGCCGCCCGGAAAAATATATTTCACGATCCAGGGATCGGTTGGCCGGTCCTCGATGGTGCCAATATGGTGCAAAACCCCCGTTCCTCCCGGTTTGAGCAATCGTTTGGCTGCGGCAAAAAAATCCGGATAAAATTCCTTGCCTACATGCTCCAGCATCCCAATACTCACAAACTTATCGAACTGACCCTCAATTTCCCGGTAATCTTTCAGATGGATTTTGATCTTATCTTGCAAACCCTCGTTTTCAACCGCGTTAACCGCGTATTCATACTGTTTTTCCGAAAGGGTGCAGCCAACGCTTTTTACTCCGTAGTTTTTGGCCGCATAGATCATCATCCCGCCCCATCCGCAGCCGATGTCCACCAATTTATCTTGGCGCTTCAAGCGCAGTTTCCGGCAAATATGTTCATATTTTCCCAATTGGCCGCCTTTGAGCGTGTCTGAAACGTTTTCAAAATAAGCGCAAGAGTAAGTAAGAGTATCGTCCAGCCACAGCTTGTAAAAATCATTACTGATGTCATAATGCCGGCCTATGTTCTTTTTAGCATTGGCTACGGTGCAGCGCATCGTAATAAAATCCCGGATAAGCCGGGCCTTTTCTCTAATGGGAAAACGGATCGACCGGTAAACTTCGCTGTTTCCAAATTGCATCAGTTCCTGCAAATCTCCCTCTACTTCGATATTGCCTTTCATATACTCTTCGCCAAAACCCAAATTACCTTCCGCTAAAATCCGGCTGACTATTTCTTTTTTATTGATTTTTAAAACGAACTTTTTGTTCCCGTTTCCGTATATTTCCTTCGATCCATCCCAAAAGTGCACCTCGAAGGGAGTGTCTGGGTAACTTTTACTGATTTGTCGAAAAAGTTTATCCAGCGGACTATCCATAATTTAAGTTATTATTTGCTAAAAACAAAAAAAGCCCTAATCCGGTTAGATCGCCAAACCTCCATCGATATTGATAATGTCTCCGGTGATAAAACTGGCGTCCGGCCCAGCCAAGAACGCGATCACGCTAGCCACTTCTTCGGGCTTTCCGGTTCTTCCCAGAGATGTCAGTTTTTTAACCATCGCCTTGACTTCTTCAGGCATCACTTCGGTCATTTTCGATTCGATAAAACCAGGCGCCACGGCATTGACCCGGACCCCGAATTTTCCAACCTCTTTTGACAATGTTTTGGTAAAACCGATAATGCCGGCTTTAGCCGCGGTATAATTCGTTTGGCCAAAGTTACCTCTTAATCCCGAAAAGGAAGATAAGCTTATGATATTGCCTTGGTTCTGGATCAGCATCGGCAACGCGGTTTTTGAACAATTAAATACACTGGTCAGGTTGATATCGATTACCTTCTGCCATTCTTCGACCGTCATTTTAGCCAATGTCCTGTCTTTAGCGATTCCGGCATTGTTCACCAAAATATCCAGACGCCCAAATTCCTGCTGGATTGCCTGCATCATAGCCTCTACTTCGTCGTATTTTGATACATCGGCCATGAAATACTTAGCCTCAACACCAGTTTCTTTGATCTCTTCCTGCAATTTTTTCAGGTTTTCCTCCTGCATGGCAATATCGTTAAGCGCGATCTTGGCGCCAAGCGACGCGAACTTTAACGCTATCGCCTTGCCTATCCCCTGCGAAGATCCCGTAATGAGAGCTACTTTGTTTTCCAATGTTTTCATTTTATTGGTTTGTTTAAAAATACTCGGCAAGATATTGCGCTTCGGCAACGGTCCGCCCGGCAATCGGTATGTCTTCAAGCTTTAACTCCAAACTTTTAAGAATATCAGGCATCCGGTTAGCTTTGGTAATTTCGTTAAAAACCAGATCCACGCCGCAAGGATCTCTCCCCGCCAGCGCCAACCCCGTAAACCCGGCCAGCTTGTTGGATCGTTGCGTGGTTTCGCCGTCGGCAACAGTCATAATCTTGCCTTCAATTTCTTTAAAACACTTTACAATATCCGCTTCCGATCCCAGGTTTTTCAACTCCAGGAAATTTTCCTTTTTTAATATTTTGAAAAAATTCTGCGTGGCCGATGCTTGTCCTATCTTCAACATAGCCAAGTTAATAATCAAATCCGCATCCAAAGCCTCTTTTACGATCTCGTATTTGCCTTCCTTTTCAAATGTCGAAGCAGACAGGTCTTTAGGCGTGATTTTATATTTTGAGCAAATTTCCAACAAACCGGATTTTTGGGCAATCGCACCGACAGGAACATCGCTAAAACTTTGAGCCCCAACGGTTATATTTTCCGTTTTTGCGCCCGACTCCAGCAAATACTCAAAAACCGCCGTAAAGAATTGCGGGCTGGTATTGTCGCGGAAGTAATAATGGCTCGCCGCGTTCAGCGTAGGCAGAAGCAGGATTTTTTTTGATCCGCCGATCTTTAGCCCGCCAAGCAGCGAAATGATCTTATCAATTGCTTCAGGCCAATCATATTTTACTTTCCATACGGCCACGGCGCCGGCCTCCAAAACCGGGTCGGCCTTGAATTCAGCCCCAATCACGTATTCTTTGGATGATTTGTGGGCCCAAACGTTACCGTTCTCATCCTGTAAAAGCAGGATAAAATAAGGCACTCCGGGATGGAATAAAGTCGGAATGCCAACGCGCGAAACCGCGATAACGCGAGCTTGTTTTCCCTTTTGTTCCGTCAAAGCTTCAAAACAGCGGGGGCATTTTTTGATCGGATACTGCCAGGTTAAATTGCATTTGCCGCATCGATAGAAAGCCATAGGCGCCTGTTAATGATTAATCTTTTTAAACTTTAATTTTATGCTAGAATATTGGATTATGCGATTTTCCGGCCCCAGGAAAAAAACAGACTAGGCCTGGAATTACACATTATACGATGAATACCCTCTTTTTGCCAGAAAAATCCCGGCCCAAACTTCAGGAAGCCTGGGGAATACCGTTTTACGGCAGCGCTTCGGAAGTCGAATCCCAGTATAACAAATTCATTAAAGAAAAAAAATACCGCTTAATTATTACGGTTGGCGATTACTGCTCGTTCCATTTAAGGTCCGACATCAAGATATTCGACCGGAAAGTCCAGCGGAAAAATTTTGAACACAAGATGCTGTGTGCCGAAAGCATCACCAATAAGCCAGGCACCATCCAAAAAGAAAGCTGGAATGCGATAAAAAAAGCCTTTGGCAAAAGAACCAATTTGTGCGTTGACGGAGAAGAAGACCTGCTGGTGATTCCCGCCGTTCTCCAAGCCAAGGATAACGACCTGATTGTTTACGGCCTCCCCAACCAAGGCATCTGCCTGCTGGAAGTCACCCCGGCATTAAAAAAACAGTTCCGAACTTTCCTCAAGAAAAATTTCTCGGCCGAAAGATAGTCTGCCGGTTTTTTCCGCCAAAAAGAAAACCCTTGAAAAAGGGTTGTTAAATTTGGTCATTAACGGTGATGAATCGGGGTATTTGCAACATTTTGCAATATTCTTTGATCACGCCGTCGACAACGCGGTTGAAAATATCTCTCGTTATGATATTTTTCACAAAAACCATTTCGGCTATTTTACCCAAAGAAAGTTCCAGCGGAAGTTTTTGGATCTGGATAGAGCATTGATTTAGCTCCGCCCGGATCTTGGTCAGTATCTCTTTTTGACTTATTTCAACATCTTCCAGTCCCGGATTCGCTTTAATGATCCGGTCCGCGCAGTATCCGGCCAAAGCCAAAAAATCATCCTCTTGCAGTTCCTCGATTTCCGACGGCCTGTAAATTGTGAAAAAAGCCATCAGTTTGACGATTTCCGGAGACTGGTCGGACGCATCCAAAATCAATCTTACCGCAGTCTCGCTCGATACTCCTTTCTTCGCCATCTTTAAACACCTCTCAAGCTGTTCTTTCGTATTTTTATTTTATAATGCTTTTTTTGAAATGTCAAGGGCAAAAATGTGACCGCTTATTTATTATAAAATTATTCCAGCCATCAAGAAAAAACTCCTTGAAATAAAGGAGTTAAAGAGAGCCCCACTTCTGCCTCACAGCCTCGTAATTCCAGGAAAAATATTGGAACTGGGCTTGATCTATCCGGTTGGCCAACTCCGGAAAACTCTTGGCCGCGATAATAGCCGCTTCGTAAATACCGGTTATAGCGCTAAAAACATTTAGGCGATGCTCGGCCAAAGAGCCTTCCCTGTCTGACATTTCAATGCCGTAGCGGAGCGCTCCGACTGCCAGGCTGTCGGCCAATAATTGGCCGATATCCTTGACGATCAGGAGCTGGCGCAGATGTTCGCCGGCTTCTTTGAAATCTTCTTGCAGGCAGCTTCTGGCCAATATCGAAATATCGAGGCCGTTAGCGACCAAGATCGCGGCCCAATCAACCCTCTTTTCATCGCTGGCTTTTTTGGCTAGCAAATCCATTGCCTGCTGAAAAATATCGACCAGCCGGTCGCCCGCCATCACCGGGCTAAGTTCTTTTTCTTCGCTTCCCATCTCAATCATCCTCCTTGACCATTGGTAATTAATTAAATTAATTTACGGTTCTTGTCAACAAAAAATGGTAATGTGCAAGGACATTTTGCGCCTTTTTGCTAAGCTGGGAGGAGCATGAAAACTATGGCTGAAAGCAAAGCAGCGGAGCGGCTGAGATGGATCAAACCGATCTTGGACAAAGAGCTCACCATCG
>Ga0209507_1000392_pt1 | contig 50820 bp, 38 predicted proteins | sample AD_UKC028_MetaG_FD_184414 | JGI IMG/M metagenome (GOLD analysis project Ga0209507, IMG submission 184414) | Active sludge microbial communities of municipal wastewater-treating anaerobic digesters from USA - AD_UKC028_MetaG (SPAdes) (version 2) | ecosystem: Engineered > Bioreactor > Anaerobic >...
CCTTTGGCCTACCTGAAGGATGTCCTGACTCGTTTGCCGACTCAGCCGGCAAGCCGCATCGACGAATTGCTGCCGCATCGCTGGAAACCTCATATCCTTACCTGATCTGGGTTTGCCGGGGGCTTACAGGCTTATCTTCTTTTGATCGAGCGGCTGGATTAGCGGCAGCACCTTTCTGGATGCAGGCAAGCATCGTCAATGACTCGAAACTGGCCGCTCTGGCTTTGAGCCGAATCCTGCGCCATGAAAGTGCAATCGACATCGAGCACCTGGTTTATCTGGGTCACAACTCACCGGATACCCTGCGATGGGCCGTTCGCTTTTCCAAACTATTTACCCGAGGTGACTCGCTGCTCTGGAAGCTTTTGCGGCATCGGTTAGCGGGTGACGAGTGGAATGTTTTTTTCGGGGTGTGTGATCGTCTCATAGAGCAGCTGGAGCCCTTTGATGCGTTAATTCGATCGGCTGAGGAACGGATCGCGCACCTCTCCTTGCTGGAGACCATGTCGTATCTCAGTGTTTTGGCCTATGAGCAGTTAATTTCCGATGCTCCCGACACGCCAGTGAATGACCATTGGGATGTCTACAACCGCATCATTTCCAATAAGCTGAAAACCTGTGGTGATGACGATTTCGCTCTTGGAGAGGCAAGTCTTGCGCAATCCCTGAAGCAGCATCTTTCGCCCATTATTTTCCCCTCACCATCGATAACCCAGGAGTGCATTGGCAATCTCGAAGCCGTTGCTGTACTCATCTTGGCCACGCAGGAGCGTATCGATTATGAAGGATCAATCGATTGGTTCTGTTTTGATCCAGAGTGCCGCTATCAGCTCAAACCCGGCAAGTCCGTAATTTATAACGAGACCGACCAAGGTTCTCGTACCTGGCAGCGCACCGAACAAAAGTCTCAAGCCCTTTGGCGCTACTGGATGAATCGAGGCGTCGACGAGTTCATTGCACGAGGAATGGCTGAACAGCAGATAGGTTCCCGTGAAAACCATGAACAGAATGCTCTCGCTTACATCAAGGCTTTACGTAGTATGTTGCAGCTGCGTGAAATATATGGCCTAGATGAAGAGATTCACTTGGCGGAAGGTGGCAAAGCCCCTCTGTTGCAGATATTGCTGGCAAGCGAGCTGCATTCTGCATTTTTTCAGAGCGCCTACGTGCAACCGTTTCAGCAGTACTATGCCAATTGCGGTGTGCTGGTTCAGGCGTTGAGTAAGCTGGCGTTTAATGGTGCCCTGGAAGGGGAAAATCGTTTTCCCATGACGTGGGCTGAGGAAAGCCAAAAGATCGAAAAAACCATCGGCTGGACTGTCTGTCGTGACTATCCGCAAGGTAGTCGTCAGGCTGCCAAGGCGATCTTGAGCTTCTGGACTAACGATCTCAAGGCGCTTTCGGGCAGTTTGAAGGAACAGCCAAATTTGCCTATTCCCACATTGTGCGAACGTCCATTTTACAAAATCGGGCGCTATAACTTTCAGTTTCCATGGGTGGTCGCGCAACAAAACAACCTTACTGCAGCGGTCAATAATCTCCGCCGCATTGGTGCCCGGCGCTCTGGCCGGATGAGCGAGACGCGAAGGATCGAAGAGCGGCTGGCCGAACAAATGCGGCTGTGCGGTTTTACAGTTGAAGTCGGATATCAACCTGAACGAACTGAACAGGAAGATCCCGGTGAGATTGATCTGATTTGTTATCGCGACGGGCTTCTATTGTTACTGGAGGTCAAATCCGGCTATATCCGTTCCACAGAACATGAAGTTTGGTTGCATCGAAACAGCACCCTCCGCAAGGCGGCTTGGCAGCTAAGGCGTAAGCGGTCCGCAGTCGTGGCGGCGTTGAAGCGTGATGAGCTTTTGCGTACAAAACTTGGTTGCGCAGATGCAATTCCGAATGACTCCTTCTATAGCTGGATTGTTGATACATCCATTGAACTCGATGAGCAGTGTGTCGACGGATTCTTGGTGGTCTCACTGGAAGCGCTGCAGATAATTTTGCGCGATGAGCGTCATTTGCTGTGTCATGACGATGGGTTGCTTCAACCGGTGAACAATACGTTATTTCCAGAAGGGTTCACTGCGGCCCGACTGGTCGAGATCGTCGAGACAGGTGAAGTTTGGAACGGTTTGACTTAACTCCTTGGGGCACTCATTGCTCTGCACAATCAGTGCTGTATTAGTCGGCCGCACATCCGAATTGCTGAACGACTTCTGTTCCCAAGACGAAATAGAGCATCACGTAGATTGAGCGCCTTGGCCCACCGGCCGTTTTGGCCGAGTAGCACCAATTGTTCTACGACAGCTGACGACTGGTTCTTGCCAAATAAGAATTAGCGCGAAATAGCCTTCAATCTTGCCCGGTAATCTAATGCTTCCAAGTGCAACTCGTGGTTAAGGTCACCTCGGACGATGAACAGCTGCGGCGATTTCGAGAACTGAAAAACCCGATAGAGGCAAAACGCATCTTCTGCCTCCTCCGAAAACTCCAACTCGTTCTGGCTGAGGATGAACGGCGTCAGTGAGCCGCCATTGGTTGTTTTCACCTCGATGAAGCGGGTGACCTCATTCTCCTCGAACGACATGATGTCGTAACCAGTGCCGTCGCCACAGCGCTCCGAGACCCAATCAATCTTGGCTGCCAGGTCGGCACGACTGGCTTCATTCAACCGATTTTCTTCAAATCCCAGAACCCACGATTCACCACTATGGCCGAGCTTGCGATTCCGCTCATCGCGTGCCGCATAGTCGAGTTTTCTGGGGAGCCGTTGCCGGCGTTTCGGCATAGGGATGGTCTCTGGTATCGGAGTATCTATCAGCACGCCACGGTAGCTTTTGTTGCCAGGTTCGGTCTGCTCTTCAATGGCATCGACGATGGTTTGCAGCACTGGCTGTTCACGTTGAACGTGGGCTAAAACCACCTCACGAAGTAGGTCCTGAAAGTTCGACCGCGGCTTGTAACCACGAATGTAGGGAAGGCCCAGTTGGTCCAGAACAGCCGAGATGTTCTGGTGCTTCATCTCGATAGAGCCCTTGCTACGGGCACGGAGACTTTGGCGCAGTTGTTCGTTGTGTTCGGCTTTGTTGAAACTCTGGCCGATTGCCTCGAAGCGCAACATCTCGAAATAGTCGCGCACGGTTGCCTCAACCTCGTCGCGTGTCCAGTCCTGGCCAATTCTGACGACCTCAAACCCTAGAGCGCTCAACAGGTGTTCGACGGTAGCCTCGCCACCACTGAAATCGGCTGCAGTCAGATGGCCTTGTCCCGGAAATGCATAGCCATGGGCTGCGCCGACAATTGCTTTGGAATCGTAGAGACGCCCAGTAGCCGGGTCCCGCAACATGTACTCGCGTGCTTTGCCGAAGCCATATTTCTCGAGAAAGTAGGTCCGGCCGACGCGGTCGTATTCAGCCATGGCTGCGTGGATTGCAGCCGGGTCACGGATGTTTTGAATGCTCATGGGGGCGCTCTCGGTAGAGCGACCAGGTTACCCGATGTCATAACGATAAGACAGAGGGCTGAAAAGCAGGAAGCCCATGTTGGCTATCCATGGGCTTCTGAAATCTTTGGCCTCGTAGCAATTGAATAAGGCGTGCGGCGTGAGCCGTAAAGGTACTACGCAATCATCTCGTACTGCGGCGGACTACCAACCATATTGCCTCCAGTCGCGTTGTTGCTTTGTCGCCTCGACCGGCGCATCTGGCCAAGACTCAGTTTCACAATACTCTTTTGGAAGGGAATGTCTACTGCGCCAAACCGTCGTTTTTGTGATGCCTGGAAATGCATCAATTTAGGCAAAGCATTCCGTATATCGGTAGTCGATGGCGCTGTAAGCATTGGCGGCTATCCAAGCCTGAGCCCGAGATGCCACCGCATTGGCGTAAGCCCACGAGCCCACCCGTTGGGTAGTTTGAACATCGATGACAAAACCTGAATCAGCACCAATCTCGGCGAGTGCATCTGAGTGCCGCTGTAGGCGTTCCAACCATCGTTCAAGGTGCGGCAGCGCCGCCAGCGTGTCCGATTTGCTGCGATTGCAGGCCGGATGTGCCAGTACAAAATTATGGGCGAGGTCTCGAGGGTACTGAGAAAACGGGATGTAGTGGTCGACATCTGCCGTCGTCAGGCTATGCCCGCAATAAAAGCATCGCGCACCATCCAGCTTGCGCAAACCGAGGCTCATGGTCTCCAGTGACTGCCTAGAGGACGCAAACAGGAATTCCTCGAGGTCATCTGCTTCTCCCAGAATGCCAACGTTCCGACGATTCCCTTTGATGTGCCCTATCCAATGGGAGCGGGCCAGTTGTTGGACCAAGGGATAGAAGCGTCGCAAGCAGTATCCAATGCCTGGCTTTAGGCGAATTCTCCCCGGCGCTGCGCGCTCGTAGATGAATTCATCGGAGCCGCCGCCAAAGTTTTGCAGGTAAGTCAGTGGTTGCGCGGAAACCGTCGCCGTTACAGCGCTCAGCAAGCTATTGAAGGCCGGATGCAGTGATGCCGATAGCAAGGTATGAATTTGCGTTTGCGCCCTGAACTGGCTGATGGCCGAAACGACTGCCGCTTGGCTTCCGTTGTTCTGAACCAGTACGCCTGCCTCGCAGCCGTGCCGGCCGGTTCCGTAGGGTAGTGAATGCTTCCAATACAAGCCAACGAAGCGTAGACCAATCTGGCGTGTCGTCACCATCAACGCTTCGCCATCATCGGCGCCCAGTTCGACCGCCAAATCAGCCAGGGCAATCAGCAGTGCGAATTTGTAGGTCGCCGTGAAGTCGCCTTCCGCAAAGACCCGCTGCAGCTTGCTGAGAAACTGCAATTGGGCTTCTGGACTTGGGCAGGGTGAAATCAAGTTAGCGGCCAGACCAGTAATCGGCTTTGTCGGGAATTACCCAGCGCACCCCACCGCGGGCGTCCGCCACATCGGCGCTGGAGCGCGGAATTAGGTGCAGATGGAGATGCGGAACGGTCTGGCCAGCTGCTGCGCCGTCGTTGATGCCAATGTTGTAGGCGTCGGGATGATACTGGTCATCAACGGCCGCTTTGGCAAGGTCGAGCAAGGCCAACATGCCCATCCGTTCTTCGGTGCTGACATCAAAGAAGGAGCCGACGTGGCGCTTCGGGATAATGAGGCTGTGCCCGGGCGAAACCGGATAGCCATCGTAAATCCAGAGCGCGTGTTCGTTTTCTTGAACGATACGTTCATGGGGGAGTGAGCAAAAGGGGCAGGTCATAGTTCAGGATGCTTGGCGGGTCAGCTCATTATGCCAATTGAGCCGGACAATTTGGTATAGCATCGCACTCATCCCAAAAACATATTTCCGTCATGAAACGCTGTGCTGCCGTGCTGCTTGGCCTGCTCCTCTCACCGATAGCCGTGGCGCAATACCGCTGTGTTGATAACGGCAAAACCCTCATTACCGACAAGCCATGTGCCAGTGGCGACGCACCAAGCTCACTGCAAGGAAATAGCCCAAAGGTCATCGGTGATACAGCCAACAGCGCATATTCAACGAGCCACGGCGACTGGCGAGGGCAGGTTCAGTATCAAGTAACGCATCAGGGGCAAACACTTCCAGATGCTCATGCCGTCGTTCAGGCGACAATCTCCATCGATCCGCAAGGGAAGATCCTCGGTTCGTCGCCCGAGAATGGCTGCCAGATGAAAGGCATCGCCAGCCCAAACACGATACCAACCATCCTGAATCTGGACATTACGCTGTCCGGCTGCGCTTTCAAGAAACTGAATCGCCGCTTGACCGGGACACTAGCGCTATACCCGGCAGAAATGCGTGCCCAATTCTGGATATATGCCCATCCGGTTGATTTGTTCAATCCTGGCTGGAGTTACGACATCAAGGGCACGATGCGGCGATGAAGTGGCATCCAGCGGCGCACTGTCGCCCATCCTGAATTACGTCACTCGGGAAACCTGCATGTCCCTAAAATCATTCATCAAGGGTTTGGTTGGTGAGACTGTGGGCGCAGTCGCCCAGAAGTTATTGCTCGACTCGAAAGTCTATGTCTCCCTCAACAACATTACGCTACAAACGGAGCATGGCACGACGCAGATCGACCACATCATCGTCTCGAAGTACGGCATCTTCGTCATCGAGGCTAAGAACATGGATGGCTGGATATTCGGAGATGTGCAGAGCGCGCAGTGGACACAATGTCGGTTTGGCAAAAAATACCGGTTTCAGAACCCGCTTCACCAGAATTATCGCCATACAAAAGCGCTGCAGGCGTTTCTTGGCGTAGACGAATCCAAGCTGATCTCGCTGGTGATGTTCTGGGGCGAAAGTGAATTCAAGACACCTATGCCCGACAACGTTCGATCCACCGGCTATACCGGCTTCATCAAGAAGCACACGGCCGTTCTGCTGACAGATGCCGAGGTTCATCAATTCGTCGAGGCCATCCAGACAGGCAAAATGCCCAAGGGGATCGTGACGTCGTTCGAAACAAGGGCCGCGCACCTTGCCTCACTGAAAGATAGGCATGACAGCACCATTACGTGCCCCAAATGTGCCAGTGCGCTGGTTTTGCGAACAGTGAAATCGGGCGCCAAGGCAGGATCGCGATTTTACGGTTGCAGCACCTTTCCGAAATGCCGATTTACGAGGCCAGTGGAATGAAAACACTTTGGACACTGTTGTTGGTCTTTGGCATTGCTCATGCCGATACACTGACCGGCTATGTGGTCGCCATTTCGGACGGCGATACGGTCACCGTCCTCGATGCCAAGAATCAGCAGCACAAGATACGTCTTGCTGGCATTGATGCACCCGAGAAGGCGCAAGCGTTTGGTGAGCGCTCGAAACAGAACCTGGCAGGATTGGTCTTCAACAAAAACGTGACCGTTGAGTGGACAAAGCTAGACCGTTACGGTCGCACCGTAGGCAAGATAATGGTCAATGGGAAAGACGCCAACTTGGAGCAGGTCAAGGCCGGCATGGCTTGGTGGTATGAGAAATACCGAAAGGAACAATCGTCGGCTGACCAAGAGATTTATCAAGTGGCTGAACAGCAGGCACGAAGGCAGCGTATTGGATTGTGGCGGGACGAAAGTTCGATTGCGCCCTGGGATTGGCGTCATGGCGAGGCCGTTGTGCAGGACCAAAACTGTCCATGCGCTAGCGGGACGACGTGTGTTGGTCCGAAGGGTGGGATCTATTGCTTCACTACGACAGGTGGGAAGAAATATCGATAGAGATCGGAAGATCTCTTACACTTAAGTACCAGATCTGCTCTGTTCAGCATTTCGGCCTTTGCCGCCATTGGAACTATTGGCTGACTCAGTCAGTAATACGCCGGCAAGTTGTCCTTCAAGGTTACCTCCGTACCGAAATGCGCTGACAACAGCTCACTTATCTCCTGAACCTGCTCCAATTCGGGAGATACTTGATCGCTGGGATAAATATCCGGCGCTTCGAGATGAACCCGTCAGATTCCAAGTAGCCCTCTCGCTCAAGCTCCAGTAGGAATTCAGTTACCTCTTCATCGATATTGAGACTGGATTGATAAGGCAAGTCGGATTCATCAAGTCCCTTCATAAAGGAAAACGTATCGTAGCGAGTGCGGCACCATTGGAGGACATCGCCAAGTCCGAACTCACGCTTTTCAGTGTTGGCGACCACGAAACGGAAGAACACGCCTGTTCGCCAGACGATGGAAGGGCAGAGGAAGGGCGGTCCCACGGCATCCCTTCGGTTGAAGAGCAGGGGTAAGGTTTCAGGTCGCCGCTCCAGCAAGAAACAGTGGTAGGTCAGCTTTGCGAGATGGCCGAGTGTTTTGTAGCTATCGATTCTTCTGTTCTGCGGGATGGACTGTAGCCATTCATGGGTCATTTCTCCGTCGTACTCGTCGGTTGCTTGGATTAGTAAGTCCCATCCCTCACCGTCGTCGTCCTCGTGACGGTCTTCGTCATCCACAACGGGGTCGTAAGGATTATCTCGCCAGTTCTCGTATTCATATTGAGCAATCTTTTCCTTCAATTCCTTCCGCAAGCGAGAATGCAGATCAAATTCGTCGGGGTGGAACGCCCACTTTCGCAGCGACATTTTTGAAAGAACGGCTTCGTCAATCGCTTCAAGGGGCGCGTCCAGGGCAATTGAAGAGAGGTCAATTTCAATCGTTGGAATGCCGTATCGCCTAAGCTTTGATCGTTTGTCCCGATCAACAAAATGGGTGACTGCCACTTCGACGAAAAGCAGCCCGCTATCTGTCTGAAGTTGGACATCGGGCACGATTTCCTCAAATCCACGTTCGAAGGCGCCAGAAAGAACAGAGTAATCGTTTCCTGGCAATGATTCCTCAACCCAAAACCTGTAATTGTCGTCCTGAACAACCGCATGGAGAGCAGGGCTGGTGAATGTCAGTTGCCGAGCAATCAGACGTTTGGAGTAATCGTGTAGCGCCGTTTCTGGCTTATATGTGCAATCTGACTTGGCACGGTGGGCAAAGTGATGTGCGGTGTCACCACCTTTTTTGGCGACCAATTCGGCTTTACAGCCAGGGCACCGGCAATTGCATTTCAGTCCTCGATCTACTTGGCTGATATGAATGTACCCGTCGTCGCGCAAGCCAAAGGAAAGCTTTACATCTGCCATATGAGCCGGTTTCTACGTTGGTGCTTCGTATTGCGGTTAGAACTTCAGCATACAACAAGCACTCCAGCAAATGGAGTGAGGCCACCCGTCTATGCCAGCTCGGCGACGGCTACCGGCTCTATTCGGCTGATCTCGCCTTTCGCGTGCTCGCCACCAAGGGCGACAAAACCAACGGAATCTGCACGCTCGACATCCTTGCTGGGCTCGAAGAGGCCGTTTTCCGCCTGTGCCCTGGGCAACTAGCTGGACAGTGAAGCACCGTTCGAGGTGCTCTAGTCCGAAATCCCCCACGTTCTCAGCGGGCCGCGGAAGCTTGCATGCCAGAGTGGGCTTTCTTCCTTCAAGAAGAAGTTTGTTAGTCCGTCCAAGCTTGGTCTGCCATCAACAGTCGGGACGAGGCCGCTTCTGCTGCAGAACACCACACCGACGATATGGTCCGGCGCGCGATTGAGGAAGCTGCCAACTCCGAACTTCAGCGCTGTCGGTTGCTCTCCTTGGGTGCTGTCTTGTTCGTGTATCGACTGCAGCTGATCAGCATCTATGCCTTGTAAGGCTACCCAGAACAAAGCGCCACGCGTGCCAGTGAATTGGCGCGCAGCGGAGTCGTCGAGAGTCGCAAACACCTGATTTAGCACGTCGTCCTCAACTTCACTTTGCATAACGAATGCCAGCATTCCGCCCGCAGTGTTACCGTACAAGACTGCTTCGCGATTGGTAGTGCCAGTCGCCGTATCGATGGCCTTCCTCCAAATCTCGCGGCCCTTATCCTTCACCGCTTCGATCTTGGCAGGATCAAAAGGGGTCACGCGCACTTCCGCACCACCACCTAAGATCGCGCCGCTCCCAGCCACGATTCGTGTGATGATTTCTTTCGCAAGAGCGGCTCTATCCACAGCATCGACCGGCAAGCGAGAAGGAACGGTCAGCACAACCGCAAGCCCCGTACTTAAGCTCTTGGCAATGTCGGGAACATCGCGCCATAGTTCGCCCCAGAACTCCAGGGCATCGCGGCGATGGATACGCCGGCCTTTATCTTCCGAGATTGACTTGCACTCAACCTCGAGACCAGTGGTTCCGAGATCCTCGATCAGGAGGTCAAAAGTGCCCCCATTGTTCACTCTGTGCCAAGTCACACGCTGCCCTCGGCGGGCGAAGTGAGTCGCTGCCTGCAATTCCAAACGCAGACCGTGCATGTTCTCGGAACTGCTGAAGGCGGTTCGAACCCGTCTGACGAACGTTCTGGCCTGCTTAGCCTTGCTCATCTGGAGGACTTCAAGTGCCTGTGCAGCGAAGGCCAGAGATGGAAAGATGCTTGGATCGTTGCAGGCCTCGTAAGGCACCGTCCCAAACTTCTCGACTAGTCGTCGCAGACGGTCCAACTGGTATGCGATGGCGTATTCCGAGCGCAGGTAGTCACCTAGAAAGAGATTCGACCGAATAGCCTCTTCCTGCCGGGCTACCGCTCCTTGCCAATGGTTCGCACCAATTGCTCCCGCGAGACGCCGATATATTTCTGGCACCTCGGCTGTAGTCATCTCAGTAGCAGGCATGTTGCCTCTTTTTTGCTGTCAAAGTTCCAGTCTACCAAACAGGAGAACCTCGAAGCTGAACTACAGCTGCCTGTTGCATTGCTGACCTAATCAGCCAGATACGTGAACGGTTGCCACGGGCATGAGTCCGAAGATCGGCCTGAACGGAACCGAGCCGATGACGTCAGCAATGAATCGGTTACCTGTCGTTGGTCAGGAAATAGCCCGAATTACTGCTTGGCACTTCAGGCTATAGCCCTACCCGACCCATTGCTGTCAGATGGCTGTTACAGATGCGGGCATTCGTCGTTAGAAACAAGTGGTGCTTGCTACGTCATTTCTCAGTCAGTCGGTACGGTATGGTTATTGAAGAACTGATCGGGGTGTAGCCCAAAGTGCGTCATCTCAGCCAAGACTACCTCTGGAGTCGCAAATATTGGGCCCTGTTGCGCCAGTTTTTGCGTGAGTTGATGCAATGCCTTTCCCATCGCCGAGCATCCGGCCTGCGTCAGCACTCTGGTATTGATAGGGAAGTTCGAGTCGGCATCAGTCTTTGTGACTTTTGCCACGATGATCGGTTGCAGACGATCGGCGAACTGGGGATACGAATCCTTCGTCCACTGCAAGCTGTCGTGCAATTGCCCCGAATCCTTTTTATGTAAGGAATGCTCGTTACCGCTTTTTGCCTCAATAACAAAGGCATGATTTCCCCAGAACCAAAGATTGTCCGGGCCTTTGTGGTACTCCTCATCGGGACGAAATGAGTCAGCGCCAATCGCCGCTCCCAACCTATGCAACGCCACTTCTACCTTTTTGGGTGATTGTGTCAAATCCAATAGGTCGGCGATGCGTTTGGCCTCAATCACTGCGGCGTTAGCATTCGAGAATTTGCTGAACCACGTACACATCTTTTCGGCGACCGTCTTTGCTCCTGGCGTGGACGGTTTTCGCGGCAATGCTGGGGGAATCGCGAGCGTAAGATTCCGTTCCCGGGCGCTCTGCTGCAACTTCATGCTCTCCGCCGGATCCGACAGGTAAGCAATGCGAGATAGCCTTTGCAGATAAATGCCCAGTTCCTCACCATCGACTTTTGCCTCGCAGATAGCTTTGTCGAAGCAAGCTTTGGCGTCAATCAGGTTGTTGTTAGAGGCCATCGTATGCGCACGTCGTTCTTGTTCGGCGAGCGCAATCATGGATACGTCGATGGTTGGGTTCTTTTTGGCGACCTCGCGGATTTTATGGTTGTAATAATTTTTCCAGCCAGCGTCCCGCTGCAGGCACTGGTTGATGACTTGGCGAATCGCCGTGTCCGTGTTGCCGTTTCCTGTTTTGCGCACCATCTCGGCCAACTCAATACAAAGGTTGAGTTGATTTCTAGAGTCGTGCGTCATGGCGCTGAGCACATCTTTGCGCCCCATGTAGCTTGTCAAGTCTTGGCCTGCGAGCAGGACGACTGCAAAGTCAGCATGGGAACGCACTGGCCGGCCCATCCCTTGCTCAATACGGAAAATGGTCCGGTTGCGCGCCCCGCCGGGCGTCGCTGTCATTTCGGAGTCCACTTTATCAATCAGACCTGCACCGTACGGTATGCCATCCATCACCAGCACGCGACAAGCGTCGTCGGGCAAGTCAACGCCGTCGAAACGCTGGGCGAAGACAGCAAAGCGCTGTCCAGATTGCGGGTTTTTCAACTTGCGCACGCCTTCGGCAAAATTGTTGTCGGAGTAATAAGTGGCACCCTTTGCCACCCAGTCGGCGGCTAACTGACCGCTGGATGTAAGCACGACTACGTTATAGTTTTTTGCGAGGTCGACGCAGAGGTCCATGACAAATCCCCGATCCAATTCAGGATCGATGAGCGACGGGGCCAAGATCATTCTTTCACCCAGCCCGCGGTCAGATGGCGGGAGAATGGGGTTCGAAGTAGCGCTGGGCGCAACACCAAGCTCACGCGTCAACAGGGAATCATCAGCCAGGGTCGCCGACATGAAGAGCCTGTGCGCCGGCTGTGCAAATGCACGGACCTGTTCAGTAGGCAGAACCTCTGGGCTGATCTCGGCATGGCTGCCGGATAGGACGCAGCGACACAACGGCAGGATGTCGCGCAGGTACGGCCAAACGAACATGAAATCTTGTGTTCCAGAAAAGCCATGCAACAGCGTCTGTACCTCGTGGTGAACATCCGTCCAGATCCAATGCGGCACTTCCAGTTGCGCGACTGGATCGCCTAGCTCGATATCTATCCACTTCGTTCTATGGTAGCTCTTGCAGGCTGGTGCCAAGACTGCGAGTAGCTGCTTGTAGGCTTCGCCATCCACAGTCTGCGTGAACTGCTTACGGATGTTTTCAACACCTGCGTGGGCGTCGTCTAGCACGATGGCGTGAGGAATTAGATTTACATCTGACCGTGCGAAGGTACTCTTTGCATTAAACAGTTTTTCGTACGTGCACACCAATACAGCATCACCGCGTACGCATTCTTGCGGCGGATAAGTCTCACCAGCTAGGTAGGCATGTGCCGCAATACCCAGGCGCTTCGCCTCGTCTATTACCTGCTCAATCAACTGCACAGTCGGGCATAGGAATGCGACCGGCTCACGCGAAACCCTCATGAATCCGTAAAGATATAGCAAGCCTACGGTGGTCTTTCCTGCCCCAGTACTTACTTTCAAGACCAAATCTTTTTCGTCGTGCCGTTCCGTCAGAGTGCGCATCGCTTCGCGCTGTGCTGGACGTGGTTCCGTATGGGTGCTTTTGACGTCAAGAGCACCGTAAAACTTTTCCAGGTCATAAGAAACTTCTTCCTGTTTGGAACCGACCAGGCTGCCGAAATCAATCATGGGAATACCTTCTGTAGCGAATGGATTATCTAAGAACAGGTGGGTTGCATATTCTATTTATCATTAATTGTGCCCTATTTCCCTTCAGTGGCGGGTTACTGCGCTATTCCGGCCGGTGGCAGACTAGCCCTCCACCGTCGGCTTTGGCCGAGGACTTGTCGGTTAGCAGTCGCCATGAACGACTGCTCTACTTTGTTACCTGCCGATCAGCAGTCGGTGGCTCGAAGGTCAGGATTGGGCACAGAGTACGCGTTCGCAGTTTTGGAAAGCTGACAGTTGGGACGACACCTTGCCGAGCGGCAGCTAACCGACGCGTTGCGGACCAAGAGATTCAGCTAGTCGAACGACCGCTGAGGCCGACAATTTGCCAGTCAGCAATTGCCCGGAACGGCGGCTTCCCGGAATCGGAATGTCACTGACCGCTTTCAGGCGATAAATTCGAAGAGATGACAGTCGCTTCGGTGCCCATTCCTGCGTGATGATGAATTCATGGTTAATGGCAGCTTAGTAATCATGAAACCGTTATCCAAGAATGAACGTGGTCAGAAAGCGGTCCTGCTGGACGGTCATTCCGAAATTTATCGTGTATCGCAGCCCCGACGGGGCCTGCAACTGAATTATCAACCAGGAGCTTGATGGCATGAGAAATCTCAGCGTATGAATAGCGGCTCTAGGAAGGAGCCGCTATTCGCCCAGCGCAACTTCTCATGTCTCAGCCAACGTGCTTCCTCACCCAGCCAACATAGTGGTCCATCCAGTTCTGCAAGAATTTCTTGCTGCCTTCCCCAATATTTCCATTGTCATCAAACAAGCCGTCCTTGGCCTGGATGAACACTTCCGGCTGCCCCAGTGTTGGTACGTCGAGATAAGCAAGGACGTTACGCAAATGCTGTTGGGCGAGCGCCGTGCCGATGGCGCCTACCGACACGCCTAACACGCCAGCGGGCTTGCCCGCCCACGCGCTCTGGCCGTACGGGCGCGATGCGTGGTCGATTGCATTCTTCAGGACACCAGGCATCGAACGGTTGTATTCGGGCGTGACGAACAGAAGGCCGTGGGACGCGGCGATTTCCGCCTTGATCCGTTTAACGGACTCAGCCTGGTTTGCATCATCATCTTGGTTGTAGAGTGGCAAATCGCCGATTTGTAACTGCTTGAACTCGAATTCCGGCGGCGCCAGTTTTGCAATGGCGCTTGCCAACTTGCGATTGAACGAATCCTTCCGAAGACTGCCGACCACAACGGCAATTTGATATTGGCTCATGAATATCTCCTTTGGCTGGTAATTTCCGGCAACACTTGCTGACTCAGATTTTATCGAAGCCGCCCCTTGCCGAAGTGATTGCTAGTGGACATTGCATTGTTCCATCGGCAACAGGATCAAGCATTGCGCGCCAAGCAGCTTGATCAGATCCCTGCCAGGTCCGGGACAAGCCAAACGCGTTCCATCTAGGCCTCCTTAACGCTTCCTGCGAGCCATGACCGCCAGTGCCGCCTCGCTGTAGTGGCAGAAACTCCGCTGAAAACTTGCGCGAGGACCTTTCTATCGAGCCAGCGCGTGTGGCTCAAAAACCCAATATAGCCACGAATTCCATATGCATACAAATATACCCTGTCTGCTTGTTGGCATGGCATGTCTTCAAGCACACGGGATATTTATAAATTTGCTCCGACATAAACTGACGTCATGGATTGCATTACGGAACTGGCCAGCCGCAAGGCAATCCTTCTCACCAGACTAATGCCGGAGGAATTATGAAATACGAAGAGTCACAAGGCGAAGCCAACGGTCGCGATCGCACGACCAAGGAGTTCGCTTGGCTGATTGATATCAAACCGCAGTCGATCTTGAAACGCTATTCACAAACAGGAAGCTATTTCGGTGTATGCCCGATCAAACTTCCCAACCGCTTACTTCGTTGGCCTGCAGACGCAATTGAGAAGTTCCTAACGGGTCAGGAAATCTCAAATGCGACCAAATGTCAAGAAACCCAGAAAGAAATTTTCGACACCGAGACCAATTCGCGTACAGAAACGTACCAGCAGCCGAAAGGATCCAATCATGATCAATGACAACTATAACGCCTACACAATACCAACTCAGTTCGAGAGCACTGGGGTCCATGCGAAAAAGAAAGTCGCGGAACTGGTATGCGCAGCGCTGATCCCGCCCGAACCCATTGACTGGCTTTGGCCGGATTGGCTGCCCATTGGGAAATTTATTACTTTGGCCGGGGCGCCGGGCACTGGGAAAACAAACATTGCCATGGAAATTGTCGCCACCACTTCAAACGGTGGGCTGGGTCCTGGTCGCAGCACTTGGCCTGACAACACTTTTTCAGCTCAGGGGAACGTTGTTATCTGGAGCGGTGAAGATGGCATTGCCGACACGCTCACCCCGCGCTTGATCGCCGCCAAAGCCAACCTCAATCGGATTCATATGCTTACCGGCACTCGTGAAAACGGTCGCTCCCGGCCGTTTGATTTTACCAAAGATATCCACCAACTCCGCGAAGCAATCATGGAGCTCGGTGGTGTCCGGCTGGTGGTCATCGACTCTATCGTTCAAGCAGTTGCGGGTGACTCGAACAAAAACTCCGCAGTGCGTAAGGCACTCGATCCATTGGTCGAACTCGCTCAGGAACACAATTGCGCAATTCTCGGTATCACACATCTCACCAAGAACTCGAAGGGCAAAAGTCCCCTGGATCGTGTTTCCGGCAGCCTGGCGTTCGGTGCTGTTGCGCGGGTGGTGCTGCTGACCGCGAAAATCTCGGCAGGTGAGAACGGCGATGAATCTCCTGGATGCGTTCTGGTCCGCGCGAAATCAAACATTGGGCCGGATCATGGCGGCTTCATGTACCAAATCCAGAAGGCGACTATTTCCGCCGGTCACCGTCCGATCGAAACCTCAAAAGTCGTCTGGAAAGGTCCATTGCAAGGCTCGGCCAAGGAAATTCTCGACTGGGCTGAAGGCGATGACAGCGCAGGCGCAGGTGGGGCTGTTGAAAATGCTATCGCGTTTCTGCGTGGTCATCTGGCGTCGAACGTCGAGCTTCGCGTCACGGAGATCGAGTCTTTGGCGGCGGCTGCAGGCATTTCAAGCTCTTCGCTCAAGCGCGCCAAGAAGGAGCTTGGTGTCAAGAGCAAAAAGATTGCGGATAATTGGTGGTGCTCCTTGGAACAAAGCTCAAGCGCGGCAGTAGCGCAAAATGTCTCTGATCACTTTGGTTCCGACGCCAGCGCGCAGTATTTTCCTCATAACGAGGTTCAGTTCAACGATCCTCCCCTTGGTCCCCTTGGTCCCCTTGGTCCCCTTGCTCCCCTTGCTCCCCTTGCTCCAGATGCTCCAGATGCTCCAGATGCTCTATTTAGTCCGGTTCCCTGGATCACCAGTTTGTCGTCAGATGCACAACTGAAGATATGGGAATCATGCAAAATTCAATCTCAAGAATTGCGCCGTCGGTTTATGAACGAACTTAGTCCGGAAATTGATCTGGATATGTATCCCGATGAGTACTCTGATGCTATCAAGAAAATTGTTGAGACTGTTCTGGCCGATCATTTTGTTGACGTCTCATCAACCAATGCACATGTCGAGCATCAAATTAGAACGAAGCTATACGACTACTTGGCGACGTTGAGCTAACTGGTTTTATGACAGCACCTGTGGTCTGGTTGGATGGCAAAATCGAACGGATGAGCCACCTACCGGCCACAGGAATTTGCATTTCCAGTCCTGCTTAGTCTCGCAGTTCTCTTCTCGCGACACCGGCAGTTCCTCCTCCTCTTCATCTACACAAATGACCGTCACCATCGCCGCTTTTACTGCCCCAGATGAGCAGTAAAAGCGGCGATATCGCTTTGGCTAGCTACTTCCATTCTTGCATACGGTGATGGCATTCCGCTTGCGGCAGTCGAGCGCCGTGCAACAGCATCGCCTCAAGTGCCTCTGCGGCCCGAGTCGAGGGAATGAGCGCATGTGCGACCAATTGATCCAGCAACCAGAGGACGCCGAAAACCTGAATACCATCTTTGTTTGCCTGCTTGCGCAGCTTCCCATCCCCTGTAAGGAGTGGGTAACCGGTCTGCTGGGCCAAGAAATAGCAAGAAACATCAGCCAAGGAGCTATTGCCGTGTTCGATCTTCAATGTGAAGAGTTGCATGACCGCCGCATCATCGAGCAATTCGACTTGTAGCCCTTGTGCTACCAGGTGGTCTCGTGGCAGATCATTCAACTCATTGAGTACGAAATCGGTGCAGCACAATGTCAGGGGCAACAGAAACAGTTCGTCCAGTAAACCTGCATTGCGGAAGTCGATCCAAATATTGGTGTCGCTGATGTAGACCTTGGTCATTGAATCCCCAGCGGACCAGTCAGGCTCGGATCGAGAGCGCTTAGCGGCTGCTGAAGAAACTCGGCAGCCCTGGATTTGCTGAAGAAGTCTTCGGCTAAGCCCCAGAACACCAGCGATTCGAAACGGCGAGGGGTTTCGGGGGGCAGTGGATTGGGTTCATCCTTGCGCCAACCGTTCTTGCTGAACTGAATGGTGCTGGATTGGTAGCCCGCGTCGCTCAGCAAAGCTAAGTCTTTTAGACGACGCAAGGCAGCGGCCATGGAGAGGCCGTAATGCTGCTTCGCAATCAACAGTTCTCGCGGATGAACCCGCGAACGCCGATGACCACCAAAGTCACCGGTAACGCACGAGGCAGGATATAGAAAGGCCCCCGCAAAGCGGTGACAACAGGTTTCGACGTCCTTCTCGCTCATATTGGTCGGGAACTTCATGACCCAGTGTCCGAGTTCATGGGCAGCAGTGAAGCGCATGCGCTCCCCGGGGCGTTCTGCATTCAATGCGATCAGAACATGCTGGCCGTCCTGAGTTGCTGCGCACGCCCCATCAAAATCATCCGGGCCATAGAGCAGCGCCACTTTGATGCCGCGCTCTTCCAACAATTCGGTCAGATTAGCGATGGCGTCTTCACCGATCTGCCATTGCTCGCGCATCTGTTTGGCAGCCGCTTCAGCCTCTTCGAACGACGACACGGAAATCATTTGCTGCGGAGTGGCCGGGGTATCGATATCCGTGCGCTCGAAGCAGTTTTCGAGGGAGATATAGCGCTCCAGGTGCTCCCGAATACGCTCGGTTACCTGCTCTCGCCGCTTCTTCGGCATTTTGGCTAACTTGCGGAATTCTAATGGTGCTAATTCAACCGCATCTGACCGGAAAAAATACTCGGGGCTAATTTCCAGTACTTTGGCGAGTTGGAGCAAACGGGTCGAGTTCGGTGCACTTTGGCCACTTTCGAACTTGCTGAGTGCCTGTTTGGATATATCGCCTATACGTTGTGCTAGGTCGTCCAAGGTGTAGCCCTTGAGTACCCGCGCTCGCCTGATGCGATCATTTATCATAACGCCCCCTTGGTTGACAGCAAGCAAATTATAATAGATTTGTCAACCAATTGGTGACTGCTGTAGTGATCGATATTTCCCGCTGCTTCCCGCAGGCCGCTCGTTTGCTGACGATCTCAACCTACTCGTCCTGTCGGCTGCCACTCGCGATGACGATCGCACACTGAAACACCGTGGCTCGTAACTGAAAGTCTTGGGCGATAACTTGGTACATCCTTATCTTATGAGAAGTCTCGGGCATTCTCAGGGTTCCGGTTTCACAAGTTCCAGCCATCTTCGATCCATCGCACATGTTCGATTCCTGCATATAAGTATTATTAAATATAACTATTAATAACAAAACAGCAATAGGCAGTACATGGCGCCGCTGGAACAAGGACAAGCAAGAGGAGTAATCAATGTCTGCATCACCATCCACCTTGAATGAACTCTCGCTGAGCGAGTGCTACCGTCAATTAGAAAACAATATCAACATCAGTTACGACACTCATCTCGATGGAACGACCTCTGTCTTGATCGAAGACCACTGGCACTACCACCACATGCCTGTGATCGATGAATTCGTCAGAAACGTACTGACCACGACTTCTCCAGCGTTCACGCGTGAAGTCAGCGACGCCGGAAGGATCTTCTATGTGCAGCAAGAATTGGCCAGGAAGTATTTCCGGACAGTGAGCGGTGCCATTGGCGTCGGCCTGCATGAGCGGCTTGACGTGCGTAATGTCTTTGTGGATCTCTTTGTTGCCGCCTGCAATGAACTGAAGATCCTCACCTGGAAAGTCCATGTCTTGTCTCGCCCAGGACGCATCGCTCACGTCGATGCGGAATGCTTCAACGAACTGATCGATATCATTCGTCTCAAGGCAAAGCAACCGGCGTTTCGCTCTCGGATTCGTCACGCCAAGGATGATCCCGAGCGCAACTTCGAAGAGTGCAAAGAGTACGTTCACTACCTTTTCAATAAGCCTGGTGGATCGCGCTACATGGTGCTCCGACTTGATCTGGGCTATCGAACGGAGATTGGCTTCAATGTCTTCACGCAGGAGGCGAAAGAAGATCTAAGACGATTGTTCAGTCACGGGCGCCAGAACAGACGACTCTTCGGTGATTTGGCCGGCTACATCTGGAAGATCGAATATGGTACTGGGCGGCTTTTGCACTTCCACCTGATCCTGTTCTTCTCGAAGAAGAATGCGTCCAAGCATGGCTATTGGGCTCAGGAAATTGGCGAATATTGGAAGACAGTCATCACCAAAGGACGGGGAACCTTCCACAACTGCAACGTTAACGTATCGAAGTATCGACGGTGCGGCATTGGCGAGGTGAATCGTCATCAGACCGAGAAGATCGGGCACCTGTTAGATGCAATCGGGTATTTCTTCAAGGCGGAGCAATGCATTCCTATTCCCCGTAGTGGTCCGCGATTCCGGACCTTTGGCAAGGGGGAAAGAACATGATGCATTTCCTTGAGTAACCATTGCGAGTGCACATGCTTGTCATGCATGGATATCCTTTACACGGGCGATACGATCTTCGTATCCACGAGTGACCGGAGGTGATCATTAAGTGAGCGAGGAATCCGCCCTCCGGAAATCAGAACACCGGCCTCCATGTTTTTTTCCATCGCATAGCCAGTAAGGTTTGCACTGGTGATGAAGCAAATGTTGTTGTCAGCGACCGCGACCTTAGCGTGGACGCGACCATCAGAATACGGATCGGCCTTGTCAGTCCAGGCGAAAAGGTGTGCAGATGGCACTTGAGTCCGCATTTTTCCTATCGTATCAGAGGTGATACTGCCACCATGTTCAAGGGACGATTCGAGCAACATGGAGACCAACACCCCTCGCTCGTTTGCGGCGTTCAGCGCTTTAACTATAGACGAGACGTCATAGGCCACGAAACTCGTGATAAACAACGTCGTCTTTGCCGAATTGATGACTTGCAGCAGTGCCTGCTCCGTTCGTCGGGCTGAGACGAAGGGCGTTGTTGGGCCTGTCCAGACGAGTTCGGCCGATTGCTCGGTGACAGCTTTGGTGACGACATGACTGGCGGCGAGCAGCATTGATGCAAGCTCATCAGAGCTGACCTTGGAATCTCGCCAGGCTTCAACAAGCTGTTCGATCAATCCTGAAGCCATCGGTGTCCCAAGCATGTCTGTCAGTGCCGTAGCTGCTTTGTTTGATTCGATTCGACGAATTCCGGATGCAATGACCCGGACCTTATCAGGAGGAACCAGAGTGACTATGGCTGCAACAGCCTCCAATAGTTTTTCCATGTCAAAAACCATTGAAGAAAGCTGCGTCAGAACATTCCAAGGTTGGTATTAGCAGCGATCGATCAAGATAGCGATTGCCTCGCTCGCAAGAGGTCTCTGCCACCAAACTGCACGCATGACAGGCTGCCCCATGCAAGGAACGATCCTTCTCAGGATCATGCTCCGAACAAAGTGGGTCAGAGGAGCATATCCTCGAACGATTCAGTGCTTGTTCCAGCAAGCGGCCAAGATTTTCTGGCTTACCAAGATCGACGAGGCCGCCCAGCGTGCCGTCTGAATCTGCTGCTGCGGTATAAATGAGGATGCCCGCCTGTGGGCTATCGCCAGATGTCTCGGCATAAATGCGCTCACGAATGCTCGCGGCGTTGTATCCGCATTCCAGCGCCAGCTCGCGGATCAGCAAATGAGAGAGGGTGTGTAGCATTGCATAGCGAATGCCGGGATAGCCTTCATTCGGGTCGAGATGACGCGAATTGCGCCATCCTCTATGACCACCACACAGCATCAGGTCTACCTTCTTGACGCCATCCAAAGCCTCCCACTTGACGAGTGCGGTTTCGTCAAACTGAACGAATATCCCTTCACCATGAACTTGGTTGGCTGGCACCCAATCGGGCTTGCTGCGTGACAAGCTGGCCATTTGTGGGCGCTCATCGGGATCGCCAGATTCTTCGGGTGCTTCGACCCGAGTGAAGCCAAGCAAAGCATTCACCTCGCGTAAGCGCTCAAGGAGCAAGACTCGGCTGATATGGCCATCGAGCCCCGTTGGTGTCCCGACTTTCTTGCTCATGAAATGGGGGTAGTCGGTGGGTGGATTAGCTTCGGTTAATACTGCCCATTCTGGACCCTTGATATCAGCCTCCCCAACGACCTCGCCTCCGCCACCTGAACGGTGCGCTTCAATGGCCGCCCAAATCAATGATGTAGGGTGCTTTTCGATACCTGGCAATAGCCCTCCCATCTGCAACGTTTGCACCACTATAGGAACCATGGCTTCAAGCGTGACTGCCTGGAAAAACTGCCAGCCATCCTTGATCAGTTGACTCACTGGGTCTTTGGTCTGAGGAATCGCGAGCGCAGAGAGGGTGATCGGAAACCAACTATTGGTGGCACCCAAAAGTACGGCACGAGCCTCCTCATCACATTCAATATCGAAGTGGTCCAGATGTGGGTGACGTCCTCGGCAAGCTGGCAGATTCTCTTTACCAGCCTTGCCAAACGCATGCGCCATGCTTCTTGATGCCCCACAGGCATCACACTTCACCCACAGGTTTTCGGTTTGGAGCGACGCACCACTCTCGAAGAAACGCAGCGTGCCCTTACACGAGCTGTTGCCTCCATGGACGAAGTAGTGCCAAGCGAAGTCGTCGAGGTGACCATCGCGGCAGGCCAACAGGAAACGTGCGGGGACGGCATCCGCGTCCTTGGCAGGTTGGTCGCCTTTAGAACCACGGCAGCCTTTGTGAACGAAGCGGGTTCGCTCCGGCCTGAAGCGGTTCTCCTTGATTTCGAACAGACCGGCATCAAAGGGCGACAGCAGGCCACACTTCACGCAACGCATCCAGCGCGGGAATGGCCGGACGGGAACGCCGATGTTGGCCTCGGCCGACCAGACATCGACGAGCTCGCTTTTCTGGAACGGCGGCATGCGCAGGTTCTCTACCTGCGCCCCCAATACCTTCCGAACGGCAGCAAGCAGCCGTGCCTCCTGAACCGGCTGGCAGCGGTCTTTTTCCCATCGGTCGATGCCGAGCGTCACGACTGACAGACTGGGCAGGTCGATCAGCGCACCAGGGCCGTAAGTCCACAGCAATTGGCTGGGGCGTACTTCGCCGACTGGGGTTTTGTTGTTGATGATCATGCTCAATCCTCATCCTTCGTTGCAGGACGAGGCTTCCAATCGTGGTCGTCCGTGATATGGCTCGTGTTCATGATCAGGCGCACGCCGGGCTCCACTTCCCGCATCGACATCGGTACGGTCCAGTTGTCCCAGGCTTGAAGCCCGGGCGACTTGATCAATGCAACGGTCTTGTCTTTTTCGGGGCCACGTTTCTCATACGCCAAGATGCGTCCACCCTTGCTGACCTCTTTCGCCCATTCGTCGGCGCGCTCTTTCAGCTCAGTCTCAGCCAACTGCTTGCGCGAGTTGTCTTCAGCAACATTGCCCGCACGAGTTGCCAATACCTTGATGGCATCCGTCATCTCGGCCTGGTTGGACATACTCAGTTGGCCAGCGCCTTCGTTCGGGCTGAAGACATCGTTCTCAAGACGCATCAGGCTCAGTAACGAGCCCGTCAGACCACGATCCATCGCGCGTGGTGAGAACGGCGTTACCGATTGCGCCTCGACGTGTTTGTAGAACGTGGCGTGGTAATGCTCGAAGGTTTCGTAATGCGACAGGTCGCGCGGTCTGGCCCACGTCAGCACCGTGCAGACCAAGCCCGGGAAGGAGCGCCCGACACGACTGGTGGCCTGAATGTATTCGGCGGTTCCTTTGGGCTGCCCGTTCACTGCCATCAAGCCGAGCCGGTTCACGTCAACGCCCACAGACAGCATGTTGGTTGCCAGCACGACATCGATGGCGCGCGTGTCGCCCTCCTGCCAGCGGGTCACGTACTTGCCGGTTGCAGTGTCGAACTCGGACTTGAACTTGACCTCCAGGTTGTCGAGGTACTTGGGGATGTCCTGGCTCGACACCCGAGACGTCAGCTCGCGAATGTTGCTGATGCTGCGCTGTGCCAGTGCGGGCCGCTCCACCATGCTCATCTGCACGCGGTAGGAACGTGTCTGCACATCGTCCTCTGCCAATCGCTTCATGCCGCCCAGCTCACGCAGGGAGTTGAAGTAGCCGACCATGGTCATGTACGGGTCAGCGGGTTCGCCAAAGTGGTCGAACAACTCCTGTGCTGCCGTCAAGAATGCGGTGTAAACGCGGATCAACATCGCGGGGCGTGAACTGCCGGGCGAGCACACGCCGAGGTAACGCCGTCCCGGCTTGTCTTCGATCTGGCGTTGCACCGAGAAGAAGTTGTCTTCCACGTCCAGACCGTGCGGCGGGAATACAGAAACACGGCGCATGAAGACGTTGTTCACTTGCTCCTTGGCTTTGCGCACCGTTGCCGTAGAGGCGATGATCTTCGGCTTGACCGTCTTGCCATCGAGCGTCCAGCCGCACAGTTCATCCACGGCGGTTTCGTACAAGCCAACCATGGTGCCCAGCGGCCCACTGATCAGGTGAAATTCGTCCTGAATGATCAGGTCGGGCGGGCGAATCGGGTTGATGGCCTTCACCTTGGAGGCGGGAAAGCCTTTGCCCGCTTGGTGATTACCATTGCAATCGGCACCTTGCCAAAGCAGACCGTGGCGCTCGCATTCCTGGCCCACTCGGCCAAACAGCGTCCGCACCTGACCGCGCCACGCCATCATGGCGAACTTGTCCACGGTGGCGATCATCATCGTGGGTGGGCGGTGATAGATCTCTTCGTCGACCACCAGCACAGGAATTCCCGGGTGTGGCTGCTTGCTGGACTTGCCCTTGGAGAAGTCGCAGCGACCTTTCTTGTCGCCGCAGTAGACGAAAGTGCGGCCAGAACCTTTGTCGACCTCGACGTCGCGCCCTGGGGCCACCTCCGAGCCACACCATGGGCAACTGGTGAGCTGCGCGGGTGATGCCGCTCCGGCGTTGTATTTGCCGGGGTTGCGCACATCCTCAATGGCGCGGTGGCTGTCCTCTGTCGTGCCCGGCGTGACCTTGTTGCCAACCCACAGGCCGATGGTGAAAGGTTCCGTGCCGAGGGATTTGTCGCCTTTGTCCAGCGCTTCGCGCCGCAACACTTCCATGGCGCAGATCAGTGCCGTTGCTCGCTGGAACTGCTGTAGAGTCAGCAGACGCAGGGTGTAACGCATGATCACAGCCAAACCGCGCGAGCTGTCGAACCCGCCAAGATTGCCCTGCATGCGCCTGATGGCCATGGTGAAGGCCGCCACGCCCAAATAGGCCTCGGTCTTGCCGCCGCCGGTGGGGAACCACAACAGATCGGCATAGGCCTCGACGGGCTGGACGCGATCCGGATGACTCGGGTCGGCCAGCGACGGAATCGAGAGCAGCAGAAATGCCAACTGGAATGGACGCCAGCTGCGGTTCTTCAGCACATCGAACTTGTCGATGGTGACGTCCTCGCCCCGGCGCATGGCCAGCGCGTATTGGCTGCGCACGCGTTGCGTGGCCATGGCTCGGTTGGCGAAACGAAAGGCTGCCAGCGCCTTCTCATCGGCTTTCAGTGTGTCGATACCCTGCTGCAGGCGTGTGTGGATCTCTTGGCAACGATCCATTGCTTGTTGTGACTGCGTGTCATAGCCGGTGACTTCGGCACCGACACGGGTGCGCTGTTCATCGATCCATGCGGCGTAGTCCTTGGTCAGCATGCCCAAGGCATCGACCAGCGGATCGATGTCCAAGGTCGCCAGCCGCTGCATATCCAGCAGGCCACTGCTGACCATTTGGCGCATCGCCGGGCGATCGGATGGATCGAGGCCGGGTGTCTCCGTCACCTGCACCTCGTACTGCGGCATCACCGTGGTGCGCACTTCGGTGGCCAGCGTCACGTCGTCTGCGGTTTCGGCATGGACGGCAACGCCATGACCCACAGCGAATTCGACGCGGTTGCGGTAGATCATCTCCAGCGCTTCGCGCTCCGGGTCCATACCGTCGGCGTCCAACACCGGCCTGCGGCGGAAGATGGCGCGCTTGGCAGCGTCCTTCTCCGAACGAACGATCAATTCCGGCTGGAACACCCACGCCGTGTCGCGGTTGGTGTCAGGCTCTTCCTGTGCATTCACCAAGAACAGCGTGACCAGCCGATCGCCATTGGCATTCTTGGCCCGGATGGAGCCCTGCACGCGCACTTCGGGAAACTCGTTGTCGGGTGCCTGATGCGGAATCACGCCTTCGGTCAGCGGCAGCACGATCTTGCCGCCACAGGGAATGCGTTGCCACACCTTGGCCTTGGTCTGCACCTCCGCACCGGTTTCCTTGTTCTTGCGGGTGCGGAATATCTCGTGCTCGTCGCTGCGCTCATATCGGCCCCAGCGCGCTTCGATCTCGATCCGGTCGGCGTCACCATCCACGCAGAAGGTCATGCCGAGGCTGCTGGGCACCAGAGACTGGTTGCTGGCGGCATCTATCTCGTCAGCCGAATCCGATTCCGGCTCCACACGCCCGGTGGCCGTTCCAAACTCCGCGCCAGGCTCGTGACGTCCGGGAGCCTTGGCCTCCGTGGGCTCTTCGGCGTCGTCATTGGCCAGAGGGCCGTCCAACCCCTCGATGCCGCCCAGTGCAGCCTCACGCGGGGCCAGTTTGCCAACCAGGTAGCGATCCCGCACACCCATGTCGACGATGCATTCGCAGGGGCCACCTGCCGGGCCGAGCAGGTCGTCCACCACGGCCAGTTGCAGCAGTTCGCGGATATAGGCCTGATCCTCGATGGTCGGCACTTCGGCGATGGTCTTGTGCAACGCCTTGGGGAGTGACTCCAGAAAGTCCGTCCATTGAATACGGCCAACGCTGCCGGACGAAGGCGGGGTGAGCGACGTAAGGCCAATCGGAACCGCCGGATCGACCAAGAGCATGCGGTCGAAGTAAATCGTGGTGGTTTCCAGATCAGAACGCACCCGCAGCACGCGACCAACCCGAGTGATGTGGCCAGCGACGTTCAGGATCAACACCCAATCGTCATCGGCGATGGCTTGATAAAGCGAATGCTCGCCTTTCAGCCGCAACGTATAGGGTGCAAGCGTGAGATCGGCAGCAAGGCCATGATTGATGGCGATCCATGCATTGGGTTGTTTGACTACTGTACCTGCCTGCATCTTGCCCCCTTACGCCCCTGCGCTCATTGGCGCTGGAATCTTTGAAAATTGTTTGTGGAATTCTTGCCACCTTGTGGTATCGACGTCTTTGACGAATGCGATCAAACCTGCGAGGTGGTTATAGAAGCCAATGGCCGAATCAAATTTCTCGTGCGCAGCAACAGCAACCAGTCCATATTTCTGTGTTGCGTGCAAGTGCCTGTCGATTCGTTTGTAAGTCTCTCTTGACAACCTGGGAACAGTGCCGTCAACGAGCAATCCGAGCACTACCTTCTTTGATCCCGGCCCCGCAACTCGTGTTTTCTTCGTGTTTTCACGAAAACCACATTTGCGAATTATGCCGACGATGGCGCGATGAATATCGCCAATCGACATACGCTCAGGCAATTCTCGACCAGCAGAAAACGTTAAGTCGTCGGCATATCGCGTGTAGGTAAATCCGTGTAGATCCGCGAAGGCTGTCAACTTTTCATCGAGATCAAATGCGGCAAGGTTGCTCAGCATTGGGCTTGTTGGAGCCCCCTGGGGAAGTACGCCCGTTGCCCCAGTTCGCTCTACATAGAATGGATATGCCTTCTTTGACGCCACAAGGCGTTTTGGCCGCAGATGATGTTTCAGATGCGCCGGGAGCCTGGTTGTCGTGCATAGTCGAGCCAGTTCAAATGCAAGCAACGGTCGGTAACCCGCTTTCATGAAAACCCGATAGGCGTCGGATTCACTGAGCGCATGGAAGAAGTTTTCCAGATCGTATTGAAACAGCCAGCGAGCGCCGCAATGCACAGATGCACATTTGCGAATACCGCCGTCTGCGTGAAAAGCGTATGAGGCAGGGTGCGGCCTCATATTTTGAAGCAGTTCCAGATTGATGAACTGCTGAACTTTGAATAGATCACCAGAGACGGCGTGGATGTGGCGTCTGCCGCCGCTTCTCTTCTTCACTGCAAACATACGGTAGTTGGCCGACTCTCGACGCCGCTCTACCGTGGCCCGTAGTACGCCGTACTCAACCGATGTGATTTTTGCGAGGTGTCGCAAGGTGAAAATCACAGGTAGACCTGCCCGAGCCAATCGACTGAAATAGATCTTCAAGTGATCGACAGCTGGCTTGCCTAGAACAGGCGTGGCTGATTGAGAAAGGTGATGTACTGACCAGGCTTCCATTCACCTATCCTTTGAGCCCAGGGGGCCATCAGTGTCATGGTTCTCCCGAGACACCGCAGGTGATTGGAGCATGACACTGAAGGGCGGCGCAGCCGCCTTAGCGTCAGATCTTTCCAGAGATGTCTGTCCGACATCCCCATCCGCAAAAGCCGAAACTTCTACAGAATCTGCCAACCGCAGAGAAACAAGTCCCTCATTGGTTGACGGCTGAACGGTTGCCCGGCCAGCACACCACGAACTTGGAATATACAGGCTTCGATTCCAGACTGGCAGCACACGATTGGAATCGGCATGCTTCAGACGATCGAGGCCAGCGGCTGTAAGGCGCACCTGCGGCGTCAGGAAACCAATTTCTTGCGCGCTGCTGAGGAGTCCGACAGTGTACTTGTGGTCAACGCAAAGCCTTGCCGCGATGCTTCTGGAACTACGAACACCTCGTTTGATGAGTGCCAGTAGCCGAACCACTTCATCAGATTTGGATGTTGCCCCCTCCGGCGCGTTCAAGGGTGTTTGATCAATTAGCGCCAACAGCCAGTCGGGCATCGCACGCCCTGGCATGAGTCCTTGCCATTTGTTATTGGTGCACCACAAAACACCTGGAATGTTGTTTGGTACGCTGTGGTAGAAAACGAGATTGGCCATCACTCCGCCGTACCCGAGCCTCCTCTTTGTCGGAATCTTTGTTTGACTGCGGCAAAGATGAACGACCTGTTCATAGTTCTCGCCCCAACGGCTTTCTAACCAATCTATTTCGTAGACCATCTCGCTGGTGAAATCGACTTTCGATGACTTGCGGAATTTCCGCTTTCCATGGTCAGAGCCCTTTATCTTGGCGATGATCTTCGCCTCAGCCTCGCGCGGCCTTGCAAAGCTGATGACATGGATTTTGACGAGACCGAAACTCCACCAACTCAGGAACGTTGGGTGGCTGAGCATTGCATTGATGAAGCCAGATACGCGGTCACCGCTACCGATCGAATCGTCGATCAGCAGGTAATCATGAACTTTCTTGTCTCGAAGTTCGGTGAGCGAAGAGTGATCGAGGAGAGTCTGAGGATTGGCTCTCGCTAGATTGGCGACCAGTGAGTAAACCAAGTCCTCACTACCCAGTGACTCACCCGGACGTGCAGCAATATCGCCCTCGTCATTCCATAGTGGCGATCCATCTTCCAGTTTCCGAACTGAGTAAAGCGCATAAATCTTCTCGCTTGGCAATGCAGCTACGACCCGCTGCAACCATGCTGAATAGACATCGCGTGAAACGAATTGCAGGTGGCTCAACAGCAACTTGGCCGTGGTTCTCTGAATTTCAGGGAATTGGGACAGCCAACCCTGAGTTTCTGGTGAGGCATCTATCTTCGACGGCGATAGATTTTTGAGTTGCTGTTTCGCTGTGCTCATGGTTTGGCCCGCCAGCGGTTGCCATCGGCATGAGTTTCAACGAACTCATCTCTCAGTAGTTCGGCAAGGGCGTCATCCCAGTCATCTGCTGCAGCTCCGCATCCAACCAAAATGGCCTGTTTCGCAAACCAGCCTATGTGAGCTTCGAGCCATGCCAGGATCTGGTCGGGAGCTTTGTTGCCCCATTGATTGCTTGCTGATGTGCTGGGAGCGGAATTGTCCTTGCTGGACGAATCCCCGAAGTCGAATCCTGCTTGAATGGTTGATGCTGCTGATTTGGTCGCCGCTGATTTTTGTCGTGGAGCACTCTTGGCTTTACGTAGAGTAGCGTCACTGTGTAAGCCTTCCTCGACTTCTTCTTCGTATCGTTGTTTATTCAGTTCCGACAACCGCTGCAGCACTGCGACGCGTGATGCCTCCGAGATTGTGAAGCGGACGCGGTCGTTTTCTGGAAGATACGGCACTTTATGAAAACCGTGATCAAGGTCGAGATCGCTCCAACCGTAGGCATGCACAACAGCGGCATCCATTTCACGCTGCAATGCACGCAACCGCTCGATGCGAGGATCACGTTCGGTGTTGGTATGGAAGCGGTTGTAGAGTTTGGTCAGGCCGATATGATCGGCCTGCATGATCTCAATGCGCGCTTGGTGGAGTCTTTCTCCCAAGTCGTCAAGAGAGTCGTTTGATGCACTGCTGAAACTGTCGGGGAATGCGAATGGTTCGAGTGCATCAGTCTGGCTGTATCGCAAATCGCTCTTGAGACGAGATGCGTGCTGCCATGCGAAGACGGCATGAATGTTGGATTGCAAAAGGGCGAAATCTCGCCCCCGACCGAGCGAGAACGCGACAGTCGCATCAGAGAACACGATATTGGAATCGACGAACGAGAACGCCAGCGTCTTGCTGACGCGCGTTATTGCAAGCACTCGTGCTGGCTGGCTCTGTTCGGGCAACCAGCCATCTGGGTGACGCTCGTAATGACGGCCACGACCAATAGCGTGGTAAAGCCCTGGGCGCTTTTCACCGAACTGCCACCACCGTTCCGGTAGTGGCTTCCGAAGAACAAACTCGCCGCGTTCGTTGAGACGCTGACGCTCCGGTTTGACCCGTTCTTCGATACGCTGCCATGGCAATTTGTATTTTTGTGCGCGTTCCTCTGGCCAATCCCAGAAATTGATCACCCACCTGCTTGGGTGCTGCTCAGGGTCTGAATTGAGATCATCGCCGTTGATGTAAGGGAAGATCACTTCGGCATTTCTGGGGTCTGCATCCAGCATTCGATGAGCTTCGTCCGGCGCAAGCACGAAACCCATACCCAGCACGATTGAACCCTGATAGGCCAGCCCCTCGTTCGCCTTCAGTCGTTCTGGACTCCAATCCTGACGATCGGACAGGAAGGCCGATATGAAGGGAGTCGGTCGCCCGAGCAGCGAGCGTTCGCCAGACCATTCGCCCTTGTGGACATGGACGCGACTGGTGATGACCGCTGCCTTGCCTGGCCAAGGTTCGTTCGGGTAGGCCGCGTGGATGACGGCACCTGCGCCCACCATGGCCTCCAGCCCGACCTGTCGTGTGTCACCTTCCGCAATGGTGTTGACTGCGAGTAGCCCGAAACCGCCGCCATCGCGCAACAGGGTCCATGAGCGTAGGAAGAAATAGGCGACCAGATCCGCCGAACCGCGCCGCCCTTCGGCGATGTGCGCGACCAGCCAATCACGGAAGGCCGTGCCCGCGACGCCGGTGATGCGCTGCCCGCCCAGAAATGGTGGATTGCCGACCATGCCGTCGAAGCCACCGTGCTCGCGAGCGAACACCTCGGGGAACTCCAATGGCCAATGGAAAGGCTGACGGGCTGGTTTGTCGGCGGGCAGATCGGTCGAGAGCGTGAGGAGGAATCGTCTGCGAATGGCATCAAGCGAACCCGGGCTGCCATCAACAGCTTGGCCCGCCAAAATTGCAAGTGACGCAAGCCCATTTTCTAGGGCAGAAGTATTGAGTCCTGTTGCAAACACATCGCCGATGAACGCATCAGCGATGCTTTCCGGTACTTCGAGTCTGCGGCGAGCATCCGCATCCAGATGTGCCATGGCTTCCACATCCCGGATATCGCGGATGGGCATCTCGCGTAACTGCTGCCGCAGTTCGATGGCCTCGCGCACGGCCCGCTCGATGTTCTGGCCAAACAGACGTAGCTGCCCTTGAGCGGTGGGGTTCGTCGAGAGCTGGGTCAGTTGATCCAGTCGATGAATACCCAACAGGCTATTACCGCAGCGTAGGCTGTGATCAAGGAAGCCAAAGGGACGCCCCTTGGCCAGCGTCACCAGCCAGATCGAGAGCTTGGCAAGTTCGACCGCCAGCGGGTTCAGATCGACGCCATACAGACAACGCTCGGCGATGAGACGACGCGCGATCACCGTGCGTGCTTCGCTGTCGCGGGGCAGAGGTTCCTTGGCAGCTCCTGCATCCAGAACCTCACCATCCACGCTCACGGTTTTACCCGCCGCCTCGACCTGTGACCACGCCTCGACGAGGCGATCCGACAGCCAGCGGCAGGCTTGCACCAGAAATGCGCCTGAGCCCATGGCTGGGTCGCAGATCTTGAGGTCGAGCAGTTCGGCGGGAGATTTCAGTGCCCATCGATCACGTGGCGTTCCTTCTGCCGGGCCGACATAGGCCAGTGGCGTGAGGGTCTCTGCGACGATTGCTTCGGTCAGCGATTTCGGGGTGTAGTGGGTGCCGGTTTCGCGACGGTCGGAACCGGTGGTGACGATGAAGGCACCTGCGGGATAGACCAGCGGATAGCCCCATGGATCGGTGCGCAGCAGATGGGCATAGGGTTTGACGCGGTCACGGAGCTTGGTGTCGCCTTGGCAAGTGGTCAGCAGGCGATCGGCCAAGGTGTCGTCGACGGGTTTGGCCAGATCATTACGCACTCGGCTGGCGGAACTGCCGGAGCGTTCTTGCAGCAACTCGGCCAATCGCGCAGCACCATCCAAGCGTGCCGAATCCAGCTCGGCCAGCTTGATCCATGGCGTCTTGGCGCTCTTGGTGGCATCCAGTTCCAGTGTGACTTCATCGGTGCGCTTGACGGTGCGCTCGAGCAGACCTTCATACACGTAACCGATCTGTTCGACATCCAACGCACGATAAGACAGCGTGCGGCCCTGGAATTGCTGAATGGCCTCCAGCAACAGCAGCACGGTGCGGTTGTCGATGGGCAGTGGCTTGGCGGCATCGGTGCGCCAGTTGGAGCCTTTGGCCCGACCTTCGAGGAACGGGAAACGGTCGGGATCGAATAGAGAGCCGCCCAGTGCCGGGAGGCGCAGATTCTCGTGCTCAATGCCGCCGAACACCGCGCGGAAGATCGCCAGCAAGCGCGACCATGCGTCCCAGCGGCGTTCCAGGATTTCTTCGGATTCCTTGCGCAATTGCATGCGCAAGGTGGAGAGCGCGTAGTTGGCCTCGTAGCGTTCGTCGCCCATCAGGAGCAGGCCACGCTCCTCGGCGGAGAGCAGGAACACCAAGCGCATCATCACCGTGAGCGCGGCCTCATACAGCTCGGGTTCCTTGACGTCGTGCAGGAGCTCTCGATTGCGATCCTGGTCGGCTTTGTCGAGTGTCTGAATCAATACTTCGACGGCGCGGCGTACTTGCTCGCCAAGGGCGTCGGTGACTTCGTCCTGGAACTTCAGGGAGCGATCGAACAGTGCAGGCAGCTGTTCGGATTCGTCGACAAAGAAACGGCGAATGCCGAGCAGGTGCACGAAGGCCTGCAGGGTGATGGGCTCTTGGCTCCAGATGTGGGCATACCAACTGGCAAAGGTGCTGACGGCACCCACGGGGGCGTCCACCAGCATCCAGCGCTCGCCGTTGGTCACCAGCCCGAGGCGACAACCGAGCGAGCGGCACAACTGCACCATGCGATCGGCGGGAGTGGCGGCCCAGCCGTTGTGCTTCAGAGTGGCATCAAGGTCGATATCTTGCGCATAGGTCTGGATCAGCAGCAGTGGCTTGTTGGCGCGTTGCTCATCGATCACGGCAAGATCTGGCGACAGCTTCACGCCGTGTTCCGGCAGACTGGTTTGGAGGTTGGCGGCGCACCAGTCGCCGCGCTTGAGAACGTCGCCTCTGCCGTCTTCATCGAGTTCGAGACCGCGCGACAGCACTTCGTCGATCCATGCCGTGTGCAACTCGGCGAACTGCGCGTCTTCCAGTTCCAGCGCTTCGCGCCATTCCTCGTAGGCCTGGCGCAGACGTTTGCGTTTGGTGGCATCGAGTTCTTCCAGCCCTTGTGGAAAGGCTTCCTTCAGAACGGGAACGGCGAGGAAAGGGCCGGAGATCTCGATGAACGACAGCCAATCATCATGCACGCTGGGAGCACTCATACGGCACCTACCTGAACGGCAGATGCAGGCACCAGAAAGATGACGGCGACCGGGAAGGTGCGGTCGTTCAGTTTTGCGTAGCGGGTTTCGATGGCCTCGGCCTCTTGCTGGCGCTCGGCTGGAATGCGGGCAAGACGCGCCTCCAGTGCGGCGGTGTCGCGCCTGAGCTGTGTTCGTTCGTCTTCAGTGAAGAGCGATAACTGCGCCGGTTGCTGATCTTTTTTCAGTTCGGCTTGAATGGCTCTTTCAAGCTCATCGAGCACGGTGCCGATGTCGGCCACTTCCTGCTGCTTGCGGGATTGAAGGGTGTTGGTCAGGAACTTGAGCCGGTCTTTTGAGCGGGCGTCTACCGACTGCAGGATGGCGCTTTGCGCACGGTCGAAGCGGACGCGGATCGCATCGAACAGAGAGTCTGCGGCGGTCAGCGACTTAGCTTGATCCAGCCATTGCTGGACCTTGGTGACGCCCTCTTCTCGGCGGAAGGATTTGTCGCCCAGATAGCCCCCGGCGACCGTCAGCTCTTCGTGGAGGCGATGATGGTTGCCGCCAGTGACGACCAGCCGCGAGATGACGACCACGGCAGGGCCGTCGATCAGTGCGTCCGGCACCGAGCGTACTGTGACGCGATGCAGTTTCTTCACATCGTCTTGCGCCCACACTTCGGCGCGCAGCAAGCGCAGGCACATCTGCACCAGTCGGTGGTTGAGGTGAACCAGCACCACGTCGTCACGCCCAGTGGCGACGGCGTGATCGAATGTGATGGGGCGAATCTGCAGTGTGTGGGGGTGACGCAAGCCTTCGAGGCAGCGCGCCCATGAGCCCGACAGTGAAGGCATCTTGAATACGGTACCCGCTGGTGCGTCAGTCAAGCTGAAAGGCTCGAGCGGAGGACGGCCTGCCAACTCGAGGCCCGTCTTGACCGCCATGAGGATGTGCCCTGGCGTGAGGTGAAAATCCTGCTGCGTGGTCAAGAGCCGTTCGTGCAGCTTGGCGACACGGTCTTTCAGTTCGCGCTCGGCGCGCACGAAGCGTCTGGCCTTGGCGATCTTGGCTTCAGCAAGGCGGGTGTCGAGGTCTTTGAGAGAACCCTCGATCAGCCCAGACATCTGCGGCGCGATGACTGGGTTGACGCTGCCCATGTCCGCCCGCATGGATTCGAGCTTGCGCAGTGCCCGGATGATGTCATCGCCGTGGCCGCCAATGGTTGCTTTGCCTTGTTCGCCACCATCGACGGGGTGCCAGATCAACACTTCCTTCTGGCGCTGACCGTGTCGGTCGATACGACCGTTGCGCTGCTCCATCACATTGGGGTTGTAAGGGATCTCCAGATGGATGAGGCAGTTACAGTGGTTCTGCAAGTCGATACCTTCGGACGCGGCATCGGTGGCCAGCAGGATGCGCACCGCTGAATCCTTGGGCGAGGTCTGGAACGCTGCTTTGACTTTCTCACGTTCATCCTGTGGCATACCGCCATGCAGGATGGCCAAGCGATCGCCACCGAAATCGTGGCTGGCGAGGATCTCGTGCATCCACTGTTGAGTGGTGCGGTATTCGGTGAACAAGATGACCCGGCGCTCGTTCCACTGACCGTCGGTCTTGAGGTTGGTCGTGAGCCAGTCAAGGATCGCTTCGGCTTTGGCGTCGACCTGGTTCTTGGCCGTCTGTGCCCACGACCGCAGCTCGTTCAGCATTTGCTGCTGCTCTGCCGTCAGCGGTTGCGCACGACGTGAAGCCTCTTCGACGGCCTCGGACTGGGCGTTTTCGACCTCCTGGTCGTTGGCGTAGTCTTCATCGACCCGCAGGATGGCCTTGCGCAGAATGCGGTCGGCCATCGCATCCTTGTCTTTGCGTTGGCTGCCATTGGCCAGGCTGGCAATGTGCTTTTCCAGCGTGGATGCAAACGCGGCGGGTGAAGAGAAGAGCCGCTTCTTGAGCAACTGGTTGACAAACGACGTGCCGAACGCATTGCCGACCTTTTCGGCATCCTGCTCGCGGCTCGCGCAGTAGTCGTTCAGCTTCTGGTGAATGACCCGCTCTTGTGCGGAGTACGAGGCCAGCAGCGCTTGCAGCTTGCGCTGCGCATAGAGCGGCTTACCTTCCGCATCGACCAGATCGCTTTTGAGGCGGCGGATCATCACCTGACTCAACTGCTTTTCATCGGGCAGGATGTTTCGGGCGAAACGCTGGTCGTCCAGCAACTCCAGCAGCGATGTGAAGGATTCAGTATAGCCGTTGTGTGGAGTGGCCGTCAGAAACAGGCGATGCTGGAAGTGCGGACTGATGGAGCGGATGAAGCGTGTCCGCTGGCTCTCAAGCGCATAGTTCGCCCCGGCAGCGGGCGCGATGTTGTGTGCTTCGTCGACGACGAGCATGTCGAATTTGCGGGGATAGCTGGTATGTGCGGGTAGAACGTCGCGCATGGCACGCAGTCCTTCGCCGCTTTTAACCCAGTCCATGGACGCGATCAGACGAGGATGCGAAGTCCAGGGGTTGGCGTGGATGCCACGCTCTCGGCGCAACTGCTTGATGTAGACGGTATCAACAATTCGGAACTCAAGGCCGAACTTTTCGAGCATCTCCACGCGCCACTTTTCTTGCAGCGATGAGGGACAAACGATCAGGACAGTGCGAACCCGGTGCCGCAGCAACATCTCCTGGATGACGAGACCCGCCTCAATGGTCTTGCCCAGGCCGACGTCGTCGGCGATGAGCAGATTGACGCGGGCCATGTCGATGGCCCGTACCAGAGGGTCAAGCTGGAAATCCTCAATGCTGACGCCGCTGCGGAACGGTGCTTGCAGAAAGCCTCGGTCTGCATTGGTGGCGGCACCCCAGCGAACCGCATCAAGAAAGGCTTCGAGGGTGTCGGAGTCATCCTGGCCAGTGATCGAAGGCAGGCCAGCACGCTCGATGATTTGCGCGCCCGGCTCGATCTCCCAGATGACCTCAAGCTCTTCCCCCAAGCCATCTTCGTCGATCGACGATAGGGCAACAGAGTGTTGGCGATTAGCGCCATTTGTGAGCCTAGAGGCTTCAACCTCCGCGACGACCCATTGCCGGCGGCGGACTTCCACAAGCTGTCCTGGTTCGGGAGCGGCCATAATATTTGCCGATGGGATAGAGCTTGAGATGTTAGTCATCTTGTTCTTCTTGGGGGCCAAGACATACCAATCCACGGCCGTGTGTTGCAAATTGGATATTCGATCCAAGATATTACAGCCATATTCGGCTCGAATCCCGCTCTGGCCCCTCGATGCCGACGGTCGAAAGCTGTAATATTCAGTACGATGAAAAAACCGATTATCGAATCTGTCGATTTATTCTGCGGCGCAGGCGGGCTGACAGCAGGGCTGAAAGCTGCCGGAGTGAGAGTTCAGGCCGGCTACGATATTGACGCTTCCTGTAAATACGCGTTCGAGCATAACAACGGCGCCGATTTTGTTTGCAAGGATGTTGGTGATGTCACGACCGATGAGATTCTGGCTTGGTACTCTGGAGACTCTGTTCGCCTTCTAGCAGGCTGTGCTCCCTGCCAACCATTCTCGTCGTACAACCAAGGGCGAGATACTCGACTGGATCGAAAATGGCCGCTCCTTTACCAATTTTCTCGGCTGATCAAAGAGATCAAGCCCGAATTGGTGACAATGGAGAATGTGCCAGACGTAACGAAACACAGTGTTTATGAGGACTTCGTCGCCGAATTGCGTAATCAGGGCTACGAAGTCTGGTCTGACACTGTCGCATGTGTAGATTATGGCTTGCCGCAACAACGTCGACGCCATGTCTTGCTGGGATCGCTGCTAGGATCAATCTCGCTCATTCCACCGACGCATAAAGACAACCGTTCATCCGTCCGAGATGCATTGGCAAAACTCCCTGAAATTGAGGCGGGTGAGATAGATCCGAAAGACTCCCTGCACCGTTCTGCAAGGTTAAGCCCGATCAATCAACAACGGATTCGACTTTCACGTCCTGGTGGTAGCTGGAAGGACTGGCCCGAAGAAATGAGAGCAGACTGCCACCGCAAAAAGAGTGGTAAGACCTATCCAAGCGTCTACGGCCGCATGGTCTGGGATGCCCCCTCCCCGACCATGACGACGCTTTGCTATGGTTTTGGAAATGGGCGTTTTGGACATCCTGAACAACATCGGGCTATCTCTCTCAGAGAGGCGGCGATTTTGCAGTCGTTCCCACGCAATTATCGCTTCACCCCGCCAGGCGCCCCCGTCGAATTTCGTAGCGTCGGCCGGATGATTGGGAATGCCGTTCCGGTGCGACTGGGTGAAGTGATCGGCGAGAGCCTAGTCAATCATGTTCAGGAAATGCGGCACCGAGAAAATGCCGTGTCAGCCTTGAGACCAATTCCACCAGATCGCGGGTCTCGCACTCCCAGATCACCATTGGTTGCCAACCCATAGTTTGAAGCTGGGCGATTTTTCGAGCATCTCTTTCGACATTCGCCTCGAACTTTGGAAGCCAGTATTCTTGTCGAGTCTTCGGTGTTGAGGCCAATCGACAGCCTTCATGTCTGTGCCAAAAACACCCATGAACGAAGATCGCCGTTTTGTATTTCCGCAAAACGATATCGGGCGTTCCTGGCAGATCTGTACGATGCAAACGAAACCGAAACCCGAGTCCGTGAAGAATCTTCCTCACGATGATCTCGGGCTTCGTATCCTTTTGTCGAACGGCGCGCATAATTTCGCTTCGAGTCTTTGTAGCCATTTATCTCGACTCCAATGGGGGACAGAAGTACAAATTCTCTGTAAATAAATAGTGACGCTGCCGATACGGCAGTTTGGCCGCACGTTCTGGTGTTGATCACATAGCATTCGCATGCTGTGTAATCCCCCCCAGCCAAACCCGCCCAATCCAAAAAAAACCCACCACCCTCGGACCTCTCGCGAGGTCCTGGGCAGTGGGTTTATGCCTCAGCTTTTGCACGAACCAACTGACGTCCGCGCTGCCACTGCGCGTGTCCGTAGGCACGCACCAACAAAACCGAAGCCGCCCCTGCCGCAAAGGCCAGGGCGTAAGACAATAGCGTTTCCAGAGATGAAGTTGTCACCATCGCAGGCTCCTTCACGGCAAATCAGGTTCGTCGAGTATCCCCGGCGTTACCTGCCGTGGCCGCTGATCCAGCTTATCCCGAAGTGACGGCTTCGTGCCTCTTTCACCCGTTTTCTCGGCAGATGGCGCTGCGCCCTGCTCCAGATTCGCCACGCTTTCCGCAAAGAACTCGTCGACCACCGCACTCCCCTCGTCCTCGGACTCCTCGAACGCCCCATTGCCCAGCCCCTGCCGTGCCGCCAGATCGAGCGCCACCTGGTCAAAGCCTGCTGCCTGCCGCTCGCCATCCGTCTGCCGCGCCTCGGCCAGCGCCTCCGCCAGCGTCATCCCGACCCGCGTCGTGAGATCCACGAAGTAGATCGGACTCCCATGGCTCTGCCGTGTCGACTTCCCACGCAAGCGCAGTTCCAGTGGCAGACAAGCCAGACGGTTGCCCGAAATCGCCGAGAAGTACTGCAGCCGCGCACTCAGGGTACGAATGCTGTTGAACCCGGTCGTCCGGAAGATGAAACTGCCGAGGGGATCCTCATCGCCAATCGCCACATTCAGCCTACCGTAGGGCTTGCACGCCCCACCCTTGGCTAAGGCACAGCCATCGGGTGAAGGACACGGCATTGACTTGATGCCGTCCTCGGACTGGCGCTTGCTCGTCTCCCCATTGCCAACACAGAGCGGCCGGCCCGTATTGCGGTCGAACAGACTGTACTCGGCCCGGAAGTTCAGATCGGGATCGTTGAACAGCAAACGGATCGGAATACTGCGAATCTTCCCACCCTGCGCCTTGCGGATACCTTCATCAAAGGGATGCGGCAACCAGCCGTCCTTGCTTTGCACCTGGCTGGTAATCGTGAACTGGTCATCCTTCTCGGGAAGCCGTTTGCCGTTCTTCTCAATGACCTTGCCGATGGAAATCCGCCCGAGTACCGGCGGGGTAATTGCCAGGCCTTTCAGCATGTTGTTTCTCCTAGAAATGAAATAGCCGAACCCCGCCCCGCCAGACGGGATGTCCTGGCGGGCGGGACGCGGTGAGTGAATAGAAATCAGGCGACGAGGAAACGCCGGCTGCCCGGTTTGCTGATCCGGTAGCGTTGCGCCAGGTCCGGTTGTTCCTTGAGCAGCGTGGTGAGATCGAGGCCGATGCTGTCCTTGGCCTTCTTCCAGGTCACGCTGCCCGTTTCGAAGAGGGCCTTGCTGGCGTCACCCATGGCCTGCTGGATCGTCTGCTTGAATTGCGCTTCGAGCTTCGCGAAACCATCGAGGGTTTGCCGGACACTGACCAGATCGGCGAAGGCTGCCGACAGGGTACGATCCTGGGTGAAGTCCACCGTCTGCCCTTGGTCTTCCGGGTAGAGGCAGCGCAGCGCCAGCTCGGCAGATTCCGAGCCATCGGCCGGTGGCGGCGTGTCGGTTTCCACGTAGTCCCAGAATTGTTTTTCCAGTTGCACCAGGCGATCGATCAAAGCCTCGTCCCGTTCAATGCGGTGGATCTCCAGATGCTGACCACCGAGCAACACGGCGACATCGGCGGCAGCTTTACCGGTGACGGCCAGTTGGTGCTGGACTTGCAACTGGACATACTCCGGTACGCCTTCCTTCCACAGGCGGGCGCCATTGATCCCGGCGGTCTTGCATTCGAGTATCTGGACTTCGCTGGCGCCAATGACCTCGCGGTCAATATTGGCCAGCATCCAGGCCATGTCGGGATCGGGATGCTGGAGGACGGCGTTGATGCGCCGTACCCGGTGGCCGGTACGTTTGGTGTAGTGGGCGGCAACGATCGGTTCGAGGAGGTTGCCCCAGTACGCCGGGCTTTCTTCATCATGCGCATCGGTCTTGGGCAGGTTGCCGTCACGACCAGTCTTTTCCAGCCAGAGTTCGAGCTGGGATTTGTAGGGATTCAGCCCGACCGCTGCGGCGGCATCGGAACTGCCGATGCCCTGCTTCCTGACCGCCAGCCAGTCTTCTCTTGGCAATGCCTTGGTGGCGACGAGACGCAGGGCGGGTTTGGCTTTCTCCCGAGGAGTGCGTAAAGCGGGATGGTTCATGTTGACTCCTTGAAATGGAAACGCCCGGCCAGACGAAGCTGAACCGGGCGTAGGTGGATGGCAGGACATTGCTCAGGCGGCGAGCTTCAGTGCTTCCTGATAGGCCTTGCCCTTGATGGCCGCCCCTTGGCCAAACCAGGCCGAATCGAGGCGATAGTCCTGGCTTCTGGCCCGGCGTTCGTGGTCGACAAACTGGGTCACGGCATTGAGCAAGCCCCAGGCAGTGCCATTGGCCGATGACAGATCGGCCCCCATGCCTTGCCCGGAGTACAGGGCGTAGACGTTCTGCAGGGCTTTCTGGTTGGGTTGGTCGGCCAGCGGCAATTCCGGATCGCCCAGCACGTTGACGATCAGGTTCATCGCTTCGAACTTGTGGATTGGTCGCTCGGCCAATCGCTTCATGTTACCGACGAAGCGTTCCCAACTGCTGAGACCGATGCCGAGTTCCTGTTTGACCAGTTGTGGATCGAACTTTCGGCTGTGCGGCACCTTGACTGCACCGGAGGAATCACCCACCGCCATCTGCAAGGTGTTGTTACAGACTACCCGTATGGATGTGAACTGCGCCGTCGTACACAACGTGCCGTCACAGCTGGTAGCCAGCAGCAGGTAGGCCCCGACCTTGTCACCACCGCGCAGGAGGGTTTCCTGGCCGGTTCTGGCCAAGGCCCAAAGCTTCCGTCCTTCCTTGAGGACGCCGGCGGTTTCCAGTTCGAAACCGCCGGCTTCGGTCAGGTCACGATAGAACTCCAGGACTTCATGCGGCTGGACGACCTGGTAGCGCTTGGAGACGACTGAGAGCGGTGCGTGGGTATCGGAGCGGAACAGGACCTTGTTGTCAGCGTGCGCTTTGACGTGCAGGCCGCCGTCAGACGAGATATTGAAGAGGACTGGGGTTTCGTTGATCTGCCAGTCCATGCCGGCTTGCTGCTGCCAGATTTCGAGGGGTTGCTTGGGTTGCAGGCGGTTGCCGAGACCATGCCAGGGTTCGGCATTGGCATACGCCATCGTTTGGACGAGGTGGGCCATGAGTGTTTCCTTTCAGGAAGGTGGACGTGCGGAGACCGCCCGCGAGATCGGGATCGTTGAGTACACACGAATTGGATTGAGGGGAGACGCCTTCCGCGAACGGGAAGGACCTGAGCAAGCCGGTCTAGGGTTGGGCTTGCTGGGATGCGGCAGCGGGGGCTTCGGGTGTGGCTACCGGCGGGGTGACCGACACGGTGATGGGTGGCAGCGGATCGACACAATCGGCACCGAAGCTGTAGCCGCAGTCGAGGCATTGCAGGTTGTCGAGTAAACGATCATCGATGGCGGCACCGATCCGGCTGCCGGCCATCCCTCCGGTGGCACCGCCGACCAGGCCACCGATCAGGGCACCGGCAAAGCCGCCGACACCGCGACCGATGGGGCCGGCCAGTGCACCGAGGGCTAGGCCGATTTCAGCGCCGGTTACTGCGCCTGCAGCTCCGCTTGCTGCTCCACCTACCGTCCCGACGAACGTGCAGGTTTTCTTGGCCAGGTCCTTGGCGATGATGCGTTGGGAACGGCAGATTGGGCAATTGAGGCTCATTGAAAAACTCCTTGTGAAGGTTGAGACGACAACAAAAAATCCGCCAGCGATGCCTCGTATCGGGCATGGCTGGCGGATTGGTGGGGAGGGGGCTATGAATCAGGTAAAACGCAAACTGAAGGTCAAGACGATGTCACACCAGCACAGGTAAATCGGGTTCTAGCTGATTTACCGGCCATTCCTTCATCGTTACTCTTGTCCTGAATATGTGACCAAAAAAATCTGGAACCGACACATATTCATGCGTTTACAGGGATAGATGGGGCAAGGTAGGTGCACTCCAATGAATAGGTCTAGGGTTATTTGGAGTAAGAACTGGATTTGCAAGTCATCAACAAAAATTTGCTCAATAAGCTGTATATGCTGTCTTATATACAGCTTATTTAAAGGCCATAATTCGCTCCATATCGACTACGGAGCGAATCGTGGCTAGACAAACCTTTCAAATCGATCCGGCGCAGTTGCGTCGCCTGCGGGAAGAACTCGGGAAAACCCAAGAAGAGCTTGGGTTCCATATAAGACAGTTGCGGGCCAAACCATCCTCGCTCGACAACGAAGATCTTCGTCACTCCGTCATCAGCACCTATCAAAAGATAGAACGTACCGGCAAGACCAGCCAAAAAACGGCCGAAAAACTCGCCGACTACTTCAACGTTGATGTTGCAGTTCTTCAAGGACTGAAGCCGCTCAATACCATTCAGAGAGTCATGGCTTTACTCCGTTCAAGACTCGCAGAGGGTGGTAGCACCGAACTCAAGCACGCGTATGCAAAAAACACAAAAGGCCTGGAGGGGTGGTCTGATGAAGAAAAATTGAGGGAACTTGCACGAAAAATAGCTCAACGCCTGGAATCAGCCCAGTGGAGCCGCGATCCCTCAGAATTAGCAGAGCTTGCAGCACTAACGGGTATGTCCCAGAGGGAGATGCTCACGCCGGCTTACGTTAGGGGCTACTGGTGGATCATCGATTCTTGGCCCAGTGACACTGATGCGCGGGTGGTAAGCGGCGCTAACAGCGTCGGTGCATTTGTCAAAGAGGCGTGGGAAAAACATCAACTACCTGGCTTCAAAGGATATCGGACCACTGTTCGCCTGTCGCGACATGGTTACCGCTATCGCTTTGAGGCTGAGGTCTATGGAATCAATAATTGGCCTTGGTGGATCGAATCTATCCGTTGCGAACCCGACGAAGACAAAGGGGTCCGCTGGTCGCATGCATCACACCTGGATCAGGAATTCGTAGAAAGCAATTTGAGAGCAATTGCATTCCAAAATGCCGATGTGGTCCATGACTTCGATGACAAGATAATACCGGCCGACCCTTTGCAACTTCGCTTTGTTGTTACCTTACGGAGCAGAAATCAAAACTATGCATGGCAGAACGATGGTCAATTGATTTTTGGACGAAGCATCTGTGATATGCCGAAAGAGATTTATGACCGCTGGACTCATGATGCAAGCGGGCATCTCATGCTTCTTAGTTGGCTATGGACTGAGCTCAAATATTCTCTGCACCCACATTTAAAAGCTTACGGTGCCGAATGTTGGGAGATTTCAAAAGATTCCGTTGGAATAGATTGGCTCTATGCCCAATCACATGCAATCAAGGTGGCGCTGAAACAGCCCAATCAAAAGGATCGCTTCTTAGAATTGCTAGGGCCCGGACGGGAATATCACATCGCGTTAATGACAGAAGATGAAGATGGGAAGCTCATGCATGCCCCCTGGAGAGGCTGGCACGTCGATTACCTCATAGAAGAGATAAAAAAATGGATTGATGCGCCGTTGCCTGAAGGTGGATATGGAGACGAAATTCAATTTTTTGAGCCCCGGGGAGAAACGAAGTGAGAACGCGCATCGTACTGGTAGCTCTTCCTTGGATGCGCGACAGCGATTGGAATGTTCCGTTGGGGCATGCATCACTGCTCGCCACGCTTGGTAATGAGTACGGCCTGGATAGCCGATCGGTTGTAATGCCTGTCAATCGAGACAGTTTCTCAATAGTTTCGCTAACACAGGCCGTGCTCGACCAACTCATGGGAATCCAGAGTGAGCAGGCAACCGTCGCAGTTGGCGCCTATGTTTGGAATGACAAACATGTAAAGGATCTTTTGTGTTCGCTGCGTAGCCGGGGGTTCAAAGGGCGAATCGTGCTGGGCGGCCCTCAGATTTCTTATGCTGGCTGCGGACTTGAGCAGATTTACCCCGACGCGGACGTGTTCATCCGTGGCAATGGCGAGATTGCCTTACGTGCTCTCGCACTGGCCAATGGGCGCCCATTGATCAAGGGAGTTCATTACGCAGGTCAGCCCGATGCATGCGAGCAGGCTGCGGCGGAGTTGTCGCAATTACCCTCTCCATGGTTAGGCATGCGTGAGCAGATCAACACCCCGGCCTCGGTGCGATGGGAAACTCAGCGTGGCTGCAATTTTCGTTGTTCATTTTGTCAGCACCGGCAGCCAGACTCCAGGACGCCTGTGGCGATGCTTGCCGAGGGGCGCATCAAAAGCGAGATAGACTTGTTTTGCCAAGCAGAGGTGAAACGAATCACCGTACTCGACCCCATCTTCAACCGGGATCGCTCGCATGCAGTCAAGGTATTGCAGCAGTTCGCGCAACACGGATTCCAAGGCGAGTTGTCACTCCAATGCCGAGCTGAAATGGTCGACGACGCATTTTTGGACGCCGCGCAAGCGCTCGATGTAAGCCTTGAGTTTGGCCTACAGTCGATTCACAAGCGCGAGTACCTCGCTGTGGGGCGACCCAACAACATGAACAAAATTAAGCAAGTTTTGCAGGACGTACAGCGTCGAAAGATCAAACATGAAGTTTCTCTGATCTATGGGCTTCCCGAACAGACCCTCGAATCATTCAAGGAAACCGTGCGCTGGTGCCTTGAGATGAAAGTTCCTGTCATCAAGGCTTTCCCTTTACTGTTGCTGCGTGGAACCGCCCTTGAAAAAGCACGCGAACAATGGTCTCTAGCGGTAAATGACAACGAACTGCCGATGGTTGTGGAGTCCAAAACGTTTAACGTCGCTGACTGGGAGGCGATGGACAAAATCGCCAATGCGCTGGCATGCACTGAGGGTACTCATCCGGACAGTTTGAATGAACTGCTCTGGACCGCCAGCAATGGCGCTTTGAGTTCAGGGGCCTCTCAACTTCGGGCGCTCGGGAAAGCATCATGAAGCACGCCAATGAAAGGCCAATATTTATCGTGTACGAGGGCTTGGATGGCGTGGGAAAAACCACCTGCGCCAAGCAGACTGCAAACCTCCTCGGCGCGCGCTACCTAACCACGCCATCGGATCTGCTGCGAAAGTACCGTGATGAAATCATTTCGAGCTACGCATCATGTCAAGAAGCGGCCCAATTGTTTTATCTTTCGACGGTTTTTGCAGCTGCCAATGAAGCAAAATCCAATCTCCAGGCGGGTCAGTCAGTAGTACTCGACCGCTACCTTCTCTCGACCCAGGTGTACGCCAAGTTTCGCGGATCATTGCTAGAAACCAACAACGCAGTAGAAAAACTACTGCTTGCTGCCGACCTGACGGTTTACCTTGAAGCCCCGCTGTCGGTGCGACGCAGGCGGCTGGAAGCCCGCGGCTTCTCCTCCGCCGATAATGAAACAGCTACGGAGGTCGCTGACACCATACTTCGTCACGGCTACGAACGGTGGCGCACTCATCCAGTCGCCGGGAAGTGGTTGCACTTCGATTCATCGATGTCTTCACCTGAGGAAATTTCTAAGGCAGTTATCTCTAGCATTCGAACCCAGGAAGAAGCGCTAGCTTGCAGTTCGGTGAGCCGATGAATCCGGATAAGCGACCACCCGACGTTTATTGCTCATCAAGTCAGAATGGTGCTGAAATGCCCCTCACGAAACATGCGAAGCAACGCATGCAACAGCGTTCCATTCCCCCAATTATTGTTGATTGCTTGATCCGGTTTGGCCATAGCGAACCTTCTGGCGATGGAACCCGTAAGTACTATTTTGACAAGTCATCCCACCGCCGCTTTCAGAAATATGCTGGCCAACTATCTGGAATACTTGAGCGATATTTGAACGTATATGTAGTGCTGGCCAATGACTTCACGGTAGTTACTGTTGCACCTAGATGCGAACGGATTCGTCGTCATTGAATCAGTAGGCCAGAACGGTAGGCGTGAAGATGAGGGGTACCCAGAAGAATACGTTAAACGCTAGGAAACTGGAGGTTGCATCACAAGCGGTGAGACCGGCTTTGGCAAGTTCGGCGGATGGCGATAGGCGGGAAGAAACGGCACCCGCTGTCATAAAGGCCGACAGACATGCCTGAGTGAATCGCCCCGGGTTCCGTGGAGACCGGTTGGTTTAAGTCAGGCCACGATGGCGGCTTGATCGGCGAGTTGCCTGTAGTATTTTGCCTCAGCTTCTGCGGGCGGGATATAGCCAATCGGTTCAAGTAGCCTGTGGTGGTTAAACCACGACACCCATTCCAGGGTTGCCAGTTCCACGGATTCCTTGGTTTTCCAGGGGGCTCGCCGGTGGATCATCTCCGCCTTGTATAAGCCATTAATCGTCTCAGCCAAGGCGTTGTCGTAGCTGTCGCCCTTGCTGCCGACTGATGGCTCAATCCCGGCTTCGGCCAGTCGCTCGCTGTAGCGGATCGAGACGTACTGCGAGCCCCTGTCCGAGTGGTGGATCAAGGCCTCCTCGGGACTCGGCTGGCGGGCGTACAGCGCCTGTTCCAGGGCATCGAGAACGAAGTCCGTGTGCATGGAACTGCTCACGCGCCAGCCCACGATGCGTCGGGCAAAAACGTCGATGACAAAAGCCACATATAACCAGCCTTACCAGGTCGAGACGTAGGTGAAGTCCGAGACCCACAACTGATTCGGCCGCTCGGCCTTGAACTGCCGATTGACCCGATCCAGCGGGCAAGGCGCTTTGTTATCGCTGATCGTGGTGCGCACCACCTTGCCGCGCACGACACCCCGCAAGCCTTGGCGCTGCATGAGCCGCTCGACCGTACAACGAGCCACCGTGACGCCTTCCCGGTTCAGTTGCCGCCAGACCTTATCGGCACCATAGACCCGCAGGTTGGCCTGCCAGACACGCTCGATCTCGGGCGCCAACACCTCGTCACGCCGCACTCTCTGGCTGCGCTGTTCAGGATTACGCCGCAGGGCAACATGGCGCCGGTAGCCAGACGGGGCAATCTGCAATTGTCGGCAGATCGGCTCGACCCCGAAGGCATCACGATGCTCGTCGACGAACGCTCTCAGGACTTGAATCGGCGGTCGAGCTCCGCCTGGGCGAAAAACGCGCTGGCAAGCTTGAGGATCTCATTGGCTTTGCGGAGTTCTTTAACCTCACGCTCCAGTTCCTTAACGCGTTTCTGGTCCGCCGTGGTCGGCCCTTCGCGCTGCCCAGTATCTCGTTCGTGCTGACGCACCCAGGTGAGCAACGTCTGCGACGTGCAACCAATCTTGGCAGCGATGGATTCAACCGCTGACCACAGGGAAGGATGATCGGCACGGCATTCGGTAACCATGCGCACGGCGCGCTCACGCAATTCGGGGGAGAACTTAATTGACTTCTTCATGGCTCTATCTTCTCAAGAGTTAGAGCCTCCACCAAATCCGGGGCGATTCAGAGAGCTTTCAGGCCGGCGGCCAGGGCGACAGACTAGACGAGCGATCTGCCGGAAACTGATGAGTTACCTACCATTAGCGCTGCTCAAAATTTTGCTGCCGCTACGGCCAACTGTGTTCTCAAGTACGCGTTGAAGTTTTTGTTCCAAAGCAGCCATAACTAACCATGGGATTGATCAACTATGCCTTCTGAGCGTCAGCCCAGCTGTCTGAGATGCTGTTGATACACCAATACTGTTAAGAGGACCGCCAAATGGCATTGATTTGGATGCACCAACATTGACCAAAGCTGATTACAAAGTGCTTACACAAAACCAAAAAAGCAAAAAGCCCAGTCACAATGACTGGGCTAAGTGCTTGAATCTATTGGTGGCCAATCGCGGAATCGAACCACGGACACGCGGATTTTCAATCCGCTGCTCTACCAACTGAGCTAATTGGCCAAATGAGGGCGAATTATAGCGAGGTGTCCCGGCTGCTGCAATACGGTTACTGCAAAAACGTGGGCTCAGGTGCCGATTGGCGGTGACTGCCGATAGAGCTCCGAAAAATCGTCGGGCACAGGCGGTGGCGGCGGTGGCGGGCGCCAGGTCCGGAACACGACGCGTGCGATGGCGCCGCGCCCTGCTGGATTCGGGCGCAACCTGGCGGTTGCATCGTGCTGCATAGCGATTTCCTGAACGATGGCGAGCCCCAGGCCGCTCCCTTCGGTCGACGCATCGTCAACACGGTAAAAGCGCTCGAAAACCATCTCGGACTGCGCTTCCGTAATACCGATCCCGTTGTCCTCGACCTCGAAGATGGTCGCCACCCCCGTGCTCATGACGCGGCAAGTGACATGGCCACCGGCCGGAGTGTAGCGGAGAGCATTGTCGATCAGGTTCTTGGCCAGTTCGCAGAGGAGAAAGGGGTTGCCACGGACCATCGCTGCGCCCTCGGCCTCGAACCCCAGATCGATTCGCTTCTCCAGCGCCACCATGACCCAGTCCTCGACGACTTCACGAATAAGCACGGTCAAATCGAGCGGCTCGTGGCTTTGCTGCGCGGCCTCACCGCCTTCAGCACGCGCCAGGGTCAGCAGTTGATTGACCAGACGCCCCGCACGATCGACGCCGACGGCGATCTGACGCAATGCGTGGCGCAGGGCTTCTGGATCGTTTTCCCGAATCGCGAACTGGGCTTGCGTTTTGAGTCCGGTCAGCGGGGTCCGCATCTGATGTGCGGCATCGGCGACAAAGCGCTGCTGCGCTTCGACGTTGCGCTTCATGCGTTCGAGCATTTCGTTGAACGCCTCGACCAGCGGCTCCAATTCTTCCGGCACGCGGCGCGTGGCGATCGGTGAAAGATCGGCGGGATCGCGGGTTTCGATCGTTTTGCGCAACCGGGTCAGCGGGCGCAGGCCACGCGAGAGGCCGAACCAGACCAGCATGACGGCCAGTGGAATGATGATAAACTGCGGCAGGATGACGCTGGCGACAATCTTGTTGGCCAATTGCGTCCGCTTTTCCATCGTCTCGGCGACCTCGACCAGCACCCAGCGGTCGCGCGGCATCTGGCCGTCGGCGACGTAGGAGTAGGCAACCCGGACATCCTGCCCCTTCAGCTCGATGTCGCGGAAGTAGATCTCGCCCGACAGCGCGTCGGGGTCGATTTCCAGATCGGGCGTCGGCAGTTCACGATCGCCCGCCAGCAACTTCCCATCGCGGCTGACGACATGGAAATACACGTTGTCGGTTTCGTCGGCACGCAGCAAGGCCCGGGCCGACGCCGGCAGACTGAGTACCGGCTTGCCGTTAATCAACTTGACCTGACGCGAGATTGCCGTCACATGCTCGCGCAAGGCCTGGTCATAGGGAAAGTTGGCGACGTTGTTGGCGAAGTAGTGCGTGAACGCGATGCTCAGCGGCCAGACGAACAGCAACGGAGCCAGCATCCAGTCGAGAATCTCGCCAAACAGCGAGCGCTCGCTTTCGGAGCCCGAAGGATTATTCGGCCTGGGGGCGCTCAAGACAATAACCCAGTCCGCGTACCGTGGCTATCTTGACGCCGCCGACTTCAAGTTTCTTGCGCAGGCGGTGCACATAAACCTCGATGGCGTTGTGACTGACCTCTTCGCCCCAGCCACACAGGTGATCGACCAGTTGATCCTTGCTGACCAGGCGCCCCATGCGGGTCAGCAGGACTTCGAGGAGGCCGATTTCGCGCGCCGAAAGATCGAGGGGCTGGCCCTGGATCTGCGCCACCCGCCCGACCTGGTCGTAGGTCAGTGCCCCGCACTGGATGGTCGGCGTCGTCCCGGCCGAGCGGCGCGTCAGGGCACGCACCCTGGCTTCGAGTTCGGCCAACTCGAAGGGCTTGATCATGTAATCGTCGGCACCGAGGTCGAGTCCCTTGACGCGATCGCCGGTCCCGTCGAGCGCCGTCAGGATCAGCACCGGCAACTGGCTGTTGCGCGCCCGCAGGCGCTTGAGTACCTCAAGCCCGGGAAGCTTGGGCAAGCCGAGATCAAGGATCAGCAAATCATAGGTAACCGTCAGCACGGCCGCATCGGCATCGAGCCCGTTCGACGCCCAATCGACCGCGTAGCCACCTTGGCGAAGCGAGCGGGAAAGACCATCGGCAATGATGGCGTCATCTTCAGCAATAAGAATCCGCATGTAACCTTATACACCCATACCGGTGTAAGAATTTTGTAAGCCTCACGCATTATTCTGCGCGGGCTGTTCTCCTTTTATGGTCTTTGGAGTCTGTGGCTGACGCCGCGACTCAGGGGGTGGCCCGATCCTGCACTGGGCGCCCCCTACCGTTTTTTCCCTCAAAACTTCGCCAGTTTAACAAATTCGTCGCCCTGCGCTTCCCGCAGTGCACAAGCACGTCCGCAATATTAACCCGGCAATCAAATAGATGAGAATGCTGCATATTGGACGGCCGAATGATTGAAATAAGCGATGACCCGTTCCGGGGTTTTGACCAAGCGCGCCATGAAGGCGGTCGCCTTGTTCAGCAGCG
>Ga0209507_1000394_pt1 | contig 50703 bp, 30 predicted proteins | sample AD_UKC028_MetaG_FD_184414 | JGI IMG/M metagenome (GOLD analysis project Ga0209507, IMG submission 184414) | Active sludge microbial communities of municipal wastewater-treating anaerobic digesters from USA - AD_UKC028_MetaG (SPAdes) (version 2) | ecosystem: Engineered > Bioreactor > Anaerobic >...
GTAAGCGTCGTCAGAGATACAGGTTCGAGCGAGCCCGATCCGTCCTGAGGCCCCGGCTATGGAGCTTGGGCACCACGAGCCTGACGATCTTTGCGCCACTGGGCAGGGAGGAGGTCTCGGACCTGGTTGGTCGTCATTGAGGGCAGGCGCCCGAGAACATCGGTGAGGTATTCCTGAGGATTAATGCCGTAGCGACGACAGCTTTGAATGATGGTGTAAATGACGGCACTGCGCCACCCCGCGTCTGGATGCCCGATGAAGAGCCACCGCTTTTTTCCGACGGCCGACGGTCTCACGTCGTTTTCGACCAGGTTGGAATCGATTTCAAACCGGCCGTCGCGCAGATAACCGACCAGGGCCGTATACTCGTTGAGGAGATAACGCACCGCTTTGCCCAGGGTGCTCTGGGGCAGGACGCACCGGTCAGCACGGATCGCTTCGGCCCGCCGCTTCATGGCCAGCCAGATGGCGGGGGCTTGTTGGAGCCGGCCCTTCCGCCGCTCTTGGGGGCTGGCGTCCTTGAGTTCCCGTTCGATTTGATAGAGGCGACGCATCTGGCCGATGAACCAGAGGGCTTGCGAGCAGGATTCCAGCAGGGCCTTATAGAACTTGCGCCGGCAATGACTGGTGCATCCAATACGCCTGAGCCTGGAGGGTTGCTCCTTGCGCAGCGCGTCGTAGAGCTCGTAGCCGTCGGTCTGCATGGTCCCGCGAAAACCGCGCAGGCGTTCTCGGGGCCCATCCCGGCCGCGGCTTCGATGAAATTCCAGGAAGACGCATCCCCCCGGTGCGGAATAAAACCACAGGTAGCCTCGGGCCGCTTTGCCCTTGACCTCCGGATCGAGCACCTTCACCGGGGATTCGTCAATTTGCAGGTAATCGCCAGCCGTGAGCTCTTCCCCAATCAACCAGTAGATCGCCAGGAGCAGGTGCGCCACCTTTTCCACCCATTGCACCATCTGCTGGCGGGTGATGACCACGCCGAAACGCTCGCGGAAAATCCGTTCCAACGTGTAGTAGGCCACGTGGTCGTCAAAGCGACTGAGCAACAGATAGACCGCCAACCCCAGCCCCAGTTTGCTCTGGGGCACCAACCGAGGCGGGAGCGGAGCGATCGTCACTCCTTGGCAGCAGGGCTTTTGACACCCCCCGTACTTGGGCCGCACGATCTGGCGGATGATCAATTTGGCCGGAACGTAATCGTATTCGGTCGTGACTTCCTGGCCGATGCATGGCCGCTCCTGACCGCTGGCGGGACAGAGCTTATCCTCGGGCTCCAGGATGACTTGCTGCTTTTCCAGTTCCACCGGAGGCAAGTGGCGGCGGCGGCGTTCCTTGGCGCGCTGACGCTGGTCGGCTCGCTCTTGGGCCAGGGCTTCTTCGAGCACTTCCCGGCTAATCGGCGCAGGACGGCGGCTGTGCTCATGAGCGTCGCCCAGCAGTTGGCGCAGCTGCTCTTCCTGTTCCTCGTTGAGCTTGTCGGCCTTGGCGCCAAAGAGCTGCCGTTTCAGATCGGCAATGATCGCCTGGGCCTCGGCCAGTTGCTGCGCCTTGAGCGCGAGTTCCTCCCGGGCCTGCGCCAGCTGGCGCGACTTCTCCTCCAGGGCTTGCTGGGTCTGACTCAACTGCCGATGCCATTGCCCAACATAGTCGAGCAACCCGGCCGGATGGTTGGTCAACTCCCGCACGACTTCTTCCGGTGTCTTCACCCTTGGAGCACCTCCCGGAAGCCGCGGCACAGCGGATCAACGTAAATGTCCTTGGCCGCCACCTGGATGCAGGTATGCCGATCCTGGCGGGTCCGTCCCGTGGTCCTCCCCACCCGCTGCCAATTGGCTGCACGATAAACCGTCCCCCGAAAACGCGGTTGCTCGACAAAGGTCTCCACCAACACAACCGGATGGCCGTACTTGGCCTCCCAGTCCTTGGCCAGACGACGCTCCATCTGGCCCAAGATCCAACTGCCCAAGCGCTGGACCTGGACCGACGGCAAAATGAGAAAACGCGTGTTATTGGCAACCAGCGGCAGGTTCCTCTCCCGCTGCTGGGCCGACCAGCCGATAAACCGGTCGCGGTCCTGGCACTTCCAGGCCGCCGCGCCAAACACCACGCATGCTAAGGGACGGCCTTGGCCATCGGAAACGACGTATTGCAGGTTCTGCCCGACGGCGCCGTTGAATCCCAGATAGTGATATCGAGCCAGCGCTGCCTTGACCCAGGCTCGTTCTCTGGCGTCCCGGCTGACCTCCTGGACCTGCAAGGGCTCCAAAGCCTCCAGAGCGCAATCGATGGCCTCGGGTGGTTCTTCGACCAGCGGAAGTTCCGGAGCCCCACAGCGCATCCGGTTGGTCGGAGCTTGCCGGCGAGGCGGCAGTTCCACCAGGCCGCGCTGATGCAACTTGAGCAGCAGCGTCCGCGCCGCCATGTCTTTGAGCTGGCCAGCTCCGTTGCGCCAATCCCAACGGGAAGCCAACTCCACCGACAGACGCCGACGGCTCCAGCCCGGATGCCCGCTCACCCAGTGGCGGAGCTGCTCCAGCTCGGGGCCGTCCAACCGGCGCCCTTGCACGATCAGGCTCTGGTCCACGCCCTCGGATTAACCGAAGGACAGGCTGGAGTCCAGTCGAAAAGAAAACTTTTTTTACATCCGATGCCACCGCCGCCGCGAGGTGCCCTCGATCCCGTGCATCAGCAAGGTGAGCTGCTCCGGACGCAGGCACTGGCTGGGACCTTGCCCCCACGGCGCCGCAAATCGTCCCGACTCCAGCCGTTTGGTACACAGGACCAGCCCCGATCCGTCCCAGAAAAGGACCTTGAGCCGATTGCGCGCTTTGTTCACGAAGACGAACAAGAAGCCGGAAGTGGGTTCCTGCTGGAGCGTCTCTTTCACCAAAACCGACAGCCCATTGAAGCTCTTCCGTCCGTCAATGGGCTGGGTGGCCAGGAAAACGCGAGTCGCTGGCGATAGACTCAACATGAGCGTCGCAGTGCTTGAATCACCGCACCGATCCAGGCCGGCTCCGCGGTGGCGCTCAACCGAATGCTCAGGTGGCTCTCCAGGCTCACCTCGGCCGCCCAATTCGCCATCCATGCGGACGGATCGAGTTTCACCTCCTGGAACATCGGCCCCGGGTCCGCTCCACCACCATTGCGCGAGGGCTTGGCCCCCAGTGTCCGGTACTTCTGGTAGAGCCAATAGTGGAGTCGTCCGGGCGGAATCCGGTGTTTGCGGGCAAAACCCTCCAGACCCAGACCGCTCTCGCGGAAGGAGGCAATCAGTGCCGGAATATCTCGGCAGCTCTGAAGGGCGTGCTGATGGCGATCATTTTTCACACCCCCATCTTACGCGCCGCTGCTCCACTGCATAGGGTGCACTCCCCTTGACGCTTACGTATCAGACACGCATCCGCCGGCGACGTCGGCACGTCTTTGAAACGCCGGATCAGGATTTCCAGTGCTGCCGCCTCGGAAATTTCTAGCTAGAAGCCGCATTCGGCGCGGTCGGCTCGGGGGGCGGGGCGGGCGCCTCCGGCAATTCGTCTTCGCCCTCCTCGCTGATGACGGGCGCGATGGCCTGGAGCACGTCGCCTTCGTCGAGGTCGATGAGCTTGACGCCTTGGGCGTTGCGCCCGGTTTCGCGGACATCTTTCACGGCGATGCGCACCATCTGTCCGCCTGCGGTGATGAGCATGACTTCATCGGGATCATGGACCGTGAGGGCCCCAACCACCTGGCCGGTCTTGCCGGTGGTCTTCATGGTGATGATGCCCTTGCCGCCGCGGGACTGGATCCGGTAGGCATCGAAGTCGGTGCGCTTGCCGATCCCATTCGCCCCGGCCACCAACAGGGTGGCGCCCGGCTCGACTACGGCCAGAGCGACCACCGCATCGCCCGGCTCGAGCGCGATCCCTTTAACGCCCGTGGCGGGCCGGCCCATCGACCGGACATCCTCCTCCGAGAAGCGGATGCTCATGCCTTCCTTGGTGATGAGCACAACTTCCTGCGCCCCCGTCGTCAGCTTGACGTCGATCAGCACGTCTTCGGGCTCGATGCCGATCGCGATGATGCCGCCCTTGCGCACGTTGGCAAAGTCTTCGAGCGCCGTCTTTTTCACCGTGCCCCGGCGGGTGGCGAAGAAGAGCTGGCCGGGCGATTGCCAGGTGAGATCCTCCTTGTTCGGCCCAACCTGCGCGGGGATCCGGATCAGCGCGGCGATCTTCTCGTCGGGCTTGAGCTCGAGGAGATTGGCGATGCTCCGCCCCTTCGAGGCCCGTCCCATGTCCGGAATCTCATGCACGCGCTCGACATACACCCGGCCGGTATCGGTGATGAACATCAGGTAATCGTGCGTGCTCGCCGTGAACAGGTGCTCGATGAAATCGGCCGCCTCGCCCTCGACGACGGATGTTTCGCGCGTGGCCATGCCGATCACACCCTTGCCGCCGCGCCGCTGGGCGCGATAGGAGCTCACGGCTGTGCGCTTGATCAGGCTGTTGTGGGTGATCGTAATGATCACGCCCTCGTTGGCAATGAGATCCTCGATCGCAATCTCGCCTTCGTCGGGAACCAGAGCGGTCCGGCGCGGCGTGGCGTAGCGGGTCTGGATGTCGCGGAGCTCGGTTCGAATGATGTCCAGGAGGCGGCTTTCGCGCGCGAGGATGTCGCGGAGATCGTCGATCCGGGCGAGCACCTGCTGGTATTCGGCGCGGATCTTCTCGCGCTCCATCCCGGTGAGCTGATAGAGACGAAGCTCGAGGATCGCGTTGGCCTGGGCCTCGCTGAACGCATATCGTCCGTTGACCAGGCGGGCCTCGCTGCGGATGCGAACGCCCAGCTGCTCGGCCACCGCCCGGGAGAACTCGAACGCCAGCAGCTTGATCCGAGCCTCCTCGCGGTTGGCCGAGGTCCGGATGATCCGGATGAATTCGTCGAGGTTGGCCAGAGCGATGAGATAGCCCTCGAGGGTCTCGGCGCGATCCTCGGCCTGGCGCAGGTCGAAACGGGTGCGGCGGAGGATCACCTCGCGGCGGTGCTCGAGGTAGCACTCCATGAGCTCCCGCAAGTTCAGCGTCTTGGGCCGGCCGTGGTCGATGGCCAGCATGATGACGTTGAAGCTGGCCTCGAGCTGGGTGAATTTATAGAGGTTATTGATGACGACCTTCGGGATGGCGTCGCGCTTGATCTCGATCACCACCCGGGTGTTCTCGTCGGACTCGTCGCGGATGGCGGTGATATCGGGGAGGGTCTTCTCGTTGACCAGCTCGGCGATCCGCTCGACCAGCTGGGCGCGGTTCACGCCGTAGGGGATCTCCGTGACGACGATCTGGGTCCGGCCGCCCTTGAGCTCCTCGACGCCCACCTGGCCGCGCACCTTGAGGCTGCCCCGGCCGGTCTCGAAATACTGGCGGATCGACTCGGTGCCGCAGACCATGCAGCCGGTGGGGAAATCGGGGCCCTTGACGTGCCGCATCAGCTCGGCCACGGTGAGGTGGGGCCGGTCGATGAGGGCGACCAGGCCGTCGATGATCTCGCCCAGGTTGTGGGGCGGGATGCTCGTGGCCATGCCGACGGCAATGCCCGTGCAGCCGTTGACCAGCAGGTTCGGAAAGGCCGCCGGAAACACCTTGGGCTCGGTCCGGGTCTCGTCGTAGTTCGGGACGAAATCCACGGTGTCCCTGTCCATGTCCTGCATGAGGACGGCGCCCAGGGGGGCGAGGCGGGCCTCGGTATACCGCATAGCGGCGGGCGGATCACCCTCGACGGAGCCGAAGTTGCCCTGGCCGTCCACGAGGAGCTCCCGCATCGACCATGCCTGGGCCATGTGGACTAGCGTCGGGTAGATCACCATCTCGCCGTGCGGATGATAGTTGCCGCTGGTGTCCCCGCAGATCTTGGCGCATTTGCGGTGGCCGCGGTTCGGGAAGAGCGACAGGTCATGCATCGCGTAGAGGATGCGCCGCTGCGACGGCTTGAGCCCGTCCCGCACATCCGGCAGCGCCCGCGACACGATGACGGACATCGAGTAGTCCAGGAACGAGTTCTTGATCTCCTCGGCGACGTTGATCTTGGCGATCTTCTCGTGCGCGGCGTAGAGCGGCGTGCCGGCCAGCGGATTGGGTTCTTTCGGGTCAGGCATGTCAGGTCGGGTCCGGTCGGCCCCGCGAATCAGGCGTCGAGATTGCGGACGTTGAGGGCGTTGTCTTCGATGAACTGGCGGCGCGGTTCGACCTCCTCGCCCATGAGCTTGGCGAACATCTCCTCGGCCTCGACCGCGTCGGTCAGGTCGATCCGGAGCAGCTTGCGCCGGACGGGATTCATCGTGGTTTCGAACAGCTCCTTGGCGTTCATCTCGCCCAGGCCTTTGAATCGTTTGATCTGGAGCCCGCGGCGCCCGGCCTCCTTGACCGCCGTCAGAATCTCGGGGATCGAGAACAGCGGTTTGACCGCGGCGCGCTCTCCCTCGCCCTCGATCAGCTCGAAGAGCGGCTGGTCCTGGGCGGCGTAATGCTCGAGGCTGAAGCCTTTGCGGGCGAGCCGCTCGAGGAGGTCGCGGACGGTCTTGCTCTCGTGCAGCTCGACGTGCCGGGCCCGGCGCGTGTTGCCGTTGCGGGGTTTGTCGGCCGGCTCCGCCTCGGCTTCGCCGAACAGCCCCAGATCGGGATTCGCCTCGCTGAACCGGGCCAGATCCTCCTCCGTGTGGAAATAGTGCACCATCTCGTCGTTGCCGTCGCGGACCTTGACCAGGTGGCGCGGGAACTCGCGGGTCGAGGGATCGATCCGCTCGACGTATTCGGCAAAATCGCCCCCGTGCCGGCGCAGCGCCACCGCGTATTTGTCCAGCGCCACCAGCAGCTCGATGATCTCCTCGAGCTGCTTGGCGGAGAATTCACGGTCGTCGGCCCGATGCCGCAGCCGCACATCCTCGATGCCGAGCTGGATCAGGATCCGGTTCATCTGGGGATCGTCCTCGACGTATTCCACCCGCTTCTTGCGGGTGATCTGATACAGGGGCGGCTGGGCGATATAGACAAATCCGCGTTTCACCAGCTCCGGCATCTGCCGATAGAAGAACGTCAGCAGAAGGGTCCGGATGTGGGAGCCGTCGACGTCCGCATCGGTCATGATGACGACTTTGTGGTAGCGCAGCTTGTCGATCTGAAATGTGCCCTCGCCGTCGCCGATGCCGATGCCGGTCCCGATGGCGGTGATCATGGTCCGGATCTCCTGGTTTTGGAGCACCTTGTCCAGACGCGCCTTTTCGACGTTGAGGAGCTTGCCCCGAATGGGAAGGATGGCCTGGAACTTCCGGTCCCGCCCCTGCTTGGCGGAGCCGCCGGCGGAATCGCCCTCGACGATGAACAGCTCGGTGTTGGCCGGATCGCGATCCGAGCAGTCGGCAAGCTTGCCCGGCAATCCCCCGCCCGTCAGGGCGCTTTTCCGAACCGTCTCGCGGGCCTTGCGCGCCGCCTCCCGGGCGCGCGCCGCCATCAGCGCCTTGTCCACCACCCGCTTGGCCACGCTCGGATTGGCGTCGAAATACGTCATCAGCCCCTCGTAGACCACCGACGAGACCAGCCCCTCGATCTCGGTGTTGACGAGCTTGACCTTGGTCTGGGACTCGAACCGCGGGTTGGGGAGCTTGACACTCAGGACGCACACCAGCCCCTCCCGCACGTCGTCGCCGGAAATGGGGGGATCCTTCTCCTTGAGCAAGCCGTTCGCGCGCGAGTATTGGTTGATCGCTCGCGTCAGGGCGGTGCGAAAGCCGGTCAGGTGCGTGCCCCCATCGGTGTTCTGAATCGAGTTGGCAAAGCAGAGGATCTGGTCGTTGTAGCCGTCGTTGTACTGAAGCACGCAATCGACGAACACCTCATCCTTTTCCGCGCTCAGGGCGATGGGCTTGGGATGGAGCACCTGTTTGCTCTTGCCCATTTGGCGGACGAACTCCTCGATCCCATCCCGGTAAAAAAACTTCTCGGTCTTGTTCTCGACCCGCTCATCGGTGAGCGTGATGACAAGGCCCGGATTCAAAAACGCCAGCTCCCGCAGCCGGTTGGCCAGCAGCTCGAACTTGAACTCCGTCGTCAGCGTGAAAATCGTCGCATCGGGTTTGAACGTGATCAGCGTGCCTGTCTGCCGCGATTTGCCGATCACGGCGAGCTTCTGGGTGGTGATCCCCTTGGCGAACTCCATCGAATACACCTTGCCGTCCCGGTAAACCTCGACCTTGAACCAATCGGAGAGGGCGTTGACGCATTTGGCCCCGACACCGTGGAGGCCGCCCGAGTATTTGTAGGCTCCCTGGCCGAACTTGCCGCCGGCGTGGAGATTGGTCAGCACCAGCTCGACCGCCGGCATCTGAAATTTCGGATGCATGTCCACGGGGATGCCGCGCCCGTCGTCCTTGACCGAGCACGACCCGTCGACGTGAACGGTCACCTCGACGTTGCGGCAGTACCCCGCCAGATGCTCGTCGATCGAATTGTCCAGCACCTCGAACACGCAATGGTGCAGTCCGCGTTCATCCGGGTCGCCGATATACATCCCCGGCCGCTTCCGCACCGCCTCCAAACCCTCCAGCTTGTCGATTTTCGAGGCATCGTATTTGCTGGAAGGATCGATCACACCAGTCATATTTTCTACCCTGTCCACGTCCGGGTCATCCTATGGAAAAAGCGGTCGGAACACAATCCATTTTTCGGGAAGCTCCGGCTCGAAAACACCACAGATTGTGGCCCGGCCAGGACGCTACCAAACCGATTGGGGTGCTGCCCCATCCCCACACCCAAGGATTTGTTCAATAAGACCTTGTGTTTAATCGCGTGCCTCCGGACGAGAACCGCACCATCCCTGCCGGAGCGCCAATAGGGTGACAGGTTCATAGTTTGCCCCATCCTGGATCGGATTCCGGTTGCGCTCATGCCGCCTGCCAGTGCCGCGCCCCTCCGTTCCTGCGGCTTGCACGAATCGGCGATTTCCAGATATGGTGCGGCCGCAACCTGAACACCCGGAGCACGGAACATGAACGAAAACGGACGGCCGATCGTTGGGACGCCGGGTGATCCGCGGCTGGCAGGGATCGCGACGTGCGGCCCGGCATCGCACCGGACGGCCTGGCGGCCGATCCCGCCCTCCCCGGTCGAACCATAATCCATCCCAGATGCGCAGGACATTCCTCCTCTTGTTCGCCGCTGTCGGCGCCGCCGTCGGAACGCAAGCGGCCGATGCCGGATATCGTCTGAAGCCCCGCCACCCTCGGCTGCTGATCGAGGATGTTGCGGCGATGGCCCGGCGCTGCGCCGGCCCTCTGGCGGAAGATTACCGCATCATCAAGGAACGTGCGGACGCCGCCGTGCAGCGGGGCAGCATCGGATTCATTGCCAATGGGTGGGCCATTCCCGAAGACCTGATGAACTGCGGTCTGGCCTATCTGGTGGAACGTCAACTCGGCCGCGAAAGCCGCCGGTATGCGGATGTGATCATCCGGCAGTGGGGCGATGGCCGGATCATCTCCCGCCGCGAAGGCAGCCATTTCGGATATCACGCACTGGCCTACGACTGGATCCACGACGCCCTCACGACCGAACAGCGCCTGCTGTACGGAGACGCGCTCGGCTCCTGGCTGAGGTTTTACACCGACAAGCCCGAGGTCATGCTCCGGCACGGCCATTGGGAATACAACCAGACTTGGGGGCCCATCCACCTCAACATCATGAACTCGAGGGACGCCCTGACGCAGAAGATCTTCATCGCGCTGGCGATCCGCGGCTCCGGGACGCGGTTCGAGGCCGACGCCGCATCGTTCCTCGACTCGTGGCATCGGCGCGTTCCCGCCGAGTGCCTGCCCGCGTTCGACCGGATGGGCGGCGTGTGGTCCGAATCGTATGGTCATGGCGCCTACGGCCCGGTCACGGTGATCCCTTACGCTTTTCACGCCTGGCGCACCGCCACCGGCATCGATTACTTCCAGCAATTGAAACCATGGGGTTACCCGGTCGAGGCGCCCCGCTGGGTTGCCTACACGATGATGCCGCACAACGATCGCACTGCCTGGATCGACGACGGCGATGGATCCAAGCCCGCCGCCTTTGCCCGTGCAGCGCCGATGCTCCGCGATGGCCTCTCCCAGTGGTTCTCCGACCGCGGCCGCGAATGGCTCGGGGAACGCTGGCAGCGCATCGCCTGCCTTGATCCCTCCATCCCCGCCACTCCGCCCGACACGCTCCCGCTGGCGCACCTTTTTCCCGGCGCGGGCCACGTCTATATGCGCAGCGCCTGGAACAATCCCAACGCGACGTGGGCGTTCTTCGGCTGCGGCCCTCAATACGCCGGCCATGCCCGCGACGACGAAGGCCATTTCCTCATCTGCAAGCGCGGCGCGCTGGTTTCGCGCCAGGGCGGACAAGGCCACAACGACAGCGATCATTACGCAGGCGGCTCGATCATCTTCAACATTGTGACCGTGTTCGATCCGGAGGAGAAGTTCCGGCGGACTCAGGGCAACGAAAACGACGGCGGGCTGCTGCGCCACGTTTACGAGAGCAGCGCTCTGCCGCGCGAGCGAGGGCGGATCGTCGCCTTCGAGAATGCGCCCGAGTTCACCTATGCGGCGGCCGACATCACCGCCGGCTATCACCCGAACAAGGCGCGCGAGGTCACCCGGCAGTTCCTCTACCTCCGCGGCGAGCGCGAGTTTTTCGTGGTCCTGGATCGCGTCGAGGCGGCACAGCCCGAGTACCGGCGCCATTTCTTCCTTCACGTTCCGACCGAGCCGGTCCGGGAATCGAATCGTTTGGATTGGCTCAGCCTGTCCGAAGCCGACGGCGACAAAGCCGTGCTGTCGGAGGGGCGCTCGCGTATGTTTCTGACGACGGTTCTGCCCGCCAATGCGCAGACGGTGATCCGAGGCGGTCTCGGCCAGGAGGCCTGGGGGCATCCGCTCGAGCCCGCCGCCCAATACAACCACATGACTCCGGGCCGCGAACGGCCGCCCATCTGCCCTTGGCGAATCGAGGTGGGCGACCCCAACCCCGGAACCCGCACGTTGTTCTTGCACGTATTCGAGATCGCCGATGAGACGGATCGGGAGCCCGCCAGCGTGCAGCTCGTGCCGCCCGCGGGCGTCGAGATCGGCAGACGCTGGCGGGTCGAGTTCAACGCGGCTGGACCTCTGGGCGGCCGCATCGGCGGACGCAGCCTCGCCACCGCCGTCCGCACCGAGCCCCAGTATCCCTCCCACGCCCGATCGAGATGAAGCCCACGGGCTCACGCGACACCGCCCGGCGCCGGCCGGCCTCCCCAGGAGGCGATCCGAGGAACGGAGCTCGAGCCGGCTGGGGGCCGGCGCTCCTGGCGCTCCTGGTGTTTGCGGTATTCAGCGGCCATTGCATCCGGCCATCGCTGCATCTGCATGAGCAAGGCGAGGTGTTCTTTCTCGACGCGGGCTTCTGGGCACGGACATGCGAGCAGCCCGGCGCCGCCATCGAGTCGCTCGGGGCTGCGCTGATCCAACTCTGCCGCCCTGACGCGTTGGGCGCAATCGTCCTGGGCGCCATTGCACTCGGCCTTCTGGCGTTGAACCGGATCATCCTCGCCCGCTGGTGGGGGCACCCGGCATTCGTGCTGTCCGCCGTCCCGCTGGCGTGGTGGATGGGTTGGCTGTCGGATTTTTCGCGCCCGCCGTTCACGCCAGTATTGGGATTGCTGCTGACGCTGGGGTGCCTGGCGCTTGCTCAGAGGGTTCAAGAATGGTCCTGGTTCCACCGGTTCTGGGCCGAAGGGGCGGGATTGGCGGTGTTGTTCTGGCTGGCGGGGGCCTGGGTATGGTGGCTGGCGCTGCTGATCGCGAGCAGCGAGTTGCGAATCGACAGGCGTCGCTGGCCCCTGGCAGCCGGCGTCCTTGCCGCTGCTTTTCTTGCCACCACCGGCTACGCGAGGATGCATCCATACCCCGACCTCCTGTCGTTGGGCCCGGCATCCCTGGTCCAGGGATGGCCGTGGCTGCCGGGTTTGCTCGTATTCTACTTAAGCTGTTTGACGGCAGCGGCCGTGCGCGCATGGTTGCCAGCTGCATGGATCGAAAGGCCCCGGCCATGGTATCGGCGCATTTTCATGCCGCATGGGGGCCGGGGGCAGGCTGCTCAGTGGTTGGAGATGGGGTTGGTGCTGGCGATGGGCATGGGATTATGGCGGATCGGGCATGATCGGGGGCGGCAAGCCCGCCTCGAGCTGGATCGGGCGGCGCGCGAACACCGCTGGGACCAAGTGCTCGAGCGGATGGCCGCCGTTGGCCTTTCGGATACTGGGGCACGGTTGGACGCCTGCCACGCGCTGTTCCATACCGGCCGGCTGGGCGATGTGCAGTTCCATCTGCCACATCACCGGAAGATCCCGTTCCTGCCCGAATTCGAGCAGGTCCGCGGGGAATGGATATTGCCGTTGGCGGACACGCTCCTGGCGTTGGGGGAAGTGAACTACGCGTTGCGATGGCTGCACGAGGGCCATGAAATCTCGGGCGATCAACCGCGGATCCTCCAGCGTCTGGCGGCAGCCTGCCGGATCAAGGGCAACGAGAACGCCGCCCGGATCTACCTCGGCCGTCTGAGCCAGCATCCGCGCTACCGCGGTTGGGCCCGTTCGCAGCTGGCTTCCGGATCCGAAGCCGCAGCCGCCAGCCAAGGACCCGACACCCAGCTGCCAAGCAGAGCCGTGCCCACAACGGATTTCCCAGGCAGCTACCTCGACACCGAGCAAATCCTGGGGCACCTCCTTCACGACCATCCGGACAATCGGATGGCATTCGAGTATCAAATGGCCCATTGGCTGGCCTCAGGCCGGCTCGAAGACGCGGTGCGCCAGCTCGATCGGCTTAAATCCCTCGGATATTCCCGAATCCCGATCCATTACGAGGAGGCGCTCCTCATCCATCACCGGCTGCAGCGGACTCCGCCCCGGCCGCCCGAAGGCATGGACATCCGTCCGGAAACCCGGCAGCGGTTCACCCGGTTCGACCAGCTATTCGAGCGTTATCAGAACGACATCGATGCCTGCCGGCGGGCGCTGGCGCCCGGGTTCGGAGCCACGTATTGGTACTATCACCTGTTCGGAACCACGGCCGGATTGGCCGCCTCCGAAAAACGCTCATGAAAAAATACTGGCTCATCCAAATCCACGCGATGATGGTGTGCGTGGCTGGGCTGATCGCCGCCTGCACCGCCGAACCCGCCGCCGACCGGATGGCTGGCCGGATCCCGCGCCTGGATCCGGACTACTCGGATGTTGTGCTGCCGCCCAATATCTCGCCGATGAATCTCGCGATCCGAGAGCCTGGCACGCGGTATTGGATGCGGCTGCGATCCCGTTCCGGCCCGCCCATCGAGGTCTCGAGCCGTGATGGGGCGATGGTCATCCCCGGGACCCCCTGGCGGAACCTGCTGGCTGCGAACGCAGGCGATTCTCTCCAGCTCGATGTCCGCGTCCGCGATCCCGACGGCCGATGGCAAGCGTTCGCGACGGTCACCAATTGGATCGCCGCCGAAGCGATCGACAGCCACCTTGTCTATCGCCGCCTCCGCCCGCTGTTCAATTATTACGCCGATATCGGCATCTACCAGCGCGACATCGAGAGCTTCCGCGAGACCGAGATCCTCCATGGCCGCGGGCTCGACCGGGGCTGTCTGAACTGCCATTCCTTTCCGGCCCAGAGCGCCGACCGCATGGCCTTGAACCTCCGGACCGCCCGCCATGGCCGCCCCCTGGTCATTGCCCGCGAGGGACGGATCGAGTGCGTAGACCAGACGTTCGGCTACCTGGCGTGGCACCCATCGGGCGGGCGCCTGGCGTTCTCCGTGAACCAGCTCTCCCTCTTCTGCCACACCATCGGAGAACCTCGCGACGTCTACGATGGACGATCCGACATCGGGCTGTACGATCTCGAAACCCGAACGGTCAGCATGCCGGATCCCATCGCCCGGCCGGATTGGCTCGAGACGTGGCCGGCATGGTCCCCCGATGGCGCCTGGCTCTATTTTTGCCGGGCAACGCCCCGGCCCATCCAGGAGTTCCGTCAAATCCAATACGACCTGCTGCGGGTCTCGTATCAGCCCGGCCAGAACGCATGGGGTCAGCCGGAAACGCTGCTGGCGGCGGCGGCCGCCGGAGGCAGCCTGGGCCAGCCTCGAATATCGCCCGATGGCCGATGGGTGCTGTTCGTTCGATTCGGACACGGCCACTTCCCCATCTACCATGCCGACAGCGATCTCTGCCTGCTCGATCTCCAAACCCGGCAGTGGCGGCGACTGGACATCAACAGCGATCAGGCTGATTCCTGGCACGCCTGGTCCAGCAATGGCCGGTGGATCGTCTTCAGCAGCAAGCGCCGGGACGGCTTGTTCGCCCGGCCGCACTTCAGCTACGTGGACGCTCAAGGGCGGGCCCACAGACCGTTCGTCCTGCCTCAGGAAGATCCGGCGTATTATGATTCGTGTCTGCAGACCTTCAACGTGCCGGAGCTGGTCCGAGGCCCGGTGCCAGTCTCCCCGCGCACTTTGGCGGAGGCCATCCGCGATCCAGCCCGGCGGATCCAACCCGCCAGCCAAGGCGCTCCCCCCGGCCCGACGGTCGAGGGGAATGTGCCGGCACCCGCAGGGCCGAACGCTGCTGATAAGAAATAGCAGCGGAGGCCTGGCTTTTCGGAATCCGCGTCATTGCGGCTACGGTCGAGGGTCAAAGGGAGCGCGGGCTTCCCGGCGTGGGGCTGGATAGAGAAAGGGCCGGGGCGGCGCCGCCCCGGCCCTGAAATGCCAAGCCGATGCAATCGGCTACTCGAGCACCACGACCCGGAGGAAGCGGGCCTGGCCACTCCTGCCGATGAGGGACGTTTCGATGATGCCTTGGCCCTTGTCGGTCCACTGGATATCGGGCATCTGCGTCCAGACGGCCGGGTCCGCCAGGCTCTCCGTCTGCTCGACGGCATAGGTCTTCTGGACATAGGGCGTGTAAACAGTCAGGCGCCAGCTGTCGTCGCCGACGGGTTCGAGCGACTCGATCGTCAGCGGCTTGTACTTGGCGGTGAGCGGCTTGCCGGCGAGGCCGTTCACATAGATGCCCTCGATCTCCTGCGCGCGGAGGGCCCGATGCCAGACGCCCAGGTCATCCATGGGCCCGTTCATGATCCGGTTGATGTCCAGGTCAGACTGGAAGTTGCCGATGATGACCGGCACGGAGTTGGGGGGGCCGAGATACGCGGTGACCGGAGCGGCCAGGCTGGCGCCGTTGCGGAAGAACTCGATGGTGTTGTTCTTCACCACCACGGCCACATGCTGCCATTCATTCGAGGTGATCACCGCGGGCGACGCATAGGAGGCCTTGTTCAGGCCGTAGAACAAGAGAGCGGCGCCGTTGTTGATGCTCAGATCCCAATTGATGTCTTTCCTCACGATGCGGCTGAGCCCGCCCATGACCGACAGCGTGCGCGGGTTGATCCAGGCCGAGATAGTGAGCTGGTCGGTGACGCTGAATTCGTCGCTGTGCGGCACGATGGCGAAGTCGTCCACGCCGTCGAAGTCATAGGCGCCGGCGACCATGCCGGTGATGCCGGGGACGATCGTGCCGTTCTGGAGCGCGCCATGGTGGCCGTGGCCGGTGGCGTCGTTGAAAGTCGTGCCCGAGGTTTCATCGAAGGGCCAATAAGCGATCAAGCCGGTTTCGGTGCCCAGGATGGGCTGGACCTCGACGATGACGGGCGTGCTGGAGGTTTCGCCCATTTCGTTTTTGATCTTCACGGTGTAGCTGCCCGCCTGGGCAACGGTGAGGTTGGCCAGAACCAGCCGGTTGGTGGCGGAATCAGGAATCGGCACGCCGTCGTGATACCACTCGTAGGTGACCGGCCGCTTGCCGGTCGCCAGCACGACGAGCTCGGCCGAGCCGCCTTCGAGGCGGACCGCCGGCTCGGGCGCCAATTCGACCGCGGGCGGCCCGGAGGCGTCTTTGCCAGCGAGAGCCAGCACTTCGCCTTCGGTCAGGGGACGGGCCCAAAGACCGAGCTCATCGATGAGCCCCTGGTAAAGCCGGGGAGCAGTCAGGTCTTCGGTGTAGTTGCCGATGATAAGATTGTTCGTAGTGGCGGTGCCGATGCCGGCATTCAACGGCAACCCTGCCGGGAATCCGTTCGTGTAGAACTGGACCGTGCCGGCCTGGCGCACGGCAACGAAATGTTGCCATTGGTTAGTCGTCAGGGAGTTCTGCGGCGCATTGCCGCCTCCCGCCACGACGGTCGCGCGCACGTTGCCGGGATTGTCCGTCACGAACGCCTCGTATTGACCGGGTTTGCGGACGATGAATCCCTGTTGGTAAAGGAAGTTCGGATCGGTGAGCACCGTGCCGTAGGTTTCCGGATTGATCCAGAACGCGAAGCTGGCGTCGGAGCCGAGAGCGAGCGAATCGCTGTGGGGGACGATGACCCGGGAGCCGAACCCGTCGAACTTGAGCGCGCCGCCCACCCGGCCGGCGACCCAGGCCTGGGTTGGATCCCAGAAGTCAGTCAGCTGGCCGTCGTTGTGGTTGGTCGTGCTGTCGTGTGCGATGAAATCGGAGGTCTCATCGAATTTCCACATGGCTTGGAGGCCGGTCTCGACGCTGGTGATGGGGATCACGGTCAATAGAGCGGCCTCGCTCTCGGTCTCGCCGAGATCGTTCTTGGCTTTCACGCGGTAGGAACCGGCATCGGACGGCTGCAGCCGGGCGAGGCTCAAGGTGGCGTTGGTCGCATCGGTGATGGCGACGCCGTCCTTGTACCAGGTGTAGGTGAACGGCTCCTGGCCGCGGGTGACCACGCTGAAGGAGACAGATGTGCCGGCATACTTGTCGGCGCCTTGCGGCTGGAGGATGAAGCTGGGCGGATTGGGCAGGTCGCGCCCGACGAGGTTGCGGATCTCGCGATCGCTCAAGGCGCGGTCCCAGATCCGGACATCGTCCATTAGGCCGTTGAAGTGGCTGGTCGCGTCGTCCGACCCGATGCGCAGCGGCAGCTTGTCATCGTCGATGGAGCCCCCCACAGTTTTGGTACCGGTTAACTCGCCATCGAGGTAAGCACGCACGACCTGGCCATCGAACGTGCCCGCCAGGTGGTACCATCGGTTGGCCGCGAGAGCCTGCTTGATGCCGGCGGCATAATTATTGCCGCCCCGTTTCACGTTCACGTTCATGCCGCCCACATCGAGGCTGTTCGTGTTGTTGTTGCCCTGGAGCAGGAAGATGCAGTCGCCTTTTTCGAACATCCGGTAGGTGTTGCCGCCGACGGACAGCGCAACGGCGGAATTGAACCAGGTGGAGACCGTGAAACCCTGCGTCAGGTTCGCGCCGATCGAGGGCGCATCCGGCACCTCGACGTAATGGAGGATGCCGTCGAACGCCAAGGCGCCATTGACTTGGCCGGTGACCCATTGGGTGTCGTCGCCCAGATAGTTGAACAGAGTGCCGTGGTTGTTCTTGCCGGAGGAATCCGCGGCGGTCAGGCCAGTCTTCTCGTCAAACTTCCACCAAGCCTGGAGGCCGACGCTGATATCGGTGATGGCGATGACCGTGACGGTGGCGGCCTGGCTGGGGGTGTTGCCTGCCGAGTTCGAGATGGTGACGGTGTAATTGCCGCCCTGGCTGGGCTGCAGGTTGGTCAGGACCAGCGTCGAGTTGGTCGCGCCTTCGATTGCGGTCCCGGCGCGGAACCACTGATAGGTGAACGGCGGCAGGCCCTGGTTCTTCACACTCAGAGTGAAATCCCTCCCTGCATACAAAGATCCACCGGCGGGCTGTTGGACGATGACGGGCGGGCCGGTCACGACCCAGCCGGCCAGCTCCTGCACCTCGATCTGGCTGAGCGCCCGGTTGTAGATCCGGACCTCGTCGATGGCGCCGTCGAGGTAATTGGCAGCGGTGGCCTCCCGCCGAGCCAGGTTGACGGTGGTAAAGGGACGCGCGACGGCGTTGGTGGCGGACGCGGCCCGCTCGCCGTTGACGTAGAGCACGATGTTCGAGCTGGCGGCGTCCACCGTGACGGCTAAGTGATGCCACTCCTGCAACGTCAAGGGCATGGGCGACAACAGAGTGACGAGCCCCTGGTTATGATTCCAGAGAACACGCGGCTGGAGCGCCTGGCCGCCGGTCCCAAACCCCATGCTGTGTCCCGCCTGGCCGGCAGGGACGCCGACGAATGCCGACGAGACCACGGCGCTGTAGCTCGGATTGCTGTTGAGGAGCACCCAGGCGGACCAGGTGGTCGATGCGAGCTCGGGCAGGCCGGCCACCGCGACGTAGTTGGTGAGCGCAGGTGTGAAGGCAATGGCGTTGCCTGTCTTGCCGGCGATCCAATGGCTGTATTCGTCCCAGAAGTTGACCAGCGTGCCATGGCGGCCCTGGCCGGTGGCGTCATTGGCGACCAGGCCCATGGTTTCGTCCATGGACCACCGAAGGACCAGCCCCTGCGAGATGTCCTGGGCATCCGCGCGAGGGCCGGCCATCACCGCGGCCAGGAGGATCAACCCGCCCAGCCCCAGGTGCGCTGATCCACCCGGACGGCGGGTGGATCGGGTGGAATGGATGGTAGTCATAATCGATGTTGGTTTGATGGTCATTCAACAGGCGGCGGCCTGCGCCGCCCAAGGCGTCATGAACAGTGAGAGGATGATATTCGCTGCGGTTTGGCTGCTCACTCGAGGCGGCCGTGGAAATAGACCAACATCCCGCCCGAGCTGAGGCTCATCTTGGCGCGCTGGATAAACTTCCGGCCCGGGACCCAGGAGACGTGGCCGTCCAGGTAGCCCTCGTTGGACCCCTCCGGATTCTGCGCCGCCTTGTCGTAATGGTTGACGCCGCGCGTCAGGGGGTTCGGGTCGCCCGGCCGCAGCCAGGAGTTGTTGTATTTGCGGTTGATGTCCGACCACATGAGAATGTAGTAGGGCCGGTCGGTGGTTTTCTGGGCGAAGATGGGCCGGGTTGGGATGGTCACGGTGTGGTAGGACTGGTTCTCGTAATTGGTCTCGCCCACGTAATACACATAGCCCAGAACGGCGCTGTCCTCGGAGGGCCATTTCCAGAAATCATCCCGGTTCCAGGAGGGATTCGAAGGGCAGTAAAACTGGTCGCGTTTGACCTTGTATTGCTCGTGGATGATGTCGCGGAACTTGATCTTGACCCAGTGCGGATCGAGGTCGCCGTCGCGTGCCAGCCGATCCTGGTTGTCATCGGCATACAGAATGCCCGCCAGGGTCAACTGCTTGATCGCGTTGTTGCAGGAGACCCGCTTGGACCGCTCCCGCGCCCGGGTCAGGACCGGCAGCAGCATGCTCGCCAGGATGGCGATGATCGCGATGACCACCAGCAGCTCGATCAAGGTGAAGCCGCGGCGCCGGCAGCCGTCTGCACCGGGATTGCGCTCGATCCCATCCCGACAACGCCGCCGGCTCCCGCCCACGTCAGTTGAAGACATATGCAATCCAGTTAAGGCTGCTCCGCTGTTCGTTGGCCAACAGTTTACGCCCCGCCCTTCTTTCTTGGCAAGCAAATCATCAGCGGATCAGCGGACCGGTTGTTTGGCTTCAGGATGGCCCGCCAGGATTCGGGCGAGGCGCGCGACGGTCCCCGGACGGGCGGCGGCGAGGTTCCTCGTCTCCCCAGGGTCGTCCTCGTAATCGTAGAGCTCGTAATCCGCGGTCGAGGCGGGCGCGCCCGGCGTTTTCCATTCGACCAGGCGGAAGCGTTCGGTCCGGATGGCGCGGCCGATCACGGGCTGGCCGGCGCGCTGGCGGGGGAACGCGTGGCACGCATGGTCGCGGACGCGGGCCTGCGGATCGCGGAGCACGGGGACGAGGCTGACCCCATCCAGCCGCTGCGGTACCTGGGGCCGGGGCAAGCCCGCCAGCTCGACCAGCGTCGGATAGAGATCGACCGTCTCCGCCAGCTGCCGGGTGCTCGACCCGCCCGCGGCAACGCCCGGGGCGACGATCACCAGCGGAATGCGGTTGGCCTGCTCGTAATTGGTGTGCTTGGTCCAAGCGCCGTTGTCGCCGAAATGCCAGCCGTTGTCGCCCCACAGGACGACGATCGTGTTCCGGCCCAGCTCGAGGCGGTCCAGCTCGTCCAGCACCCGGCCCACCTGGGCGTCCATGAAGCTCGTGGCCGCATAGTACCCATGAATGAGCGCGCGCTGGAGGTCTTCAGCCAAGGGCGGCTTCTCGGGCACGGGCGTGTATTGGTTCAGTTCAAGCAATGTTTTGCCGGCATAGGGGGGCGCGCCCTCGGGCGGCGCCGCCCGCTTCGCCAGCGGAAACGAGCTGCGATCGTGAAGATCCCAGTACTTCTTGGGTGCGCAGAACGGGAGGTGGGGCTTCACGAAACCCAGCACGAGAAAGAACGGCTGCCCCGGGTTTTCTCGCGCCGCGCGGAGGCGACGGATGCCTTCGTCGGCAATCCGCCCATCGGCGTATGCGTTGTCGGGGACATCGGCGACTTCCCAGGCTGCGCCGCGGGGGAGGTCGCGGATGCGGCCGAGCTGCTGGTTGCTGAAGTAGGCTTCCTCGCGGGTGAGCTGGCCCCGGGCCGAGTTCTCCGGATCGAGGTACTCGACAACCTTGTCGGGCTGGAAAGGAACGCTCCAGGACGCGGGATCATCGCGGTTGCCGTGCCCGATATGAAACACCTTGCCGACGCCTTCGGTCCGCCACCCGTAGCGCAGGAAATACTGCAGCAGGGTGACGGCGTCCGGGGCCGCCTTTCGGAAATGGGTGTCGAGGCTGTAAACGCCCAGCGTGGTCGAGCGGCTGCCGACCATCAGGTTGTTCCGGGAGGGAGCGCAGACCGCCTGGTTGCAGTAGGCCGCATCGAAACGCATGCCCCGGGCGGCCAGGCGATCGATGTGCGGGGTGCGCGCCCGAGGATCGCCGTAGCAGCCGAGAACAGGCTTGAGGTCGTCGACACAGATCAGGAGCACGTTGGGGCGGTCCGCCGCCCGGGCAGCCGCGGCGCACCCCAGCGCCGCGGCCAGGACCAGCGCCAGCATCATGCGGAATGGGAGGGACATGTTCATCGCGCTTTCTTCGTCCGCAGAGTCTGCAGGAAGATCGGCTGGCTGGCAATGATTCGAGCGTTCCCTCGAGGAGCCATGCCGTGCTAGTCTGAGCTCCATGAACTGGCAAATCGCTTGCTTGCTGGTGGCGCTGGGCAGCGCTGCCGGGGCGTGGGGGGCCGCATCGAATTCCCGGCCGGACCTGGTTGTCTTTTTAACGGACGACCAAAGCCAAGCCGATCTGACCCCATATGGCAGCCGGGCCTTGCGAACCTCCAACATGCAGCGGCTGGCCGATGCCGGGCTGACGTTCACGGATGCCTACGTGGCGTCCCCGAGCTGCGCGCCGAGCCGGGCGGCGCTGCTCACCGGGCTGATGCCGGCGCGCAATGGGGCGGAAGCCAACCACAGCAAGCCCCGGCCCGAGCTGAAGAAATGGCCGGCATATTTTCAGGAGCTGGGCTACGAAGTCGTCGCCTTCGGCAAGGTGTCGCATTACCGCCACACGGCCGATTACGGATTCGACTCGTTTGCCCACGACACATTCCACGATCACGCCGCGATCCCGGCTGCGGTGGCATTCCTGAGGTGCCGTCGGTCGCCAGGAAAGCCCTTGTGCCTGATGGTCGGCAGCAATTGGCCGCACGTGCCATGGCCGGAATCGGACCTGGGGTACGACCCGGATGCGCTGCCGCTGCCTGCCGGCAGCATCGACACGCCCGAGACGCGGTCCTGGCGCGCCCGATATGCGGCTGCGGTGACCAAAGCCGACGACGACCTCGGGCAGATCATGGACGCTGCTCGAGCATGCCTGGCCGCCAACACGCTGTTTCTCTTCTCGAGCGATCACGGCGCGCAGTGGCCCTTCGCCAAGTGGAACTGCTACGAGGCAGGCGTGCGCGTGCCGCTGATCGTCGCCTGGCCGGGCGTCGTGAAGCCGGGCGCGCGCACGGGCGCGATGGTCAGCTGGGTCGATTTTCTGCCCACGCTCATCGAGGCCGCCGGCGGCAAGCCGCCCGCCAGCCTCGATGGGCGATCGTTCCTCCAGGTGCTCGAAGGCCGCCGATCCGACCACCGCGACCGCATCTTCAGCGCCCACAGCGGGGATGGCCGCTGGAATGTCTATCCCATGCGCGCCGTTCGGGCTGGCCCGTGGAAATACATCCGCAATCTCCACCCCGAGTTCGCGTTCACGACGCACATCGACTTGCCGGGCAATCTCGGCCAGCGAGCCTACTTCGCCTCCTGGGAAGCGGCGGCCCGGACGAACGATCGAGCGGCGGCGATTGTCCATCGCTACCACGCGCGGCCGGCCGAGGAGCTCTTCGACCTCGAGAGCGACCCGGACGAGCAGGTCAATCTGGCATCCGATCCCCGCCACGCCGAGCGGCTGAAGACGCTCCGGCGCGAGCTCGATGGCTGGATCCGGGACCAGGGCGACAACCTCCGCGTGTTTGCCGAGCCGCGCCGGCTGAGCGATCCCGGCAGCTATGGCCCCGGGGCGCCCTCCGGCAGCGAACCGCCCGCGCCCAAACCGGCCGCTACACCGCCTCGTTCAGCAGCTCGATCCCCTTGAAGCGGCAGAACCATTCGAGCTCCCTCGTCACATCCTCGTAGCAGGCCACCCGGTGGATGCCGGACGCCCAGTTGCGCCAGAGCTTCTCGGCCCTGCCGTCGAGGCGGACGGCGATCTGGCTGCGGCATCCCCGTTCCGTATGAGGCGCATCGGCGATCAGGCCCGTGAAATACCGGAGCGTGATCGAGGCGTCGTCCAGGATGCCCGCCGTGACTCGGCGCCCCGCGCTCATCCGCACCTGCGGGACCACGCCTTCGCGCCGCTCCATCACGCTGCGCAGCTCGTAAGGGTGCGCCGGCCCCGCCGGGCCGTCCATCTTCCGCGTGCCCAGACAGTGGATCAAAATGGCCGTGTTCGACGCGAAATCGAACGTCGGGTTGCAGACGAAGCCGGGGCGTCCGGATAATCCCTGGTAGAGGACGTGCATGATGGCGCACGGCAAGTCGCTCTGGCAGATGCCCCCCAATCCCATGTCGTTGAGCCGGGTGAAACCGATGCACGGATAGGCGGGGATCTTGCGCCACATGGTCCCGTAGCAGTCCACGGTCAATGCGGTCGCATCCTCCTCGTCGAGCAGCTTCTCGAATGCCAAGGCCAGCCGGCAGGAGGCGGCGATCTCGTCGCGCTTCGGCTCGACCACCTTCTCGGCGTTCTCAATCCACCAGTCGGTCTCGGCCCGGGCATCGGCGTCGCGGATGGATTCGTACAGCGCAAGGACGCGTTCGAGCGGGACCTTTCGGATCTCGGCGCCGAACCTTGCCTTCACCTGCTTGGCGTAAGCCTCGAAGCCCCGGGTCGTCAGGTTGAGAATCCGGGCTTCGCGCAGATGATGCATGGCGCGGAAGGGGCGGACCGCCGCTGCCAGCCCCTGATAATCCGTCGACAGGATGCAGTCCATCTGGGCGCCCAAAGGCTGGCGCCGGATCTGAGCCAGCTCATACCACTCGTGCCCTGCGTAGGGCGGGGAGAAGATCATCGTCGGCCGCTTCAGCTCGAGGATCCCCCGGATGATCCCCATGGTATGCAAGGTCACGTGGACCAGGAGGATGCCATCCGCCTCGAGGAGCCGGTCTTTGCAGGCGGCGATGTCTTCCGCTTTCGACAGCGTGGCATGGACGCTCCAATCGATGTCGGCCAACTCCTTGCTCATGGCGCGGAACCGGTCTTCATAGGCGCGGATCTCCGCCTGGAAATCGATGTCGGGATTGGGGTAATGGGCCTGGGGGACGCCAACGTAGAGCCGGGCGACTTTGACTTTGGTCCCCCGGCAGCCGGGGCTCACCAGGGAGGAGGGACGGCTGTCGGCGCCCCGGGCCGGCCAGGATCCGGACTCTGCCAGCGCGATGCCCCCCAACGTCCATTTCATGAAGTCTCGACGTGTGATAATCATGCGATGTGCCTTTCCGAGAGCATTTCGGGACCGCCCGCGGAAGAACAGATGCTTGATCCGCTTCCGGAGAATTCGGACGGGTTCACGCTGCACAGATTACGCGGTGCATCCGGCCAAGTATAGCGCCATTTTCCGGCGGCGGACGCCGCGGATTCGCTGCGGCTCGCATGGAGTGCACGGCGGCAATCGACGGGACGGCGATCTCGCGGTCAACGAGGCGCCCGCTCGCCGCCGGGGGGGGCCTAATCCCAGTTCTTGTCGATATAATCCTGGATGTCGTCGTAGAGCTTCCGCATTTCCTCTTTGCCCTCGGGGGCGGCGGGCGCCGCCATGCCAGCCTTCACAGCAATCGAGCCGCGCCATGCATGGCTCAATGTCTGGACGGGAAGCTCGATCAGGCTGGCGCCTTGGCTCCGGATGATGAGCCGATCGCCGGCGACGGCGCCGAGCCTGCAGCACGGCACGGAATGCCTGGCGGCGATCTGCTCGAGGCGAACGAAATCCTCGGGATCGACAGCAACCACGATCCGGGAAGGCGCCTCCCCGAACAGGATCTCGTCGATCCGCCCGCCCTGGCCGGCGATGCCATCGAGATCGATCGTCGCCCCGCGCATTCCCTTGGGATTGCCGATGCAGGACTCCGCCACGCACACCCCAAGGCCGCCTTCGGAAGCGTCATGCGCGCTTCTCACCAATCCCGCCTCGATTGCTTCGAGGCAGGCCGCCTGCACCTGTTTCTCGAACTCGATGTCGATGGTCGGGTTGCCCCTCTTTTGCCCGTGCACCAGGCTCAGATACTCGCTGCCCGCCAGGCTGCCCGCCGGACGCCCCAGCAACGCGATCGTGTGTCCCGCCTTCTTGAAATCCTGCGTGACGCACTTCGCGGCGTCCTCGATCAATCCCACCATCCCGACCATCGGGGTCGGATCCACAGCGCCCTTGGGATTCTCGTTGTAGAAGCTCACATTGCCGCTGATGACGGGCGTTCCGAGGGCGCGGCAGGCAGCGGCGATGCCTTCGATGCATTTCTGGAACTGCCAGTAGTTTTCGGGCTTCATGGGGTTGCCGAAATTGAGGCCGTCGGTGATGGCCAGCGGCCGTCCGCCGGAGCAGACGATATTGCGGGCGGCCTCGGCCACGGCAAGCATGGCGCCCTGGTAGGGATTGAGGTAGCAGTAGCGGCCGTTGCAGTCCACGCTCATGGCCAGCGCCTTGCGCGTGCCCGGGACCCGAACGACCGCGGCGTCCGACCCCGGCCCCACCAACACCGTCTCCTTGTCCGGGCTGGTGAAGCTCCGATAGGCGGCCTCCTTGCTGGCGATCGTCGGCGAATCCAGCAGCGCGAGCAGCACGGCGTTCCAGTCGCGGGGCTGCGGAACCTGCTCGACAGCCAGGTGCTGAGCTTCGCGGAGATAGACTGGCTCCTGGCTCGGACGATCGTAGAGCGGCGCGTTCTCGGTCAGCGCCTTCGCCGGGACCTCGGCCACAACCGTGCCGTTTGCCTTGACGCGGACCATGCCGTCGGCGGTGACGGATCCGATCTTGGCGACGGGAACCTTCCACTTGTTCAAGACCTCGATGGCTTCGTTCTCCTTGCCTTCCTTGAGGATCGCCAGCATCCGCTCCTGCGATTCGGAGAGAAGAATCTCGTCGGGCGTCATGTTCGGCTCGCGCTGGGGGATCCGAGCCACATCGAACTCGATCCCGGTGTTCCCGCGAGAGGCCGTCTCGCAGGTCGAGCAGATCAGCCCCGCGGCCCCCATGTCCTGCATCCCGGCTACGAGCCCTTTTTCAATCAGCTCCAGGCAGGCCTCGCGCAGACGCCGCCCCAGCTCCGGATTGCCGATCGCCACCGCGCTGCTGGACGAGGAGGATTCCTCCGTGATCTCCTGGGAAGCGAAGCTGGCCCCGCCCACACCGTCCCGTCCCGTGTCGCCCCCGATGTAGTAGACCGCTTTGCCCTCCCCCGCCGTGGTCCCCCGCACAATGTTCTTGTGATCGATGATCCCCACCACAAACGCATTCACCAGGGGATTGCCCTCGTAGCTCTCGTCGAAATAGGTCTCGCCCCCCACCGCGTTGACCTCCGCCTTGTTGGCGTAATGCGCAAGCCCGCGAATCACCTCCCGGAATAGATGCTGGACCCGCTCGTTGTCGAGGCTCCCGAACCGAAGCGCGCCCAAGACCGCCACCGGCCGGGCGCCCATGGTGAAGATGTCCCGCAGACATCCCCCAATCCCCGTCGCCGACGCCTCGAACGGCTCGACCGCGGAAGGATGGTTGTGGGACTCGATCTTGAACGCCACGCCCTTCCCCTCCCCGATGTCCACCACGCCGGTGTTTTCTTCGCCGGCGCCCACCAGAACCTGCGCTCCTTGGGTGGGGAACAGCTTGAACAGCTTCCGCGAGTTCTTGTAGCTGCAGTGTTCGGACCACATCGCGGAAAACAGGCCGAGCTCGGTGGCATTGGGATCGCGCCCGAGCAGCCTCTGGATCGAGGCGAATTCCTCGCGGGTGAGCCCCAGCTTCTCCGCCAATTCGGCGTCCGCCTTCACTTCATGGTTTGTCGTCATGGCCTGTGCGATTGTTTCGGCTTCTTGCTGCTGCCCATTTCCTGGAACGGATGGGCAAGAGTCGGCTTTCCGGCATGCGCTGGCAAGCCTGAAGCGGGGGCGAAACAAACACTTTTCGCTCCCGGCGATTCGTTCCATACTGCCGGGGTGAAACAGACCGATTTACGCCGCAGCGGAGCCTCATTTCTGATGGGCAAGAAGCTCGTTGCGGTTGGATGGCTTGCGGCGGCGGCGGTGTGCGGCGCTGGCGAGGCGGGCTCGAAGGCCCAGGAGCCCTCCTCCTGCGACGTCGTTGTCTATGGCGCCACCTCCGGCGGCATCGCCGCGGCGATCCAGGCCGCGCGGATGGGCCGGCGCGCGGTCCTGATCGAGCCTGGCCACCGCGCGGGCGGATTGACCGCAGGCGGGCTGGGGGCGACCGACATTGGCAACAAGGGGGCGATCGGCGGCATCGCGCGCGAATTCTACGAACGGATCGCCCGGCATTATGCGACGGATGGCGCCTGGCGGCAGCAGACGCGCGCCGATTACCTCGGCACGGAACGGCGAAATCTGTCCCCTGATCCCATCGCTGCTGCCCGGGGCATCCAGGCGCAGTGGACCTTCGAGCCGCATGTGGCCGAGCAGGTCTTCCACGAGCTCCTCCGCCAGGCCGGCATATCGGTCGTGTTCGGCGAGCGCCTGGACCTCGGCCGCGGTGTCGAGAAGGAGGGGGGGCGGATCACGGCGATCCGGATGGAGAGCGGCAAGCGCTTCGCCGGCCGGATGTTCATCGACGCCACCTACGAGGGCGATCTGATGGCCAAGGCCGGCGTCCGCTACCACGTCGGACGCGAGGCCAACTCCGTTTACGGGGAGACGCTCAACGGGGTCCAGACCCGGCATGCCGTGTATCACCAGTTCACCCGGCGGGTGGATCCGTATGTCGTGCCCAGCGATCCGTCGAGCGGCTTGCTGCCGGGCATCCACGGCGGCCCGCCGGGCGAGGAGGGCTCGGGCGACCGCCGCGTCCAGGCCTACAACTTCCGGCTCTGCCTCACCGATGCCCCGGAAAACCAGCGCCCCATTCTCCGGCCGGCAGGATATGATCCGCAACAGTACGAGCTTCTTCGCCGCTACATCGCAGCCGGCGTCTTCGACGCGCTCAAGCTCAACACACCCATGCCCAATCGCAAGACCGACATCAACAACTACGGCGCGTTCTCGAGCGACTTCATCGGCGCCAATTACGACTACCCGGACAGCGACCATGCGGTGCGGGACCGGATCTTCCAGCAGCACCGCGATTATCTGGCGGGGATGTGGTGGTTCCTGCAGAACGACCCCCGGCTCCCGAAAGAGGTCAGGGACGCCGCCGGCCGATGGGCGCTCTGTCGAGACGAGTTCCGCGAGACCGGTGGATGGCCGCATCAGCTCTACGTCCGCGAAGCCCGCCGCATGATATCCGATTACGTCATGACCGAGCATCATTGCCGCGGGAAACAGGTGGCGCCGGACTCAGTCGGCCTGGGTGCCTATGGCATGGACTCTCACAACGTGCAGCGCTACGTCAAGGACGGCGCCGCCATCAACGAGGGCGATGTCGAGGTGGGCGTGGCGTCCCCATATCCCGTCTCGTACCGGGCCATCGTGCCCGCCGCGGCTGAATGCGAGAACCTGCTCGTGCCGGTCTGCCTCTCCGCCTCACACATCGCTTACGGCTCGATCCGGATGGAGCCCGTGTTCATGGTTCTCGGCCAGTCCGCCGCCACCGCAGCGAGCCTCGCCCTCGACGAGGGCGTGCCGGTCCAGCGGCTCGGCTACCCGCAGCTTCGCGCCCGCCTTCTGGCAGACCGGCAGGTCCTGGATTGGAAACCTGGGAAATCCGCGCCATGATCGAACGATAGCGCGGGCCGCCTAAACCGCATTGCACTTCGCGGGCGTCAAATTGGCTCGTGGAGTCGCTTCAGGAATTGCGCTGGAGAAAGGACAGCCACGCCGAATGGCTTTTCGAGCGCGAGCGGATCACGGTCGCAGCTCACGATCGCCTCGGCCCGACACCCAAGGGCGGCGGCCAGATAGGGATCGTCCCTCGGGTCGCGTCTGCTATCGGTTGTCAATGATTGGCGTCGTGCCTTGCGGGGCGAGGGGAGGCGGCCCTGCGATCTACGCCTCGAGAACGACCTTCCACCCCGCCGCATCGGCGAGCGCCAGGACCGCGTCCTTGAGGTCGCCGTAGAAGGTGACCCGATGCCAGCCCCAGACATCCCACATGGCAAACAGCTTCTCGAAGTCGCCCAGCGGTTGCACGCGAAGCTTGGTCCGGCAGGCGCGATCGTTGGAATCGTTCCCGACCGCCCTGCCTTGGTGGAGCAGGATCTCCTTTCGTTTCGGCTCGAATTCGAGCGTGGTGGTCAGATAGCCCACCGGCAGGATCGACCGCAGCGACGCCCCTTGCCGATCTTCGGAATGGGTCAGGATCTCGTACGGATTGGCCCCGCCCGATGGCCCGAACACTTTGGTCGGCGCGACACAGTGGGCGTAAATGATCTCGCGTTTCGCGGTGTCCATGACCGGATCGGAAATGTAGCCGGGCCGCCCTTGGCTCAGGGCGGAGATGGCGACCATGGTTGCGGCGGACCGGATATCGCACTCGCAAGCGCCCACCAGGCCGTCGTCCACCAACTGGCAGAACCCCAGGCACGGGTAGGCGCCGATGTGCTTGCCATAGAATCCGCCCAGGCAGTTGATCGTGATGCCGTTGGCCCCGTGCTTCTGCATCAGCGCCTTCTGGCCCAGGTACATGGCAGCCGATTTCTCGATCGTCTCGCGCGTGACCCCCTCGATTCGCCGCGCCCCTTTCTCCCACCGGTCCGCCCATGCGCGGACCTCATCCGGGTCCGCCTTCAGGGCCAGATCGTTCAGCTCGGCGAACGGCAGATAGACGATCGGGATGCCCATGATCTCGAGGGCCGGCCCCGGCTTCTGGTCTCGAATGGCCAGGATCTTCGATTCCTTGAGCCGGCTCATGCAATCCGGAATGGAAAGGCACCGGACAGGATCTTCCGCGGAGGCCATGCGGCCAGGCGGCGGCGTGCACCGCCGCCGCAGGCGCGCCGTGGCCTCAACGAATTCCGAAACCGGCCGGCCCTGGCCGATCAGCTCGAAGCATTTCACCGCCTCGATCAGGTCCTGCAATTCCGACGACGAGACAAAACCCGTGTTCGGCGACCGGCTCCGGAGCAGGGCGGCGTTGTATCGCAGAAAACCGCCTGTGCCTGCATACGTGAAATCCGCATAGAGCACCGGCTTGCCCGAGGCCGCAATGGTCTGCACCACGGCCGGCCAATTGTTCATCTGATAGACGAGATACCCGTCCACACCCGCCGCCTGATCTCCCTGGAGTATCTTCTCGGCTTCCTCGGGCGTGCTGGCCATCGATGTGAGGAACTGGAAGGTCGGGCACTGCCGGGCCAGCTCCGCCTCGAGGCCGTTCATGACCGGCACGAAATCGTGCCCGATATGCGGCCAGGTGGGCCGCGGCTGCTTCGCGCCGAACAGGACATACACGACGCGAATGCGGGGTCGAGCCTCGGGAGCGGAGGCGCCAAACACCCGCGGCGCGCTCCATGCGCCCAGCGCCGCCGCGCATGCCGCGCTGCTCTTCGCAAGAAACGATCGCCGGCTCAACGGGCAGCATCCGCAAAGGGAAACGCCATCCGTGATTTCGGAAGCTCGATTCGTGGTCATGGCTGAGATTGGGTAGAACCGAGGCTCCCTGTCAAGCATGTCCAGGCCACCCGCGGAGCGTCTTGGAGTGCGGCAGTCCTCTCTGCTCTTGGATGAAGGTTTCCGGGAAAGCGCCAGAGGGCTCGTGCACTCCACGAGGCTGACGCCGGTTCGGATCCGCCCAGGTCGCGCGCAAAGCGTCTCGGAGGCCCCCTCCCTGCCCTCTCCCCCGCGGCCGCGGGGGAGAGGGCAGGGAGGGGGCCATCCATGTGCTTGAGGCTCGCCCGGACACCGCCCGAGCCCGCAGCCAGGGGCGGCTGCGGTGGGCGCCGGGGCTCGACAACTGGTTTCGCTGGCCTTACTTCACCCGGAAGAACTGCGTTCCGGCAGCCGTCGTCTGGTGCGGGCTCGTCGAGGTGACATTCGTCCATGGCCCATCCACCGCCGGCGCGGACTGCAGCGTCCCCGCGACGGGATCCCAACTGATGATCACGTCGTTGCCGGCCATCTGGATCTGGAGCGTTACCTCGACGGTCTCGGGCGGCGGATCCTGAGTGCGCGCCGTGTAAGCCTTGACGGGGCTGCCCCCGCCGTTGAGCAAGCGGGACACGCCCGCCGCATCCTTGACGGTCCACTCGACGCTTCCACCGCCCGTTCCCTGATACCAGATCATCCGGAACGCATAGACGCCCGGCTTGGCCACCTGGAACTCGAATGGCGATTGCGGGTCCGCCGTGGTTGCCCCGCGGCCGCCATCATGCACTCCCAACTCGAGCGTCTGATCCGCTGCCAGCCGCCCGGCCGTCAGCCGGAAGCCGTCATCGCTGTTTACCCCCATCCGATAGATCCCCGCCTCGGTGAATTCGAGGTAAACGACGATCTCCATCGACACCATCGTGGTGTGCGTCAGGCTCGATATCAGCCCCGCCGATACCAGCCCTTGGTCGGGGAATCCCGTGTCGGCGCGGAACACGCCTGCATTCCCGTTTTCATCGATATTGAAGTTGATGACGGGGAACACTCCCGACCCCGAAAAGACCGATGGCGGCTGCGGGGGAGAGCTGAGCTGGGCCTCGGCGCGCTCGGTGCCATTGGTCAACCCTGCCGCGGCGTCGGCCTGCTCCGTGCGCACCCGGAACCCGGCATTCGTCCCTGAGCCCAGCGGCGCCGCCCATGCCTCCGGGAGAATCACCATGGAGCGGAACGACCATTCGTATGGCGACGGCAGCCCGTTCCATTCCAAATGCACGGTCTGCATTTCTGCGCTTGCCAGCGTCCCGAGAGAGAACGCGACCAGGGTCTGATTGCCTTGGGGCGTGATCTGCGGCGCGACGGCCGTCCCATCCACGCGCAGGACGATGGATTGCGTGTCCACAGCGGTCTGCCCGTTGGCCAGCGTGATCGTCACGGGGGCGCCCGACACCACGTTGACGGCCCCTGGTTCAGGATCGACGCTCACAACCCGCGGCTTTGCCGACAGGACCAGTCCAGCCTGGTAATGAGCCGTCACCTGGGCGGGCGTCAGCGCTGCATTGTACAGCGACACATCATCCATCACGCCATCGAAATAGGCCAGGTTTCCCGAGACGCCCGTATGGATCATCACGTTGCCGCGCCCGATCTGGATGTCGCCCGTGTGGTTGTACAGCAACCCCACGCCCCCGATCCGGCCGGCTTCCTGCCCATTCACATACAGGACCAAATTGCCCGTCCGGAACTCGTCGCCGTCCATCACGGCCACGACGTGATAGACTGGGCCGGCCTGGACGGGATACGCCACATAGAGCGCGTTCTCGGGCGCGGTGCTGCTGACGCCCCAGGGCACGCCCACGCCGCTGCCATCGGTATCGATGTTGTTGTGCGCGTCGAACACGAGCAGCGCCTCGTTCGGATTCGCATTGGTCGGCGCCCGGTAGAGATAGAGGCTCAACGCCCGGTTGCCGCCGCCCTCCTCATACAATCCCGTCGCCGCGTTCAATCCCGTCGCATTCGTCTCCGGGAACGAGGCCGCTCGGAACCACAGCTCGATCGATTTCTTGCTCCACGGGCCGGCCTTTGCGTTCAGATCCGATCCATCCGGGAAACTGATCGACTGGCTCGATGCCGAGCGGAAGCTGGAAGCTGCGTTATCCGGTGTGTTGGCCACCAGGCTCAGCGCGCCCAGCCCAACCCCATTCAGATAGGTCCCGGCGGTGTCGGAATCCGATCCCGTCGCTTCGCTGAGCGCCGCGGTGCCCGCCAGCTCCCCGAACCGCCAATACCGCACCGGATTGTCCAGGAGCACATGATCGGCGTAAGTCGGCGCCTCCGCCTGGAAACTCACGTTGGCCGTCAATGGATTCCCCATGATGGACACATCCTTCACCCCATTGATGTTCAGAGTGTAGCTCGTTCCGGCGGCCAAGGGCGCCACGGTCAACCGCACGGTCATGCCGTCCAGGCTCAAGATCGCCCCCAAGGCCGCAGCGCCGTTGACCCTGTAATTGTTCGGATTCCCGGCCGACACCGCATCGATCTTCTCGTCGAACCGGATCGTGATCTGGTTCACGGCGCCGGCCACACCCCGCACAGACAGCACCTTCGGCGCTTCGGCGTCGAGCGCCCCCCCCGCGAGTGCCGTCTGATAATGCCGGGATATCCGCTCGGCGCTCAGCGCCGTGTTGTAGTAGGCGACATCGTCGATCACCCCGTCGAAATACCCGAGCGTGCCCGTCTGCGCCGTATGAATCCGAACGGTCCCCCGGCCGATCTGGACATCGTCGGTGTGGTTGTACAGCTGGCCGATCCCGTTGGTGCGTCCCACTTCCACTCCATTCACATAAAGGATCAATTGGCCGTTCAGCCCTGTGTTGTCGCCGTCCATCACTCCCACCACATGATACAGCTTTCCGACCTGGACCGGATGAGCCACGTACTTTGCCAAGTCAGGCAAATTGGCCGCCACACCCCACGGCGCTCCGGCTCCATCGCTGGCGTTGTTGTGGCCGCCGAAAACCAACGTGCCCACGAGCGGATCGGTGTTGGTTGGATCCTGCCAGATGTAGAGGCTCAATCCGCGCGTGCCACCGCCCTGCTCGAACAGTCCCTTCGTGGCTGCCGCGCGCCCTGTCGCCCCGAGGGGCGGCGCGGCCGAGGCTCGAAACCACAGCTCGATCGTCTTCTTCGCCCACGGCCCCGCGTTGATATTGATGTCGTCGCCATTCGGCACGGTGATGACCTGGCTCGCGCTCGAGCTGAATCCGGCCGCCGTGTTGTTGGTCGCGCTCGGCACCAGGGTCGTCTGCCCCAAGGTCACGCCTCCCGTGTAAGTGCCGTGAATGTCCGTGTCCACTCCCGCGACCTCGCTGTAAGCCACGGTTCCGCCCGTTTCCCCCAACCGCCAATAACGGACGGGTTGATCGGCCAGCACCTGCTCCGGATAGGTCACGCTCGCCGCAAAGGCGGCGTTGGTGGTCAGCGTGTTCCCCGCGGCTGCGAGATCTTTGAGCCCGTTGATCGCGAGGGTGTAATCGCCATCCTCCAACACGCCCGTCCGCAAGATCACGTTGGTGCCTCCTCCCGAGAGCGCCGCCGAGATCACCGGCACGATCCCTGCCGTGCCTGTGATCTGGTAGGCCGCCAGGTTCGTTGCCGAAGCCGCTTCGAGGCCTTCGTTGAACTGGAGATGGACCTGGTTGATCCCGCCGCTGATTCCCCGGATTTCCACGACTTGCGGCGGAGCGACGTCCGTGACCACGCTCAGCGTGACGGTGTCGCTCGTCAGCCGCGCATAGGTCCCGTCGAGGTTGAACGTCTCGGCCTTGAACGCCGCTCCGTGATCCGCAATATGCGCCTGGATTGTATAGCTTGCCGCCGTTGCCCCTGGGATCGGCTGGCCGTCTCGATACCACTGATACCCCACCGCCGAACGGTAGGATCCCGTCACCGCGATGCCAAACGTGACGCTGCTCAGCTCGTCGGCCACCGCGCTGGCCGGCTGCTGCGAAATGGTCAGCGCCCCCGTCATCGCCGCGGCGAAGTCGCGCGGGTCCGCCCCTGCCGCCAGCTGGGCGATTTGCGCGGCGGTCAACGCCGTGCGGTAGATGGCCAGGTCGTCCACCAGCCCATTGAAGAACAGCGGCGTGGCCGAGGTGCCCTGCAGGCCCGCGCCAACCCACACCGGACGAGCATTCGGACCGGCGACATCGGTGTCGATGGCCTGGGCCGTCGCTCCCGATTGCGGATCGAGCACGCCGTCCACATAGTGCAGGATGTCGCGGGCGTTCGGCGCGTCCAGCTCGGGCAGCAGCGACACGACATGGCGCCAGACATTGTTGGTGATCGGCTGGGTCCCCAGCCCGTTGCCGCCCTGGACCTCCGTCCGCAGCGTCCCCGTCGCCGGCTCGATCCGCACATGGTACTTGTGCCCATCCACCCTCGAGTCTCCCCAGCACACGATTCGGTGATTGTTCGTGTCCATGGTCTTCACCCAAAACGACACCGTGCGCGCGAGCTTCCCTTCGACGCCCGGACAGGTCGTCAGCACATACGAATCCATTCCATTGAACGCCATCGCATAGGGATTGGCCCGCGCACCGAGGGCCGGCTTGTCGGTGGTGAAGAAGGCCCCTCCGTAAATCTCGCCGTCCTGCTTGGCCACCAGGTCCTTGACGGTGGTTCCGGTTGCATCGTTGAAATCCCAGTAGGCATCCAGCGTGTTCTGGAACCGCACGAGCGCCTGGCTGTCCGGTGCGATCGTGTTGCCGGCTGCACTGGGATCCTTCACATTGCTCACCGTGAGCGTCAGCGGCGCGCTCGTGAATTCTCCCACATCGAACAGGACCTCGCGATCGGAAAGCATGCGGATCGTCTGGACTGCCAGGGTCTGGCCCGTCAACTGGTAGTGGGCGGCATTAGTGGCCGAGCCTGGATCCACAGCTTCCGAATAGGTGACAATGATCCCATGGGGCGAGGCGGAACCTCGAGCCCGCACCAGGCTGGGCGCCACCACGTCCGCCTCGACCGTCAGCCCGCCTGGCGGGGACGTCACCGTTGCGCCGTTCCCGTCCGTGATCCGCAGCGAATACGCCTTGCCATTGTCGACCAGCCGAGCCTTCGTCGCATACCATGCATTGGTCGCGCCCGCGATCGGCGTCGCCCCCTCAAGCCACTGATACGCTGTCGGTTGTTTTGCATACGCCACGACTTGAAACACGATCGGCGCGCCTTCCATCACGTAAAAATTGGGCGGCGGCACCGTCACTTCGATGGTCGATGCCTCCTGGCTCAAATCGAACGAGCTGCCATAGGGCGCCAACACATAGCCCGGAATCGTCTCGCGCACCCCATCCGGCCGTTCCCAGGCCACTTGGATAAACGATCCGCCCGAGCCCTCCTTGTGCAGCAGCTCGACGAAGTATTTCTTCCCCGCCTCGAGGGTCACCGGACCGCTCCGCTCCTCGATCCGCGCGGCCGTGTAGATGTCCCCGCTCGTGTATCCCGACTCGAAGGCGATCAGCCGGGCCGGATCCCGAAACGCGAACACCTGGTGATCGGCCCCCCAATACAGCTCGGCGTTGTCGTCCGAGCCCAAGAAGATCGTGTAGGTCCCCGTCAGCGGCGCCTCGACGTAACCGCGCGTCAGACTCCCAAAATTGTTCAGTCCATCGTCGCTGTTGACGCCTCCCTGCACGTTCCAGAACGATTCTGTCAGCAGTTCAGACGATGCCCCGCCGTTCCGCGCGAAATCCGTTGCGGCGATCAGGTCGGCGATCGTGTTGCCGGCTATTCCGAGCCCGTTGTTGTTGAAAAACGCGCGGCGCAGCGCCCCTCCCTCCGACGTGACGGTCCCCAGGCCAACGACCAACGCGAACATCCACAAGGTTTTTTGAAGTCTCATATGCGGTCTCCGCAGGCTGGTTGACGGTTATTCGATGCCGCCGATGCTCGACGAGAATCCCCTCTGCGCCACCAGTACAGCACCACAGGCAAGGGATCGCTGCAATCGGGCTGATTAGTCTGATCTGATCCTAGCCTTTTCCCCATCGCTTGGCAAACGATTTCAGCGAGTGCGCGAGACAAATTCCTGCGGTGCAGGATGCGAGCCCGATCATCGGCCTGTTCGGGCACCCCCGTTGGTTCCCCATGGCGGAGATCCTATTCCGTTTTGCCCATAGCGCGCATTTTGTGGCATAAGGATGTGAACCTTTTGGCCCCTGCCACTGACATATAGGCATGAAGATGGATTCGCCATGCGCCAGGCGAAATCGAAAAGGCAGCCAATGAGACCTGGCCCCGGACTGTTCGCCGGCCTGGCAGCCAGCGGCTCGGCGTGAACGAACCGAACCGGCACGGTCTCCGATGTTCACAACGAAAATGAATGCGGCTCAAAGCGTAGGATCAGTGCAAACATCAGTTCCGATCTCGCCGGAGCAGTGCCCGGACGATTGGCTCGTGGTCCGGTGCCAGGCGCGCGACGAGGACGCCTTTCGCGAGCTCGTGCGTCGTTGGGAGCCTCGGCTCTACTACTACCTGCGGCGGCTCCTCGAAGACGAATCGGCCGTATGGGATGTCCTGCAAAACACATGGCTGGCTGTGTTCCGGCATGTGTCAAGGCTGGAGGACGTGCCCAAGTTCCGCAGTTGGGTCTATCGAATTGCGCATGACCAAGCCGTGACCTGGCTGCAAAAAGAAAAACGATACTGGTACCAACCGAATGAGCAAATCGAGCCGATGGTGAACCACGAGGACTGGGTTTTGGCTCCCACCGACGATGGCGTGCTCATGCACCAGGCGCTGCAGAGATTGTCGCCACACTGCCGAGAGGTTTTGACGCTGTTCTACCTGGAGGGTTTCACATCGCGGCAGATTGCCGAAATCGTTGGTTTGCCGGAAGGCACCATTAAATCACGGCTGCATAACGCCCGGAAAGACCTGGCGGCGGCCCTGAAGGAGGTTGGCTATGAAAGATGAAGATCGACTTAGCAAGCTGCGCGACGCCTTGCTGGCGCAGGATTCGCCTTCACCGGCTCGCGCACTGGCGCACCAGGAAATCCTGTTCACTAAAATCCGCCGGCGGCTGCAAATCCAAAAGGGGCTGGTGGGGACCGTTTATATTGGGATTTTCGTCCTTGCCTTCTGGTTCTTCTTGCAGGCGGGTCGCGCTCGGGATGCCGCCGCAGCCGTTTGGTGGGGGGCTGGTTCGATGCATCTCCTGCTCTGGTTCCTGGTGTTTTTCCTCTGGCACGTGGAGGGGTTGATCGGCCGCCTCCTGCCATCGGCCTGCCGGGCGGGGCACACTCTAGGCGAGCGGCGGGCGATCTTCATTGCCGCACTGGCGGTCTGCGCCTTGGGCACCGCCTTTCTAGGGCGGGCTGCCTTCGTGCACGATTCGTTGAAAGCAGCGCAAGCCTCGTGCTACATCTTGTGGGCCCCGCTGTTTTTCCTTTTCTGGTATCCCTTTGGAATCGCCACCAGCGTGGCCCGGCTCTGGCTGAAGTTCCGGGAGCTGGAGCTGCAACCCTCCAGCTTGGAGGAGGCCGGCGGCACTCCTCCAGCCGAATCATCGTCCTTGCCGGATCGGTAGCCAGGCAAAGCGTTCGCCATGAATAACACCTTGCCGTCGCGCGCCGGAAGCACCTGCAAACGCTTGCGGATGCTGATCGTTATCATTGGCTTGGTCTATTTTGCCTGTATCGGAGGCGGGTTACCTGGAGTGCCCTCTGCCCACGCCAGCGGAGTCAGTCCCGCGGAATCCTGGATGGTAACGTCGGCGCCTTTCTCGAGTAAAACCATCACGACGTCTTTCTGCCTCCACCGGGCAGCCCAATGCAGCGGGGTTTTGCCCTCGGAATCCCGGGCGTTGACCTTGGCGCCGGCCGCAATCAGCAACTTGGCGACCTCGCCGTTCGCCCGACAATGGAGAGGGGTGCGGCCTGCCCGGTCGCAGGCGTTGACCGTTGCGCCCTTGCCAATCAGGAGTTCGGCCACTCGGGTGCTGCCCGCGGATGCTGCTTGATGCAAAGGGGTCCGGCCTTTTTTGTCCTCGGTTTGGATCTTTGCATTGCGCGCGATCAGGAGTTCCGCCAGGCGGTCATGGCCGCCGGATGCGGCAAGCGCCAGAGGCGTTTGACCGTCTTTGTCGACGCCATTGATCTCTGCGCCCTTCGCCAAGAGGAATCTCGCCATGCGAGCCCGCCCGTCGATGATGGCAACATGCAGTGGCGTCTCGCCGGCGGCGTTGGCGGCATTCACGCTCGCTCCTTTGGCGATCAGCAGTTCGGCCACAGGCGGGTGTCCCTCGGCAGCCGCCGTATGCAGCGGAGTGCCGCCGTCATTCCTTCGCGCGTCGACATCCGCCCCGCTGGAAATCAGCACCTCGGCGACTGCAACTCCCTTCTGCGCGCGGGCGGCTTCGTGAAGGGGCGTCCAACCGAAATCCTGTCGAGCGTTCACATCCGCGCCTTTCTCGATCAACTGGGCTGCGAGGCGCGGCAATTCGTAGTAGGCTGCCCGATGGAGCGGCGTCCAGCCCTTCTCCTCTTTGGCATGGACATCCGCACCTTGGGAAACCAGCAACAGCGCGACCTCCTGGTGCCGGTGTTTCGCCGCCACGTGCAGCGGCGTGCCCTCCGAGGAGGGCGCGTTGACATCCGCCCCATGGGTGATGAGGAACTCGGCCATAATGGTGTGGCCGCCCATGACCGCCCAATGCAGAGGCGCAAAACCAAGCGCGTCCCTGGCGTTGACATTCGTGCTCCGCTCGAGCTGCCGCCGGAGTTGGACCGGATCTCCGTCGCGGGCGGCCTTGTGGAGAAGATCGGGCGCGGTCTCCGAGGGACCATCCGGCTCTTCCCCGCGCGCCTGGACGGCTTCGCGTTGAGGCCCGGTGGCGGGAGGGTTCTGAGCAACTCCGGGCGTCTGGCCCTGTCCCAACAGGACGATCGTGATGATAGCAATCAGTGATTTTTTCATAGCAGATGAAGCAGTGCCGCACCCCGTTCCAAGACCGCCTGCGAAATGCCCAGGGCGCGCTTCAGTTGCAGATCGCGTTCCAGCAGGTTCTTCTCTTCCATCAGCCTCGCGGCCATCCGGGGCCGGAGGCGGTTCCAGAACACCAGGCCGTTCGCTGGAAACGGGTAGTCGCTGCCGTGCACCATCCGGTCCAGCACGCCGGCATCCCTCAGCATCTCGGGCAGGTTGCGCCAACGCAGCATGCTCGCCATCACCGAATTGTCGCAATAGAGGTTGGCATGCCGCTGGATCAATTGGCGGAAGTTCCGAAAGAACCGCTCCCGATCATAGAACTGCCCGGTGCCGGCATGCGCGGCGATGACCGTGCATCCTTCCTCGAGGGCCAGCTCGAGCTTGATCGGATCGGCGTTGTGAAGACCGACACTTTCCGCGGCGTGCTCGTTCCCCGTATGGACCATCAGGATCACGCGGCGCTCGCAGCAAAGGCGATAGAACGATTTCAGGCAGGGCTTGTTGGGATCCGCATCCATGGTGGGCGGATGAATTTTCACCATGCGGGCGCCCAGGTCGGCGCAGCGGGCGAGCTCTTCCATGGCATCGCTGCGATACGGATTGATCGAAACGCAGGGGATGAACAGGTCCGGGAATCGTCGCACCACCTTGAACAGGTAGTCGTTCGATACCAGCAATGATGTGGTTCGGTTCCGGTCGACCGCCCCCTGAGCGTTGATCCGGCCGTCCCAAGCCTGGAGCACCACCCGGTGCAGGGACGAGCGCCGGACCGCGCCCGCGAGGCGCTGCACGTAGGCTTCATCCAGATCATCGGCGTGGTCGAGATCCAGCAGGCGCAGGAGGTATGCGTGGCTCCAATGCGCCCGCTGGGCGGGCGAGATCCAGCAGCCGTTCTTCTCCAGCACACCAAATAGATGAACGTGCATGTCCACGACGGGACGGCTGGATTCGAGCTTCGGGTAGTCCGCGGGGCGCCACAGAGGCGCGGTCATGCCCGCCGCTCCGGCCGCCCCGAGGCCGGCGATGAATTGGCGTCGGCTGATGTTCATGAGATTCTCCAGGCGAGGCCCACTTCAGACCGGATGGAAGTCGGACAGGGCGGTTTTGCCGCAGCCCGCTTTATCCGATGGCTCCGGGAGATCGACTGGACCGGGCGCGTCCGATGGATACGTCCTGCGACCTCGTGAGAAGAGCGGGCTGGTGAAAAGGTTGACCGCATAAACCGCGGCAATCTGAGCCAGGCAGGCAAGCGTTGCCGCCGCGATGGCGAATGGGAATAGGCCATAGAACGGGGGCAGCAATCCCCACACGGAGGCCGTGAAAAGGACCGCCGTGGTCGTCGGCAGGCCCAACGTAAGCAGCCAGAACAACAACGGCGCAAACACCCGGGGCGCGCCGCCGAAATCGGCGGCGAGCAGAGCGGCCGCGCCTGCGCCCATCGAAATCACGGCGAGTGTGGCGCCAGCTGTTTTCGGATGCCGAAGTGGAAGGAGCTTTGTCATGGGTTTAACTTATGCATGAGCCATGCCAAGTGCGGTTCCGTCCGAAATGAGCCGTATTTCCGAGGAATTCGGCAGGGCAGGCCATACCGGGAGAACGGAGGATTGACATCCTATGCCAGGCGCTATACAAGAATTGCTAGTTGCCCTTGAAACCGCTGACGAAGCCATCTGAGCGCGCCTTTGCCCGGGTTTTGACCCGGTTGGTAACGTGCAACCACTTTCTCCCCGAACGCATCGCGCTCGAGCGGGAGGCGTTGGGGGCGGCCTTCGTAGACGATCCCTCTGCGGCCTGGAACCTGAACACCGACTCCGGGGCCAGGAATCCGAACATTCTGCGGCTGACCGAGCGAACCGGCGCGATCCTGGGCCGTCTTCACCCCCTGCTGAAAGGCGGAAGCCGCCTGGCAGCGGACGAACGCGAGGGATACGAGAGCCTGGTCTATTATTACCTTTACCAGCTCTATCGGAGTGATTTCCAGGCGATGATGGCGGCGGGGGCAGCGTCCTCCGGCCCCGCTCGGTGCTTCCAGGCCTTTGCGAGAGACCTGCGCGAATACCTTGAACCCGCCCGGCAGGAGCCGCTGTCGGGCCCGGAGGTGGCGCACGCGTTCGCCGGTCTTTGGCAAGTGGAACGGGCGTTCATCAACATCTTCAGCAACATCGTCGGCAGCTCAGCGCCTGTGGCTCGCCTGCGGGCCGCCGTCTGGGAGTCGATCTTCACCTGCAATTTCAATCGATATCGAAGAGGTTTGTTCCAGCGGATGCGCGAGATCACGACGCTCATCTCTGGCCCTTCCGGGACGGGCAAGGAGCTGGTGGCGCAGGCGATCGCCCGTTCGGGCTTCATCTCGTTTGATCCGATCGCGCAACAGTTCGCCCAAAACCCGGCGGAGCTGTTCCGTCCGCTCAGTGTATCGGCCCTGTCTGTCCACCTGGTCGAAGCGGAGCTGTTCGGCCACAAGCGCGGCGCCTTCACGGGGGCCTTGCAGGATCGCGCGGGCTGGCTGGAGGTATGCCCCGAAGGCGGGGCGGTCTTCCTGGATGAGATCGGCGAGATCGACGTGTCGCTCCAGGTCAAGCTGCTGCGCGTCCTGCAGACGCGGACGTTCCACCGGCTGGGTGAAAGCAGGCCGAGGTCATTCTCCGGCAAGATCATCTCGGCGACCAACCGCAATCTGGCGGAAGAGATGGAGGCCGGGCGGTTCCGCCGGGATTTCTACTACCGGCTCTGCTCCGATGTCATCGTCACTCCGTCCTTGCGCGAGCAGTTGGCCGATTCTCCCCAGGAATTGCCGCGGTTGGTGAGGTTCATTGCCCGCCGGCTGGTCGGGGACGCGCAAGGTGAGGAACTGGCGACGGAAGTCCTCGATGTGGTGGAGAAGCAACTGAGTCCCGACTATACCTGGCCGGGGAACTTTCGCGAATTGGAGCAGTGCGTGCGCAACGTGCTGGTACGCCGCCGATATGAACCAATGCCTCTTCCGCCCCGCTGTCCGGCAGCGGCGCTCGCGGCGGAGTTGGCGACGGGGCGGCTGACGGCGGAGCAAGTCCTGCGGCGCTATTGTTCGATCGTGTATGCGCAAACCCGGAATCTCGAGGAAACGGCGCGGCGTCTGGACCTCGACCGCCGGACGGTCAAGGCCAGGCTCGCGGCGCCGGTCGAGGGTTGAAACGGCCGGCCACGACCCTGCCAACAGGCACTCGGCAACCGGCGAGAAGCTGGCTGTGTTACTCCTCGTTCACAGACCGCGCGGGTATGCTCGTTCGTCGCGCCTTGCCAGCCCGCCCAATCCCCTCCAGCAAAATCGGAGTCAATTTCTACACAGATCCTAAGGCAGCTCAAAGCGGTATCCCACATCCCGAATCGTTTTGATGAATCGGGGACGAGGCGGGTCCGATTCGATCTTGTTGCGCAGCGTATTGATGCAGCGGTCGACGCTGCGCTCGGTCACGATCAGATCCTCGCCCCAAACACCATCGAGGATTTTCTGGCGGGTCAGGGCGCGGCCGGCGTTCCGCACGAAGTATTCCAGGACCCGGAATTCCTTGGGCGTGAGCGCCACCTCGGCGCCTTTGCGGGTGAGCCGGTGCGACTGCGGGTCGAACTGGCAATGGCCGAACTCGAAGGTTTTCGCGGGCGGCTCCCGGTGGCGGCGCAGGCAGGCATTGGCGCGCGCCATCAGGACGTCGATGCTGAAAGGCTTGGTGACGTAGTCATCGGCGCCGAGGTTGAGCCCCAGGACAATGTCGGATTCCTGGTTTTTGGCGGTGAGCATGATGATGGGAGTCTCGATGCCCTCCTTGCGGAGGCGCCGGCAGAGATCGAAACCGTTGATTTCCGGCAGCATGATGTCCAGGAGGATCAAGTCGGGTTTCGAGTCGAGGGCGGCTTCGAGTCCTTTGCGGCCGTCGGACGCGGTGCGCACGCCGTAGCCGCTGAATTCGAAATTGTCCTTCAACACCCGCAGCATCGTCGGATCGTCTTCCACGATCAGGATTCTTTCGTGGCTCATGGGGTCCTCATCGAGCGGCGTTCTTGTCCGCCGGCGCAGCCGGTTCGGCGACGGGAATCTTCACGCGAAATGTGCTGCCTTTGCCCAAGTCGCTGTCAACCGCGATCGAGCCGCCGTGGGACTTGACGATGGATTGCACAATGCTCAGGCCCAAGCCGCAACCGCCGACCCGCCGGGAGAGGCTCTGATCCGCCTGGTAGAATCGGTCGAAGATTCTCTTGACCTGCTGCTGGGTCAAGCCGATGCCATTGTCGGCCACCGCCAGCACGATCCACCTGTCCTTTCGGCCCACGCGCACCACGATTTGCTTTGCGGTTTCGGTGTATTTCCAGGCGTTGTCCAGCAGGTTGACGAGAACGGTCGTCAGGGCCTCGGCGTCGCCCCACGCGGCCGGCAAATCCGGATCGATTTCAACGCGCAGACTGTCCTTGGCCGGCGGATAGCGATCCACGAGAGCGGCCACGGAGTTCTCCACCAGGGATTCGATCTTCACCGGCCCGAACTGAAAACGCTGACGGTGTTGCTCCAGTCGGGTGAACGAGAGAAAATTCTCGATGAGGCGGCTCAGGCGCTGATTCTCATGGGTGAGCAGGTTCAGATATGCCCGCAATTGCTGTGGATCGCGATATCGTTCCGCCAGCAGGGTGTCGACCAGCACCCGCATCGAGGCCAGCGGCGTCTTGAGTTCGTGGCTCACGGTGGACACCAGGTCGTTCTTGATTCGGGCCAGGCGCATCTGCGCGGCGATGTAGCGCCCGGCGGCCAGCGCCGCCAACGCGATGAAGAGCACGCCCAATACACCGCCCCACAAATGAAGCCGGATCTCTCGCGCCGACGCCGCCTCGATCGGATTCGGCCCGCTAAAGGTCAGCGCCAGACGGCAGCCCGGCAGCATTTCGCCCGCCTCGATGGGAGGGACGAACCGGGTGACGGCGGCCGTTTCTCCCGGCGCCAGGAGCATCACCGCCGCGTCCGCCAGCGTCGAACTGACCGCCTTCGTCTCGGCTCGGAGGCGATCGTCATGGAAGAGAGCCGCCACCGTTCGATTCGAGCTGGCCATCCGCCAAAGACCAATTCTCCCGACGGGCTGCAGGCCCGGCTCGAGCGGCCAGCTTGGGTTGTGCTCGAGGTAATCCGCCGCCAGCCGCTCCGCCGCCAACGTGGGAAAATGCGCCACGGCAGGCGCCACCTCGACCATCTCTTCCATCAGGAATCGGCGCTGGCTTGAGGACAGCGCCGGGTCACGGTAATTGGCGAGACGTTCGGCCAGAGCGCCCGCGGTGTCTTGAAACAACGTGTGGTTGGGATCGCGCAGAAGCTTGAGCAGCAGCAGTTGCGCATTGGGGACGATCAGCGCGCCGTGGTCGGTTGCCACGGATGCCGACCGCGGGTCCTGGATCAGCTGGCTCAAGATCGCAACTGCCGGATCGGGCTGTCCGGCCTTGATCAGGCATCCGGCCTGGGATTGCAGCGCTTTGGCCTTGAGCGTGAGGTGGGGGCTCGTCCGCGCAATCTGCCCGTAGGCCTCGGCGGCCTCGGGATAATGGGCGCTTTGAAACTCCAATTGGCGCGCGGCGGCCCATTCCGCCGGCTCGCTGGCAGTGCTCTCGCTGGCCCAAACCTGAGGGGCCGGATACAGCACCTTCCCCGTCGGATCATAAACGATTGCGCTGTCCGCCAGGTTGGCGCGGACGATCGCCTGGAATTGCTCGGCGGGCGAGCCGCTGGCACTGGATTCGATCGCAGTGCGGCGGTCTCTCCAGTGAGCCGTGATTTGACGCTGGACGGTCTCCAGGTGGTTTTGATGAACCTCCGTGAGCCGCTGCTGGACGGCCAGCCGCTCGTTGCGCAGCGCGATGGTCATGAACCACAGCACGCAGAGCGCCGGCACCAGCGCTGCCAATCCCAGGGCGATCAGCGTCGTGCCGCTCCGCCAATCCAGCCATCCCGGCATCGGAATCGGCGTCTTCACTTGCCTGGCCGGGATTCCTCGCAACGGGAATCGATGATAGGACCGAGAAATCCAGGCTGCCTTGATACTGCTTTGGATCGGCCTCGAGAGGCAAGACCGATTGCAGATGGCCAGTGGGCCAGCATCGCGAGTCACTGGGCCGTCGCGACGCGACCGGCATTCTCCATCACCCAAACCTCTTGAATCCCACGTTCCTCCACCCGGAAAAACAGCTCGCCGTTCGACGCACATGCAGCGCTGCCGGGATCCCCCCGCTGGACACCGGGCATCTCGAGTTCGGTCTTCCGCAACTCGCCCGACTGCGCCGAAAGCAGCCACAGCTCGGGAGGGCTTTTGGCCGCCGGACCCGGCCTCACGATCCACAGATCGCGCCCGCCCGAAACCCAGTCTCCAACGGTGGCATGGTTCGGCAGTGGAACGGTCCAGCGCACGGACGCCTGTCCCTCGGTGAAGTCCAGCAGTTTCACCGTCGTGCTTTTTCTTTCGGAAGCCACGACAGCGATCCGGGTCGGATCGCCGAGAGCGAGCGCGGACGGATCGTTGAAATACGCACGGCGTTGGAAAGAGCACGGCAACTTCAACAACTCTGCTGTTTTACCGGTCTTGAGAACGAAGCGCGCGTAGAGGCCAGGATCGCCTTCCGAAGGACTCGGCGGGAGGCGGACAAAATCCACGGTTTTCTCCTTGGCATTGACGAAGAAGGAGTAACGAGCATACGGATCCGCTTCTTTCCTGAGCAGTCGTCTCTGTTCGGTTCCGCTCGGCAGATCTCTCTGAATAACGAAGAAGCTGGATTGGCCGGCGTCCCAGCGAACGTAAGTGACCCTGCCCGATTCGATGCCCGCGCGATGCCACCATTGGGCGGCCCGATCCGGGTCGCCCCGAATGATGGCTGTCATCTGGCCAGTGATGGTGTCCAGCAATGAAAAATCCAGGCTGCCATTGAGCCGATGGCCCCAGAGCGTGATGGTCCGGCCATCGCTCAACCATTGCGGTCGCTCGATGGTTTGATACCCAGCCAGGCTCGCCAGTTCGCGTTCGCGGCGAGTTTCCAGGTTGAAACACCGCAAGGACCACCGCGGTGGCGAGCCCGCCAGAAACACAACGCCACGGCTGTCGGGCGATACCGAGAAGTTCCCGACCGCCTGTCCAGACCGGAGCGGGAGACGGACCGGTGGCGCGATCACTTTTCCGGTCTCCCAATCGATCCGGGCGCGGGCAATGCCGCCGCCTCTTCGGGAAATCCCGTAAAAGAAGCGTCGGTCGCGGGTAAATCCGATCGGATAGACCTCGCCGAGGTCAGTCTTTACGAGATAAGGTTCGCCATTGGTTTTTCCATTGTGAACCTGGACGGCCCAGGCGTCCGTGCTTCCTCGACGGTCGCTGCTGAAAAGCAAGATGCCGCCGTCGCGTGTCCATCCCAGAACGGCCTCATCCGCCGGGTGTTGAATCAGCGGTCGTTCCGTGCCATCGGCCACGTTGAGAAGAAAGAGGTCCTTATCCGGTTCCTCCATGCTGGGGCGCGCATATACCAGGAAACGCCCATCAGGAGAAGAGCGCACGGTGGAATATTCCGAGACGGGCAACACTTTCACGGTCCGCATGCCGCCCTGTTCCGGCGTCAGCACGACGAGAGCGGTTCCCGCCGTTTGCTCATCGACAATCTGCGCCACCAACTGTCTGCCGTCGGCCGACCAATCATCGGGTTGGCACCAGGCGAGGCGCCGGTCATTCAGGACTCGCGGTTTGGCTTCCTCGACGGACATCCACCGCAGATCAAAGGCCGCGTCTCGATTCCACCAGCAATAGGCAACCTCCTTTCCGTCCGGTGAAATAAGCGGAAACAAGCCGAACTCAGCCGATGCCCATGATCCCTTGTTCGTCAGTCTTCGGTTGAGGCCGGTGTTCAAGTCGCGGATCGCGACGTCGCCGGTTTCCCAATCCACATAAGCCAGGATCTGGATCGCCGCATCCAGGTTCCCCTCCGTCTCCTCGGCATAAATCCCTTTTTGGAGAAGGACCGAAGGCGATTCCGCCCCTCCAACAGCGGGCGCGGCGAGAACGCCGATCATCGCGGCAAGCGCGATACAACGCATGAGAGGTTGCATAGGATCAGGGAGTTGAGGTTGTTGGTGCGGCGGTTTCCGGTATCACTCCTTCCATCACCCACACGTGCGTGAGGCTCTTCAATCCGGCTCGGAACGCAATCTGGCGGCCGTCCGGGTGAGTGGCAATATCGCGAATATCGGGCTCGGATAGATTCAATTCTACGGCTTGACCTGAGTCCAGTGCAACGGACCAAATCCCGCCCGGTTGGCTGGCGCCCTGATCCCGGCTCGGGGTGCCAATCGTGTAGACGAGGCGCTTGCCGTCCGGCGTCCAGGCCAGCGAATTCACGCCCACCCGCGGCTCGAGCCGGATCACTTCGCGGGTTTCCCCGCCCCGCACGCCCCGGACTTTGAGGGCGACGGCAAAGTCTTTCGTGGTGACTTGATCGGTTGTCACGACGGCCAGGCGCTCGCCGTCCGGCGATAGCTCGTAGGGCCACCAGGTGTACAGCATTCCCGGCGAGGCATAGACGATCTCCTCGTCACCCGAGTGCAACGAGCGGCGCAGGATGCTGTCTTTGTATTCCGTCTTTTCACCCTCGCCCTTGAGAAAATTCCGACGCATGTAATAGAAGGATTCTCCGTCGGGCGAAAGCCGCGGGTGGCAGAGCCAATGGCCTGGGATGGCCGTGTTCATCGTCGTGACCAGCGTCTCGGTCGCCCCCGTGGCCAGGTCATAACGATGGATTCCATGGGCAACGCCGGTTCGCAGGGTTTGGATGAGGAGGAATGAGCCGTCGCGCGACCAGGCAAACTGCTGAAGCCAGCCCGAGAAGGTGTCCCCCACCGGATAATCCTGAGGCTCGCCCGATGCTATGGATACCGCCACGAACTGGCGTTGCCACTGGGCGGCCAGCATCAGTTTCTGGCCGTCCTTCGACCAGACCGGGAGCGATTGCTTTCCGCGGAACCGATCCGTCACGCGGCGGGGCGGGTCCGAGACTTTCCCTGTCTGGAAATCAACCGCCGCCACATATACATCCATGCCGCCTTTGGGTTCCGTGTAACAGAAGCTGCCGTCTCGAGCGAGGCCCAGCGGGGAAATGTCTCCGATATTGGCTTTGACGAGCTCGGGCTCGCCAGCAGGCTTGCCTTCGCGAACCGGGATCGCCCATAGGCCCGGGACGCCCGTCCGATTGCTTGTGAACAGCAGTTTCGTGTCGCCGGTGCTCCAGCCGACGACATCGCCGACCTCCTTTTCGATCAACGAGGTTTCCATCCCCGATTCCAGGTCGATGACGCAAACCTTTCGTCGATTCTCGGCGCCCGCTCCCATCCGATAGGCCAGATAACGCCCATCGGAAGCGAGACAGATCCTTCCCAGGCCCCAAAACAACGAGGGCGGCGTCCAGCTTTTAAGTTGCTTGATCGTTCCGGCCTCGATGTCCAAGACGCCGACCGCCACGCCTTTGGTCTCCCAGGCGAGAACGATCAATCGTTCGCCTTTTCGCGACCACTCATAGATCCAAAGGCCTGAGTCGTTCTTGAACGGAAAGACCTGCTTGGCTTCCGATCCGTCGATATTGGCGATCTGAATCCCACTGGAAAGCACGTAGGCGATCCGGCGTCCGTCCGGCGCAAAGACCACGCTGCCGTCCTCCGGGGCTCGTTGGACGACGGTCCACGTTTTGCCCGTCGCCGTTTCGCAGATGGCGATGTCGGAACGATCCTCCGGCTGATACGCTACGTAACGCCCATCCGGTGAGAATGAGTAGACTTCGCGCGCCGTCAACGGAAGCTGGCGGATGGTGATGCTGCTGGACGGCGCCTGGCCCAACTGGCCCAGGAGTTCCCGGGCTTTCTGGCTCAGGACGGTTTCGGACGGGAATTGCCTCAGCAGATCGTTCAGCAACGCAACGGCGCGATCCTTGTTGCCTTTCTTCTGGTGGCAGACCGCGAGCCGATATTGGGCTTGGGCGACAACGCCGCGGTTGGCCGTGGCCTCGGCGGCAATCTGCTCGTAGATCTTGATGGCGGTATCGAGGTCGCCTTCCGTCTCCTCGGCGAATATGCCTTTCTGCAGGAGGACGGATGGCGATTCGGCCCCGGGGGCGGCGGGCGCGGCCAGCGCGCCCATCATCACGGCGAGGGCGATCCAACGCATGAACTTGTTCATAGCGGTTTCCTTCGTTTGCGGGCGGCGTGTTTCAACTCTACACGGAATCCTTATTTGGTTCGAGCGGCATACCTGAGATCCAACGTGACGGCGAGGGGGGGTTGCATGGAATCATTGCGGCCCGGCGCCGACGGCGGCGATGTCTCGGCTCGTCCCTGCGGGATTCGCAGATCGTCTGCCAGCAGCCTCCCACCAGCAGGGCGACCGCCAGAACGTAGAGGCACACCACAGTCACGAAACCGCATCGCGCGACGAATTCGAACCACCTCGACAACAGGTCGTAAGCAAATCGCTCATCGATCATCCCATCGTTCATAGGCACTCCTCCGGATAGGGGGCTGATTCGGGCGTGTTCCGTCGGATCTTTCCCGGTGCAGTTGCCAGCCCGGTTTTCATTTCGAAGGAGATCCTGCACAACGATTGTTACGAACGGATTACCTCTGCATCCTTTTTCGGTCCTTTTTTGCCGGCAAAGCCCGGAGAGGCGGTCTCGGCGCCATTGCAAAAGAGACCCGCATTTATAATGGCGCAAACGCCTTTTGCGATGGATGGTCCGACCAATGATCACATCAATCCAGATGGGGGCTACAACTACCCCGTACTCGATGGGCGGGTCCACCTTGTCGCTTCAGGCCCGCCCTTGCCACCTATAACACGTCGTCCTCAACAATCGGGAGCACTGCAAGAATATGCCTGTGATATCGAAGTTTTACGGGATTGTGATTCGGATGTTGTGCGCGAGGCTTTTGGGGGCGCATTTTCATGCCTTTTATGAAGACAGCGAGCTGCTGGTCAGCATCTGCCCGTTGGGAATCATCCAGGGTGAAGCTCCCGGCTGGGTTCGCGAAATGGTCATCGCCTGGGCATCGCGACACCAGCAAGAATTGCTGGCCGACTGGGACCGATGCGTGGCGGGGCAGAGACCGCAGCCGATCGATCCCTTTGACTAAGGGTCTGTGCAAAAATTACTTCCGATTTTGGCGGGAGCGCCGCCGGGCCCGATGCGAGGCGCAAGGGAGGGAGTGTATCCCCCTGCGATACTCGACCGACCGAGCCACGAAGCCGATGGCCCGGCGCCGCCCCGCCCCTGCGGGCTGGGGGCCTTGGGCGCGCTGGCTGTGTTGCTCCTCGCTCACAGACCGCGCGGGTATGCTCGCTCGTCGCGCCTTGCCAGCCCGCCCAATCCCCTCCAGCAAAATCGGAATTAATTTTTGCACAGACCCTAA
>Ga0209507_1000396_pt1 | contig 50624 bp, 43 predicted proteins | sample AD_UKC028_MetaG_FD_184414 | JGI IMG/M metagenome (GOLD analysis project Ga0209507, IMG submission 184414) | Active sludge microbial communities of municipal wastewater-treating anaerobic digesters from USA - AD_UKC028_MetaG (SPAdes) (version 2) | ecosystem: Engineered > Bioreactor > Anaerobic >...
AGACCGCATCGCCCGCTTGGGTGTTGGGGGCCAACTGGACCGGCATCTTCCCTTCTTCAGGCCACATGCGCCGGACCCCCTCCTCGGTCATGGAGCGAAGCTGGGCGCGGACCTCTACGGTTTCGGGTCCGTAGTCGGCCAGCACCCGGTCGAGAAAGGCGACCTTGGCGGCCATCTGGCTCACGTCGCTTTGTCCGGTGTCGTGGTCGCTCTTGGCCGAACTCACGAGCAACCCCAGGACCAGGGCCGCCATGGTCGCGACCAGACCCATGGCGAGCTTTACGGTATCCTTGGTGTCATTGCTCAGGTGATGCGCGGGAAGGAGGCGACGCAGACCCATCCCGAGCAATACGGCTCCGAACAGGCAGGCGGCGGCTATGGCGGCGGCGAGAAAGGAATTCAAAGTGGTTTCTCTTGTGCGTTGATTGGAGTCTGCGGACGCCGATGGTCGAGGTTACGGAGCGTCCGTCTGGCTATCGGCTCGCGTTCTACCAGCGGAACGTGGCCCCTAGCGCCGGACCGGCCATGCGCAAATCCTCGACGATCTCATCGCCGCTCGTCGAGTAGGCGAGGTTGCGGTACACGAGCGTGACGTCGCCCCAGCCGAAGCGATAGCCGATCCCCGCCCAGCCTTGCCAGGTCCAGTTGGAATAGTTGCCCGCGCCGATGTCGAGATAGTACGGCAGGAACCAGTCGCCGCCATCGCCGAGTTCCACCGCGCCGCGCACGCCGATGATTCCGTCCCACACGTTGACCCGGTCAGAGCCGCTGCCCGAGCGACCCAGCACCCCGTCTGGCCCGGAGAAACTCAAGTCGGTCGATGTCTCCAGGCCCAGATAGCGCACGCCGCCGAATAGGTCCAGCGTCCCGGCGGCGCTCCGGGCCACGGTGTAGCTGCCGATACCCGTCCAAACCAGCACCTGAATGTCCACGCTCAGGTTCGTGTCGAGCGGCAGCGACAGGTTACCCCTCGGCCCGCGCACGGTCTTGATCTTCCCTTCCTGATCGCTGAAATCGTTGTAGATCAGGTCCATCGCCAAAGCCCAGTCGCCCTTGCGCGCCTCGAAAGTCCCCATCAGGGCGAAATCGAGGTTACTGAGATAGCTGTCCGGCTTGACCTCGACTTCGACGGTCTTGCCCCCGCCCAGCGGAGTGTTGAACTGGAGCGTCTGGCGGATATTCGGGAACCAGGCATAGGGCGTGAGGCTGTAATGCCACTGGCCATCGTACATGTCCACATCAGCGCCCCAGGCTGCGCCGTTCGATACCAGCAGGCCAGCACTGGCGACCGCTGTCCAGAGTCCCGCTTGCATTATCTTTTTCCGAATCATGGTATGCCTCTCCAGGGTTGGTCCCGATTGATGGGGATAACAAAATCACAGCAGCTTTGCTTCAGGTTTTCTCAGGGGGATTGCGAATCCGTGCTGGCCACCGCCGTCTCGATTCGGTCGGGGGAATTCTGGGTGGAATAGACGGCCACCAGGCGAGATACCAGCACCGCCATATAGAAAAGGCCCGAAAGGGTCTCCATCACCACGAGCATTCGCGCCACATGTGAAGCTGGAATCACATCGCCGTAACCTACCGTGCAAAGAGTGATAAAGCTGAAATAGAAAGCGTTGAAGCCTTTCATTGCGCTTCCATCCTGAAATACTGCAGTAAAAACAAATGCGCCCGGCGTCAGGTAGGCGATGAGCACATACGCTGGAACCCATAGCAGTCCCAGCATCAAGTAACCGGCAAGACCGGCGCAGAGTACATTCGTATCCACCCGCGGAGTGCGGAGAATGAATCGGAGTAACTGCCCCACGATAAAGGCGAGGAATAGTGCGGTTGCGACCAGAAACACTGGGACGGGGACCAGACCCGGAGCAAGATAATTCAACCATTTTCCGGCCAGCGCCGGCGTGACCAGAACGACCGCAACCGCCAAAGTCCAGCGTTTGCCCCCGGTGGCCAGCACCGCCGATACCATCACGAGCGTCACCAGGATCGATTCAATCAACCCCCCGTAAGGCAGGGTTTCCACAAAGGGTGCGGTTATAAAAAGGAGTAACAGCGCCATCAACAACTCGACGGCGGAGTAGTGAAATTTCTTCAATGGCAAATTACCCGTGTAATCCTGGATCGATGCGAATGCGCGGACCGCTCTTTACGAAGCAGCCCGCGTGGTTTTTCACAACCTGAACCTTGGCCGGGGATAGTCTCGATCCAGTTTTGCGGGATGCTCTTGCGAGCAGCCCGTGCGATTCATGATCGAAAGTTACTCCGCAGCCTTGACTCGCGGAATTTTCCATGAGCCATCAAGGATTGAGGGATCTTTCTCCTTCGGCCAATAGAGCCGCAGCATGAGGATGAACTTGTCCTTTGGAGCCGGGAGCCAGTTCGATTCCTGGTCGGGACCGGGGTTTTCGTTCTGGATGTAGAGGTCTACGGAACCATCGGCATTGGCCTTGAGGTTTTGCCGGGCGCTGATGCTGTAACGGTTGAGCGGGTTCGGCACGAAGAAGTAGTCCTTGTCGTACATCGTGAGCGACCAAAACCCGTTCACGGGCGGCAGTTCGCCTTTGTTGAAGTGCATCACGTATTTCTTCTCGCCGGTATACGAGCTGATCGCGGAGGGTCCTTCCGATGTGGGATAGACGGCGTCCTGCGGACGATTCGCTCCCAACCCGATGGCGGTGATCAAGGCGCGTTGAAGGTAGTTCGCACCGTAGTTGCCGGTTTTGGTGGTGAACAACCAGCCGTTCTCCAATTTCAAGTCGCCTTCGACGATGCCTTCCTTCAGCCAAAGCATGATCTTTTCATTGGCGACCTTGGGCACAAGGGAGAACGCTTCGTGGGCCACGGGGGCCAGTTTGCTGCGATCAAATGGCTGACCGGGAACGATCCCAATCTTGGCCATCTTTTCCAGGATGGGCTTGTCCGCAGCGGCGGGCGGATTGTTCACCAGCAATTTGGCCAGCAGATTGAAATATTCATCGGCGCTGAGTGCGTTCACCTGATCCCGCACGGCGGTTTTCATGTCGATGGACGGATCGACCTTGCCGGGCGGCGGGGTGTAAGGTTTGCCGTAGGCGCTGAGCGGGACGAGCGAAATCTCATCCTGCAGCTTGTGGACAGCAGCGTAGTCTTCTGGCGTGCCAGTGCAGTAGATGCGACCCAGTAGCCAGACCATGGCGGTGGGCGATTTATATTCCTTGACACCCTCCGGTAGCGTGCCTTTCCAGCCGGGGCCGGTAATCGCGTAGGTCTGCGGGCCGGTGCCGGTCGTGCGTTTGCCCGGTACCTGGAACACTTCCGTCCAGCCATCGAGCATGGGGAACAGATAATAACGGTCCTGTGCATCCGGCAGGCTTAACACCCACGGTTCTTGCCCCACGTCCAGCCAGGCAGTGGTGTAGAGCGTGTCAGCGTTCGGGGCGGTGACGTCTCTGAACGTCGCGGAAGGATACTCGCGCATCCGAATAAACTGCCCCATGGGGGCGCGCGTGCCTTCCGGCTTCTCGACATTGGTCATCACCCGGCGGGTCATTTCCATCGTGACCAGCGGATAACCATAAATGTAGGCTTCAACGCCTAATGGCACGGCCTCAAAGGCATTCTCCCTGGCTTGGCCGCTGGAAACGAACAAGGCAGCCGTCATCAAGCCGGTGGCCAGTACCGAATTGAACAGGATTCGCTTCATCATTTCTTTTCCTCTCATTTGCCTCACAACAGTTGATTGATCGAGTCGCGGGCCATTCCGATCCCTCCGGAACGGCCCGCGCGGTTCACGACTGGAAAAATTTACTTCGCGTCGGCGGCTTTCGCCATGCCTTCTTCAAGTTTCTTGATGTCCTCGGGCGACAGTTGCGGCCGGTTCACCGGGATCGTCAGCTTGTTGAGCCTGGCGGTCAGCGGGAACGGCGGCTGATAGTCGGCGTCGTCAGTTCACCGCCACGATGGCCGGCGGCTGCCAGGTACCCTCTCCAGGTGGCAGGATCGAGGGTGGTTCCGTCTTCGGCCAATACAGGCGCATCACCAGGTAGATGGGGCCGTCGGGCGCGGGCAGCCAGTTCGACTCCTTGTCCTTACCGGGCGAATCCTTCTGGATGTAGAGCGTGAGCGAGCCGTCCGCGTTCTTCTTCATCGACGGCAGCATCGGCGAGTTGATCAGGTAGCGGTCGATCGGGTTCTTGATCAGGAACTGGGTCTTGCCGTCGTACATGGTCACCGACCAGAAGGCGTTGACCGGCGGGAACTGGTCCTTGGCGAAGGTCAGCGTGTACTTGTGCTTGCTGCCGTCGAGCACGTCACCGTTGGGCAGCGTCTTGGTGAGGGGATACATGGCTTCGACGGCATCGTTGCCGTAGATGCCGCCCTTGGCGGCTGCGGCGCGCTTCAGCCAGTCGCCATTGTAGAAAGCGCGGTCACCGAACAGCGAGCCGACCTTCCAGCCGTTGATGTCCTTCTGCCCGGCCTCCAGGTACTTCTCGACCTTGCTGTCGCCTTCCTTCATCGCCAGCAGGATGGCGGCCTTGTGCTCGAGCGAAAGGTCCTTGAAGTTGAACTTCTTGCCGGGGCCGATGCCGATGCTGGCGAGCTTGGCGCGGATCGCTTCTTCCTCGGGGCCGGGCGGCGCGAACTGCAGCGCGAAATCCAGGTAATCGAAGAAGTTGGTCTTCACCATGTCCTTGTCGATCTTCGGGAAATCGATGACCGGCGCCGCCGCAGGGGGCGGTTGCTTGAGATACGCCGACAGCGGCTGCACCTTGTAGCCCGCCTGCACCTTCTCGACGTTGGGCATGTCCTCGGGGTCGATGAGCTGTGTGCGGTACGCAGCCAGTGAGAAATCGGTGGTCGAGCGGAACACCTTCTTGATGCCCGCCGGTGTTTCGCCCTTCCAGTTCGGGCCGACGACCAAGTAGTCGCCGGCGTCATTGCCGGTGGCGCGGCTGCCGATGTAGCCGTAGTTGAAGGTGTTGCCGTCGGTCAGCATCACCGAGTAGTAGCGCTTCTTGTCCACCGCCGGCACCGAGAGCACCAGCGGCTCGGCGCGCAGGTCCATCCACAGCAACGAGTAGGGAGTGTCGCTGTTGGGCGTGATGATCGCCGTGTCCTGGTAGGTGAAGACGCGGGCCTCGTTGTGGATCTGGTTGAAGGGCGCCTTGAACTGGCCCGAGTTCTTGTCCACCGCATACTCGTACATGACGGCATAGTTCATCACGATCGGCAGGCCGTAAATGAAGCCTTCCTCGGCGATGGCCTTGGTTTCGACGATGCCGGGCCGGTGCTTCTCGCTCTTCTCGGCCTGGGAGATGGCGTCTTGCTCCGCTCCGTAGCCGGTAAGCGGTATGGTGGCGACGGCAAACGCCAGCGCCACGCTCAAAACAATGCGGTTCATTGTCGTCTCACTCTCATGTTCGGATTTGATTCGGTTTTGAGTTCGCGGGCCGTCCCGGAATGACTGGAACGGCCCGCACGGTTCACGACCAAAACGACTTACTTCGCGTCGGCGGCGGCCTGCATGGCGGCCTCAAGTTTCTTGATCTCCTCGGGTGGAATCTGCGGGCGGTCCACCTTGATCGTCAGCTTGTTGAGCTGGGCGGTCAGCGGGAACGGCGGCTGGTAGTCGGCGTCGTTCACGCCGGTCAGCGTGTCAGAGCCGATGTCGAAGCTTTCGTCCCATTGCAGGATCATCGGCAACGTGTGATCCATGGTGATGGTCTGCACGGCCTTGCCGTCCACCTTGAGTGTGCCGGCGCCAGGCCGGCCGAGGCCGCTCATGTTGTTGAAGGCCAGCGTTCCCGTGCCCAATCCCTCGTACTTGAAGTCGAACTCCAGCGTGTGCGGGCCGGGCGCGAGGACTTCCGGGCCTTCCCACTTCACCCGCTTCAGGTCGACCAGGTTCCACAGGAACACCGGCTTGCCCTTCAGCAGGTAGAAGCCATAGCCGGCGAAGCGTCCGCCGGAGGTCAGGATCATGCCCTCGCCGCCGCCTTGCGGAACTTCGATGTCGGCGGTGATGGTGTAGGACGAGTTCAACAGGAACGGCGAGTCGCCCTGCGGAAGCCCGACCATCGGCCGCGTGTAGACGAATTCGGTACGCCCGGCGGTGATGTTCGGGCGCGGCGCGACGATGCGGGCCGCCACCGAAGCATCCAGCGGGAAGACCTGGTATTTCTTCGCCTCGGCGATAAACATCTCCTTTAGCTCCTTAACCTTCTGCGGATTTTTGGCCGCGATATCCTCGGACTGGGTGAAATCCTCGGTCAGGTCGTAGAGCTGGAACACCTGGCCGTTCAGCGGGTCGGTGTTTGCCTCACCGAAAACCTGCCAGGGTGCCCGGTTTACCTTGGTGCTCAGCAGCCAGCCGTCGTGATAGAGCGCCCACTGGCCGAACATCTCAAAGTATTGGGTCTGGTGCCGCGACGGCACCTTGGCGTTCTGCGGGTCGAAGGTGTAGGCGAAGCTCGTGCCTTCGATGGGCGCCTGTTTGATGCCATCCACGACTTCCGGCGCATGGATGCCAGCGGCTTCGAGGATCGTCGGCACGACGTCGATCACATGCACGAACTGCTCGCGCAGCGCACCCTTGTCCTTGATGCGCGCCGGCCAGGACACCACCATGTTCTGGTTGATGCCGCCGAGCCGGGACGCGTTCTGCTTGAACCAGTCGAACGGTGTGTCGAAGGCCCACGACCAGCCGGCCGACATGTGGTTGTAGGTCTGCTCGGTGCCCCAGACGTCGTACCACTTCATCTGCACGTCGACCGGCAGTTCGTTCAGCCCGTTGAAGAACGCCACCTCGTTGGGCGTGCCCAACGGCCCGCCTTCGGCGCTGGTGCCGTTGTCGCCGTTGATGTAGATGACCAGCGTGTTATCGAGCTTGCCGAGGTCCTTGAACGCCTGGATCACGCGCCCGATCTCGTGGTCGCTGTAGGCCGCGTAGGCGGCGAAAACCTCGACCTGGCGGATGAAGAGCTTCTTCTCCTCCGCGCTGAGCTGATCCCACGGCTTCAGGACCTTGTCGGGCCAAGGCGTCAGTTGCGAATCCTTGGGGATCACGCCGAGCCGCTTCTGGTTCTCGAAGATGCGCTCGCGCAGCGTGTTGTAGCCGTCGTCGAAGAGGTGCATCGCGCTGATCTTGTCCACCCACTCCTTGGTCGGGTGGTGCGGTGCGTGCGTGGCGCCGGGGGCGTACTTGATGAAGATCGGCTTGCTCGGGTCGATCTGGTGCATCCGGGTCATATAGTCGATGGCATCGTCGGCCATACCGGTGATCAGGTTCCAGTCTGGCTTGCCGAGGAACGGATAAATCTGCGTGGTGTTGCGGAACAGGTTCGGCTCCCACTGGTTGGCGTCGCCGCCGACGAAGCCGTAAAAGTACTCGAAGCCCATCCCGGTCGGCCACTGGTCGAAGGGGCCGGACTGGCTGGCGGCGAAGGCCGGCGTGTTGTGGTCCTTGCCGAACCACGAGGTGTTGTAGCCGTTGTCGAGCAGGATGCGGCCGATGGTCGCCTTGTCCTTGCCGATGATGCTGTTGTAGCCGGGGAAGCCGGTCGACTGCTCGGAGATCACGCCGAATCCGACTGAGTGGTGGTTGCGCCCGGTGATCAGTGCGGCGCGGGTCGGCGAACACAGCGCGGTCGAGAAGACCCGGTTGTAGCGCAGGCCTTCATTGGCGATGCGGTCCATCGTCGGTGTTGGAATGACCCCGCCGAAAGTACTCGGTACGCCGAAGCCGGCGTCGTCGGTGATGATCAGCAGTACGTTAGGCGCCTGTTTGGGCGGCACGATGCGCGGCGCCCACCAGGGTTTCGATTGCAGGGCATCGTCCTTGATCACGCCGCCGAACGACGGATCCGGCGGCGGCAACTGCTTGCCGTTGATGGTCGTGGTGGCGTCGGGCGAGCCAAGGACACCGGTGATTTGCGGAGTGCCGGCCGGGGTGTCGGCGGCAATCACCAGCTTCTGGCCGGCCTCAATCACGTTCGAGCCGAGCTTGTTGCCCTCCTTTAACTCGACGACCGTGACGCCGAAGCGTTCGGCGATTGCGGCCAGATCGTCGCCCTTGACGACCGTATAGGCGCCGGTGGCGGCATCGAATGCGCCTTCGGCATAACGGCGCGGCCCCTGGTCAGCGGCCTGGACGGCGCCGACAACGAGGCCGGCCAGCAAAATCAGGGTTAAATAAACAGGTTTTCTCATCATGCAATTTTTCTCCAGATCTGTGATGTTTCCGGGCTAACTGCTTGCAAAACTCCCTCGCTCCCCACCCCTCTCCCGCGCGGGGAGAGGATGGTTGGGGGTGGCCTCCTCAGCCCTCCTTGTTCTCGAACCACGCGCGGGCCAGCAACACCGACAGGACGGTGTGCAGGACGACCGCCGGCCACAGTAGGATTCCACTCAAACCGCCCGCGAAGCCGAGGTAGGCGAGATACAGCGTGACGGCCGCGCTGTAGGCCAACATGCCGACCAGCGGCGTGCCCGGCCAGCAGGCGACCGCCAATGCGATGAGAGCGATGCCGGCCACCCGGGCGACCGGGATGGCGATGCCGGTCAAGTCCTCGCCCAGCAAAAGCCGGCCGACCAGACCTGGAACGATCAGCAAAGCCAGACCAGTTGATGCTTCACCGACGGCGGCGAAGGTCAGCGCTCTTTTCATGACACCCCCCAGCCTTGATCAATTGCGCACGCCGACGCACTTATCACGTAACAGAACGCTGCTTACTTCTTGCAAGCATCTCATTTCGCTTAACGCCGATGCGGCGAGCCTACCGGGTTCGCAAGCTGAGGCGGTGGAAAGGGCTCAAGCTTGAAGGTCAGCTTGTCGATCGTGCCGGTGAACTTGAACGGGGAATCGTAGCGATACTCGATCATCGCGACGCCGGTGCGCGTGTCGAGACCGACGTCGAAGGTCTCGTCCTCGGCGAAGGTGATCGGGGTCGAGTGCTCCATCGAGTTCCTCGCCACTTCCTTGCCGTCCACGCTGAGCACGCCCGTCCCGCCCTTGCCCAGGCCCGGACCCTCGGACTTGAAATCGAAGACGATGGTGTGCTTGCCCTGGCTCAGTTCAGGCCCTTCCCAGACGGTGCGCTTCAGGTCGATCAGGTTGTAGAGGAAGACTACCTTGCCCCGGCCGATGCCGAGTTCGCCCTTGCTCAGGAACAGCCCGTAGCCGCCGAATCGGCCACCATCGGTAACGATCATCCCTTCTGCGCCGCCCTCGGGGATCGTGACCTCGGCGGTGATCGTGTAGGACTTGTTCAGGATGTGCGGCGCCGTGCTGCCGGGCACGTTAGCCAGCGTGCCTGAGTAGGTGAACTCGGTGCGCCCGGCCGTCAGGCTCGGCTTCGGCGCATTCCAGCGCGCCAGCGTCGTGTTGTCGAGCGGCAGCACGTTGTACTTCGCCGCCTCCAGATAGAAGATGTTCTGCATCTGCTTGAGCTTGTCAGGCATCTTGGCCGCAAGGTCGTTGTTCTGCGTCGGGTCCTCCATCACGTTATAGAGCTCCCACCTGTAGCCAGTGATCACGTCCGGTGGCGTCTTGCTGCTCAGCTCCCAGGGCAGCGTCACCGGCGTTGTCGCCGCGACCCAGCCGTCATGGTAGATCGCGCGGTTGCCGAGCATCTCGAAGTACTGCGTTGTGTGCCGGGTCGGCGCGTTGGCGTTGGCCTTGTCCCAGGTGTAGGCCAGGCTCGTGCCTTCGATCGGGAGTTGCTTGATGCCGTTGATCGTTTGCGGCGCCGGGATGCCGGTGGCTTCGAGGATGGTCGGCACGATGTCGATGACGTGGTGGAACTGGCGGCGGGTGCCGCCCGGGTCGCCGATGTGACCGGGCCACGATATGGCCATGCCCTGCGCCGTGCCACCGAAATGCGAGGGTACCTGCTTCATCCACTTGAACGGTGTGTCGAAGGCCCAGGCCCACGCCGCCGAATAGTGCGGGAAGGTGCGGTCAGAGCCCCAGAACTCGTACCACAGGAACTGATCCTTGACCGGCACCTCGATACCGTTGAAGGTCGTGAACTCGTTCGGGGTGCCGTTAACCATGCCTTCGGCGCTGGCGCCATTGTCGCCGCTGATGTAGATGATCAGCGTGTTGTCGAGCTGACCCATGTCTTCAACCGCCTGGATGACACGACCGATCTCGTTGTCGGCGTAGGCCTGATAGGCGGCATAGACATTCACCTGCTTGATGAATAGCTTTTTCTCTTCCCAGCTCAGCGAGTCCCAGCGCGGCAGCTTGGCGCCGTTGTAGATCTCCTGTCCGTCCGGCCACGGCGTCAGTTCCGCGTTGGGCGGCATGATGCCGAGCCGCTTCTGGTTGGCAAAGATCGTCTCGCGCAACTTCTCCCAGCCCCCGTCGAACAGGTTCATCGCGCTGATCTTGTCGATCCATTCCGGCGTCGGATGATGCGGCGCGTGCGTGGCGCCGGGCACGTAGTAGACGAAGAAGGGCTTCTCCGGGGCCAGCGCCTTCGACTGTCGCATGTACTGGATTGCCTCGTCGGCCATCGCCGTTTGCATGTTCCAGCCCGGGTTGCCCTGGAACGGGAAGATCGGCGTCGTGTTGCGGAACAGGTTCGGCTGCCACTGGCTGGCGTCGCCGCCGACAAAGCCCCAGAAATACTCGAAGCCCATGCCGTTCGGCCACTGGTCGAACGGCCCGGCCTGGCTGTTGGCGAAGAAGGGCGTGTTGTGGTCCTTGCCGAACCATGAGGTCGCGTAGCCGTTGTCCCGGAGGATCGTGCCGATGGTGCCCTTCTCGATCGGGATGATCGAGTCGTAACCGGGGAAGCCGGTGGCGATCTCGCCGACCACGCCGAAGCCCACCGAATGGTGGTTGCGCCCGGTGATGATCGCCGCGCGCGTCGGCGAGCACAGCGAGGTGGAGTGAAAGTTCGTGTAGCGCAGCCCGCTATTGGCGATGCGGTCCAGCGCCGGGGTCGGGATCACACCGCCGAACGTGCTCGGCGAGCCGAAGCCGTCGTCGTCGGTCATGATCAGCAGCACGTTGGGCGCCTTCTTCGGCGGCACCACGCGCGGCGGCCACCAGGGTGTCGATTCCGAGGCTCTTTCCTTGATGACGCCGCCGAACTTCGGGTCGGGTGGCGGCAACTGGTTGCCGGGAATCGTGGTGGTGGCACTGGCCGAGCCGAGCGTGCCGGTGATTTGCGGAGCGCTGGCCGGTTCCGCCTCGGGGGCGCCGGCAGCTACTACCAACTTCTGGCCCACCTTGACCTCGTCCGATGTCAGCTTGTTTTGCGCTTTCAGCGACTCCACCGGAACCTCGAAACGCTCACCGATAGCGATCAACTCGTCACCCTCGACCGCCGTGTAGGTGGCGGTGACGGTCTCGTACTGGCCCTTGGCATGGTGGCGCGGCCCCTGATCAGCCGCCTGGGCGATGCCAGTAGCAAAACTTATAATAATGACCATTAAGGTCAACGAAAGCATCTTCAATGTGAAGACCCTCCAGAGTGATGGTTAGATGGGTTCCAGCCTGATTCCTGATTGGAATCGTCGGCCGTTCTTGTTATCCGGCGATGCCAAGCCCGGATTGCCGGGCTTGGCGGTTGATTATTCGTTACCGACTTTGGGCAGATTGAGGCTGGGCGTGGGCGCTGGCCCGACCGCGATACCCAGTTCCTGAACGTAGTGCGCCACGACTTGATCGCCCACCTTCAGGTCTTTGAGGTCCATATTCGCCGGGATCTTCAAATTCACATGGTGCATCGCACCCTGAATCAGCACCGTGCGTTTTGCCTTGTCAATGGCGATGATCGTGCCAATCATCTGCACATTGTCCTCAATCGTCGCACCGGGTAATGCCCCTGCTGCAGTGCGGCCGGCGCTGACGGTATCTTCCCGCACGTTGACGCCGCCGCTCGGGGCTTTTTCCAGCGCTACAGCCAACGCTTCCTGATACTCTACCTTGACCACCGAACCCGGGCCAATTTGCGCCAGGTTCCGCACCTCCGGCCCGGCATGGATGGTGAAAATCTTGCCATCTTCATTCTTGATGCTGACCAGCCGGCTTTGCAGATCGACGGTTTGCACAACGCCGACTGCGGTCGTTTTTTCGCGAGCACCCATGGCGTCAGCAATCGCCGCCATGGTCGAGGTGGAGGCGGCCGGGGCCTTGTCCTGCGCCATCGCGGGCATCGCCAACAGGCTGGCTGCGGCTAATACGGTTAACGTTACGGCTTTCTTCATAATGCTCTCCTCAGGTTGGGTTGATCAAAACGGATTGGCCACAACGGTGTAGTACACGCCGTTGCTGCCGAAATGCGGCTGGTAGTAGGCGCTGCCGCAATTGTAGTAGCGGGTGCCGTTGGCGCTGACGCTGGAGCAACCGCTGCCGGGCAAGGCGAACACCTCGCTGCCGAGGGCGGGTCCGGTGACATACACCGGCTGTTGCACCACCACGGTTGGACTGGTTGCTGCCGAGCCGATGGCCGCGCCGGCGGCCAGTCCCACAACTCCAGCCGCCGCGACCGCGCCGGCGCTGTAACCGCTCGCGCAGCCCCAGCAGCCGCCCGCCGGATAGGCGGGGTGATAATAGGCGCCGCCGCCATAGCCGGCGTGATAGGCGCCGCCGTAATCGACGTGAGTCACCCCGCCGTAGCCGACGTGGGTCACGCCCCCGTAGCCGGCATGATAGGCCCCGCCAAAGCCGCCGCCGCCAAAGCCGGCGTGATGCCAAGAGGTAAAGCCGCCCGCCCCGGCGTGAAAGCCGCCGCCAAAGCCGCCGCCGCGCCAGGCCTGGGCCTGCAACGGCAGGAGCGCCAGGCCGGCCAGGCCGAGAACTCGTAGAGGTTTCCGATAGTTTCGCATCACTGTTGCCTCCAAAGTCGTTAGCGGCCCGCCCCGGTCAGGGCGCGGAAATCCATCGGCGCGGCACCTTCGGGTTTGGCGAAGGTGAAGAGCTTGTCGGGGAGTTCCGGCTTCAGTTTCCAGTCGTAGAATTCCACCGTGAAGCGGGGAGCGCCTTGCACCTGCGTCAGCGTGCCGGCGATCAGGCACGGCAGGTCAGTCTTGGCGTCGATCCAGATCTGCCCTTCGATGCCCGGCGCGGCGAGCGCCACATGCTCACAGCGAGCGCCGCGAATGACGGAGTAGCCAGCGTAGAACGCGCTGGTCAGGTCTTGGGTCAGGACGGCGTAGGGATCGCTGTAAAGCACATCGGCGAACGGCAGCAGGATGCCGGCCGTTTTCGCTGCGAACGGGACCAGTTCATCGAGAGTCTTGGGCGCATCCGTCGTCGCATACAGCTTGTGGGTCGGCTCGTAGGCGGTCATCTTCTCGCCATTGAAGTAAAAATCGAATGGCGGGGCGTCGCCGCGAATCTCGGCGCTCAGCTTGTTCGGGCGCTGGACCGCCACTACGGATTCCGTGAAGAAGGTCAGAAACTGTCCGGTGCCGCCCGGTGCTTCGGTCGAGCTGCGGGTCCGGACCAGAAACGCCGGGGTTGCGGCCAACTTGGCGCTCATCTTTTTCACCAGATCGAGCGCGCCCTGTTCCATGACCGGGGCAGGCGCGGCGACGACGGGCGCGGACTCCTTGCCCAGAGCCGGGCTAAGGAACAGGGGTGATAACAAGGCGAACATCAGGAGGGTTCGCCAGGGTTTGCCCTTCATGTCTTGTTCTCCAAAATGGGTAGGGGGTTGAAAGGCCATAACGCTTTGACCTCGCATGGAATTTCCAGAACAGTCACTTCGGAAACAGGAATTGCGCTTGCAGGCGCAGGGTCCAGTTAGCACCGTCGTCCGGCGTCACCACGTTGTAGAACGCTTGAATCTGGGTATTCACCGGCAGCTTGCCGAAGTGGAAAATCTTGCCTACACCGCCACCGAGCGGCACGGTCCAGCGGTCGTCGTTGTCGGCCTTCCAGTCGGCGGTGATGACCGGCGAACTGGTGAGGTAGAGACCTTCCGGGAAGTTGTAGTTGAGGAACGGCTGGAGCAGGAAGTTGTTGTAGCGGGGATCGTCGCCCGAGCCGACCGACCAGACATTGTTAACCAGCGCGCCGTAGACCCACGGATCGCCCTTGTCCAGATGCAGCGCCACGAAGGACGGTCCCAACCCCCACCGGTCGTTGCCCAGCCGGTCGTTGCTGTTGGTGGGTAATTGCGCGATGGCGCCCACGCCCCAGATCAACCCGCTGGCGTTGGCCGGTGACAGGAAGGCGGTGAACTGGAGGTCGCCCAGTCCGTTGCTGCGGTCTTGCCCCGGCGCGAACGCGGGCTGGGAGATCACCGGAATGATGGTGCGGGTGATAATGTTCCAGTCCGCGTTCAGGCTGATCGGGATGACCGGCTGGATATTCAGCACGTTCTGGACGCCGTCTTCCGGCCCGACGTTGAAGTTGACATTATCCTGAAACGGCAGGCTGATGAGGTTGCCGATGGGGTTTTGCGCCATCTTCGCCAGTTGCTCGGCGCTCAGTTCCGCCCGTACCGGTGCGGCGAGGGTCGCGCCGAGGGCGAACAGTCCGACAGCGAGGGCGATCTGCCGGGTCGTTTTGATGAGCATTGACTGATTCCCTGGTGATGCGGGTTCGCAGCGGTTCGGTTAGTTCAAATCCGGGTCCGGGTAGTACTTGGCGCCGGTGATGCTGACCCCGACCATCGCGCCCTGATCGCTGAACTGGTACATCAGCACGCCTGGCGCCACGACCGCACCCAACTGACTGCCCATGCTTTGGGTGCTGGTTTGGGCCGTAGCCATCGCGTTGCTGCCGAACTCCCAGCCTGAATAAACGAACTGGTCGAAGGCTTGGGGAGTTTCAAAAATCAACACCAGTCGAAACTGCTGCACGCCGAAACCGTAGCCGGGTTGCAACTCGACCATGCGCATGAAGGTCTCTTGCCGCGTGGCGTGGCTGACGGCCAAGCCCTCGCCGGTCGCGCTGCCCATGAACAGCACTTTGAAGCCGAAGTTACTGAACACGGCGTAACCGGCCGCCCGCTGAATCTGCCGGCGCGAGTCGGGATATTGCTGGTAGAGCTGCGCCAGCGTCTCGTTCGCCATTGCGCGAATCTCGGCGCGCTGATCGGCGACTTGATGCTCGGACATGGGCGCTGTCGAACAGGCTTGCAAGCCAAGGCCCAGGGTGACGACTATCAGCGACGCCATAAAAATATGGAATCGCGCTGTCAGGGCGATGACATCGGTCATTCGTTTTATTCTCGGCATGTCTTGATCCTCAGTGTGTGATTGAATCGATCCCCAGCGTTTCATGAATACGCCATTGGACGACGGGCTGTCTGTCGAGAAATTTCAAAAAATTACTGGGCCATTGATTGCCATAACCGTCTGCACTCCGTATCAGGCATCACGCAGTGGGATGCGGGTTGGCTTTCATGGTCATGTTTTAGGGTTACTCGTACAGAATGGGGCCGGCTTAGGGTGGTTGAGTGGGAGAGTCCGGGTCGGACGTTACCGGAGGGTGTTCCGCTGGCGAATCCCGGACTTTCCGGTCCTGCAACACCATCCGAAGAAACGGCGTAGCAGCGTCCAGTCGCGCGCCGGCATCCAGCCAGTCCTGCAGCAGCCGGATACCGTCCTCGGCGCAGGCATCCAATCCGCCCAAGTCGAGAGCGACTGCACCGCTTATCGACTTGCGCGACCGGCGAATGGCTCGCAAATCCACCGCCGTCAACCGGCCGTCGATGGTGACGACCGTGTGCGACGGTTCCTGATGGGTGGTGATTCGGATCATGGCAAACCCGCCTCTGCGATTCGCGTACCAGGGACTTATCGGCGGGAGGTGGCTTCCCTGCCACGGGGGTTCGCTTACTTGCCGGTCATGCCTTCCCAGTCTTCCTGGGTCATGGGCGAGTCATAGGGCTTGTTCTTGTCTTTTTGATGGGCTTCGCTAAAGAAACTTTTCAGGGCCGCCTCGGCGGTACTACCCGGCATGGCTTTCGTCGCTGCGGTGGTGACGCCAGGATGCGCCTTCGCTTCTTCCATGGTGACCTTGCCATCCTTGTTAGCATCGACTTGCGAGAAGGGGGGGAAACTCGCTTGATTCCAGCCGGTCGCCAGTGCGACGCCAGCACCCAGCAGCAGAGCCAAGCTGCTCGTGGCGATCAAGGGTTTTTTCATGTCATTTCTCCTGAACCGTAGGTGGCGGTTCGTGATGGGGGTGATTCGGATGATGGCAAACCCGCTTTAGCGATTCGCGTGCCAAGAACCGCATCAGTGGGAGTGGGCGCTTTAAGCCATTAAAGAAAGGATGGATACTTCAAGACTTGGCCCGGATTAACGGGGTAGGAAAAGGAATTGATGGTTGACCAGCCAACCTTTATAGGTTATTTAATCAACCCGTTCAGTATTTCAACCCTGGGTTCTTATGGATTTAATGTCGCAGAAAAATGCATCCCGGATCACGGAGAAGCAGGACAAGCTCTGGATACTGGCCTCCAGCCCTTTCCTGGTCGTAGGCGAAGCCCGCGTCACTGCTAACGGTGATCTGACCCTGACCTGGCTGGGGGACAGAAGTCCGGAGGCCAAGCTGGGACTAGCGCCGGGCGCCTTCCCCAAAACGCTCCAGGATGCCCTCGCCCTGATGCACCCGGACGATGTCTCCGGCTATCGGCAGGCGGTGGAACACTCGCTGGCCACGGGCGAGGCGTTTGACGCCAGCTATCGGCTGGCCGATGGCTGCGGCGACTGGCGGTGGATCGAAGGCCGCGCGGTGCCGACCGAAGTCCACGACGGTCGGGCAATGGGGTGGATTTTTATCAACCGTGATTTCACGGCGCAATACGAAACCGAGGCGGCGCTGCGCCGGTCCGTGCGGGAACTGGAAGCGTCGCGCTCCGCCCTCCGCTCGGAACAGGACAAACTCTGGCAACTGGCCGCCAACTCCTTTTCCGTGCTGGGTGCGGCCCATGTTACGGAGGGCGGGATCGAACTGGATTTTTTCGGCGACGTCCCGCATGAAGAAAAGCTGGGTCTCGCCCCCGACAGCCTCCCGAGGAGTCTCGAACAACTGCTGGCGATGATACATCCGGAGGACGCCACATCCTATTCGCAAAAGGTGGAATACTCCCTGGCCACCGGCGAGCCGTTCCGGGTGATTTATCGGCTGGCCGACGGCCGTGGCGGGTGGCGCTGGCTCCAGGCTCGCGCGTTCTCGCTCGAACAGCAGGAGGGCCGGCACGTTCGCTGGCTGCACGACACTATTGACATCACCGAGCAACGGGAGACGGAGGAGGCGCTGCGCCAATCGCTGGAAGAGTTGCGGCAGTTGAAAGTGCGACTGCTGGCCGAGAACCGGTTTCTGCGCCAGGAGGCGGGTCTGGAGGTCGCCGACGCGGACCTCATTGGCCGCAGCCCTGCCCTGGGCCGAGTGTTGGAACAGGTGGACCTGGTCGCCGCCACCTCGTCCACGGTGCTGATCAGCGGCGAAACCGGCACCGGCAAGGAGTTGGTGGCCCGCGCAATCCACCAGCGCAGCAGCCGGCGAAAGCGGTTGTTTGTGGCGGTGAATTGCGCCGCCCTGCCCAGCACGCTGGTGGAGAGTGAATTGTTCGGGCACGAGAAAGGAGCGTTCACGGGCGCGATTGCGCGCCGCGCCGGACGGTTCGAGCAAGCCGACGGCGGCACCCTCTTTCTGGACGAAGTAGGCGAGCTGCCACTGGAAACGCAGGCGAAAATGCTCCGGGTGTTGCAGTCCGGCGAGTTCGAGCGGGTGGGCGGCGGACGGCCCCTGAAAACCGACGTGCGCGTCATTGCGGCGAGCAACCGCGATCTTGAACAAGCGGTGCGCGAGGAGCAGTTCCGTAGCGACCTCTACCACCGTCTGGCGATCTTCCCCATCTACCTCCCGCCGCTGCGTGAGCGGCGCGAGGATATCCCGCTGCTCGCCGCCTACCTGATCACGCGCAAGGCGCGCCGCCTGGGTCGAAAAATGGACCCGCTCACGCCGGCCGTCCTCGACCGGCTGATCCGCTACGACTGGCCCGGCAACATCCGCGAACTGGAGAACGTTCTCGAAAGGGCGATCATCCTGTCGCCCGGCGCCAGCCTGGAGCTGGACGCTATTCAACTGGGTCCGGTCAGACGCCCGATCCCCGCGCTCGACGGTTCAGCCCGCGCCAGTGGACCCGCCGCCGCCGCCGACACCCTGCAAGCCTGCGAACGGGCGCACATCCTGCAGGTTTGCCAGGCTGCCGGCTGGAAGATCAAAGGTCCGGACGGCGCCGCCCGCCGACTCGGCCTGAATCCCGGCACGCTCTACGCCCGCATGAAGAAGCTGGGTATCCGTCGCCCGGCGGTGGAAGGATGATGCACCGGCGAAGGTTAAAGCGGTTCCCGACAAAAGCACTCCGTCAATGAAGGTCATTTGCGGGTCGGTCCTCTCATTGAGGTTCCCCAGCTTCTGCGGGAACGGGGCGTTGATCCGGTTGAAATGATCAGCAGTGCCGGCCTCGATATAACGCTGTTGAACGATCCCGAGAACATGATCGCCTTCGCTGCCATGGGCCGGCTGTTGAAGCTATGCGCGGCGCGGACGCAATGTCCGCATTTCGGGCTGCTGGTCGGACAGCGGTCGGGGCCAGACTGCCTGGGGATTATTGGCCTTCTAGCGCAAAAGATGCCGAATGTCGGCTCAGCATTGCGCAGCCTGATTCTTCATCTGCACCTCCACGACCGGGGTGCAGTGCCGGTATTGTCAGTCGAACAAGGCGTAGTGGTGCTGAGCTACCTGATTTACCAGCAAGGGGTGGAAGGCTCCAATCAGATTTACGACGGGGCCATTGCCATCATCTTCAATATCATGCGAGCGCTGTGCGGCCCGGCCTGGCTCCCCACCGAGGTACTGTTCTCCCATCACCCGCCTGGCGATATCCAACCCTACCACCACTTCTTTCAGGCGCCGCTCCGTTTCGACCGGGAGCAAACCGCGCTGGTGTTCCCGGCAAAGTGGCTCAACCACACTGTGATGGGCGCTGATCCCCTTATACGCCAGCAGTTTGAACAACGGATCGCCGTATTGGAAAACCTGGATCATCGCGATCTAGTGGGCCAGTTACGCAGCGTGCTGCGAACCCTGCTGATCACCCGCCGGAGTTCTCTGGAACAGGTGGCGCAGATCTTCTCGATGCACCGTCGCACTTTGAACCGGCGACTGGAGGAACAGGGTTGCACCTTCCAGGGGTTGGTGGATGAGGTCCGCTATGAAATCGTGCGTCAGTTGTTGGAAAACACCCGCCTGTCGATGTGCCAGATCGCGGCGACCCTCGATTATGCCGATGCCAGCGCGTTTACCCGGGCATTCCGGCGCTGGTCAGGGACGACGCCGACCGCATGGCGATCCCGGTCTGGTGAGCGGGCTTGAACTCAACGGGGTGGTCTTCGTTGCCCACACTAATGTCATCAAGGTCGAACGGGCCGATGTCCTGGAGCTTGACGTTCTGGATTGTCGCGAATTGAAGGTAGTTTTTTGCAAAAAAACCCAACAGGGGAGAAGGCTTGTTGTGAAAAAGACATCGCTCATCGTCATAGTGCTGGGGATAGCTGGCTGTGTCAGCCAAACCCAGATTCTCGACGACCAGCAAGGCGTGGTCATCCAGACCGCGGTCAAACGGGCGCAGTTTAAAATCAGTTGCCCTGATGCTGCCGGAATAGTTCTTTCGCGGGAAGTGATCCAACCGACCCGGCAAGGCATTTACATCGTGGGGGTTGAGCGGACCGAATATATGGTGGGCGTCACCGGTTGCGGCAAGAAAGACACCTATGTTGTCGTTTGCCCGGTGGGGAGCGATGGTTGCTTTGCAGCGGATTCCCGCAATCGATAACCCCTGACGAGTGTGACCATGGGTTGCACTGATCAGTGATTCCACAGAAACCGGTCTCAAGGACCGGTCTTGGCATCGAAAGTCTGCCCGGTGGCGGCCAGCACCGCACGCCAGCCGGGACCGTCCAGATCCAGGCGCTTCTTCTGGCTGACCAACAGCTCGATGGGGACGTGAATAAAGAGGTCGTGCAGCAGGCCGATCACCAGTCCGGTCTTGCCGGCCATCGCGGCGTGGACGGCGTTGCGGGCGAAGAAATCGCAAAGAATGGAGTCTTCGGCGTCTGCCGGAACGCTGCGGATCAGATAACTGGGATCGAAATAGCGCAGCGTCACCGGGATGCCTTCCTCCTTGAAGTAACTCTCGATGCGTGCGCGCAGGAACGGGCCGATATCCTGGAGCTTGATGTTACCCGAGGCGTCGCGCTCCTCGCCGCTCGCCGCCAACAATTCCTGTCCAGCGCCCTCGGCCACCACGACCACCGCATGCGCTCGCTGGAGCATCCGCTGTTTCAACGCAGCGAGAAACCCGTTCTCGCCGTCGAGCGGCAGGGGGATTTCCGGGATGAAGGTGAAATTCACGTCCTGACTGGCGACAGTGGCCCCGGCAGCGATGAATCCGGCGTGGCGACCCATTAGCTTGACCAGGGCGATGCCGTTATGAACGCTGTGCGCTTCAGTGTGGGCGCAATGCAGCACCTTGGCCGCTTCCTCGACCGCCGTCAGATAGCCGAAAGTGCGCGAGACAAAAGCCACATCATTATCAATCGTCTTGGGAATGCCGACGACTGCCAGCGGATGGCCGCGCCGCTGGGCTTCCTGGAACAGGGCGTTGCCGCCGCGCTGGGTGCCGTCGCCGCCGAGGGTGAACAGGATATTCACGCCGCGCCGGATGAGGTTGTCCACCGCCAGGCCGATATCGACCGGACCGCGTGAGGTGCCCAGTACCGTGCCGCCGTCCTTGTGGATGTCGTGGACGAAAGCCGGACTTAAGACGACCGGTTCCAGGCCGCGTACCGGGTCGAGACCCTCATAGCCGCCGCGAAAGCCGAGAACGTCCTGTACGCCGTAGCCATGATACAGTTCCAGAAACACCGAGCGGATAACGTTGTTCAGACCGGGGCACAGTCCGCCGCAGGTGACAATACCAGCGCGGGTTCGCTGCGGGTCGAAGAACAGGCGGTCGCGCGGGCCGGCCAGTTCGAACTGGAGGGATTCCGCTGGTGGGGCGTCGGGCGTCTGAATGAGGTGGGCAGGGACGCGGGCCTGGTCGCTGACCGTGTGCCGCTGGGGGGAGACGAAGCGGGCTTCGCCCAGGGTGGTGATGTTCATGAATACGCCTCAGGAATGGACGGAAACGGTCATGCCTTATCGGACATCAATTCATGCCTTTCCGCAGTTCGACCAACGCCTGGTCGAAAGCGTCGACGCGGATGAACCCCAACCGTGGGAATTCGATGTCGAGAATGACGTAAACCGCCATCGCCAGCACGGCGGCGAAACCTACCATGTGCAGCCAGTTGCGCGATTTACCGCCGGCCATGTCGTAACCGGCCAGCAGCGCGCTCGCCAGCGCCACCCCGAACAGCATGACGAAAATGGCGATCGGCGGATGGGTTTTGCTTGCCATGGTCCGGGTAGTGGTGATGTCGATCATCTGGTTCAACGCCGGCAGCAGCAGCATAGTCGCGGTGGGCGGCGCGCCTTCCATACGCCCCGCGGCGACCGCCTGTGACCAGATTTCGCCCTGCAACTGATTAGCTCTATTGAGTTCCGCCATGACTGCCTCCACGTCCGGCAGTTTGCGATAAGTCTCCAGCCGCGCATCGACATAGCGCCGGAACAACTCACGCATTGGTGGTTGTGCGCTGGCCGGCAGCACATCGAGCCGCAGATAAGCGGTGCCAATAGCGTTGGTCTCCTCAACAATCAAAGCTCGCCGGGTGTCGAAGCGCGAGGCGGCGCCAGCAAAGGTGAAGGCGAGAAGCAGGCCCAGCAGGGCGAAGATCGCGCCATCGACCGGGCCGGTTCCGGCGACTGCGCCATCAGGATCCTGCGCCCGTCGTTGAACCCCGATGCGTCGGCCGACTTCCAGGAACAGTAACATGCCAAAAAATAAACCCAGAGTGATCAGAAAAGCGGAAAGCACGAAGTTCATGAAAATTTCCCAGGAAGATGTTCTTGGAAGCTGTATTAAAACGAATCGCTGAGCCGGTTGATGATCTTCAAATAGTGAGATTGGGTTGATCAACGTAGGGTACGCATTGCGTACCCTACTCCTCTACCCACGATTCCGCGACTCCCCCTTTTCCTGGTCAGGGAGATTCGGCGCAGGTGGTGTAAATGATTACGACCCTTTAACGGCGGTTGACCCAGGCTCCGCCGCCACCGCCATAGCGATTGACCCAGCCGCCGCCGCCGCCGCCGCCATTGATCCAGCCACCACCGCCACCACCGCCGTTGATCCAGCCGCCGCCACCGCCGTAGCGGTTAACCCAGCTACCCCCCCCGCCAGCGGCAGCGGAGCCGCCATAGCCACGGGCGGCAACCCAAGCCTGGGCCGGTTTGGATTCAATCAGCGCGCCACCCAGCAGCGCGCCGCCGATCACCGCCTGTGACCATTTACCGAGTCCGCGCAAAAACCGCCGCCGCTCCTGAGCAACCGGCGCATCGGAGGATTCCGAAAGCCCCTTCTCCTGTTGGTCGATCATGATTATTCTCCTCTTCCTCTTCCTCTACTGAGCCTTCTTTGGCGCGGCTTCCGCCCCTGGTGCAGGAGTAGCTTCCGGGGCTGCGTCTTCTTCAGGCGGTGCTTCGTCTCCGGCCAGATTGGAGAAGTGCATCGCCTGGAGCCGCCAACCAGCCTTTTCTTTCTTCAGCACCGCCGAAATATTGAGTCCGAACTCGCGTGGTTGTCCTTCCGGGTCAGTATCCTTCATGATGCAGGAAGCCATCAGCCAGGCGTCGTTGCCTTCTTCAAATCCAGTCACTTCGGGACATTCATGGCTCAACGAGCCGGTCTTGAACGTTTCGAAATAGTGCTTATAGGTGTCTTCCACCGCCGCCTTGCCCTTCCAGAATTCACCGGGGCCGGTGCCCATCAGCGCCACGTTGGGGGTGTCGGCATAGAGGGCCAGCAGCGCCTTGAGGTCATGTTTATTCAGGGCTTCATGGTGCTGGCGCAGCGTCGCCCGGAGTTCTTCGCTGGCTTTAGGGGCATCCGCCGGTTGGGTGGCCCAGACCGGCGTTGTCAGCGCCCAGGCTAGCGTTATCGCCGTTAAACTCCGATATTTCCGGGTATGGAGCTTTCTCATGGGAAGTAATCCTCGTTGTTGATATCAGGAATTTCATTCAAATCGGCGCTTGTCGGTAAGATCGACCGCCATTAAGGCTGCGGGTTATTTGCCTTAACCGCCAGTCAAAGCAGGCGACGTGCCAGCTTGGGAATTTAGTAATAAAGTTCGTCAATTCAGTGAATTGTGAAAATTTTGCCGGTCACAACAGAGTTCTGGCGCAGTGGAGAAGTCTGAAATATCGTGGAACTCGGAAATATCGGAGGTTCCCCAAAGATCACCCAGGGCATTGCCCTGGGCTAACATTGAATTGCCCTTTCAGGGCTAAAAGAAGATATTTCAGGCAGTTAAGCCCCAAAGGGGCGCGCTAATTTTAGCGACGCCCTGGGATGCTTTTACCCCCAGAGTGGTCGGTATTCGCTTCCTCGCCCGTCAGCGGGCGAGGGTTGCGGGTCTTTCAGATTATTGATTCCAGCCGGACGGCGGCGACACCACTTCATACACGACGTTCGGGCCATCGTAACGGGGCGCGTAGTAGGTGCCGCCGCAATTCTGGTAAGTCACGCCGTCGGCGACGAAGGTATTGCAACTCGGGGGCAGGGTAGACACGACAGCGCCCACCGCGACGGCGGTTCCTACCGCCACCGCCGCACCCACTCCAACTCCACCATAACCCCAGTGGCGGTCGACGTCGACATCCACGTTGCGATTGATATTGACATCCCGATTAACGTTGACATCCCGTTGATTGACGTTGCCTCGGTTGAAGTCGTGGCTGCCCCCGCCGATATTGGCTCGCGGAGTCCTAACACCGCCGCCGCCGCCCCCGCGTCCGCCCCCACGGGCCGCTTCTACATCGACGCTGACGAGTGCCAGGATCGGTCCCACGACCAAAGCCACCGTCATCGCCCGTTTCAAGTTCATGGATAGTAGATTGTGCATGGTGAAATCCTCTCGGCGTTATTGAGCGGCTTTAGCTGGACTAACCGCTCGCACTTGTTCCAGGAACGTGATCTTCTGGGCGTTCTGCGGCGGCTTGAAAGTGAAGAAATCAGCAGGGAATGTCGGGGCGAGATCCCAGCGGGTCAGGTTAGCCATCATCTGCGGCGAGCCTTCCACGCTCTTGTCGGTGAGCAGCAGACGGCGCGGCAATGGCTGGGGGCCATCCTCGATCCAGATTTCCCAATCCACCTCCGGGGTCTGGAAGGCGAGATGGTGACAGGGAACTCCCTGTATCAGAATCCGGCCGACATAGGTTGCCGAGGTGAGATTTTGCGCCAGGCGGCTGTCGGGGTTGGCGACCAGTAAATCGGCAACCGGCAACGAAATTCGATATTGGGTAGCGAGCAGGTCCAGAGTCTCGTCGATAGTCGGCGCGGCGGCGGCGCTCGCGTAGACGTTCGCCTCCGGGGTGTAGAGTGAGAAATTCGTGCCATCGTAGAACAATTGACGCCCACCGCTGAGATTCTGGTAATTGACCCGCAGGCGGTTGGGTTTCTGGAGGGCAACCTCCAGGGTTTGATCTGCGTGTAACCGCTGGTTAGTGGGCAGGATCAATTCCGTGGTCCTCTCAACGCGCACGGTAAAGCGGTCGAGGGATCGAAGATAGCCCGCCATCTTTTTCAGCACGTCCGCAGGCTGGGGTCTAACCGCCGGTGACGGGCTGATCACTTGAGCCGGTGGCGCGACCGACGCAGTCGTTGGATCGGTGGGTGGGCTGGCACAGCCGAGCAGCGCCAGGGCAGGAAAGAGCATCGCGGACAACAATGACAACATTTTCATACTGGATCATCTCCTTTTCATTCGGCCAGATGGCCGGTTCATTCTAGTGGGCTGCCGCAGGAGCCAGGCGCAACTCCCTCCCTCCTTGTGGGGGAGGGTTGGGGTGGGGGGTCTGAACGTTTACCACTTCGGGAATGCGCTTAAATGGATCGATAAATACTCGGCACTCCCTGTCTAAATCACGGATTAACGGATTGCACGGAAAGGTTTCATCAGGACGGGGAACCCGGAAATACCGGAGGCTCCCGCCGAGCCACCCAGATAATCCTCGATTCGTACCACATCGATCTGCTGGGGTTGCAAAAAGCGTTCGGCGTATTGGCGGTAAACGCCAGAACGCAGGAACAGCGCAAACAACTCCGGGTCAATGTGCTGATCGTCGCACATCCGTGCCATGATCTGGAGCGCCTCGGACAGGGTTTTACCCGACTTGTAGGGCCGATCAATCGCGGTCAGCGCCTCGAAGATGTCAGCAATCGCCATCATCCGCGCCAGGAGGCTCATCTGCTCACGGCGCAAATGCTTCGGGTAACCGGCGCCGTCCATTTTTTCATGATGACCGCCGGCGATCTCCGGCACCCGCTGCAGGGACTTGGGAAAGGGCAGCCGCGACAGCATCATGATCGTTTGCACAATGTGTTCATTAATCTTGTAGCGCTCTTCCTCGGTCAGGGTGCCACGGCTGATGCACAGGTTATGCAGTTCACCCCGGTCATAGAGCCATTCTGGCGCCTGCATCTGGAATCCCCAGGGATTGTCCGGTTCGATGCGATCCTGGGGACGGCGGGCGAGGCGATGCTCCGGTTTATCCGCCAACAGCGGCTCGATCACCGGCAGCGGTTGGGCGGACATCCCTGCTTTGCGGGTTAGTTCTTCATGCGACAGCCCCAGCCGGTCGTCGAGCGTGCGTAGCCAAGTCCGTTCCGCAATCTGCCGGACGCGGGTGATCTGTTCGGGACTCATGAACTCGCCGCCCTGATTGCAGCGGGCGATGAAGGCGAACTCTTCATCCAGCGTCCGCCATTGTGCCTGCCAATCCGCCCGCAGCGCTTCCGGGTCGCCGCCCGCCACGACCTGCCGCCAGTAGACGATTTCAGCATCGCGTTTCAAGACCTCGAAGCGCATCCGCACTTCATGAATCCGGTCGTAGATCGTCTCCAGCTTGGTGGCCTTGTCCACCACATACTCCGGCGTGGTGATCTTGCCGCAATCGTGCAGCCAGCCGGCGATATGCAGTTCCTCCCATTCCGCCGCGCTCAGATTAAAGTCCCGGAACGGACCCTCGCGACTGGCGCAAGCGGCTTGGGCCAATTGTTGGGTCAGTTCCGGCACCCGGGCGCAGTGGCCGCCGGTGTAGGGACTCTTGGCGTCGATAGCGTCGGCCAGCAACTGGATGAAGGCTTCAAACAGGTTTTTCTGCGCTTGCAGCAACCGCTGATTTTCAATGGAGACGGCTGAAGTACCCGACAGCGCGGCAATAAACGCCAGCAGTTCCGGCGATGCGCCTTCAGCCGTATCGAGCGACTGGGTCTCCAGCAATACCAGCAGCCCGACCTGTTCCTCCTGACGATTACGCAATGGGACGGTGATCAACTGGCCAGGCTGTTCCGTCATCGCACTCGTCAGCGGGGCCAGATAATCGGCGAGGGGCGTATTCGCCATCAGCCGGTGTCGGCGAGGCACGGTCGCCTGCGCCGCCTGGATCAGCGGGTGGGGCGTCGGGTCAGTCAGCGACAGCGCTCCCAGCTCGTTGGCTGGGACCAGCGCTGCCCCATCGCTCAATCGGGCTGCCGCCGGCTGCAAGGTGCGTTCATCGTCGCTGACCAGCAGCAGAAGGCCAGCTTCGGCCTGAGTCAACGCTAGGGTTTCGGTCAGCACCCGGTCCAGCAAGCGGGCAAAATTCTGTTCCGCCGCCAGCGCCGTGCTGATGTCCAGAAAGCGGCGGATGGTGGATTTCATCAACCCCATGGCCTCGGCCAACTGGTTGACCTCGGTGATGATGGAGCGTACAGCAACTGTGTCCTGGAACTGGAAGTGGCGGATGCGCGCGGCCTCCCCGACCAGGCTTTGCAGGTGTTGCGCGATGTGGCGTGCCAGCAGCCAGGCCATCGGCAACGCCAGCAACACCAGGCCAATCGTTATCAGGATTGATTGATTACGGATGCGTACTGCATCCGCCAGCAACTCGTTCTTGGGGACGGCCAGCGCCAGATACAAAGGTTTACCGCTTTGCAGGGTCAAGATTTTCACCTGACCGCGCCAGATCTGGTTGCCGCTGTCCAAAACGAAACCGTCCGGACGTAACCAGGCCGCGCGCTGGTCGGGATCGCGCAAACGGCTCTCCAAATCAGTGAGTACCGGTTCATTCAGTTCAGACAGGGTCGCCTGGCGCAATCGATCACCGGGTTCCTGACGAAGCAGCCGTTCAGGTTCGGGATAGGCCACGACTTGATAGCGGTCGTCGAACAGCGCCAACTGGGCGCTGGGGAGAAAACGGCTGGCGGCCAACACAGCGGAGATCTCGCGCAATGTCAGGTCGGCGCCGACTACCGCCGTTCCGGTCGTTGCGTGCCGGGCCAGGGTCGCCCCCACTTCACGGGTGGTGAAGAATAGGTAGGGTTCGGTATAGATTCGGTGAACCTGGTCACGCGCACCCTGGTACCAGGGTCGCTGCCGGGGATCAAAAACGTAGTCGGGCCGGAGTTCGCGGCGCAGCACGTTCAACGACTCATCGTAGAACAAAAAGGTTCCGGTCGTTGCGCCGGATTCATCGCGTTCGATGCTCTGGACCAGGTAGCGGGCCGGTTCCGGGACGTTGAAGGTCTGACGGAGCGGCGAGTCCACGGAGAGGGGCCGCAGCAGAAAGAAATCGCCATCGTCATAGCCGATAAACAAGGCGGATAGATGCGCTGATTGCGCCAGGGCTTCGCGCAGGTAAGGCAAACTGTTCAGGCGTTCGTCCAGCGAAGTCGCCCGCGTCAACTGTTGCCAAGCCAGCAGATCGACCGTGATAGCAACGGGTGTGAACAGATTGCCGAGCTGTTGGCGGGTTCGGTCGGCGATCCGCTCAAAGCGCTCGTCGGCAGTCTGTAACATCAGGTGGGTGGTCCCGACATGATTGTTCCAAATTACCGCCCCGCCCAAGACCAGGATCAGCGCAATAAACAGGGTCGCAATATGAATGCGCAACGGTAATTGACGAGGAATGCCTATGGTGCGTGAACTCATCGAGGATTCCACAGTGAGCGTGATCGGCTCAAGCTACACTCAAGACAGCGGGTCAGTTGCCTTAACCGGTAACGGAAGCGCGTTGACCTCTTCTGGCCGCCAATCGTTCTGGCCATGCCGCGCCTGCCAAGCGAATTCAAGGCCATGGATTACGGTGATTGTGCGAAAATCAAGCATAGGGGGTTCGACTGCCGTCTCCATCAGTTCCGCGAGACGGGTGAAATGCTCCGAACGGAGCATCGAGCATAGATTTTCTTCCGTATCCCATGCCTCGGTATAGCAAAGATTTCGGGGATTGCAGCTTTCTGTGAAAAGATGAGCCTCCAGACACCCACGCGCCAGCCGCGCCAGCCGCGCCTGTGATTGCAACGCGGCCAGCAGCGACTCAGTTCGCTGGGGAGGGGGTTGGAGGCAAAGACGTAGCTCAATCATGCATCTCGTCAGGGCAAGTGACGCGCCAGCCTGGGAGATCAAGCAATAAAATTTTTTAATTCAATAGATTGTGATGATTTTCCCGATGGCCATCATGGTTCTGACGCGGTGGGAAAATCTGAAATTTCGTGGAACTCCGAAATAACAGAGTTCTGGCGGTGGTACAAAAGCACCTTTTAGCTATTTGACTGCTGATGTTCTTCCCCTGACCTGCCGATGCCGGATTAATGGTTGAAGGGGTGGCGGCGCAGGCCGAGTTTAGCCATGCGGCTTTCGAGGGTTGTGGGTTTGAGTCCGAGGATTTCCGCCGCGCCGCCCGCGCCCCGGATACGCCCGCCGGTCGCTTCCAGCACCCGCTGTATGTGTTCGCGTTCGGCGTCGGCCAGGGTGGACAGACTCCGGGAGACCGGGCCGACGACCGCGCCCGGCAAATCAATCTTCAACGTGGAGCCGCTCGCCAGAATCATCGCCCGTTCGATGACGTTGCGCAATTCACGCACGTTGCCGGGCCATTGATACTGTTGCAGCGCTCGCAGGCTGGCTTTGGCGATGGTCTCCACCGACTTGCCCATGGCGGTCGAGAATTCTTCTACGAAGGTCCACACCAGCAAGGGCACGTCTTCCAATCGGTCGCGCAAGGGCGGCACGGTGATCGGGAACACGTTCAGACGATAATATAAATCTTCCCGGAAGCGGCCTTCAGCGACCGCCTTGGCCAAATCCCGGTTGGTAGCGGCGATCACCCGCACATCCACTTTGACGAGTTTTGGGCTGCCCAGCCGCTGAAGTTCTTTTTCCTGCAAGACCCGCAGCAGCTTGGCCTGCGACTCGGGCGGTAATTCGCTGATTTCATCGAGCAGGATCGTCGAATCATTCGCCATTTCAAAGCGCCCGATTTGCCGGGCCAGCGCGCCGGTATACGCGCCTTTCTCCCGCCCGAACAGTTCGCTCTCGATGAGCGCCGCCGGAATCGCCGCACAGTTCACCCGCACCATGGGGCGGTTGCAGCGGGGACTCAATTCGTGGATCGCCGTCGCGAATAATTCCTTGCCGGTGCCGGTTTCACCGAGCAGCAGCACCGAGGACGGGGTGGGGGCCACCTGCTCAACCTGCGTCAGCACCCGGCGAATGGCTGAACTTTGGCCGACAATGCGCGTATAGCCTTGATTAAATTTGACTTCCTGGCGGAGATAGACGATTTCCTGCTGAAGTTGCTCCTGCAAGCGCCGAATTTCCTCCAGGGCGTTGCGCAGCCGCGCTTCATGATCGCGCCGTTCGGTGATGTCGAGGGAAGCGCCCATCATCCGCGTTGGCTGGCCGCGACCGTCCAGGTGGCAGGAACCCAGGGCATAGAGCCAGCGCATCACGCCATCAGGATAAACGACCCGATATTTCCCGCGATAATCGCCGCCGTGGCGCAATGCGCTCTGTACAGCGGTTTCGACCTGGGTCCGGTCATCGGGATGCAGGGATGTCATAAACCGCTGGAAGTTGATCGGTTCATCGGGCCGGATGCCGTACAGGGTACGCGCCCGCTCCGAAGCCCAGATGGCATCGCGGGGAATATCCCAGACCCACAGGCCGATCTGGGCCGCCGCCGCCGCCAGGCGCATGCGTTCCTCGCTTTCCTGCAACGCCCGGTCGGCATCCTGACGGGCCAAGGCGTTGGCGAACACATCGGCGATCAGGCGCATACCGCGCACCACCGGTTCCGGCCAGTCACGTTCCCCGTGCGCCAGACTGCAACCGACGCCGCCGATGATGCGCCCGCCGACCGTTAAGGGAACCACCATGCCCGATAAAATCTGGCGACTGGCAAAGAACTGCCGATCCGCTTCACCTTCTGTTGGCAGGTCAACCAGATATGGTACTACGAAAGGCTGGCCGCTCAACAGCGTCCGGGCTAGCAACGGCGCCTGAGCGGTCAGCGAAGTGAGCAGGGGGAACGCCTCCACGCCGGGTACCGCGAAGGTATGGGTCACGACCAGATCTTGGCCGTCTTCAGTGAGGCGTCCCAAAGCCGCCCGGTCGGCGCGCAAGGCTTCAACCAGGCGGCCTAGGGCGTTCTCGATTTCCTGATCCACCTGCTCGGGAGGGAGGTTGACAAACCGCGCCGAGAGTTCCGCTAACAGGGTCTCAAATCGTAACCGGTCTTCGAGTTCGGCCTGGAGGTGGACGTTGGAAGTCTTCATGGAGTTCGGACCGTACCGCAGACCGGTCACGCCATGATATTGACGCCGCCATCGACATAGATGGTGCTGCCGGTCAGCCGTCGGGCGTAAGGCGTGGCGAGGAAGGCGCAGGTAAAGCCGACATCCATGATGTCCACCAGTTCGCCAATCGGCGCCCGCTCCACCGCTTCATTCAGCAGCAGGTCGAAATCCCTCAATCCGGAGGCAGCGCGAGTCTTGAGCGGTCCCGGCGAAATGGCGTGGACCCGGATATTTTTCGGCCCCAGCTCGTAGGCCAGGTAACGGCAGGACGACTCCAGCGCCGCCTTGACCGGCCCCATCACGTTGTAATTCGGCACCACCTCCGCCGCGCCGTGATAGCTCATGGCGAACATCACGCCACCCTCGGTCATCAGCGGTGCAGCCAGCTTGGCCATGCGGATAAAAGAATGGCAGGAAATATCCATCGCCTTGGCGAAACCTTCCGCCGAACAGTTCAGCAAGCCACCTTGCAAATCGTCCTTGGGGGCGAAAGCGATGGAATGCACCAGGGCATCGAGTCGGCCCCATTGCTGAGTGATCTGCGCAAACACCGCTTCGAGCTGGCCGGGCTGGCTGACATCCAGCGGCATGAAAATCGGTGCTTCCAGTTGCTCGGCGAGCGGCGCAACGTGGGATTTCGCCTTCTCATTCAAGTAGGTGATCGCGACTTCTGCGCCCAGTTCGTGGAAGGCTTTGGCGCAGCCGAAAGCGATGGAATGTTCATTGGCGATGCCAGCGATAAAGACTTTTTTGCCTTTAAACAACGGGCGGGGAATGTCAATAGCCATATGGGGTACTCCAGTGAAGATGAATAATCAGGCCACCGCTTTTTTCACATCTTCGCGCCGCGCCTGAGCGACCAGTGCCGCCACGGCGCAGGACGCCAGCCGGGTCGTGACCGAATCGGCGCGGCTGGTCAAAATGATGGGAACCCGTGCGCCGAGGACAATCCCCGCCGCGTCGGCATCGGCCATGAAGGTGAGACTCTTGGCCAGCATATTGCCCGCTTCCAGATCGGGGACGACCAGAATATCCGCGTGGCCCGCGACTGGCGAATCAATGTGCTTGATTTTCGCCGCATTCAGGTTAATGGCGTTGTCGAGCGCCAGCGGCCCGTCGAGAATGCCGCCGGTGATTTGCCCCCGGTCAGCCATTTTGCACAGCGCCGCCGCTTCCACGGTGGACGGCACTTTGGGATTGATCGTCTCCATCGCCGACAGCACCGCCACTTTCGGTTGGTAGAAGCCCAAGGCTGCCGCCAGATCGATAGCGTTCTGGATGATATGCTGCTTGTCTTCCAGGGTCGGGAAAATGTTGATCGCGGCATCGGTGACGATGATGGCCCGATCCAGAGCGGGTACATCCATGATGAAGGCGTGGCTGATGCGTCGTTCAGTGCGCAACCCCGTTCCAGTGCGCACTACCGCGCCCATCAACTCGTCGGTGTGTAGGCTGCCCTTCATCAACATTTCCGCCTTGCCCTCGCGGGCCAGTTGCACGGCGAGATCGGCGGCAGCGTGGCTGTGGGGCGCATCCACGATTTCGTAGCCCGTGATGTCGATCTGGAATTGCGCCGCCGTGGCTTCGATCTTCGCTCTTGGCCCGACCAGAATGGGCTTGAGGATGCCCAGTTCCGCGGCTTCCACTGCCCCCTTGAGTGAAGTCTCATCGCAGGGATGGGCGACCGCAGTCGGGACCGGGGCCAGCGCCTGGCAGCGGGCAATCAAGCTTTCATACTTTTTATGCTTTTGTTCCATGAGCAGGTTTCTCAACAGGGATCGTTCAAAGGGCTTGGCCTGCACTTCGCCGAGCGGTTTTTTCAATACGCTTCAGGGATGAACTTGAACGGGTAGTCCGGTTCCTGATAGTCGCCGGGTTTTTGCCGCTTGGGCAGTTTCACCTTGTCGCGTGGAATGTCTTCGTAGGGAATCTGACTGAGCAGGTGGCGAATGATGTTCAACCGCGCCCGTTGCTTGTCATCGGAGTGCGTCACATACCAGGGCGCCCACGGCGTGTCGGTCGCCGCGAACATCGCATCGCGCGCCCGCGAGTAGTCATACCAGCGGCTGTAGGATTGCAAATCCATCGGCGAGAGCTTCCAGATTTTGCGGCCATCGTTGATACGCGCTTCCAGACGCCGGGTTTGCTCTTCAGGACTGACCTCCAGCCAGTATTTGAGCAGAATAATGCCGGAATCGACCATGGCCTTCTCAACCTGCGGAGCCATCTCCAGGAAATACCGCGCCTGCCGCTCGGTGCAGAAGCCCATCACTCGCTCGACGCCCGCCCGGTTGTACCAACTGCGGTCGAAGATCATCACCTCGCCGGCCCCGGGAAAATGCCGGATATAGCGTTGAACGTACATTTGGGACTTCTCGCGCTCGGTCGGCGCGGACAGGGCAATCACATGGAAAGTGCGCGGGCTGACCCGCTCGGTAATTGCTTTGATCACGCCGCCTTTACCGGCCCCATCGCGGCCCTCGAAGACGATGCAGATTTTCAGTCCCTGATGGCGGACCCATTCCTGGAGCTTGACCAACTCGACGTGCAGCTTGGCGAGTTCACGTTCGTAGTCCTTGTTGCTCAATTTTTCCGGCTTTTCCGGCTTTTCCGGCTTTTCCGGGGCTGGGGTTTCTACTGAATCGTTGACGGCTTTGGTTTTACTCATCGGGGTGTTTCTCCGGGCAGGTCGCCTCCGCTGGCGGCGGCTGGCGTAAATTGTCGATCAGAATGTAGAAACTGGTCAGTAGCACCCATAGCGGGAAGACCAGCAAGATTTCTTCAATGTAGCGACTGCTCAACAACAGCAACAGAGCTAAAGCATAGCCCAGCAGCGCGATCCAGCGGGCGATGAACCCGGTGCGGATCGCGAGGGTGGAGGTGACGATCATGAAGACTCCCGCCATCTTGATCGCGTAGATGTTCATGATTTCATAGGTGATGGCGCGGGCGAAGGTGAAAGTGCCGGAGCCGAGCAACCGCTGCGAGTCGGCGGTATGGGCGATGATGATCCCGCCCACCACCGCCGCCGAGAAGAACAGCATGGCAAGGAACAGCAGCCCGCTGCCGAGAAAGACGGTGGCAAAGAAGCGGTCTTCCCGCTCCCCCAGGCGGTCGCGCAGCACGCCGATGAACCACAAAAAGGCGATGCCGGCAAACGGGACCAGGTTCAGCGCCAGCGCCACAGTGTTCGCCCGGGTCTGAAGCCATGCCCCTGCTTCCAGCGGATTGGCCGGGACCGACAGCCGGATGAGTATGATGCTGGAGATCAGCAGGATGGAAAAGAGAATACCGGCGATGGCGGCGGCGCGTGGCGCTGTCAAGCGTGTACGGGTCACGGTTACCCCCGATTGCATCAGGTTGTCCTCGACAGAACGGCAAAATGGGGCAGCGTTTGGTGCAACATTAGGCTTGCCATGTTAGCCCACGGCAGCGTCTTGGGATGCTTTCGGTCCAACCCTGACCCAGCGCCGGTCACCGCCGTTCAGGTGGGGCATCCTCGCTGGTGATGATGTACACATCGCCCACCTCAGTGATGCGGAAGCGTTGTGGTTTACTGGCGACCGGCAGCTCACCTTCGCTCAAACCGGTGCCCTGCATCAGGTAGGCGCGCACGGTCGGATCGTTCAGCGCGACTTGATCATCTTCCAGCCATTCACGGACTTGCGGATCTTGTGGCTGGAAGATATGCATCTCCTGATGACCGCGCCCCAGCATGGCATAGACCGGCGGATCGCCGACCTGCATGAACTTGGTATAACCCATTCCTTCGTACATCCGTACTGCCTGGGATACGCTGGACAGGGCTTTGCCCTGGCTCTCGTAGGCGGGACCACGCTCAAAGCGATGGCCCTTTTCCAGCAGGTGACGACGCAGTTCCTTGATCGCAGCAGTAACATCGTTGGTTTTCTTGGCTTTATCACTCATGGAAAATCCTCGCAGGGTGGGAAAGGGATCGTGCTCATAGACATAGGCGCCCTATGGGTTGTGGCATGGGCATGTCATTGATCACCACGCGGGTCTATTCTCGCTTATACAGTCGGTGATCGGAAAGATTTAGTCTTCTTAACCGGATCGCTGTGAGACTTGCGCTGCCGCGTCGGTTTGGTAGCGAGTGCGGCCAGCGGGCTGATGAGTTGTTGGTAAAGCGCGAACAGGAAGGTGACTCGTTCGCTGTCGCCGTTGAATTTCCGTTTGGCATAGGCCGTATCGACCGCTGCATCCAGTTTTTGATGCGCTTGGGTTAATGCCGGGGGCATGGTTAACGGGTCGTAAAGGTCCGCTAACGACGAATCCGGGAACCGGGTTCGGGCGTCCAGCACGGCTTGCGCTGCGTCTTCAATGGCCTGTTTTTGTGGATCAGCAAGAGTTTGCGGCCAGGGGAAGTTGTTGTAAACAATCGTGTTGGAGTACTGGTAATCGCTTTTCATCCTTCCTGCTGTATAGCGCATCCAGGCCATATGCATGGCTGACTGCAAGACACCGAAATGAAAGAGCGTCGCGTCTGGCACGACCAGCACCGATGGGTTTACGATCAAGTGTGCCTGACAGAATCCAAGAGGCACATATTCTCTTCTCTCGGAACTCACTTTAGGAATCAGCAGATAATCAGTTGTGGGTTGCCGGTCTTCAATAAACAGAGTTGGGAACTTGGCCCATTCGTTTGTTTGCTTTTTATTGCTTTTAATCCTCGCAGAACGAACTTCCTCGATACGGCGCATGATCCACGGATAGGAGCGAAGCTCGCTGGCGGAAATGCCTTTCAACCAGAGGCAATAACGACGGGAGCCATTGATGAATTCTTCCGACCCGATAAAAGGGCGCACCCAGGATGCCGCGCTGGGATGTTGTTGCAGCAAGTCCGTTCGGTCTTCTTCTGAAAGGGTCAGGTGGCCAAAGTCCGCTGCCTTGCTGCCAAAATCCATTTTCGGCGCATCGCCAAGCGGGGACATGCGTTTGGTGAGAAGAACATCAGGGGCATCAATCAGATAAGGATTAACGGCGGTAGTTTTGATTTCCTGCGGCTCGGAATGGGGTGTTTCATAATCAAACAACCGTTTGTCCGGCGTATCCCGCAAGGCAAATCCGATGATCACGCAATGCACCGCTGCCTTACCCCGCGCCTCGCTCGACCATTGAAACGTGCGATGGGCAAAATGGATTTTCACGCCGCGTTTCAGCAAATCGGCCCACAGTACGCCGACCTGCTCGCCCTGCGTGATGGAATTGGTGGATACAAAAGCGGCTTTGATCGCCGGATGGTCCGCCATGTAATCCGCCGCCTTGCGATACCAGGCCGCCACATAATCCAGGACGCCCGCGCTCGACGTATCGGTAAAAATCCGCGTCATGTCCTGCTTTTGCGCGGCAGACTGCTCCTTCTTCCCCACAAACGGCGGATTGCCCAGAATGTAGCTGAGTTCGGCAGGCTTCACGATCTCCCGCCAATCCATCCGCAGCGCATTGCCATGAACGATCGTCGCCGATTTCCGCAACGGCAACCGGACAAAATAGCGGCCAAACTCCTCCGACACCCGCAGATTCATCTGATGATCCATCAACCAGAGCGCCGTCTGGGCAATCTGTGCCGGAAACTCCGCAATTTCGATCCCGTAAAACTGATCCACGTCGCACAGAATGTTGAACTGCGCCACGTCCAGCGACGCGGTGCGCTGATTTTTATAGAGCACGCGCAACACGTCCAATTCCAGTTCGCGCAATTCCCGGTAGGCGATCACCAGAAAATTACCGCACCCACACGCTGGGTCGAGGAATTTCAATTGCGCCAACCGTTGATGAAACTCCGCCAACCGTTTGGGCTGTTGCTTCACCCGTGCAAACTCGGCTCGCCACTCATCAAGAAACAGCGGCCCAATCAACTTGAGAATGTTCTTTTCCGTGGTGTAATGCGCGCCTAAATGGCGGCGCAATGTCGCATCCATCACCGACTGAAACAGGCTGCCGAAGATCGCCGGGGAAATCCGGCTCCAGTCCAGCGCGCACGCTTCCAGCAAAAGCTGGCGCATCCCGGCATTAAACGCGGCGATGGACAAGCGCTCTGCAAACAAACGGCCATTCACATAGGGAAACGCCGCCAATTGCTCATCGAGCATCTTCAAACGCTTTTCCACCGGCGTATCCAGCGCCTGAAACAAATCCGCGAGCCAATGCGCCAAATCCTGTCCATCTTCCGCCGTGCGCTGTTCGATCAAATCCTGAAACTGGCGGCGCTCGAAGATACTGGTGTCCTCGGCAAACAGGCAGAACAGCAGACGAACCAGATACACCTCCAGCTCATGGCCGCCATAACCGATGGCCTTGAGCTGATCATGCAACCGGCCCATCCGCTCGGCGGCCTGGATATTGACCGGGTCCTGTTCCTGAGCGGTAGTCGTCTGATAACCGGCGATAAAGCCGAACAGCCGGACATTTTGATACAGCGCGGCCAGCGGAAATTCATGGGATTCGCCCTGCTCCAGGTCATACAACCGGAAGCGGGCGAAATCGGACACCAGAAGATAGCGCGGCAAGTCCCGGTCCTGAATGCCGGGAAAGTAGTCCTTGGCCTGAGCAAAGGCCCGGTCTAAATCCTTGCCCCGCGATTTGTGTTCAATCAACAGGATGCCGCGCCACAACAGATCCACATAGCCATCCCGGCCATCGATCTTTTTGACCTTCGTTTCAAAGGTCGCCACCCGCCGGCGCGACACGCCAAAGACTTGGAAAAACTCATCCCAAAAGGTTTTAGCTTCGGCGTGCTCGGACGTCTCGTCCACCCAGTGTTGGGAAAATTGCAGGGCGCGATCTTTGATCTCGTTCCATGACAGGGGCATGAATACTGTACCTTCTTTCTCCCCCTGGCCGGGTTTGCCATGAACACTTCCTCCAGAGGGCGTTCTGAGTGAATGCGATTCACATTACAGTCAGAGAAAATCATAATCCTTTCGTTGCAAATTCGCCGGACATGTTGTTCCCTTTGCCGTATTCAACATCATCACGAGGAGACCGGATTTCGTGAGCGATACTCAACAAACCCGTTGCTTTGATGAAGCGCTGAAAGCGGTTCGCCGTCACCTCATGGAAAAGGGTAACCGTTTCGAGCATGGCCCCGATTTCGAAGGAAATGGCAAAGTCCTGTCCAGCGTCAGGCAAACTACCCATATGTATGAGGGTATGGGCTATACCAAACTGATCGAGTTTGGTGATCCGCCCGTCTACGCTGCGTTGGAGCGCGGTCATCGGGAGATTCATATCTTTCAGCTTCAGGATCCGTGTATCCAGGAATGGGTCGAACATCAGGAGGGTACGCTGAGCGATCCGGTTATGCGCGCCCATATGCTGGAAAAGTCCGGATTGCGCGAGAACGACCTACCGGTTGCCAGCAGGCCGCATCGCTATCACATCAACGAAGTGGACGGCGTCTTCATCGCCTCAACCGAAGAGGCTGACTAATCGTTTGGGACGGCTTTCCGCCCATCCACTGTTTCACCGAGGAATAAGACCATGAGCGCACTTGCTAAAACCCTGTATTCCAGTGATCTGAGCGTTGACGAATTTATCGAATGGGAAAACCAGCAGGACACCAAGCATGAATGGTTGAACGGGCAAATCATCGCCATGACCGGCGGTACGGTCGCCCATGCATCGCTAATTTTGCAATTGGGCGCCGCCTTGCTGAACCATCTAAAAGGTACGCCGTGCCGGGTGTTCACATCGGATTTAAAAGTCCAGGTTGCCCAAAATGTCTTTTACCCGGATGTAGTAGTCAGTTGTGACCGGCAGGAAAATGATGGGGTGCTTTGCCATAATCCCAAACTCATTATTGAAGTCCTGTCCAACTCAACCTCCCGCAAAGATCGCTTCAAGAAGCGCCTGGCCTATCAGCAGATTGAAAGCCTGGAGGAATATGTGCTGGTCTCGCAGGAAACCCGGCATATCGAAATCTACCAGCGGGCCGAGGATTGGCAGGCAGGCATTCATATTAGCGGACGGGTGGAGTTGCGCTCCGTGGATTTTTCACTGGATATCGATGAACTTTACGCCAGTATTGATTGAGACGTTGCCACTGGATCGTTCTGCAGGCGGGAAAGGGATGACGCGGGGAGCGCTTCAGCAGACCGGAAACGTTCGGGCAGAACTTCCAGATTCACCGACTCAGTCAACAATCGAGCCATCACGCCAGCAGTAGGTTCCAGTTCGCCGCTGGTGAAATAGCGTTCGCCGCCGTTCGCGTTGTGATCGGCCAGCAGTCCCCCGACGGCCAAGCGGTGACGCAGGTGTCGAGCGACGGCTGGACTCGGATCAAGGATCGCAACTTCGGGTCCCATTAATTCCTGAATCAATGGCGTCAGAAACGGATAATGCGTACACCCCAGCACCAGGGTATCGGCGCCAGCGCTCAGCAACGGCATCAGATAACGCTCCAACAGAGCGCGAGGACGGGAACCGTTCAAATCTCCCTGTTCGACGCAATCCGCCAATCCGGGGCAGGGCTGCACCAGCACCCGCGCCCGATGACCATGCTGGTCGAGCAAATGGGCGAACTTGTCGCTGCGCACGGTGTTACCGGTCGCCAAAATCCCGACGACCCCGGAGCGGGTCATGGCAACGGCGGGCTTGACCGCCGGTTCAATGCCGATGATGGGAATGTCAAAATGCGCTCGCAACGGGACGATAGCCGCCGCCGTTGCGGTGTTGCAGGCCGCCACCACGGCTTTAGCGCCCTGTTCCAGCAGAAACTCGGTGATCGCCAACGAACGCTGCACAATGAACCCGGCAGGTTTATTGCCATAGGGCGCATGACCCGAATCCGCCACATACAGCAGGCGCTCATACGGCAGGTTGGCGCGAATCCGTTGAAACACCGACAGGCCGCCTACCCCGGAGTCAAACACGCCGACTGGTTGATCACTGCTCATTCGCCATTGACCTGCATCAGGCTTTACCGGTTAACATATCGAAAATTAATAATTGTAAAACACGCCGTGGCACCCCCGTCATTTTGCCAATTCATCCTCTTCCGGCCCGCTCCAGCGACGTGGACCGGCTCCATCACAGAGTCTCATTGAACATGAACCTTCTCGCCTCAATCTGGGAAATGGGCCGCTGCCGGCTCCTGGAAGCCCGGGAAAACGATTTGCCGGTCGTCGCCACTGTTCTGGCCGAGAATCGCGCCGTGTTTCCACTGCTTGGACCGGAGCGCGACCTGGAGCGCCTCGCCCTGAGCGTACTGCGTCACGACCGCCTGCCACCGAACGGCCACTCGGCTCATGAAAACAGCTTTCTCATCCGGAATCGGAGCGACGATGAGTTGGTGGGGTTGTTAAGCGTCTATCGTGGCCATCCCACCACGGAAACGCTCTACATTAGCCACTTTTTCCTGCGCCCGCGCTGGCAACGGCGGGGCATCGGCCGGGAAGTCATGGCGGAACTCGAAAGGCGGGCTGCGAGAGCCGGCTATCGGGAAATACGGGCTACCGTCGGTCTGCGCAACTGGCCCGCGCTGCGTTTCTGGGTAGCGCTGAATTACGACCGTATTACCAAAATCGTCGGCGACCCGGAGTATCGGGAACATGCCTATGCCGATATTGAATTAGCCAAATCGCTGAAGGATGAACCGGAAGCCGCTTAAGAACTTCGGGGGTCGGGAGTTCGCTACGCTATTCCCGATCTCCCGGCGACCCCTTCAAAACAACCGGGCAATCCGCTCCTGAATCGCCGCCGCCGCTATCCGGGGATCCGCCGCCTGGCGAATCGGTCGACCGACCACGATATAATCGGCGCCGTTTAAAAAAGCGTCCTCGACATCCAGAGTACGCTTCTGATCATCCGCCGGTCGGTTCAACACCGGCCGGATGCCGGGGGTGATGATCAGCAACTTCTCGCCCAGACTCTCCCGCAAATCAGCGGCCTCCAACCCCGAGGAGATGACGCCGCGACAACCGATCTCCAGCGCCCGGCGCGCCCGTGACAGCACCAGGGTTTTGGGATCGCAGGCGAAGCCCAGATCGGTGAGGTCAGCCTGATCGAGACTGGTGAGCGCGGTGACCGCCAGGATGCCCAGATCGCCGCCGGTCTCCTGAGCGGCCGCCACTGCCGCCCGCAGGATGGCGTCGTTGCCATGCACTGTGGTGAACGTAGCGCCATAGGGTTGAAGCTGGCGCACGGCGGAGCGAACCGTTTCCGGTACATCGAAGAACTTGAGATCGACAAAGACCTTCTTGCCACGGGTGCGCAGCCATTCGATCAATTCGAAATAACCGCCCGCCATGAACAGTTCCAGGCCAATCTTGTAGAAGCACACCGCGTCGCCCAGCGTCGCCACTAACTCCCGGGCGGTCACCGGGTTGGGTACGTCCAAGGCGAAAATCAGGCGTTCAGCCGGGGGAATCGGTTTGGTCGAAAGCAGTGAGGATGAGGTCATGACGCATCACTCGGAAATGCCGACTTCCTCGGCGGCGTCCAGCACCTTGGCATTGGGCTTGCTGCTGCAATAAGCCACCAGATCAGTGCTGAATTTTTCCAGATTCTTCCAGCTCAGCACCTTATCCCCGGAAACGCCGCTCAAATAGCCATCGATCCACATGAACACCACCCCCGCGTCTTCAGAGGAGCCTTTCGCGAGTTCCTGCATGAACTCATTGCAGGTGATCGCCCCGAAGTCGATGTTCTGTGGCTGGCTTTTCTTGGCCAGCGCGGTCGATGAGGCGAACAAGGCGGCGGACAGGCACAGAGCGGCAGTGATGACCGAACGGTTCATACAGGAGATCTCCAAAGCTTGGATAAGGAGGAAGACAGCGCCGCATAGCCTAATGAAAGGGCCAGCCAAAAGCTACCATTGAGGGAAATCTATGATGGACCCCATTGTCAAGACCAAAATCACCGAAGTTTAAGTTAAGGGTTCATGTATAGCAGAAGACCTGCTGCATGTTGCCCGAGTAGGCGATTTTGTCTTCGCGTGGCAAGGCGGATGCCGGCTCTGGAAGACGACCAAACTTATCAAACGCGATGTTCGACTTTTCAGGCGATCAGCCCCTCAAACTGGAGGTCTGAGCGGCCGAGTAGCCGGTTCATAAAAATACCCAGGGTGTGAGCCAACACCTTCCGTGCGATCCGGCTCGTCAAGTGCCACCGATCCCGTGCCCGGATTTTTTCAAAATGAAACCGCTCCGTGAGTTGGCCAATCCCGGTTTCCACGAGGCGGCGGGTTCTGGTCCATCGCCGAACCCCGTTTGGGGGGCGGGTCTCGGTCATATTCGCTCGCAACGGGGTTTGCCGATCGATGCCGACGGTCGCCCACTCCGCCTGAAGAAAGGCACTAATGTAACCTTTGCCACCCATCACTAGGCCCTGAACGCCCTCAGTCAAATCCCGCAGCGCCGCGCGTTCATCACCGGCGGTCGGCGTCACCGTCCAAGCGGTGATCACGCCGTTAACCGTGATCATCCGATGACCGTGAAGCCCATAATAATACTGCTTTTTTGCCGTGCAATAACCGAAATCCGCTGCATCAGGAAACCACCGGCATTGAGGAACGCGGGTCAACACACCCAGGGGTTGTAGGAGGCTACGCGAGTGGCGTCGGTGCCCGCTCCGACCGGCACGCCCAGCGCCAGCATCTTGCTCACTGGCGGCGTCGCCTCGGCCGCCTTGGTGCCGTAATGCTCGACGAAATGCTCTCCTTGGAACGCCATGCGGTGCTGGATGGCGATGCCGCCACCCAGAGCCTTGATGCGCTCGATATTGGGTTCGGAGATCGTTTCCGCGTGGCCGATGATGAAGCGGGTGGCAAACGGCCGGCACCCGTTGACGCGCTCGAACACGGTCAGGAAACGATGGATGCTCTCGTCATAAGTGGCGTGGAGGCGGAAGGGCCAGCGCTTTTCCACCAGCAACTCAACAATCGGTTCCAACTCGCGTTCCATGGTGGGGGCGAATTCCGGGCGCGACTCCAGGAAATTCTCGAAGTCGCCGGCGGACCAGGTCAGATTTTCTCCACCGCCGTTCATGCGTAGTTGCGCATCGCCAGCCCTTGGGGTCGTCATCTCGGTCCAACGCCGGAAACTGTCCAGCTCTTCCCCGGCTTTTTGGGCGAACAGGTTGTAGGCCACGCGCACGATCATCTGCCGGTCTTGGTGCAGGCGCTGGATGACAGTGTAATTCTCGGGGTAGTTCTGCCCGCCGCCACCGGCGTCAATCACCGAGGTGATGCCGAGGCGATTCAGCTCGCGCATGAAATGCCGGGTGGAGTTGACCTGATCTTCCAGCGGGAGCTTGGGCGCTTGACTTGGCGGGCGGCGGATCGTGACGGCCCGGGTGTTTTAGTCTTGTAGTCTTGTAGGTCGGGCAAAAGCGCAGCGTTGCCCGATAACCCGATCCGTTCTCTACGGGGCTACTGGATCGGTTCATTGATGATCTCGACCGCATCGGCGATCAGGTCCATACCGCGCGGATCGGGATCGGCGGCGAGGTTACGGAATTCCCCTCTCCCCGGCCCTCTCCTACGAGGGGAGAGGGAGGTGTTTTTGCTCCCCTCCCCCCCGGTGGGGGAGGGGTTGGGGGAGAGGGGGAGGGCGCACGCGGGCTAACAGGGCGGTGACGGCTTGCATCAATTGTCGAGGCGCTGACCAAATCCGGAGGCAACCGCGATCGAGCTGCCACGCTGCTTGGAGTCAGTCGGACCACCCTGTGGCGAAGGATGAGGAAACTGGGCTTGGTCGTCGATTGATAGCGCAGGGTTCGTAAAAGTCATGGATCACATTTTTCCGACGGGCGAGATCGAGCGATCCTCCAGCATGATCAAGCAGTCAAGGAAATCGGACACTTTGCCTGACTTTATCCGTCGAAGAAATTGAGACTCGGATGCTAATCTTAAAGCCATCACTCACCTCCGGAGGATTTTGCAATGACCGTTCATGTCGTAGCCCGCTTGACCGCCCGCCCGGAAACGGTAGCGGAGTTGCAAGCTTTGTTGTTGCGCCTGATCGAACCGACTCGCCAAGAGCCGGGTTGCTTACGCTATGAGTTGCTGCACCACGCCGTCGACCCGACCGACTTTACCTTTGTCGAGGAATGGGCGGATGAAACGGCGCTGGAAGGGCATTTCACCACGCCGCATGTGCAGGCGGCGTTCGCGCAAGCGCCGCCCCTGCTGGCGATGGAACCGGACATTCGCCGCTATACGCGGATTGGCTAAGGCTGATACGTCGTATTAGTCCGCCCGCTACAAAGCGGGCGGCCGGGCGCACCGGCTGCATGAAATCAGCCATTTGTTCGGGAGAACGGCCAAGGGTGTTTCTGAAGTTGGAAAATCTGCAACGCACCGGTTCTTTCAAAGTGCGCGGCGCGTTCAACAAAATCGCCAGCCTGTCCGAGGCGGAACGAGCTAAAGGAGTGATGGTCGCCAGTGTCGGCAATCATACCTAAGGCGTCGCGTTAGCAGCCCGTCACTATCAGATAGCGGCGACTATTGTCATGCCGGAAACCGTGGCTAAGACCAACTCCATGGCTAAGGCGCTCAAATGGGGTGAACCGACCACAGTTGCCGTACTCCCGACCCGCGCTGAAGGCACAGCGGTCTCAAAATCCGGGAAGATCACCTATCCGATAGTGCGGGACTTGGAGCCTGAGAAACTCCAACACAAGCGGCGTGAGGGGACGGGCTATCAATGAGCTTCGGTCGATGTGTGCCGCCGCAAAGGTCGCCACACCCCGCCGGCGCTGAAGCAACTCCAGCCCCAACTCAGCCATTGGAGCAGCGCCAGCGCCAGCCACAGCGCCCAGGCCAGCATCAGCCCCCGATAGACCAGCAGCGGCGCGGAAATCACCCAGGCGGTAGGCAATGGTCCAGCCAGGCGATCCTGATACCAGCCCAACTGCCAGGCGCTGGAATTGTTGCCGGCTACCTGCATATCCGGCGTTCCCAGCAAGCCCTGCTCCACCGCGCTGAGCAACGCCGCCAGCGCCGCCAGCGTCAACACGACCAGCCCGACTTGTACCAGATCGAACTTGAATGCACTCATCACTGCTGATTCCGCCAGCGCTTTCCGTCGCGCCAGCAGCAACAGCCAGCCGGCGACCAGCAGAATGGCGATGATATGGCTCTGACTCAAACCAATCCCCAGCAGGAACCACTGATGCGTCCGCATCGGTGCGCCGCTGAATCGCGCCAGCCCGATGGCCCCGGCCAGAATCACCGCCAGCATCCCCCAGAACAGCACTGCTGGCCCCATCGCCGGGCCATTCGTCCACAGCAGCCAGCGGTCACGCGGCAGATTCAGACTCACCGTCGCGTTCACGCTGGGACCGCCTAAATCCACCGGCGGCGTTTCATATCGCCAACCGAGATTCTCCTCACTGCGCCAGGTCAGGACGACCGACTGGATGCCGGGAACCAGCGGCAGAACGATCCGCTGCTCCTGCTGCTGGAGCGGTTGTGCGAGGTCATTGATCCGCACCCCGGTCAGCACTGCGCCCGGCGGCAACATCACCGGATGATCCCCGCCGCGACTGGTGCGGATGCTCATTTCCAGAGTTACCTCGCTCAACCGTTGTCCCGGACTCAACTGTAAACGACTGCGGTCGATCGTGACCGTACCACCCGGCGCACCCTCCGGGCGAGTGATATTTAACGTCACCGCTTCGCCCGGCCAGGGTCGCCATTCCGGCAGCCACTCGCCTTGCGCATCGACGCGCTGCACCAGCGGAATACCGGCGCTTTGCACATGCCACAACGAGCCGGTGTGCAGTCGCCAGATTTCCACCAGACTCTCAAGGTCCGCCGCCTGAAGATTCAACGCATCGGCACGGCTCAAGGTCGCCGTCCAGCCGATCTCGGCGCGATCCGGCGGCAAGTTGAGCAACACTCGTCCATCGCGCACTCGAATGTCCGGGGTCGTGACCCGCTCGCCGGGCAGCAGTGGAATTTCTACGACCGCTGCCGAATCCGCCTGACTTAGCCGCCGCACTCGGGTTTCCACCGACCAATCTACGTCTAGGAGGATCTCTCGCTCAACCTGTACGAAGGGCGGCATCACTCCAGCTTGCAACACCGGGCTGTTCGATCCGCCGGCAGCGGATGAATCGGCGGAGAGGGGACGCTGCCGGGTCAGTTGCAATTGCTGGTCGGCGCGGCCCTCGACATAGCCCTCGACCTGCCAACCCTCCGCGTTCAATTCCACCCGGCCCGGCGTCATCGGCAGCGGTAGTTGCAGGGTGGCGACCGTGGCCGGCACGGCGGCGATGATCGTCAATTCGTGCAAACCCGACGGCAATCGTAACCATAGTCGTTGACCGTCCCGCAACAGGATCGCCGGCTGGCCGTCCAGTTCAATGGCTCGCAGAATCAGCCCTTCATCAGGCAACGGCAGCGGCATGGCGGTGTCGGTCTGAGCGTGCAGCGCCAGCCGCAGGCGCAGATCATCGTGATCGACGTTCAGCGTCAGCGCCGCCAGATCGCTGCAGCGCGCACAATCCGGCGGTTTGGCCAGATGATCGCGCAGATCATTAAGCAGTTCCGGGGATGGAAATTGCGCCTGAGCGGGTGATACCGTTCCCAGCAGCAGCACTCCTGCCAACAGAGTCAGCGCCGTTATTGCCGTCGCAGGTTTCCCTGTTTCCGGCGCAGGCGTGGACGGGGAAGACGCCTTCCCGCTGATCACGAACACCCGTGTGCTCATGATCAGCATTAACGTCAGTCCGGCTAGCAGCCACAGGCGGGTTCCCCAGGGCGGCAACAGCCACAGGCGCAGGCGTTCATCCATCGCCACCGGCCCGCTCCAGCGCAGGGTCGCCCGTTGCCAGTTCCAGACGGGCACACCCGGCCCGGTTTGCACCTTGATATTGGCTGCATACTGCTGCTGGAGCCGTTGCGACTGTTTACTTTTGGCTTGCTGTTCAAATGACTGCGCACGGTTATAGGCGCTGTAGGCGTTCTGTTTCTCCTCCAGAGCCGGAGTCGTCGGCATGGCGGCGGGCGGCATGACGTCGAAGGCGGTCGGGCTGAGGGCGAAGGGTTCCAGTTGGGGATACAACGCGCTGCGCACCTGTTGAACGGCAAACAGTCCGCCGATGATCAGCAGCGCCAGTAACGCCAGGCGGCGATAGAACTCGATCAATTTGTGGAGCCGGCCCGGCGGCAATACCCGCAGCAGGGCGATAGCCGCCAGCACGTTGAGCCAGACATACAGCGGGGCGTTGGCTTCATGGTAGATCAGCAGCATCCCGGCCAGGGCGATCAGACCCCAGCCGACGCTCCACAATTTGGCGAAGGCCAGGGCGATGATCAGTACGATGAACAGGTCGAGCAGATTCCAGGAATGCAGCCAGGCATTGCCGGTGTGATCCGGTCCCGCCGCCGCCAACAATCGCCAGCCGGGCGGTAAATTCAATGTCGCGTCCATGCGTTGCGGGGCGATAAGCCAGCCGACGGCCGGCAGATCGTCAATGGTTGCCGGTTCCAGCCGGCTGTCGGCGGTCAGTTGCAGAAGATTCAATGACCGCACTTCCACCCCGCTGCCCTCGATGTCGGACTGCTCGGTGATGAATTGATCTTCACCGTTGATTGCCACCCGGCCCAGCCGCAAGGCTGGCGCAGCGTTCAGGCGCGTGGCGTCGAGCGAGCCGCTCAGTCGATCCTGGACGGTGTAGCCGCCGCCGGCGAAATCCAGCCACAGCGTGCGGCTCAGAGTCAGCCGCTCCGGCGCGGGTTCGGCGACGCCCCGGGTGCGGGTGATGAAGCGCAGAGTTTCGCCGGGCTGCAACAGATAGGCCGGCCAGGAACGCCAGGCTTCGGGCAGATTCGTTTGGGTCGGATCGAGGGCCGGTGCGCCTTCAACCTGGACGACCCGCAAAGCGTTTTGCGCCTGGAAACTCCAGATTTCCTGGGCCGGCCAGGGCGTTTCGGCAGCGGGCAGGTTTAGGGCGTCCAGCGGTCCCCGATGACGGGCGGTCAGGCTGATCGTCCAGGTTCCCGGACGCAGTTGTACCCGCAAGCGGCCATCGGCTTCCAGCCGGGCCGGCAAGGGACTGTCAAGTGCCAAGGGCAGAAATGCTGGCAACAACGCCGGTCCCAGCAGTTCCTCCCGCGCCTGCCCGGAGACGCGCAGTTCCAGTCGAGTGGTGATAGTGAACGGAATACCATCGCTCAACAGCCGGAAGACCTGCACGTCGAGCGCGTCCTGTTGGGCGGGCGCGACGGGCCGCTGGCGCAGCCACAAGATCCCGTCCTTTTCCAGCCGATCCGCTTGCGCCGGGCGACCGTCGATGGATAAGTCGAGCAACGCATTATCCGGCGGAAGGCGGATGGAATCCGGCAGCGCGCTCCAGAAAAAACGCCCGGTCACGACATGATCGCCGGGCGCGGCCTTGAGCGCAGGTCGTCCCGCCTGTTCCAGCACGACGACCGGCTGATCATTCAGCCGCACGTCCTGTGGCCAATGGCGTCGGTCGCCGGGCAGCGTCAGCCAGGCTTCAGCATCGTGATGCGTCCGCTGGGTAAATTCGCCGCCCCGGTGGTCCAGCCGCAGCGCCAGCGCCGACGGCCAGAGGCACTGACGCCGGGTCGGTTGATCGTAATACACCGGACAGCGTAACTGGGGCAGATCGCGCAGCGCCCAATCCAGCCACGGATGCAGGGGCGTTGGAATCTGCGTCAGTAGACCGGGTGGGATGGCTGCGGCTTGAGCGGGGGGTAGGACGTGGAATCCCGCCAGGAGCAGCAGTGCCAGGAGCAGGGAAAACAACCGAAGTGGGGAGGTTCGGGCGCTGCTGCACATGTGATGGCTCTCCTCAACGATTCATTTATACAAGCTGATGGGATTGGATTAGGCTAAATTCGGGATTTTTGCAAATATCAATCTCTTTTTCGGGAGCAGCAAGAATGATCGGCAGCGTCCATACCAGCAATTCTCCCGTTTAAGTGCCGCTGATGCGTAGAGGTGGCTTGCATCTATGGTCAGCCGGGGCTGTCAGTGCGCGGCGACTGCCGGAATTTTGGCAAAGTCGCTTACTATCCTGCGCTACAATATGCTCAATTCTCAGGCCAACCGATATCTTTTGATGAACGCTAATCTTCGCTCGCCCACGGACCCATTGGTAAACCCTCACCAGTTCGATGACGCCGAAATCGCTGCTGTCTATAAGGCCATCGCGCTGCGCCGCGATATTCGCCACTTCCGTCCGGGCAGCGTACCAGAAGCGCAGCTCACCCGATTGCTGGCAGCAGCCCATCAAGGGCCAAGCGTGGGTTTCATGCAACCCTGGCGCTTTATCCGCATTACCGATCCGGCTTTGCGGACCGCGATTCATGCGCTGGTCGAGGCGGAGCGCTGCTGCACCGCCGAGGCGCTGGGTCAGCGGGAGGATGAGTTCATGCGGTTAAAGGTGGAAGGCGTGTTGGAATGCGCAGAGTTGTTGGTGGCGGCGCTGATGGAGGGCCGCGAACGGTATGTGTTCGGGCGACGCACCCTGCCGGAGATGGATCTGGCGTCGGTGGCCTGCGCCATTCAGAATTTGTGGCTGGCAGCCCGTGCTGAGGGTCTGGGATTGGGTTGGGTATCGCTGTTCGATCCTGAAGCCTTGGCAACCTTGTTGGCGATGCCGCCTGGCGCCTGGCCGGTCGCAGTGCTGTGTTTGGGACCGGCTGAACGCTTTTATGAGAAGCCAATGTTGGAACTGGAAGGTTGGGCGGAGCGTCAGCCATTGCATACGCTGGTTGCGGAAAATAGCTGGCCGGTCTGAGGCGAACCCAAAATCGCTGGATACTGAGACACCATGACGCTCGTTCACAGTGGGGTCTCCCAACAAATTGCCAACGCTGCCGCCGTCTGGCGACGACTGGGCGTTCAGGTGGAAGCATATCAAGGCGCGTATAACTTGGTTAACATATTGATTTTATAACGCTGTATTAGCGTCTTTAATTTAAGGTATAGTGTCGCAATGACACCAGAAAAACCCGCGACGAGAATCCATTATGCCGTTCGCTGATAAAGTCAAAGAAGCGGTCATTGGCAAGCCGCAAGACCCGCTCCATTCGACTGCCCCCCACTACCCGGATACCCACCATAACATCGCCCTGGTCGCATTTCTGGCCTGGATCAGTCTCGGTGCCGATGGGTTATCCTCGGCCTGCTATGGCCCCCAGGAAGCGTTTCTGGCGCTGGGCCGTCATACGCATTTTGGCCTGTACCTGGCCGCCGCCACCTTTATGACCGTCTTCATCATCGCCCTGGCCTACAACCAGGTCATCGAATTGTTCCCCAGCGGCGGCGGCGGTTACAAGGTCGCTACCCAGTTGCTCGGTTCCCGAGCCGGACTGGTATCCGGCTCGGCGCTGCTGGTGGATTATGTGCTGACTATCGCGATCTCTATCGCTGCAGGCGTGGACGCCCTGTTCAGTTTGCTGCCGCCCGGTGCTCAAGATTATAAACTGATGACGGAAATAGCGCTGGGCATAGCTTTGATCGTCCTTAACCTGCGCGGCATGAAAGAATCCCTCCGGGTGCTGCTGCCCATCTTTCTCGGTTTCATTCTAACCCACGCTTTCCTGATCATTTACGGCATCATTGCCCATTCGGAAGGTCTGCCCGCGCTGATCCCGGACACGATCACTGAAACTAACCAACTGACCGAGCAGATGGGCTGGCTTTTCGCCGTCTCGCTGTTCCTGCGCGCTTATTCGCTGGGCGGCGGTACCTACACCGGTCTGGAAGCCGTGTCTAACAACGTCAACCTGCTGCGAGAGCCACGGGTCACCACTGGCCGCTACACCATGCTCTACATGGCGGTTGCGCTCAGCTTTACTGCGGGCGGCGTCATCCTGCTCTATCTACTCTGGAACGCCCAATACGTCCCCCACCAGACACTGAATGCAGTCACTTTCGG